>JAEEGJ010020757.1_pt1 | contig 14232 bp, 14 predicted proteins | sample 8958761 | NCBI WGS metagenome assembly JAEEGJ01 (sample SAMN16246546, study PRJNA631951) | gut metagenome | biome: gut microbiome; feature: rumen; material: RS-attached | host: Bos | place: Iran: Karaj | collected 2018-10 | reverse complement strand
TGTTGACGAATTAAAGACTGCATGTTTATATATTCAAAAAGGTAGCAAATTCATTGCCACTAATATGGATTATCGTTGCCCAATCGAAGATGGATTCTATATCCCAGATTGTGGTGGACTTTGCAAATGGATTGAGATGTGCACCGATAAAGCACCTATTTTCTTAGGAAAACCAGAACCCACAATGATTTATCAAGTCATGGAAAAGTTCGGTGTCACTAAAGAAGAAACCATGATGGTGGGAGACCGCTACTATACCGATATCGTCGCTGGTCTTAACGCGGGTGTAGATACGGTCGCGGTCTTAAGTGGAGAAACCACTTTAGAAGAATTTAAAAAGGCTGACCGTAAGCCAACCTTTATAATTGATTCAATCGCCGATTTAGTGGATTTACTTAAATCATAATTGTTTAACGTGCTTGTTGATAACAAGGAAGATTGTCATTAACGATAATCCCGCTGTTGAAATAATACATAACCAGCTTGCTCCTAAGCCAGATATTACAAGTCCGGCTAAGAAGTTACTAAGTGGTATTAATCCTTGTGAGCCAACGTCTATGACGCTGTTCACCTTTCCTAGTTTATCTTTATCGACAATCGTTAACATTTTTGTCGTGATTGGAATATTAATGGTAATTAGCATCATACCCATTGTGATACCGATTGGCACAAATGCTATAAGCATGACGTTAATATCTGCTAGATTATTAACAAAGAGCACATAGATAGTTGTTAAAACAACATATAAAGCCGCGAAGATAATAAGTGAAATACTTAAGCCCTTATAGATGCGGTCTTTTTGTGGTCTATTAGACAAGATCAATGCCATAATGATCATGCCGATAGCGTATGCTACTTGAATAACTGAGCTCCACATTTCTGGTGTTAAGAAGTTACTAAATAAATAATTGCGTGATGCGACATCAGTAGCGACGAAATATGGTAAGAAGTTCGCGCTCAATGGTGAAACAAAGAAATTGAGAAGTAATATACCAAGCATCAAAAACAATAGTGGCTTTAGTTTGCCGATATATTTCATACCATCACCGATATCTTTAAAAACTTGTTTAACAGTTAACTTATCTTCGTTCTTTTGGTAATCATACTTAATAAACATTTCAGAAACGCCACTTAAGACATAACAACCACCAACGATAAAGAAGAGAACATGAATATCTAACACACTATACAAAATAGCGGCAAGTATGACACCTAATACACCGAGACTACTTTGCATTAATGAGTTATATGATTGAGCTTGTTGATAAGACTTTTCTGGAACAATACGTGGTAATAAAGATGACGCTGCTGGTGAAAAGATGGCCGCAATGATATTACCAAGTACCGCGATAATGAATAAAACAACGACTTTAGCGCTAGGATCTTGAATAACTAGCATCAGTAGCAAAGTAAAAGCAATAAGCATCCCGCCTTTAGCGTAGTCACACATAAACATGATTTTGCCTTTATGGAATCTATCACTAATAACTCCACCAAATAAGGTGACTAAGACATAGACAATACCGCCTGTGGCTAAATATGCACCTTGGATAAAAGCGTTGTTATTGGTTAAGGATAAAATATAGAAACTTACCGCGAAAAGATAAAGAGTGTTGCCTAAGTTTGAAACAAAGGCTCCTAAGAATGTAAGCGTAAAGTTTTTATAACAAAAGACGTTTTTGGTTTTCTCTACCTGCTTAGGTTGATTCTCACTATTATTTTCTTCTTCGATAATTGTTTCATTTTCCATAGCGAATCCTCCTAAGTGTTGCCTTTAATCTATCTCAAAAAATATGATTATTGCAAGCAATTCTAGTTTGAATATTCGCTACTATCGGTTGCAAAGTAAATATAGAAAAAGGCTGACCGTAAGCCAACCTTTATAATTGATTCAATTGCAGATTTAACTAAACTACTTAAATCTTATTCAGAATAGGTATAGTTAATTTTCTTTTCAGTTGTTTTAACACTACTTAAATCTGTGTTTTTGGTATATCTATAAGTAACTAAGCCATCGGCACCATACTTATATTCTAATTTGATTTGTTCGTCATCTGTTTTGTATTCTGCAGTAATGCGATAAGCATCGCCTTTGGCGTAGAACTTAAATAAATCGTTAACATCTTTCTTCACTAAACCAGCGGCGAGTTCGCAAGATTTAGCATCACTAACGACATCTAATGATTCTGTGTATTCAACATCGGTAACACCAAGAACGCTCTCAGTGTATTTCCATTCGCCATCTTTGTAAGTATAGTTCCTGATTGATTTTTCGCCATCTTTATCGATTTCGGCACTGCCTTTTGTGACTTTCCAAGATAATTTGCGATCAGCTAATAAGGCTTTGAAATCATTGTAGTTATATGATTTTTCAAATAAACCAGTGATCATATCGCAACCCATTAAAGCGAATGTCGATAAAGCGGTTAAACCAAATAATAAAATCTTTTTCATAGTAATCCCCTTTTCTTGTTTCTAGATAAAATGATAATACAATACTTTGTAAAATTTGTTAAATATTACAAAAGAATCGAGTCAAATATTTGAAATTAAAAGGCCGACATAGTCAGCCTTGCTTAAATATTAATCTTTTTGTTGGAAGACGTTAGTGGTGATGTAATCAACACCCATGTCCTCTAATTTTCTAAGCATCTTCTCATCATCCACTGTCCAGACATTAACTTTAAGGTTCTTTTTGTGGAAGATATCAACGAGATCTTGTGTTAATAATCTATCTTCAATATCGATATCCATTTTGAAGAACTTCGCCCATTTATAGAGCATTTTGTAGTGACCTTCTTCTAATAGAAGTTGGAGATGCACTCTTTTGTGGTATTTATTTCTAAGCTTAATGAGTGGCCAAGGGTAGAAAGCAATGAATGTAACATTCTCTAAACCCATATATTCATCGATATATTTAGCGAGCTTTTTTAGATACTTGCCTTTTGGGTTTTTAGGCTTGAATTCAATGATAGGGCGTTTGCCACTTTCTTTACAAATCTTTAAATAATCTTCAAAAAGCGGAATATAAGCCTCTTTATCATCTTGTTCGTTATCTAAGTGCAACTTGATAACTTCGTCTTTTGTCATGTCTGCAATGACGTATTTTTGTCCATTGCTTAAGAAGTCTGGGTCATGATGAACAACCCAATAGTTGTCTTTGGTTAAATGAATATCAGTTTCAATACCAAAGAATTCACCTTTTCCCGCTTCTTTAAAGGCATTTAATGTATTTTCAAAGTATTTATCGTGCTTACCACGATGCGCGATACATAATGGTTTCATATTTTATTAATCTTCCGCTTCTCCTAAAGCTTCTAAACCTTTTGTGAATGTTGTCTTTGTGGTCTTAACGTTCTTCACAAAGAAGAAAACCACTAAGGAGATAACAATACAGACACCAGCATACACTGGTAAGAATCTCCAGTCAAAGCCATCAATGAATAACAATGAGCCTAAAGCAATTGGGGTGATTGTTTGCGCGGCCATACTCGCGGCGTAGTAGTAACCAGTGAATCTACCAATCTTCTTACTGTTACATAATTCAACAACCATTGGGAAGGAGTTAACGTGTACTAAGGACATACCAAAGCCTTTAATTAACCAAATGATATATAACCAAACTGGAATTGAACCATGTGGTAAACCAGCGGTGAATGTTAATAAAGCCCAGATGAAATAGCTGCCTAAGGTTAACGCTAAACCACCGAATAATGTCCACTTACGACCAATCTTGCTAGCGATGATACCACCGACTGCAAAACCAACGACACTACCGACACCACCTAAGATGGTTAAGATCATCGTGCTTGTACTTTCGGAATGAGTACCATAAATAACATAGTTATTAAGGAAGGTGGAGATACCATTATCCGCCATAAACCAGAAGAACTCAGCGCCTAAGATAAGGAATAACATAATCTTATTAGCCTTGCTTAATGGCTTATCATCATCAACTTTGTCAGCGGTTTCACTAACGGCTTCGCCTCTTGCTAATTCATCTTTCATTTCATCTCTAATCTTGTTTTCCTTAACAAGGATGAATAAGACAACTGCACTAACGAGCATTAAAACAGAAGCAACAAGGAATGGCCCCATAACCGCCCAAATGTTGTTATAAGCCCAGGTGTGTGGTTTGTATAAACCTGCAACCCATCCTTTATCAGCATTAGTCTCTTTAGCGACCGCAGTTCCTAAATATTCACTTAAAACGAATACTAAACCAACGACAGTGGCGAAAGCGCCACCGATGTAACCCATGATATTGATAATACCATTTGCCTTACTGCGTAATGGTTTTGGTGTGATATCTGGCATTAAAGCAACCGCTGGGTTTCTATACATCATCGCAAATAAGACAACGACCGCCATCATAATGATGACACCTGCTAATTGATTGTAGTGGAATAAAACAGGAATGAATGGGAAAGCAATTGAGCAAACGAATGTGCCAATTAAGATATATGGCATACGTTTACCAATCTTGGTGTTTGTTTTATCTGATAAATGACCAAATACTGGCATTAAGATTAACGCGGCAATGTTATCAATAGCCATCATAATACCAACAGGATATTGGACTTTCTTAATGATATCGCCACATTGGGCAATAGCCTCAGGAGTATTAATTTGGCGGAGTGTTTCGTATTCTGGATAGAATGCTTTTGCGAACATTTCACTTAAAAATGTTGGGCACCACAAGTCATAAACTTGCCATAAAAGCAAAATTCCAAAGAATGCAAAGCCAATTAAAAATGTACGTTTGTAATTCAACTTAAACGTAGATTGATTCTGAACAGTTTGTTCCATAATTACCTATCTTTCTGCGTTAAAAATAACGCTTTCTACCAATAGCAAGTTAAGTCCTAAACGACTTTTTGTCAACCTTTTTATAAATAAAAGGGCTATAATAGTTACGAGGTTACATATATGAACAATAAATTTAAAAGTATTAGGATCACTGATAATTTTTACCAGTCTTCCAGTTTCTTTCCAATGCCATTAACTTTAATTGGCACACTTAATGAAGATGGTACTTTAACTTCCTATGGTGCCTATTCATTAATCTTCCCTTACTATATCGCCGGTAAGAAGTTCTACGCGATGATATTAGAATGCCGTAACACATCTAATACTGCGAAAGGCTTACTGAGACATAAGAAATGCACAATTAATTTCTTACCATATTCCAAAAAGAACTTCGCTCAACACGTCGACTGTGGTTTCCCAGGTGATACCCCAGAAGAAAAGATGAAAAACTTTAGATTCACTCCAGTTGATGGTTTATCACAAGATGAACATCCTGAAGAAAAATATCCAAAAATCTTAGATGAAGCATTACAAGTATTTGAATGCACATGGATGAGTGAATTAGATAACGCCCAAGATGATCCAGTCTTAGAAGATTATGATGGCTATAAATATCATGACTTCAATGGTATTACTTCTAAATTCGGCGCTCACTTCATCTTAAGAATCGATCACATCCTCATTAAAGAGAAATACTATAACTCCATCATCAATGGTGCGACTCGTAGTAATTACTGTCCATTACCAACTAACTGGGGCTATAGAGATAGTAAATACTTCTGGTGCTCTGATTTTAAGAAACCAGACGCTATTGCGATTCCAAATAGAGAAGTTGATATCTCCTCTGTTAGATATGCTGCGGATAGGCTTAATACCGATGTTAAGTTCACCGATGCTGCGCTTAAGATGCTTGTGAAAGTCCCACGTCCATTCTTAAAGCTCGTATTAAACGGCTGTGTGGACTGGGCTAATAAGAACGGTAAAAAGGTCATTGATGAACCAGAAATGAAGGAAATCAATGATAAGCGTTCACAAGAAAAGAAAGCCAAAAAATAAGAGGACTAAGTCCTCTTTTCTTTCATCTTGTCTGATAGCGATGAATGATAAATTCGATGATTAATATGAAGGCTTCCACGAGAAGTGAAATGCCGATGAATATGAAGTGGTGATCTAAAGCTTCAACATTCTTTGTGATTAAGAAGACGGAAAATATCGCTTCTGTAACACAGAGAATAATGACGACAATATTAAGGAATGGTTGTTTAAGAATGTTATAACCTGCGTTAGCGATTTTAACGACTTGGAAAGCAATGCTACAAATACCCCAAATAACACACGTGGTCGCTAACTCCATGTCAATCGCCATGATTATTACACCAAGAACCATTGATAATCCCGCCACAATTGCGTTAGGTATATTTCGCAATTTTCCTAACATTTTTAGTGAGAGGAATTCAACCATCTCGGTTGCGCCTATGGCTAAGACAATTGAACCAATAAATGACTTATTAAGTTCTAAGCTTTCCTGATGTTGATAAGCGATGAAAGTTAAAATGGTCACACCAATGATGATGTTGCTTAAAATCGTTACGATTTCGAGGATGATATGAAGTGTGCCACTCTTTCTCATAATTCTATGGTAGACCTTATTTAAAAAACCTTCAAAGACTATCTTTTAATAATCTCTAAGACAATATCAATCATCGTATTGAAATCTTGGATACAAAGATATTCAAAACGGCCGTGGTGGTTGCCACTTCCTGTACCTAAGTTTGGTGTAACCAAACCCATCTTGGAGAAAGTCGCACCGTCAGTGCCACCTTTAATACGTTCAAATTTTGGTTCAATACCAAGTTTTCTAAGAGCCGCTTCCGCTTTCTTCACTGGACGAGGATCTTTATCAACATATGGTTTCATATTCTCGTATTGTTCAGAGATTTCCACCTTGATTTTGGCTTTTGGATATTTTGCGGACAATTCGTCTCTAATTTGATAAATCTTAGCGTCTAATTCCTCTAAGGCTTTTCTTGAGAAGTTTCTTAAGATAGCGACAAATTCAACTTGTTCACTAGAACCATTAACTGAAGTTAAATGCCAGTATCCTTCATCAGCGTAGAATGGTGTTTCTTTTTGAGGAAGCATATTGATGAATTCCGCTTGTAATTGAAGAGCGTTAATTAAGGTATTTTTACCTTCACCTGGGTGGACTGAAACGCCATCAATCTTCACTCTTAATTGTTGGGCGTTGAAGTTTTCAATATCAATGCTATTAACTGCGCCACCATCAATAGTGAAGGCATAATCTGCACCCATCTTCTCCAAAGAGAAATGTTTTGGACCTTCACCGATTTCTTCATCAACAGTAAAAGCGACCGCTAATGGGTGATGTTTGAAATCAGGATGTTCTTTAATATAATCGAGTACCGCCATAATGATAGCGATACCAGCTTTATCATCAGCGCCTAATAATGTATTACCATCGGTAACGACTAAATCTTTACCGACAAATTGTTTCATGTGTGGGAATTGATTTAAGGAAATACGATATTGATCATTTAAGATGATGTCATTGCCATCCCATTTAGTGACGATGCGAGGATTAACATTCTCATCAGTTACTTCTAAGGCGGTATCAACGTGGCTATTTAAACCAATAACATCCCCTTCACCATCAAGGTGAGCATAGACGATACCATATTCATCCATGTAGGCATCTTCTAAACCTAATTCTTTTAATTCTTTAACTAAAAGACGGCTAAGATTCTTCTGCTTTTCTGTAGAAGGAGTGGTGCCTGTATTTTCATCGGCTTGTGTATCAATCTTCGCGTAGCGGATAAATCTTTCAATATTCTTGTCCATAAATCTTCTCCCTTGAATGCCAATATTATATATGTCCCTCTTAAAACATAGTATCTTTTTCTTTTCTAAGAAAACAAATCTCTATAAAATGAAAGCATGGTTGAAGAAATTGAAATTAAAAGAAAAAACTATCAAGTCGTCGAACAAATCAGTGATCACTCATTCAAAGTAGAAAGAAAAGGCAAATATTATTTATTAAAAAAATTTGATGATGACCCAGAAGGCTTTGAGAAGTTTGTTGATTGCGAACATCGTTTAAGAGTTTCTGGTGTTAGTAATCCTAAATGCTATTTATACGATAAGAAACTCAGATGGGCCATCCTTGAATATATCGAAGGTGAAAACTGCTTTGGTATGTTACAAATTGCCCCTCTTCCAGAACAAGTGTTAGAACTAATGTTTAAAGCTTATTGGTACGCTAGAACTGATAGAATGGCGCTAGACATGAAACCAGATAATTTTGTCTACGCTGATGGCAAGCTATACTATATGCCATTCAAATACGAAAAGTTTGTATCTAACGACAAATTTGTCCAGCAAGACATTCGCTTATGGTTCTTTACAAAAGAATTTGTTAAGTACTGTCATGATAAGGGAATTGATGTCGATCAATCACAATTAAAGAGTGATTACGAAACAAATAAAAACATCGCTTTAATGACTGTTAAGTATTATAGATAAGAGGTTAAAAGAATTTATGGAAAACAAAGTCCTTAAAATCATCAAGTCTCGTGTGAGCTGTAGAGCTTATAACGAAAAGAAAGTTTCACTCAAGAAAGCCTTAGAAGTCGCTGAAGCTGGTAAATACGCTCCTAGTGGTAAGAACAGACAAATCGCTAACATTTACGTTGTTAACAGCAAGAGATACGTGGAAAAGTTGAGGACATTATCGCTAAATGAACTCAATCGTGACTGTATGTATGGCGCTAAAACAATCCTTATCGTTGGTGCTCCTCGTGAAGATGCCTTCACTGATAAAGATTGCTCCTGCATTTTAGAAAATATGTTTTTAGCCGCTCGTGCCTTAAAGATCGATTCTTGTTGGATTAACCAACTTGATGATTTATTCAATACCAAAAATGGGTTAAAAGTTAAAAGGGCCTTAGGTATTCCAGAAGATTATAAAATCGTTGGCAGCTGTATCCTTGGCTATGCTAAAGATCCAGAGTCATTACAGGTCAAAGATAGAAAAGAAGACTTTATTAAAGTTCTCTAATAGCAAACACGCGCATTCGTAAGATAGTCATACGCAAATAGCAAGTTTACAATCATTGCGAATGCTTTTTTGTTGTAAAGTGGATATGTACATATAGGAGAGTTTTATAATGAAAAAAGTAGTTACTAATCCCTACTTACCAAATTTTGAATACGTCCCAGATGGTGAACCACATGTTTTTAACGGACGTGTTTATGTTTATGGTTCCCATGACCGTTTCGGTAGTAGCGGTTTCTGTCTAAATAATTACATCACCTGGTCCGCTCCAATTGACGATTTATCGGATTGGCGTTATGAAGGTGTTATTTGGAAAAAGACAGATGACCCATTAAATAAAACAAAAACCCAATTCTATGCACCAGACGTTTGCCAAGGTCCAGATGGTAGATATTACATTTACTATTCACCAGCACCTGGCTTCACAAAAGGTTCTTGGGTTATTCGTTGTGCTGTTGCTGATTCTCCAGCCGGCCCATTCAAATTCCATGGTAAAGTTGATTTATCAAAATGGCAAAAGAGCTATGCTCCATTTGACCCAGCAGTTTATGTTGAAGATGGCCACGTCTATCTCTATTACGGTTCCGCTTTGTTCTATCCTGTCTTAGGCTTAAGTGCAAAGAAGATTCTCGGTGGTGCGGTTGTTGAACTTGATCCAAAAGACATGGTGACAGTTATTACTGAACCAATTACCACAGTCCCATCTATTCAATGTGACACAAATAAAGAATATGGCATTCACGCTTTCTTCGAAGCGAGCTCAATGCGTAAATTCAACGGTAAATATTACTTCATCTATTCTTCACAAGCAGGTCACGAATTATTCTACTGCATTGGTGATACACCAAAAGGTCCATTCAGAAAAGGTGGCACATTAGTGTCTAATGGTGATATCGGTTTACGCGGTATTGAAAACAGTAAAGATGCTTGTGACTTCACAGGTAACACACACGGTTCTATGGTGGAAGTTAATGGTCATTACTATGTCTTCGCCCATAGACAAACAAATAAATGCCAATTCTCCAGACAAGGTTTTGCTGAAGAAATCTTCATGGAAAAAGATGGTTCCTTCAAACAAGTTGAAAGAACATCCCAAGGTTTATATGGCAAACCATTACCAGGTGAAGGTGAATACTTCGCTTCTATTTGCTGTGGCTTAAGAGCTAAAGATGGTAACAGATTCTATGGTGTCTTCAAATCAGGTCACAATAAAGAACCATTCTTAACACAAGAAGGTAAAGATAGAGAAGAAAATCCAAACCAATACGTTAAGAACTTCAACGATGGTTGCTCCATCACTTATAAATACTTCGACTTAAAGAAAACCAAATCATTCGGCATTAAGCTAGATGGTAAAGCCCAAGGCAAACTCATCATGAAGTATGGTGAAAAAGAAGCCGCTCAAGATATCAACGTTAACGGTGAAGCAGTGATCGAATTCCCAGTTGAAAAAGGTGGCGAAAAAGATCAAGTTACATTCGTTTACGAAGGTAAAGGCGCTCTCAATTTAAGAAAACTTATCCTTAAATAATTCTTATCAAAACACAATAAAAGTTCGGCCATAAACCGAACTTTTTTATATCCATATTCTAATTGAGCAATATACTGCAATAATCACTTTTTGCAGACAGCACTCTCTCTACTATTATTTTGTTTTCCGTTACCTTATAGAAAGCAATATATGATTTGTGAATTACATATCTAAATCCAGTAAATGAACCCGCAAAAAATAGTGGAGTCCCTGAATTAGGAAATAAAGCTTTTCTCTCGATTTTGTTTTTTATATCTTTCAAGTATTTGTTTGTGATGTTTTTATCTAAACAAGAACTGAAAATGCCTCTAAAAATTTGCCTTAAATCATTTATTGCCGTCTTTGAATAAGAAACGCTACATTTCATCAATCTCTTTTTTGAGAAGTTCATCAACTTCTTCACTGGTGAATAAGCCTTCTTTTTCGGATAATTCACCCTTGTGCAATTCGCACATCAAAATAAGAAGTTTTCTCATACGTTCATATTCGTTTTCATCAGCAATATCTCTGATGATATAACGACCTCTACCATTAACAGTAAGGTACACCGGCGTGCCTTCTGAAACATGCTCGAGGACTGTGTTGTAGTTTCTTAAGTCGGATACTGGGAGGATTGTAGCCATATATTTTTACCTCCTTTCTTATATTAATCTTAATATAACTAGTTCAATGTATCAATATATTAAGTAAAATATTACGAATAATATATAGAAATTAGTTTTTGTGATCTATTGCTTTTGATTATTGAGTATAACTCAAAGTTCATCTATAATAACTGCGTTATGAAAAACTTTTATTTAGAAATCAAACACATCGATAAGAAAACAGGCGCTAGATATGGTATCCTCCACACCCCTCATGGTGATTGTGAAGTTCCAATGTTTATGCCTGTTGGCACTTTAGCCACTGTTAAGACATTATCTCCAGAAGAACTCCATCAAATGGGAGCGGGTACAATCTTAGGCAATACTTATCATCTTTCCATTAGACCAGGAGCAGATATTGTTGCTAAAGCGGGTGGCCTCCATAAGTTCATGAACTGGGATGGTCCAATCCTCACAGATAGTGGTGGCTTCCAAGTCTTCTCGCTCGCAGAAAATCGTAAAATTACCGAAGACGGTGTTGAATTTAAGAGTCATTTAAATGGTGATAGATTATTCTTCTCACCTGAAGTTTCTATTGGTATTCAAGAAAAACTTGGCTCAGATATCGCTATGTCTTTTGATGAATGCATTCCTTGGCCAGCGGACTATAACTATTGCAAGAAATCCACTGAAAGAACATTAAGATGGGCTAAACGTGGTAAAGACGCTCACACTAGAGAAGACCAAGCTTTATTTGGTATTGTCCAAGGTGGCGACTATGAAGATTTAAGAAAAATGTGCGCTGAAGAATTAGTCAAAATGGATTTCCCAGGTTATTCCATCGGTGGTACTTCTATCGGTGAACCAAAAGATAAATTCTTTGAAATGATTGATTACGCAATTAAATATTTACCAGAAGATAAACCAAGATATGTTATGGGCATTGGTTCCATTGACTACATCTTAGGTAGTATCTTACGTGGTGTTGATATGTTTGACTGTGTTTTACCAACTAGACTTGCTAGACATGGTGCTTTAATGACAAGCCATGGCCGTGTAAACATCAAAAATGAGAAATATAAAGAAGACTTTACTCCATTAGATGATAAGTGTGATTGCTATTGCTGTAAGAACTACACAAAAGCATATTTAAGACACTTACACATTTGTGATGAAACATTTGGTAAACGCTTAATGTCTATTCATAACGTTAGATTCTTAATTAGACTTGTTGAAGAAGCCAGAGTGGCTATCCAAGAAGATAGATATGAAGAATTCATGAAAGAGAAACTTGCTGAGTTTGGTGATGAAAGAGGCTTCTAATGAACATTAATTTATTTGATTATTATCTTCCTGAAGAATTAATCGCCCAAAGACCAAGTGAAAAAAGAGATCACTCCCGTCTTTGTGTGGTTAATAAGGATGAACATACTTATACTGATAAACACTTCTATGACATCGTTGATTATTTACATGAAGGTGATGTTTTAGTCAGAAATAACACTAAAGTTATTCCTGCTAGATTATTGGGCGTTAAAGAAGTTACTGGAGCACACTGTGAATTATTGCTTTTAAAGCAATTAGAAGGCGATAACTGGGAATGTCTAACTAGACCTGCTAAATCATTAAAAGTCGGCGCAAGGGTGGACTTTGGTGAAGGAAAACTCATCGCTGAATGTATTGAAGAAAGAGAAGAAGGTCTTCGTGTTTTTAAATTTATCTATGAAGGTATCTTCTTAGAAGTCTTAGACCAATTAGGCAAAATGCCTTTACCTCCATACATCGCTCAACAATTATGTTCTAATGATAGATATCAAACAGTCTACGCTAAATATGAAGGTAGTGCAGCCGCTCCAACAGCAGGCTTCCACTTCACCGAAGAAATATTTGAAAAGTTAAAAGCCAAAGGTGTTGAAATCGTTGATGTTACTTTGCACATTGGTTTAGGCACATTTAGACCAGTCAAAGTGGAAGACACTAAAGATCACGTCATGCATAGTGAAGTCTATGAAATGAGTGAAGAATCCGCAGAAAAACTCAATAAAGCTAAAGCGGATTCTAAGCGCATAATTGCCATTGGTACAACATCGGTTAGAACCTTAGAAGCTAACTATACAAAATACAATAAATTCCAACCTACAAAAGAAGCAACAAACATCTTCATTGAACCGGGTTATGAATGGAAAGTTGTGGACGCTTTAATCACTAATTTCCACCTCCCAAAATCCACTTTGATCATGCTTGTTTCAGCCTTTATGGGAAGAGAATTTACGCTTGAAGTTTATAAGCACGCCGTAGAAGAAAGATATAGATTCTTCTCTTTTGGCGATGCGATGTTCATTTATGGAAGAAACAAAGATTAATTACAACAAGGAATTTGAAAAAGAGTTGAAGAAAATCTCTAATCTTGAGAAAAAACCAACCCTTCTTTTACATGTTTGCTGTGGTCCTTGTTTTACTTATCCATATGAGATGATTAAGGACTACTTTGATATCACAATTATTTACAATAATTCCAACATCTATCCAGAAGAGGAACATCAACGTAGATTAAATGAATTAAAAGAGTATTTGAAAGTTAGAAATACCGGTATCAAAGTTATCGAATTTCCATACGATAACGAAACATATAACAAGGACTTAGAGCCATTTGCCGATCAAAGAGAAGGCATGGATCGTTGCCGTATCTGTTTTAGGAAGAGATTAGGTCAAGCTATCGAATACGCTGAGGCCAATAACTTTGATTATGTTGGTACTGTGATGAGCATCTCTAGATTCAAAAATTCACAGGATTTAAATAAGATTGGACTCGAATTATCTGAAGGCAAAAACGTTAAATGGTTACCTTCAGATTTCAAGAAAAATGGTGGTTATGAGAAGTCATTAAGCATCGTTAGAGAATATAAGATGTACTTCCAACATTACTGTGGTTGTAAGTTCTCAATTCGTGCAAATAAAGAAGAATTATAATCATTAAAAAAATCAAAAATTGACCAAGAAAAATGACTATTTTGGTCTTTTTTGTTGCAAAAATAACGCTGAATTTTGATTACACGGGGCCTCTCTTTTTTGAGGTCGTTTTCTTTTTATATTTAATTTTATTAATAAGTTGTTGACAGCGCACTCACACTCACGTATGATATTAAACGTTGACGGCTCGCGTTGACGTGCGAGGTTGCTGATACACCCACAGGCGTTGTCATGAAGGTGTATCCAGGGAATTCGCATTGAGAGAG
>JAEEGJ010020753.1_pt1 | contig 14234 bp, 15 predicted proteins | sample 8958761 | NCBI WGS metagenome assembly JAEEGJ01 (sample SAMN16246546, study PRJNA631951) | gut metagenome | biome: gut microbiome; feature: rumen; material: RS-attached | host: Bos | place: Iran: Karaj | collected 2018-10 | reverse complement strand
TGATGCTTTAAACATAGGTCGTCAAGAGGGTGGCATCGCATTTATCCCTCCTGTGACAAAAAATGTATTCATGATATATTATAGTATATCTGAAGTGAATTTTCAATCATGGACTAGAGAAGATGCTAGACAATATAAGGAAAACATCAAGGAAACACTAAGTGAATTTGGTGTTATTGATTCATCTGAAAATTGAAGCTTATGAGCAACTACCAAGACAAACAGAAGATGACATTTTGGGACTTCATGACTAACTATAAAATTGAGATCCCAATCATTCAGCGAGACTATGCCCAGGGACGGAAAGGAAAAGAATACTTGCGCAAGAGTTTCTTGGGAGATTTAAAGAAAGCATTAGATAGTGGAGAAGAACTGAAATTGGATTTTGTCTATGGTTCTAAAGAAAATGGATTTCTTCATCCACTTGATGGGCAGCAGCGGTTGACAACGCTCTGGTTACTGCATTGGTACATAGCTTTAAGAGCGAGAAAATTGGAAGAAGCCTCTGAAACCCTAAAACAGTTTTCTTATGAAACACGCATCTCGTCAAGGGATTTTTGTGATAACTTATGTAAACCTGAAAATTTCAGCGATTATTATTGGGGTAGCATTGTGGCATTTATAACAAGTCGCACTTGGTTTTATTCTGCCTGGAAACAAGATCCTACCATTCAGGCCATGCTGCGCATGCTGGGTGGCAGCCAAAATGATAAGAAAGCGAATAATTTAGATGGAATTGAACAAGTTTTCAGGTGTAACTGCATCCGGTTCAACCAGTGCAGTTATTTGTATTATTGGGAAAAACTGACTGTCAATTGCCCGATTGGATTTTACTTTCTTTCCTTGAATGAATTCAAGCTGACTGACGACTTATACATCAAGATGAATGCTCGTGGCAAGCAATTAACTGGTTTTGAGAACTTCAAAGCCGATTTAATTGACTATATCACAAAACAAACCGAGGAAACGCAACAAGATGAATGGAAAAAGCTAATTGATCCAATGAATGGAATCCCCAAAAAACTAGATACAGATTGGACTCAGATTTTCTGGAAGTATAAGTCTGATGGCATTAAAGGTGGTAGTGGTGATGTCCGCCAAGATGCCCATATAGATGAAATATACTTTGCATTTATAAACCGCTTTTTCTGGAATGAATTGTTTATAGCAAAAACAAAAGCTAACGATAACGATAAAGATAAATATGAATATCTCCTTGACTTGGGCGATGGGTCATTAGAAAATGGTACAAAAACGAGAACGATCGAGAATCAGAATCAATCATACCGATACTTGAACCGAGAATACCATGATGAGTATGTAGGTTTTGCTCCATACTTATATTACAAGGATCACAAGAATGCAAAAGATGAGTCGATGAGGATTCCGATTAGCTTTTTCAATGATTTGACTAAGGTATTGGATAATCATGGGGAACACCTTGTGATTCCTCCATGCGAATGGGACAAGAGTTTTGAGTTCATTCCGAAGTATGATGTTGATTTAAAAGGCAGTAATCTCGTAAATGAACAGAGTGGCAGTAAAAAGACGCTAAAAATTTCGACACTCTCGCAGATTCAGCGAATTGTCTTTTTTGCTGTTTGTAAATATTTGAAAAAAGGAAAACCAGAAAAGGTTTCATTAAAACGATGGATGCGCGTGGTCTGGAACCTCGTTTCTGGAGAAGGCAGTGACGGGAATTATCAAATACGTAATACTGAAGCCATGCGAAAATGCATGGATTTTATTGGCCAACTTGATAGCCACAATGTGTATGAAAGTTTACAGGCAATATCTTCTAATCAGTTGCCAAATTCTGAGTTCGGAAGACGTTGTAAAGAAGAAATTATAAAAGCCAGGTGGATTCTATATACTGAAAATTACATCACTAATAAGGGACGATCATGGGAGGATGCTATAATTGAAGCTGAAAACTATGCGTTCTTTAAAGGGTCAATACGTTTCTTATACCAAGACGCAGAAGGCAAAGTAAATTGGGATGACTTTAATGCAAAGTGGAAAAACGTAAATGAATTCTTTGATGCAGATGGAGTAAAACATCATCTCCGTTACAATGCTAGATTGTTGAGATGTTTCATAAGTAAAGTACAAGATATCCCAAGAGAGTTTTGGTTCGGCAACGGAAGTCATTTTTGGTTGTCTATTTTGTTGAACAATTCTTACTTAAGGCAGGTGAATGATTTTCTGCAAAATAGGAGCCTGAGAATAGTCTCCAACAATGGTTGGGTAGCCGATGATATGCTACTGGGCTGTATTATTGAAAAAGATGAGAATTGGCACATACTAGATAGCTGGAGAGGTTATGATGTCCTCACTCGCTATGTCAATAAGCAATCAGGAAAGGTGAATTCACCGAGGCAAATAGTTGTTTTAGGCCATCACAGAAATGTCGTTTTACCCAACGTGAAAGATATCACGATACGCAATGAAAATAAAATTGAAGGTTGCGACAACTATTTCTTTGGATGGGATGTCGATTTTAAATACAGTTACAATGGTAAAGTTTATTTCTTCAGATGGTATGGAGAACCAAACGATAAAAAATTAGATGTATATTTAATGGAAGAAAATTGGAATCAATACAAACAGCGTACAGATATAACCGAGTCCAACGAAAAAGGAACAGATGAAGACAATTATTATTGTTTTCGATATTATTTTTGCCAGGGGATGTGCGTCAGGAATAACACATTTACCTGTTTTGAGCGAAATCTGCAACGGCTTATTCTCGAAGCAACTAAATAAAAACACATTATAATCAATCAAGAAACTTGATTCAGTTCATTGCTAATAGTGACCATTATGGGGAGGTGCTTGGTCGGGTTCAGTCGGTAAAGCGTTCGTTGTGGATTGGGACGGCCGACATTAAGGACCTGTATGTGGAGGTTGGTAAGGAGAAGAAGCCTTTCCTGGCGCTGATTGCTTTGCTGATTAGGCGGGGTGTGGAGGTGAGGCTGATTCATGCCAAGGAGCCTGGGCCGAACTTCCGTGAGGACTTTGACAGGTATCCAGTGCTGTATGACCGGTTGGAGCGTGTGCTGTGTCCCCGGGTTCATTTCAAGATGCTGGTCTTTGACTGCGAGGAGGTGTATATCGGTAGCGCGAACCTCACGGGTGCAGGCATCGGCATGAAGAGCAGCGATAAGCGAAACTTCGAGGCAGGCATCCTGACCGATGACCCACAAATCGTTGAGCAGGCCATGAAGCAGTTTGACGACGTTTGGATCGGCAAGCACTGCAAAACATGCAAGCGAAAGGACTACTGCCCAGACCCTATCGTATAAGTTTTTTTCGAGAAAAATCATCATCAGGACACACCTCTGCCACAGATTGGCAGGGGTTTGCTTTTTCTTTGCACCCAAAACAGAAATATAATGGCAAAACAAGTCCATAGACAATATCCTCATGGGTGTCCAGCTTACTACTTGACCCCTCCCGTCTGCTGTTATCGGCAGATGTCGGTAGCGCTAATGCGGGCCGACAACAACGTTTGCTTCTGGATTCTGCGCCTTGTTCGGTCTCGTTCGACCTTTGCTATTGTAAAGCTGCGCTTTACTAAGGGCAACGGTCTTCACTCGACTCTCACAAACTTGAATCCATTTTTTAGAAGTGACAGCTGGCCCCATGAGTTTTTACCTACAGTTTGATGCTATGAATAAAGTGTTATATGAATATCTTGAGTCTCTTGTCCGCATCGATTCGATGGAAACGATTTGCAGCTCAATCAGTATGATTGGCCCATATGTGTCGGGAATCTCTTTTGCAGAACCGGTCACAGTTGGCCAACTGAAGCAGTTGACTTCAATCGCTACTATACGGTCCTATTACAGGATTTTTTCTATCCCCAAAAAGTCTGGAGCGATGCGTGAGATTCTGGCGCCAGATGGTTTGTTGAAAGATATACTTTCTTCCTTGGCTTTTATGTTGTCCGTACTCTATGAGGCACCGAAAAATGTTATGGCATTCACGCGTAACCGGTCCATCGTGAACAATGCCCGGGAGCATTGTGGTCATAACTATGTGTTGAACCTTGACTTGAAAGACTTTTTTACTACGATAAACGCCTTGGATGTGGAACGCGGCTTGAAGCGGGTGGGCATTCCGCATCATGTGGCTAAGGTCCTCGCTCGCATCTGTACCTATCCTCATGTTGCACCTGACCATCGTGTTGAGAATGTCCTTCCTCAAGGTTCGCCGGCATCGCCTGTTTTGTCTAACATCTGTGCAGCAATCCTCGATCAACGGTTGGATGGTTTAGCAAGACGATTTCACTTAGCGTACACGCGCTATGCCGATGACATGACATTCAGCAGCAATCATAATGTCTATCATGACAATGGAGACTTCATGACTGAATTATATAAGATTATCAACGAATGTGGCTTTATCGTCAACTCCAATAAGACTCGGCTTCAAAGGCGAGGCGCAAGACAGCAGGTTACCGGGCTGAATGTGGGCAATCATGTCAATGTAACGAGGAAGTTCGTCAAGAATTTAAGAGCCTCAATCCATCACCTGTTCCTGTCCGATACCCTTTTAAAGCATGATGTGAATGTAGTGCGTGGAAAAATCAACTTTCTTCGCATGGTCAAAGGCAGCCATGACAGCACTTATCTGTCCCTGCTGTTGAAATTCAACCTGGCTGTTAAAGGAAAGCATTATTCATGAAGACATTATTAGGAGATTTTCCCCAATAAAGCATTTTCCCAAGACCTCTGCCGCAGTATGGCGGAGGTCGTCTTTTTCTTTGCTGCATGGAAAAGTTTCTGTTTCTTGATTTTGACGGGGTGCTTAATACCGAGTTTTATCAGGATCTGCTGATTTCGGAGGGGGGACCATGGCGGGACGAGCATGGATCCCTCTTCGACCCTCAGGCAGTTGAACAGTTGAAACGGATTATTGACACTACTCATGCTGATATCGTGATTGAGTCTTCTTGGAAATACTTTGGTCTTGAAGCTATGCAGGACATGTGGACGACCAGGCATCTTCCAGGTCGCGTTATCGACATCACACCGTCGGTTGTCAGCGCCAGTTGGTCACTTGACGATAACGGCCTAGATGCGAGACAAAGCAAAGGCATTGAAATAGACTTTTGGCTTTTCGAGAATGCCGCACGAGACGCTCGATACGTCATCATTGACGATGAGTATGTAATACTGGATTCCCAGTTACCGCACTTTATCCTGACCAACCCTTTTGACGGCATCACGGACTTGCTGGCCGACCGAGCCATAGCGTTGCTCAACGGCTGAAACCAAAAGTTTTTTCAAAAAAAACATTCATCTGCCACAGATTGGCGGAGGTCGTCTTTTCCTTTGCATCGTAAAACTATTTAATACATCAGTAATATGGAGCAATCATCATTTAATGACCCTACTGGCGAATATGGCCAGTACAACTTTCCCACTTTGGATCTGCTCAAGGGTATCAAGATGGACCCAAACAGTGTGGACATACAGGAACAAGAAGAGAACAAGGAACGCATCCGTGAGGTACTCAGCAATTATAATGTTGATGTCAAGGACATCATCGTGCATATCGGGCCCACAATATCTTTATATGAGGTCGTGCCGCAAAAAGGTATGCGTATCAGTAAGATACGCAACTTGAGCAATGATATTACTGATGACATTTGCTTGAGTCTTGCAGCACTGGGGGTGCGTGTCATTGCGCCAATGCCCGGCAAGGGCACCATCGGAATCGAGATTCCCAACCGAGTCCCTCAAGTTGTGCCTATACGCGAGGTGCTGGGTTCCATGGCTTTTCAGGAAAGTACCGCCAAGCTGCCGATGTGCTTGGGGTGTACAGTGGACAATGAAATCTTTGTCGCCGACCTCACCACAATGCCCCACCTGCTCGTTGCCGGTGCAACTGCTAAGGGCAAATCGGTATGTTTGAACGCCATCATCACTTCACTGCTCTGTAAGAAAGGACCATCTGAGTTGAAATTTGTCTTGATAGATCCCAAGCGGGTGGAGTTTGGCGTATATAGCGACCTGGAGAAATACTACTTCGCCAAGGTTCCTGGTGAGGGAAAGGCCATCATTTCCGATACCGACAGCGCTATCAAGGCTCTGAACTGTTTGGTTCAGGAGATGGAAGGTCGGTTCTCTGTCCTTGAGGAAGTGAAGGTGCGCAACATGAGCGAGTACAACCAGAAATGGTTTAGTGATCTGCGTGAGCTGTGTGACGAGAATGGCGAGAAGAAGTACAACTATATGCCCTACATCGTGTGCATTATTGACGAATTCAGTGACTTGATTTTGACAGCCGGCAAGATGGTGGAGGATCCTTTGGTGAGAATCGCTCAAAAGGCTAGGGCCGTGGGCATCCACATGATTATCGCCACCCAGCGCCCGTCTAGCAAGGTCATCACTGGCTTGATTAAGGCAAACTTCCCTGGTCGCATTGCCTTTGCAGTGGCCCAACGCAGTGACAGTCAGATTATCATTGACCGCCCAGGAGCTCAACAGCTGATCGGCCAAGGCGATATGCTGTTCTCAATTGATGGCGGGGTGACTCGACTGCAGTGTCCGTTAGTTGAAACGCCAGATATTATAAACATCTGTGACTATATCAAGGAACAGGAGGATAGCGATATCGGTCACATGGAACCATACACGCTGCCCAGGCATGTCGGTAAAGTCGAAGATGCTGGAAGTGGCTTCAATATGGGATGCATCAAGGACATTGACCCGCTGTTTGAGGATGCAGTGCGCATTATCGTCATGGGCAACACCACCAGTAGTTCATCGCTGCAGCGTCGTTTTGAAATCGGCTATAACCGCGCAAACCGCCTGATGGACCAGATGGAGCAAGCCGGCATCGTGGGTCCTGCACAGGGCAGCAAGCCACGCCAGGTGCTTCTTAGCCCCATGGACATCGATAAACTGTTCCGTTGAGATGATGAAAGCAAGAGAAGTATTATCCAGACTTGGAACTAACGTATAATACAGGTAGTTTTTGTTTCACAATTCTACAATAACAAATACACAAAACTTCTTTATTATGGAACAAAAAACTAAAGACGATATGGACATTTATCCCTTAACTATCATAAGGAATCGTTATTGTAGTCCAGATTATCTGGCGTTCAATCTTGAGGCATGGGATGTACCCAGGGCAATCAATGATGACGGGCTAGACTATGATGATTTCTGGACTTATGAAGCCTCTAACTATATCATCGGCAAGGGCGAGTCGCCACAGGAGGCGTTAGCGGATCTGAAAGCCAAACTGCAACCTGCGCCCGACCATCCCTGCATCGACAAGTTTCTGTTTCTTGACCTGGAAGGTGTCATGGAATATGGCCGTCTTGTTTCCATCCAGAATCTGCAGTTCATTTTGGAACAAACCCATTGCAAGGTTATCATTACCTCTCCATGCCGTCACCATGGCTCTGAATGGGTGAAACAACTGTGGCAGGGATATGATATGCCCGGACAATATGATTCCATGACTCCGATTTTGTCTGAAACCACATACAAAGATCCGACAACAGGAGAATCTTTGACGTTAAAAGGATTTGGGTACAGAGCAACGACCTCATTGGAAATCCGCGTCTGGCTTAACGCCCATGCGACGCAAGATTTCACCTACGCCATACTTGACTTAAGCGATAATTTCCACCTCAAGCAGCAAGAGCACCTTGTGGTTATCGATAAGTTCAAGGGCTTGACCAGAGTGAATGCGAGTAAAGCGATATCCATACTGAATGGTTCAGTATGACCATTTTTGTTTCACTTTTAAAACGTTTTATTATGAGCAAAGTTTTTAGAATCACGCCCAAGCGCACAAGGCGCGTCAACGGGCAAGTCATCACGCCCGAAATGGTGATTACCGTCACTACTCGTCAGCACGTCAGCAACCCGTTCTATAATGGTGCGGTCGAAATCAAGGAGCAATACATGCGCATGTACCAGTTCGACTACAAGAAAGCGTGCATGAGTGTCGGCGACTTCACCTATGAGGCACTCGATTAAACTTTTTCTTCAAAAAAAAACAACTTTTGAATGCGCCTCTGCCACAGATTGGCGGAGGCATGTTTTTACTTTGCATCAGAAACCAAAACAATGCTTGAACTATGCATGACACTAACGAAATAATCGCGCGGTTGGAGGACGTCATCCTTAAAAAGCTGTTTTACTCCGAACAAGGGGATCGCTTCAGTCATTCAAATAGCGGCCGTTTGATGTTGTCCCAACGCAAGGACATCATCAACCGGGAAGCGCTGGCACACCAAGAGGAAATACTGCCCGACATCATCGCCTTCAACGATGCGCTAACGGCCGCCTTAAGGGAAATGTACGACCGGGCGCATAGCATTTGGGACAACATCAAAAACCAAAACTCCTTTGGGGATGCTGTGATACTGGATGCCAAGTGCTTTCTCAGCTATAGTTATCCTGAAAATCATCCCGTGCAGAGCCCTTACAGGAGCGCTCTATGGTGTGTCCTCAGTGACTACGCCTGGAACCCGCTTTATGAGGACGGAGTAACGTTGTCTCCACTAACACTACCTATCGAATCAGATATGAGTTTTGAATCATTCATTGGCATGGATTGCCCACCGCCCAATTGGAACGAGGGGCTTGATCAGGAACTGACTAAGGACTTGCATTTAACTAGTGCATTCCATCACCTCTTTGACCACACGATGTTCGCCATCACCGACTTCATCTACGTGCGTCAATTCGAAACTGAAATCAATATTGAAATCCGCAAGTAAGTGATGGCAGTACAAACTTGTTTGGATAATGCCGAGCGAGAGCGGATTATTTAAATCCATAAAGAACTATGAATCATTATGGCAAAGAAAAATAAACCAAAGAAGGGTCAAACAAATCCCTTCAATCCTGATTATTTTAGTTGTGCCAGCGACTATTCACAATCAGAAGTGTGGAACACGGACAACGTTTTGGCACAATTGATAGCACCACGCTTATTGGCGTTCAAGGATCTTGATAAGCATGGCCATCCTGGAGATTTCAAGGATATGCGGGCTTGGAACAAGGCTATTCAGAAGATGGTGGATGCTTTCGACTTGATGAAATATGTACACTCCTTTTCTGAAGAGGAAAGATCCGTAGTAACAGAAGGGCTGAATCTTTTCAGTAAATACTTCACCTATCTCTGGGACTAAAATACTACTTTATTATGACGGACAAAAATCAAGACAACCAAGAACAGGACAAGATGAAGAATCGAGAGGGATGTGAGATTGCCGATGCCATGTTTGAGATAACGCGGCAATGCTGTGATCGAGAGGATTGGCATCCTGCAATGTGTCATTGTGCCGAGGCCACCGGAACACATCCTATTTTTGCCGATATCATGTTCAAGATTACGCAACTATGCGAGACGGCAGAAGAATGCCACCGTGCAATGCGTCATAGCATGGAAATGTGTTATTCATATAACTATTTGGCCTTTGATGTTAGTGATGTCAGAGCATTACTGCGTCATGACGGCAACCTTAGCTCATTTGAGGTATCAGTCAATGAGAATCAGGAGAATCGATTTGCTCAATTGGCAGAGCAGATGAAAGACCAGATGAAATCCTATGGAATCATCAATGCAGTTTTAATTAATATCTATAAGACCTCAAATTGTAAATACAAAATGGCAGAATTCAGCGCATTGCAAAACCTAATGGATACAACAGGCCCTGATTGTGATATTCTTTGGGGTTTGTCTCCCGACAAGCATTGCACCGATCCCATCTTGCGAGCCGCAGTCCTCGTTATGCATGATCCGCAACGCGTCAAATCAAATAAGAATAACTAACTAAAAGAAAGAAAAGAATCATGGACAAAAAAGATGTATCGAAAGCTGTTAGCAGCGCTTCATTGGAACGTGATCCGCTGTTTGAGGCGGCTGCAAGGTATTTTGTTGCTGACGGCCATGTGACTACAGCTATGTTTATGTTTGACAACGGCATTGGTTACAACCGCGCCTGTAGAATTGTTGATCAACTCGAGGCAGCAGGCATTGTAGGCCCAAACCGGGGCCGCAAACCCCGTGAAGTACTCGTTGACCTACCAACCCTCGAAGCAATGTTAAAAAAGAACTGATATGGCAAAAAAAGAGAATTATAAAATTCGAAGCTATGATAGGAGCGATTATTGGAGATATGGTGGGGTCAATCTATGAGTTTGACAACATCAAACACAAGGATTTCTTGTTTTTTAGTGATAGCATGGAGCCAACTGACGATAGTGTGCTAACCATTGCCACGGCAGACTGGCTGTTGCACGGAGGCAACGTAAGTGAGTATTATCTGCGCTATGCCAACGCATACCCTGAACGTGGCTATGGCGGGGGCTTCTGGACATGGGTGAAACGTTCCAATCGTGGATTAGGAGAACCTTACTACAGTTGTGGCAACGGTAGCGCAATGCGCGTGAGTCCCGTAGGCTGGTTCTTTAATAGCGAGGAGGAAACCCTAGATGCAGCAAAGCGATCAGCCATATGTACACATAATCATCCTGAAGGTATCAAGGGAGCACAAGCTACAGTTCTCGCTATATTTCTGGCACGTCACGGAGGGACTCCACAAGCAATCAAGGAACGCATAGAACATGACTTTGACTACGACCTGTCGCTTAGCGTTGATGAGATACGCCCTAGATACTCATGGCAAGGTCTTGATAATGCTGGTAACGGCAGTACGTGTCAAGGCAGTGTGCCCCAAGCCATCGCTTGCGCACTATAGGCAACTGACTTCGAAGACGCCGTGCGCAATGCCATCTCAATTGGTGGTGATAGTGACACCATAGGCTGTATTGCGGGATCAATTGCTGAAGCACTATACGATGTGCCACAATGGATGAAAGATATTGCACTTGAACGTTTGTCCAATCGCATATCAGAGCAGCTGTGCGATGTTGTAATGGTATTTTCAGCATATATATCGCAATCTGTGAAATCCGACCAATAAACAACAAAATGGCAAAGAAAGATGAAAAAGGGGCTCAAAAGAACTGGAGCCACAAGAATGACTTTCCCGTCGAGGAAGTATGGTGTACTTACCAAAGTTTGTCGAAAATAATTGCACCACGCTTGCGAACTTTTAAGGAATACGATAAGCATGGTTACTGCCCGGACTTCAAAGGCATGGCCGAATGGAACCAAGCCATCCAGAAGATGATAGACGCGTTTGAACTATTAACAAGATCAGCTCACAGGTCATATACCGATGAAGAAGAACAAACCATTGAGCATGGCTTGGACCTCTTTCGCAAACACTACCGTTATCTTTGGGACTAACAACTATTAATCTTAATTCAAAAAAAGGACAAACTTATGGACAAGAATCAGAATCGCACCATTATCACAGTGATGGGCATCGGCGGTGGTGGCAACAATGCTGTCAACCACATGTATTTACAGGATATCGAGGGAATCACCTTCATGGTCTCAGACACAGACAGACATCAACTTGATGAGTCGCCAGTTCCTGACCGTGTGTTGCTGGGAGCGAACACAACACTTGGGCACGGCGCGAGCAATGATCCAGAGGCGGCTCGCCGTGCTACCGAGGAAAGCGAGTTCGATATTGCTGCCGCTCTTTTTGACAATGATACCAAGATGGTCATCATCACTGCCGGTATGGGTGGTGGCACTGGAACCGGTGCTGCTCCCGTAGTGGCTCGCATTGCCCATGAGAACGTATTGCTAACCGTTGGTCTTGTGACAATCCCCTTCCTGTTTGAAGGAACCGAAAAGATTCTTGAGGCTCATGAGGGTATCAACGAAATGAGTAAGTATGTAGATGCCCTGTTCATCATCAACAACGAGTACCTGACAGAGATATACAAGGATCTCGACTCATCCAACGCTTTAATGAAGGTCGATGAAACACTGACTACTGTGGTCAGCAGTATCTGCGACCTAATTACTCCCGCCGATCCCAGGGTCTGCCAGGACTTCAATGATGTTAACTATATTTTGCGTAGAGGCGGAAATGCCTTTATCGTTTCAGGGTTTGGTTTGGGTGAGCGCCGTGTGACCAAGGCTATTGAGAATGCCTTGGAATCTCCTTTGCTCAGGAACTGCGATGTGTTTAGTTCCCAGAAAATTATGATGAATATCTATTACAATCCCGACAGCGAGTCTCCGCTCCTCATGGAGGAAATGAACGAGGTTCAGGAATTTATGGAAAACTATGACGAGGAAGTGGATGTAATGTGGGCCTTAGCATATGATAACAATTTGGATAACCAGCTCAAGGTCACCGTACTGGCGTCGGGATTCAACGTATCAAATTCGCTACCTATGGGATTAACTATTGACTAAATGGAAAAATAGAGAGAAAAAGTATACCTGTACCCAAGGCAATAAACAATAGACAATGAAAAGAAAAGATCCTTACAATCAGTTTCGCATTGTAAGCAGGATTGAGCACATGCATCTATGCACTCAATTATATATCGGTCAAATAGGCGATGGCACATCAATACAAGATGGCATCTATACTCTAATTAGAAAGATTTTTGAGAGTCTATTAGAAGAGTTTAGGATGAAAATGCTAGATACCATTGAAGTGAATACAATTGGCGAAAAAAGAGTTTCTATGCGAGATAATGGCAGCGCTATTAATCTCGAAAGACTGATAAAATACATACATTTTTCTAACGCAAAAAATCAAAAAAGACATGAACCAATAGACTATGATTTCTGGTTTGTTGCCGCAAACGGTATGAGTAAATACTTTGAAATTCATTGTTATCAAAATGGGATAGCCAGAAGTGTCGTTTCAGAAAATGGAAAAATTGTAAGTGACAAGACTTTTCCCACACAGGAAATAAATGGTATCTATGTATGTTTTGAACCTGATGAAACAATTTTTGGAGACTTTAAATATGATACAGTCTTGATACATCATGTTTTAGACAGCTATTCGTACTTGACTACTGGTCTTACAATAAAATATAACAATGCAAGAATCAGTGCACCTTATGGACTTGCCGACTTGATTCGAAATACAATCTACTCATCTCATGCTCTATATCCCATTATTCATTTTGCGGGAGATAATATAGAGGTCGCATTTACACATGTACATGCCCCTTGGCTTGTACAAAAAGATTCTGCTTTTTTTAACCAAAGGAAAACAGTGTCCGCCAATGAACATTCTAATGTATCAAGCATTTTTCTGTCGTTTGTCAATGGGACAATCACCGAACTTGGAGGCGTTCATCAAACCAGTCTTAAAACAAGTATTGTTAAAACAATTAGAGATTTCTTCGGTAGCAATTATAATTCAAACGACATTCTTAATGGAATTGTGGCCGCTGTCTCAATATGGGTCAAAGAGCCACTGTTTGAAGATGCTGGTAAATACAAACTTGGTGGAACATACTATTCAACTGATGGCAAGAGTATAAAACAATCTGTTGGAGATCTCATTAAAAAGAAATTGAAAGACTATTTATGTGACCATACAGATATAGCAGATATAATCAAATCAAAGATCAATGAAAACAATCGATTTCGAAAGAATAATAGTTAACCGATATTGCAAATACCAAATGAAAGTTGAAACTCAAATAAAAACGTTGCTCAAGGAGTTGTCTCAAGGCATCTTCGAAAAAGAGCATATTCTTGCGATGGCTTTGCTGAGTGCGATTGCAGGGGAGAGCATCTTCCTGCTTGGCCCTCCTGGCACAGCAAAGAGTCTCGTCGCCCGTCGGTTGAAGATGGCCTTCAAGGATAGCCGTGCCTTTGAATACCTCATGTCTCGCTTCAGTACCCCAGACGAGATTTTCGGACCTGTATCGATATCCCTGCTGAAGAACGAGGACCGCTATGAACGTGTGGTTGACGGCTTTCTGCCAACCGCTACCGTCGTTTTTTTGGATGAGATTTGGAAAGCAAGCCCCAGTATCCAGAACTCACTGCTCACGGCTATCAATGAGCGAATCTTCCAAAACGGGCGTGAGACAATCCATTTGCCCATGAAAGGGCTGATAGCTGCCAGTAACGAACTGCCAGCCGAGGACGAAGGACTTGAGGCGCTGTGGGACCGCTTCCTGGTACGCATGGTGTCGAACTGCATCCATAGCGAAGCGTCGTTTTATAAGATGATACGACAGGAGACAGGTCCTAATCCTATCGTGCCTGACGATTGTCTGATAACAGATGAATTGTACGAAGCCTGGCAGCGCGGCATTTGCAAGATTGACATCCCCGATGGCATCTGCTATGCG
>JAEEGJ010020751.1_pt1 | contig 14235 bp, 12 predicted proteins | sample 8958761 | NCBI WGS metagenome assembly JAEEGJ01 (sample SAMN16246546, study PRJNA631951) | gut metagenome | biome: gut microbiome; feature: rumen; material: RS-attached | host: Bos | place: Iran: Karaj | collected 2018-10 | reverse complement strand
AAGGCATATCGTTTGATGTGCCGCCACCGCCTGACATCTGAGCTACGCCAGTTGCGCCATCTATTCCGGCAATGAATACTCTCAGACCTGTGCTTAGCACATCCTTCCAACGGAAATTGTTACGGTCATCAATGAATGTGTCCTCTGCCATCGCATCTGCTTCTGGGATTTCTCGGCATATTTTGACTGCTTCATATAGCACTTGATCAAAAATAGAAGCTTTGAGAATAATCTCGGCATCTGTGTTGATATAGTTTATCATGACATTGTCCTTCTTCATGATAGCGTCCAACCCTTTCTGTTTGGCATTATAGGTAGATTTGAGACTATCCAATTCTTGATTAACTTGGTCAAGTTTTCCTTGCTTTTCTCTCAAGTTAATTCTGATTTCAGTCAGCGTTTGATTGAGGAACTTTATCTGGCGCAAGATATCCTCCTTATTGGAGTCGGATTCCTGTTGTTGCGCTTCAAGTTCTGCTATCTGCGATTGGATTTCCTCTTGCCGACGAGTAAGATTCTCAATCATGGTGGTGAGTCCTTTCACAGCACGACGCTTGGTTTCAAGTTCCTCTTCGAGAGATTTGTTCTCGCGATGAAGTTCACGGTTGTGCTCTTCGAGTGACTTGTGACGTGCGCCCGTCTCGTGAATATCATCGCCACGTTCAAGTCCCCATTTCTCATTGACGGCAGCATACCAATCGTGCCATTCACGCATCTTGTCGCGAGCTGCAACAAGAGAATCGCCTCCGAACATGTCCTTTGCGGATAGGCGACCGTCCTCCAAGATTGGAGTAATGGTAGCATGAATGTGACAATTTTTCTCGTCGCAATGTGCGATAAAGGAGATGATGTTCTTCTCACCGATGCGTTCTGCGAGAGCCTTGTAATTGCCGAGAGCGAACTGCTCTATCTCAGGCATACGCTTTATGTGAGCGTTGTTTCCTCGCTCTTGAAGCACTTGATTCCCGAATGCAAGTTCATTCATGCGTTCACAGTTACCACCAATAACGAGAGAGACAGAGAGATGTTGGGTGCTTCTGACTATCGGCTCTTTTCCTGTTGCAGCAAGCCTTTCGGCTTTCCATTCTGCAATACGTGCATCTACTTTTTCCTTGATGCAGACCGATTGATCTACTGGTGCGATGACACCACCCTTGCGTACCTCAAAGTTTAGGTGTGCACGACTCTTGTCGTAATTGCGTTCAGGGTCATCAAGTTTACATTCCCATCGGGACTCATCCCATTTGCGCTGATGTTCTGCGCTGAGTGCTGGAGTCATCTTCATTTTGCTGACTTCGAGCATTGCTTTTTTACCTTTACCCATATAGTTATCCTGTATAATGGTTTGACATAAAAGTGACTATTCTGTCAGAGCTTGCTCTTTCACAAGGCAGACAAAACCCCTCGGAGAGCCTAACAGCCAAGTGTGCTTGGTGTATTAGGCTACACCAAAGGGTTATAATGTCTGCAAGCAGACTCGTTACGGCTTACTTCTCCCAAGGTTCTGCCCCGAGGTATCTGTTCAAATACATCTGGTCAATGGCATTAGGCGTTTGACTGATGTAAGTTTGAACGAAATCGATGGCTTTACGCTTCTTCTCTTCGCTGAAGGAATCCCAAATAGAGAGCGATTCGTTGCGATAAGTACCGAGTTTGGGATATACCGCTTCGATTGCGTCAAGTGGGAGCGATTCTTCAACTGCTTCTGACGTTTCCGCAACATCGTCTGCAATTTGCTGCGATTCGCTATCAGTTGCAGTTACTTTCTTGGCAACCTTCTTTTTTGCAGCCGACTTCTTGCCCATGGCATTAGTCGTATTGATTTCGCTGCGTTTTGCAGAAGATTCACGCTGCGCATCGATGTTGGAGCGAAATAGAGTGAAGATCGCTTTGAGCGCACTATTGCTAAAAGAGGGAGCAATACCCTTGTTGGCATACTGGGCAATGGCTTTTGCCATCAGTCCCGCGTCCTTATCATCAAGTTCGGCCAACATCACAAGATGATCGATAGGAATAATAAGATTTTTCATACACTACGCATTTAAGATTTTGGAATACACATTAGCATAGACCTGACTGTTGACAGCATAGGTGCAACTTGCAAGTTTGGGATTTGCATAGAATGTGTGATAGAACGAAACCTGCTGATTGCTACTTGTTGCACAGATTGATTGTACAGGCTTCACAATGCCAGCGGGGATTAGCAATACGCCAACACAATGGCAGTATGCGTCAATATCCTTCTTATTTCCAGCATTGGCAGCAAGACTTCCACCGAATATGCACTGGAGTGTGAAGGCATCACGTACAGTTGCCAAAGGACTCTTGTCGTCAAGATTGAGTTCCTGAATGGCCACAATCTCCGAAGGAGTAAGATACTTGCGTCCAGAAGGAAGTTCGTCATATTCGGTTTTGCTGCGACCGAAATCCATGACAACCTTCATGGGCTCATTCATACTGATTGCATTGATAGAAGGCTTGTTTGCCTTAGTTGCCATCTTAACTTTGGTTGGAATGATGGCGAATTCCTTTTTCTTGAAATGTTTCATTTTGAAAGTTTTTTTGTGGGCTTTCGCCCGGTTTAATACTTTTCTAACTCTTCACATAATTGCCTTTGCTCGTCCGCTTGAGTCGTCCGTCCTGAATGAATCTGTCAATCCACTTGGCGGCTGTGTTGGGATTCTCGTTCATTTCTGAAACGATTCGGTCGTAAAAGGATTTGTCGAATTCATCAGGGAGTTTGTGATACAACGCATAGCGACGGGCATTGACACCAGTCTCCATGTCGGGGAGAACATTACGATTGTTCGTCGTGCGCAACTTCAAATAGATGTGTATAGAGTGATAGAGCAAGATCTCACAAATACACAACACCGTATTGAAGTCCTCTTCGGAACAGATCAGAACAATACTCCCGTCTGGAGTCCTGGTTTGCGATTGGGAACTATCGAACGCACGAATGGCTGTAAGCATCATCATCATGCGAAAGGCAATAAGTCCCAACCGTCGTACGATTCCCTGCATACCGTTGTCAACTTCATCGCAACACTCATCATTGAGCCTGGCCAGCCACTCAACAAAGCGGCGTTGAAAATGAGTTGGCAATACGAATACAAAAGAACCTTGATTCATGAATATATCGAGCAAGTGTAGAAATTCATCACCCAAAATCTTGAATACAGCATGTTTCGAGCGAGTCACATCATCGGTGGCGAAGACATCGCGTATTCCTCGACGAAAGGGAATAAAATAGAAGATGAATCGGCTGAGCAGACCGTTTTCCGCATCGGGTATGAGGTGGCGTATCTGTTCGGGAGTACCAGCCAAGACTACAGAGACTCTCGGATTGTCGATTTCCAAGTATTCTCTATCTTTGCGACGGCTCATACTGATTGTTTCATGATGGAACGCCTTGCGGAGCAAGTCGGAGTAATTGCCATGCTCGGATTTGAGCGTCTGGCTAAGCGTGTCACCCTCGGTCTCAAAGAGTAGCCCTATACCATCGTTGTCATGCAGTATGCTAATCAAAGAGCTTGCGCTGCTATTGGCTGGAATGATAAGAGTCTTCTGTGGTGGAGTAACTGGCTCCATCGCTTCAGGATTTTTGCCTTTGCACTTCTGATACTCGGACAGTTCAAGCTTATATTCAATCATCCTCTGGGCAGTCTGTTCGTGTAGACGTTGATTGATTGGTGCCACAAGTTCACGGCAGAGCGTCAAAGCTCCTTTGCCCATACCGGCTTCGGCCACAACAAACAGATAAAGGTTGGAGTAAACCACACGTTCATCATAGACACCACACACATTGTAGAAGCAGACAGATAGGCAGCCAATAGCTCCAAGCAGTATCACATCGCGGTCTTCAATGGAGATGGCATTGCCGACTACTTTCTGCAAGAAGGGCGGCAAAGTTCCGAAAATCTCCTCGGGGAAGTGAGGCAGTTCGCTTTCTGGTTTTATCCATTTTGCCGTTTTACCATTTTGGTAATTTGGTAAAATGGTATTAGAAGAGTGGTGGAGTTCGATGCCAGCCTGGGCTGCATAATGGAAGAAGGAGGCGATGGTCACACCTGAACCTCTGCCATTCAGACAATGAGTAAACTGCTTGTCTGTGTTCGCTGGGTCATAATCGGGATGGAGGCGGCTGACTCTATGGAAGAAGTCTCGACCTTGTTCTCCCAATCCATTGGCTATAGCAAAACCTACATTCACCCACATACCATAATCGGGGGCAATGTCAACGCCATTGGCCTCAATCTCCTGAACAACTCTGTCTATATCAGTAGCGAGGTCTGTTGTAGTCTCAGGAGTGTCATGTGTCTGCAAGGCAGGTAGCGAAGCCTCTTGTTTAGAAGGGGCTTTCTCCCAATATGGGGCGGAAAAGATTTTCTTTGACATATTCCGAGTATTTAGGGTTAATGTATGCCTGTGGGTCGTAGGGCAAGAAGCAGGAACGTGCAACGTCGCTTCCTGACTTATCCACAGGAGGCAATCCAGTTGACTCAATACAGTTGGCTACAGCCTTGAAATAGCGGGAATGCTCCCAGCCTTTCAAGTCGATGGGAATAATCCATTTCACGCCATCGCCAGAGGGACTTGTGAACATCAGTTCCGTATCGAAGTAGTCATGCTTCAGAAGTCGCTCTTTGAACCTGTCGGGATTTCCGACATGATCAAAATCGAGGCACAACAAACCTGAGTGCTGAATCAGCTCTTTCTCATTTCGCTTGCGAAACAATCCCGAGAATGTACAGTAGTCAAAGTGAGTTGCCTTGTACTTCTTGGCTTCCGAAGGAGATGTCAGAGAGCGGAGTGTGTCGGTCTGCGGCTTGGCATAGTGACCGACAAGGTAGCGATAGACATCTACCACCGTGATGGCACGGCATGGCTCGATGTTCTGAATGGGTTTTCTGTAAAAGGAGAATCCATGCAGGTCGTCCATACCGCGCCAGAAATCGGTTGCATAGTCTTGCATCATACTTCTTTCCCTTTCTTTGACAAGACAAAAGCCTTGGCTTCTTGCAGCAGCTCTTCTTCTGACTTTTGGGCACCACGCTTCAACCACTCGTCTATCTCAGACTGAAGGAACATGAGTCCCTTGGTCATCTTATGATAGGGAATGGTCTTCTTGGACACCCATTCATAGACGGTCTGCTTCTTGGGATGGCTGGGATGATAAGCACAAAGCTCATCGATGTTCATCCATCGAGGTGATTCACTGACGCGCTCCTTCTTGCGCAGGTTGTTGACGTCCTGTTGTAACGTCTCCACTTTGTTGATGAGGTAAGACAATGCCTTGGGCATCTCTTCCAATGTTTTGATTTCGTAAATATCAGCCATAGTAATTATATAATTTGATAAATTTCATTCTGCCTTTTCTTGCGTTTTGGCGATGCAAAGTAAGTCACTATTTTACGAACAGCCATAAAATTTGAGCTTCAACAGGCCGATATTATAATTGCTTAAGATTCGAGTATGATTTTGCAGAAAAAATCATACTATAAAACTCACATACAATGATTTATGGCGACAGAACAAAAGAACATAGAAACCAACACGGAAGGGATGGAAAAGACATAAAAAAAGCCCCCGAAGACTCGGAGGCTTGATAAAGATAAATAGAGATGGTTAAATGGCTGCTATGCTTTCTTTGGGCGCATCTACAGCATCAAGATTATCGATGTGAATAACATCGGCAGCATTACGCTTGCTTTTGTCAACAATGTGAGCATAAATCTGAGTGGTTTTCACGTTGGTATGTCCAAGCATTCCTTTGATGGTATAGATATCCGTGTCATGTTCAAGCTGTAGGGTGGCAAAGGTGTGGCGAGAGCAATGGAATGTGATATGCTTCTTGATACCAGACGCTTCAATCCATTTCTTCAAGGGACGGGAAATCCAAGAAGATCCTGTCAATCCTTCGAATACTCGTTGGTTTTGTTTACCTCGTTCTCCACATAACGAATATGCCTGTTCATTGATAGGGAGATAATCTACCACATGCGTCTTGCGCTGGGTAAAGTCAACTCGCCATCCACTTCCTGTCTGCGCTATTTCTCCCCATGTGAGGTCTTGGATGTCACACAGACGAACACCTGTGAGCACAGCAAAGAAGAATGCACGTTTCAATACTTCGTTCTCACATGGAGTCTTGGCCAGCATTTCTGCTTCCTCAAGTGTAAGTGTCTCTCGCTTAACCTTTACATCGGGGATGCCCTTTACTTTGGCTGCAATATCAACAGTCAGGTATTCGTCAATGAAAGCACGATGCAAACCAGCCTTAACGATTGCGAAATAAGTGGCGGCAGAATTCTGAGAGAGTGTGCCGCCCTTGTTTCCTCCTTGCGGGGCAGAGAGCATGAACAATTTGATGTCTTCAAGCAACTTCGCAGAGATTGTTTTGAACGGGATAGGCTTGCCCTTAGAGTAGATGGACAGCAGTTTACCTACACGAGTCCAGTTGACAATGATAGAATCTGAACTGTTTGGGTGGCACTTGTAGATGATGCTGTTGAAGTAAGCAATGAAATCCTGTTCCGAACGTTCGTTCTGAGCAATCATTTCCTGCTCTCTGTCGGAAAAAACCACAGCAGTATCGTACTCCTGCTGACGCAAGGCTCGTACCTTGTCGGCATATCTACATGCCTCCTTGTCCAACTGCGAGACGCATTGGATGATGCCGTTGGAATCCCGCTTCGGTTTGTACTTGTAGTTTCCTTCCAAATCAATGCCAGTTATGGCAGTTGTGTCCCAAACTGGAGTGGTGATGGTGCGGTTGACCGCCTCAATGACTCTCTTAGGCTTAGTGCTGCCTGGATTGCGTACTGGGTACGACTCTGTGTAGAGGTACCACTCTTCACGGTACTCCGACTTGCGGAGCTTGACCGTCACTTTAGTGTGTAATAAAGGTTTTCTCATAATTCTTCTGATTTATATAAGTTATCAATTTCTTCTTTGGGAACATACACATAGTTACCTATCTGGCGAGAGGGAATAGAATACTTCCTGACGTGCGCCCATACGGAACTGTCGTTGATATGGTATTTCTCACAGACCTCTCCGATGGTATAGCAGTCCTCGGGTTCGAGACTATAGAGTTTCTTTTGCGGAAGTTCTTTGGCCTCTTTCAAATCCCGTCTGTAATGAAACAATAAGTCCAATTCTGAACGCTTAAAACGCATCAATCTTGTGCCTAGATTAATACATGGAATCTTACCTAACTTGGCCAGACGGTATAGTGTACTGCGCTCAACTCCGTATATAGCAACGACTTGGCGAGCTGTCAGGTACTCTCGGATGTCAGGCACATTCTGCGCATATGTAACAAATAAGGCTTCTTTCTTCTCTTTGTCCTTCTTACGCTTGTTTGCTACTTTGCTGCATTTTGGCGAGCAGTAAACACTTTCTAACGTCTTGATAATAAAGACTTTGCCACAAATTGGGCACTTTCTCTTGATTTCAATTCCTAAATTTGCCATGTTTTCTACTTTTAAGTTTTACTAAGTCCTATATGTATGTTTAAGTATGTTTATGTCCAACCTTATCTACCATTTAGTCTTGCTACACACATGTAACAAAAAAGCCGTAAAAAAAGGCAGAATAAGCACATAGAAAACATGAGCCCATAAAAAGCAAATGGCGTGTAACTCATTGAGCTACACGCCATTTGATAGTGTTTTGTTATGTCTTTACTTATGCGTCTCATTTGACCTCCTCGAAGATAACATCGACTTATACTCAGTTAGTTACAAAGACGTGTCGCAAATATGTCGCAAATTTTTGATAATAAATGATATGTGGAGATAAACAACGATAAGAGTGTTATGATGACGAAACGAACATGCTTCTCTTATAAGGGGTAGGAACCTACATTGTTCTTGAAAATAAAGAACTCTTTAAGATGCATTCATTCTTTCCTGTCTAATAGTATTAGCTGTTCTTATCTTTTCAGCGCTTTTTTCCAAGTTGTTTTTCAATAAAGTAATATTTAACTTGTCCACTAACTGAGATCTTTCAGATTCTTGCTCCAGGAGCGTTATAATATGAGGGAGTGTTTTAAGATCGTCAATATAATGCTGTACCATTTCTTCAAGATTCTGAATGTTTAATGCCTCGCTATAGTGGGTAACAATAAAAGACACAACCTTACTCTTTGACTCATTTTTTAACGCGACAAAACTCATGACAAATTTCTCTGGCTCAACTTTGGCAAATATGGCCGAATTAGAGTAACTTGTAGAATGGTCTGGTGTCGAACCTCCATAAATTCTATACAAATCATCAATGCTGTCGTCGCAAAGCGATTCAAGAATTTCTGTCAAGTCATTTTTCAAATTTCCCTTTTTTTCTTTAAAAATATCGTCTATGGCCGTCATAAAACATTCATACTCTTTTAGGCTGTTACCCAAAGTATAATAATGCATACAAGTCAAAACATGGCTCCTCATATTATGTAGTTCATTTTGAGTCTTACATTTCCCATAAAACTGTTCTTTCATTATCTTAGTACACCAGAAAATCACTTTGTCCGTATTGTATTTTGGACATAGCTCCCAATGAATAAGACGTAGCATAACTGTAGCAGATCTTAGCATTTGGTCTACAGACTTGAAATCGCCGTTTTCAAGATATCCTACATTTAAATCTATATTTCTTTTCAACACGTCGTTTTCAAGACTCATATAGTTTTCTAGTATATCCCAAGGCTTATTTTCGTCTTTCTGCAACTCATTTGTTAGAAAGTCTACTTTAATTTTCCCCGTGCGTAAATAGGCCAGAACACAGTCAACGTAGTCAGGTGCCAAAACATAATATTTTTCAGTGAGTCCTGCTATCTTATACTTATTATGCTTCTTTATCATCTCCCTCGAAGATGGGTCTTCATGCTCAGAAAAATCTATAGCAATCTGGTTCGCTATATCTTCGCCAAGTTGTTCACTATAGTTATCCATCCCTATTTCTTGGCCTTTGTCTTCTGCATAAACAGCCACGAAATTTGCCAGCAATCGAGACTTTATTAGTACATAACCTGTTTTTTCCTTCAAAGACTCAGGAATTCTATCTATCATTAGGCTGAAATCGTTCAAACTCTGTTTAAGCAGTCTTAGGTTATTAGTTCCTGAAACATTGAAGCAGTCAATAATCACGTTTTTATGTTCTATAAGATAATCCTTGCCCAAAACATGCTCAACATTGATAAAACTCTCTACAGCTGAATTAGCATCTGGGTCAATCAGGAACTCTCTTCCTATTGTTTTCTCTTTAATATTTTTGTATTCATTCAAATCTTTAAATTTAGTGTCATCCCCAGCAATCACCACATTACAGCCAATATGTTCCACAAAATAATTGATGTAGCCTAGTACCTCTTGAATATTCATGTTGCTCCTTTCCAAATCATCAAAGACTAAAAGCCTATTACCCTTCACATGATTATCATTACTACTAAGCAATGCCTTAGGATCAATTGTGCATTTCATCTTCATATCCACATCGCCATCGTCATTTAAATCAATATTATATCGAATTGCTGCCGAAATAGCGACCTTTAGCATTTTTCCTGCTTTTTTCATAGCTTTGCTGTGCAGGATGGGACTTATTATTCTCTTAACTTCTTCATCAATCTGGTTCGTTGAAGACATTCCATAAAGAGATACGTAAATGGGCTTTATTATGACGTAGTTATCATTTCCGGCATCATTGTCTGACAACGCATCTAACCACTTTTTAATGAAGTAGGTCTTTCCACATCCCCAAGACCCTTTGATCAAAACGGCATAGCCAGGCCTTTTTACTTTTAGGTAGTCATTAAGACATTTCAATACTTCTTCGTTATGCTTTGTCATTGAATTTTTTGTTTTCTTTGTACCTTTTACACATTTGGTTATGAATGAGAGAAAAACTGAAATTTTTGAATACCATTTATTAGGCATTAGTTTTGAGATCTTTCTTTTTCTGAATCTTTTTCTTCATTCAAAAACTTGCAGAATTCTACCAAACTTCGCTGGATAACACTGCCCACCTGCAACTGCTCTTTATATAGTGCTACCATCGTCGGTGACATACTGCGGTTCAAGGCATATCGCACGACTTCCATGTCAGCATCCTTACAGAGGATGATGCCGATACTTGGGTTTTCATTGGAGCGTCGTTCTTCTTGATCAAGAGCTTCCAAATAGAATTCCAATTGTCCCAAATCTTTCGGATGGAACTCTGTAGTTTTTAACTCAATAGCCACCATACATTGGAGAAGCCTGTGGTAAAATAGTAAATCCACTTTGAACGTTTTGCTACCTACAGTCACTCGGTGTTCTTCATCAATGAACAGAAAGTCTTTACCCATTTCAAGAATAAAGTCCTTCATATGGTTGACGATTTCTTTACGAAGTTTTGATTCCTTGTATTTCACTGGCAACCCAAACATTTCCAGATAAACAGTGTCTTTGAATAACACACCACTTTGTGGATATTCGCGTTTCATAATTGCTGATTGCACATCCTTGCTTCCAAGTATGGATGACATGGCGTCTGTTTTCAACGCACGCAGCAGCTCTTTATATTCCAATTGTTCTCTGCCAGCATAAAGCATATAGAAAAGACGTTGTTCGTCAGTTCTGCACTGACTCATAATTAATTGGTGATTGCTCCATCCTGTGGAAAAGAGAACGGAAGGTATTTGTGCCAATTCGATTGGCACAAATTCGTTCGATTGTATTTGTGCCAATTCGATTGGCACAATTGCATCTTCTTTCTGTGGCATTTTTTGAGAGCCAGTGACAGATATGGGATTATGCATAGCATAATGGTTGACAATCTCTTTGAAGGCATCTGAAGAATAAGTGTCATAAAACTGCACCATCTTGTAGATGGTACGATAGCTCCATCCTTTAGCCATGGGATTCCTGGTGTGTATATATTCTGCCAACATCCGTACAACTCCATCACCCCATATCGCATTTTTCAATCGTTTAGAAACATAAGCGCCTACCTCCCAAAGCATATTGAGGGATTCATTATGAATAGCTTTCATTGCCCGTTTCTTGTGGGTGAAAATGATGTCACATACAGTCTCAAATTCTTCCTTGTATTTTATAAGGCCGCCGTTTGCTTCGTTTTGTTCCATATTTTTATCCTTTTATTTGCAAAAGTACTCAATTATTTTGGTTTTATCATTTTTTCCCATCTCTTTTGTTAAATATATATGTCTGAGATAGCCTGAAATATAGAACCTATAAAGACTGCTATTTCTATTAGGTTTTTTCAGCGACCCTATGAATTTATATCACTTTAACTATAATAAAACCTTTGTTTTTTTCCTACCACCATTCCTTTTTTGTACCTTTGCATTCTCAAAGGATAACAAATAGAAAAATCATGTATACCCTATCTTACCCACTTCTTCTTGCGTTTGAGGTCTGTGCCTTCATCGTATTCATAGTGACGATGTATTTCTTCAAGTCGCCTTGGAGGAAATGGATATGCTTTGGTGCCGCATTCATTACCATTTTGCTATTGCTTGATGCGGAGCCTACACTTTTTGCCGATGATGCTTATTCTTCTGAATGGCATTGGTTTAGGTTTGTGGCATTCATCGGCGTGATGATGAGTGCCGGAATCGGATTCCTTGACCTTAGAAAACCCAATCAGAATAGAGAGGCCAATGATATGGTGCCAAATGGAGCAGAAAAACCCTCTTTGGTTGAAGACTCACAGAAACAATCGAGAAAACAAACAGATGAATTGAATGAGGGCGAAGTGAATGTTTCTTCTTCGGCTAATATGGCCTCTATGAGTCCTTCTATCATGGACACACCAGCTTTAGAGTCACCTGGCGAAGTTTCACCTTCCGATGTCACGCCAGACGTTGATTCATCCGCTGATTTGCCGTCTGCCGATGTCTCACCTGTTCCTGATGATGTAGAAGATGAAATGTCATACGAAGAAGCCAAGGAAAAACTTGCCAGGTATGGTGCACCTACACAAATTCAACGGGATTTTGAGGATAAGGTTTTGCCTTGGTTCTATGACCAGATTAGTCAATTTACACCAGCACAACAGGAAGCTATCAAGGCTTGTGTGGAAAAGTTCCTCCGTAATGGGTATACTTCTGGACCCGAAGAAACCATCAGTAGGGTAGGCTCGCCATATACCCAACAAAAACTCTACGAAATAGTCAGTGCCTTTATGTTGTTGGATAAAAGCCGGGAGCAATGTGCTGATTTTGCTAAAGAAGTATTCGCCGATTTTTTCTGGAACACTGAGTCCAAGACCATAGAACGAAAACTGAAGGGGAAAGACAAAATTCTACTCATCATAGATTCTTATTGGGAGGCTAAATCAATTTAATCATCAAAGGAGTAGATAACTGTGCGGTGACAATAGATCTCCTCTTTATTGTGTTCATGAATCAAGACGTTTCAGTTCCCTTAGATGTCCTGCACCATCCTCAATCTTTCTAAGTTAGTCTGTTTCCCCATAGAGAATCCCAGTGTAACCGTCTCTTTCTTCTTTGTCTCGCATATCATTTTGCCATAGTAGTCCTCATTCCTCCTCCATAGCATAATATTCATTAAAAAACTTCTCAAATTCCTCTGCCACAAGTTTGATTTCATCAGTCATTACCTTCGACTTCTTCATCATCCAGCCAACGATACCAAGCAAGTTCTTAAACTCATCTTCATCCTTCAGCTCAGGAACATTTTTGGCAATCTCATTCAGCCTATTATATAATACATCTACCCGATTAGCCAACTCTTCATAAAATTCAAACGATTCCTTCAATGATTCAAATTTATTTACCACACAATCAGCATCAATAGTACCATTCTCAAATGAAGCTTTAAGATCTTCCAATATCTTCTTTTTAGAATCAAAATCATCCAAATACTTCTTTAAAGCACAGAGTTCTTGCGAACAAGCTTCCAATATACCATACCCCATCTGATTAGCTCGGAGTTGATAAAAAACATTCTCCTTTGATTTATCTTTATAAATAAAATCATCAATTAACACATCTATTTCCGACGATTTTCTGTTTTTCAATTTGATTTCCAGGTAAAAAAAGAAAAGCATCACGAAAGTGGTAATACACACTGCCAGTTCAAATTCTGGGGTTCCGATAACTGGTCCTGATATATTCTCCATCGACCATTTCCATATTACCCAAAACATCGTACAAACCGACAACCCACTAGCAATCATAAATCTGGTTCTTGTAAACCAAATATTATCTTTAACTGCCCACACAACGGTATTCTTGTTGACATATACATTAATACATATCAAAAGATGACATACAGCCAAAACTATCCACGATATTGTAACCGTGTTCCAACGATTATCACATTTTATAAAAAGAAAACCCAATGCAAATACCACCGAGCATGCAGTGGTAACGATTAGATATGGTATAGGTGCGACATCTTTAAGATGTTTTATTCTTTTAAAATCCTTGGCTCGTTTGCGTTCCAAAAATGACATACAAAACATGATGGAATACCAATAACAAAAAATGGTACCCATAAACCAACTTACCAAATAGAGTGTTCTCTGCCTATCAATAACACCCTTATGAACACAAATGATGTTATATGCGGCACAAGCAACCGTTATCATAGCACCAACAACAGCCCATACATTCCATCCCTGAAAGGAATTTAGGCTCTCCTCTCTTTCCCTCTCCGAATAAAGGAAAGACAAAAATTCCGCATCCGACATTTCTGTCAACTTATTATTCTTAATGTCATTCTTATTTCCCATTTTCACTCAAATTTATCATGCTCAAACAGACCCGATATCTTTTCAAACAATTCTTTGGCCTCTATTTCCGTTTCCTTCGCCTTTGTTCTCATATTGGTATAGGCAATGTAAACCAAGAAAGCTTTCAGTATCGCCAAATCAAAACACTCTGATATCAAATACCCTCCATTTTGAATAAGCATATATCCAGATATAGCTAGAAACACAAAATATACCAAATAGACAATAAACACCATATTACTTGGATGAACCAAATAAAAAGCTAGCTGTTCCCTATGCGATTCGTAGGTATGATTGCCCCAGTTCTTCAGCGGAGTATGCCTTATAATCCCCTTTGTTACCGAATGATGAGAACTAAGTATAGACCCCAAAGCAATCACGATAAATACAATCGTTTCAGGCTTCAAATCCCACCATCCCACTATTGAAGCAGCCGCAAGAAAAATGGTTGGCACGCAAAATGCGAATAATGCGACC
>JAEEGJ010020741.1_pt1 | contig 14241 bp, 11 predicted proteins | sample 8958761 | NCBI WGS metagenome assembly JAEEGJ01 (sample SAMN16246546, study PRJNA631951) | gut metagenome | biome: gut microbiome; feature: rumen; material: RS-attached | host: Bos | place: Iran: Karaj | collected 2018-10 | reverse complement strand
TCTCGCGGGTGGTGTAGAGGGCACCGCCGAGGTCGAGTGGGGGACGGCCGTTGGTGTAGTTGTCCTCGATGACGAGATACTGCACTTCCTCAGCGTTCACGAACGGAGCGGTGAAGGTGTGCTTCTCGGTCTCGATGTAGTCGTTGTCCTCGAAGCCGTCGGCTGCGAGCATCTCCTTGACCTTCTCATGTGGACGCGGGGTGATCTTGTCGATCATCGACCAGGGGAAGGTGATCTTCTTCTCGTCCTTCAGGTAGTCGAGGAAGGCGGCGGGCACGAGTCCGTCGTTCACCCAGCGCTCGGCATAGGCAAAGACACCTGCCTTCACCTTGTCGCCGTTGTGCGAGCAGTTGTCCATCGACTGGACGGTCAGCGGCAGCTGTCCGGCATTGAAGCGCTCTAACAGCAGGGCGCTGACCTTACCCATCGCGAAGAGTGGGCTCAGGCCTCGTGCGAGGTCGGCCTCGTTGAACGAGTAGCCCTTCTCGGTGATGGTGAATGAGATCATCTGCAGCGAGGGGTTCTTGAAGATCTCCACCAGTCGCTGCCAGTCGGGGAACTGCGGGTCGGCCTTCAGGGCCTCGGTGACGCTGGCGATGACCTTCTTCTCGATTGATCCGTCGGAGCAGAGGTTGACGCACAGCGAGAGGTTGTTGTAGGGGGCATAGGCCTTGTCGATGACTTCGAAGTCGAAGGTCTCGGCCACGATGACGCCGCGGTCGTACTTGCCCGTGTTCAGGGCGTCGTTGAGGATGGCTGCCGGGAAGGCGCGGAAGATGTTGCCGCCGCCGAAGTGTACCCATGTGGGTTCCTTGGCGGTCTTCTCACGAATGGCCTTGATGTCGAACTTCGGAAGCTCATAGCCTTTGGCTTCCCACTCTGCGGCGTTGAAATTGCCGGAAATAATATCATTTAATCTCATAGTTTTTTTTATTTGGAAACGAATATGAATAATGTGAATAATTCTGGCCACGAATTAAAATAATAATTATACATATTCGTGAGATAAATTATTCATATTATTCACATTCGTTTCATTAAATTTTAATCAAAGAATCCTGGTTGTTTGTAATCGAGGCCGAGCTCGCGATCGACGGTGGCGAGGATGCCTTGGACCTGGCCGAGGGCGAACATACGGCCGAGGAGGGTATAGCCTGCATTATGGCCGTGGGAAGACTCGTCGAAGACTCCGCCAGGCTGGTCGGTGAAGGTCATGCCGTGATCGACACGCATCGGCAGCTCAGGATTCTCCTTCTCGAAGATGCGACAGAGCTCGATGAGGTCTGCACGACCGCCGAGGTGGGAGGCCTCCGTGAAGTCGCCATTGGGGAAGATGTGGCAGGAGCGCAGATGGACGAAGTGGGTGCGAGAAGCGAACTTGCGGGCGAGATCCACCACGTTGTTGTAGGCACCTGCAGAGAGTGAGCCGGCACAGAAGGTAAGGCCGTTGTGCTTGTTGGGTACGGCATCGAGGAACCACTGGATATCCTCTTCGGTACGGACGATGCGCGGCAGACCCAGAATCTCGATGGGGGGATCGTCGGGGTGGACACACATGTTCATGCCATATTCCTCACAGGTGGGCATGATAGCTTCAAGGAAGTACTTCATGTTGGCACGCAGCTGGGCCTTGTCGATACCCTTGTAGAGGTCGAGGAAGTCGCGGAACTTCTGGATGGGCGCTTCGTCGTTCTCGCTGAAGTTGCCGGAGACGAAGCCTTGCGTCTTGATGATGATGGTCTCTACGAGCTGGTGGTCCTTCTCAGGTGTCATCGTCTTGGCCAGTTCATCAGCTTCTGCCAATACGTTACGGCCTTCACCGACACCCTCTGGGAATTGGAACTTCGCCCATTCCTCACGGGCACCCTCACGCTTCAGGATATAGATGTCGAAATAGGCGAACTCTGCATAGTTGAAGTAGAGGTTAGTGGCACCATTGGGATTGTCGTGCTGCAGGTCAGTACGGGCCCAGTCCAACACAGGCATGAAGTTGTAACAGATGCAATGGATGCCCTCTGCCGAGAGGTTACGCAGCGACTCTTTGTAGACCTCGATCTGATGGTCGCGATCAGGACCGCCATACTTGATGGTCTCCACCACAGGCAGCGACTCTACGACACTCCATCGCATGCCGTAACTCTCAATATACTCGCGCAGGTCGTGGATCTTCTCACGAGTCCAGACCTCGCCTAAAGGAACGTCGTGAAGGGCTGTGACGATGCCTTCCACACCAATTTGCTTGAGTTGGGCAAGGGTAATCTTGTCTTTCTTGCCGAACCATCTCCATGTTCTTTCCATATAGACTTTTTTTATTTGAAATGAGTTTGTCTTTCTTTCTTCCTTGCCGACTTACCGACAATCAGACTGCGGAAGTCGATACGGGCGTTCCCTCTTGGTCGCACCATATCCTGAACCGTCTTAGGTGTACTCTCGTTACCATAACGGTCTGTAGCCGTCACAGCATAGTAGAGGGCACGTCCTTGGTGAGGAACGGTGAGTTGCTGATACCGATGGCGACAGGCCATGAGGTTATGGGGATCCTCTGTGTCGACGGGCCAGGTGTCAGAGGCATATATATTATATAATAGGTAATCGGCACCAGACAGGTCTCTTGCACCATACCAGAGAAGGCGATCGCTGGTCTTACCACGTTCTATCTGTAAAAGAGTGACAGGGGTAGGAGCCTGTTTCCCCATCCATCGCATCGGGGGGATGAGGGCTGGTGTCTGGTTGAAATCTTTAGTGAAGGTGTAGATGCCTTTGACGTTGTCTGTCAGGAACTTAGAGCGGAAGAAGGTACAGCCGAGTCCTTCCTGACGGAGCACGTTCATCTCGCGACGGATGATGCTGAGATCCCAGTTGCGCTCAGAGGGGTGAAGCATATAGATAGACAGTCCTGGAGCCACGATCTTGCCGTAGCTGTGTTCCTTCCAGTCTGCCACAAAAGGATAGAACTGATTGCCTTGGAAATACATCATGGGGAAGAGTTCGTCCATCAGTCCCTCACGTAGCCAGCCTTGAGCATCCTGACATACCGCCGTATAAGCATTCCATCCGCCGCTTTTGTAACGGCTCAGGTCGTCGTACTTGCCAACAGGTGAACACGACATCTTCACCCAAGGTTTCTCTGCCTTGACAGCCCGATGGATCTTGCGGACGATATTGGTGATGTTGCGTCGGCCCTCCTCACGGGAGTATTTAAACTTCCACGTCTCTGGGTAACGGATATAGTCGAGGTGGATGCCGTCAATGTCGTATCGACGTGTCACTTCGCGGCAGATGCCTGCGATATAGTCGCCCGTCTCAGACAACTCGGGATTCATGTAGTATTCCTCACCGATCCTGACGATGCGCTTGGGATATTTCTTGCGGAGTTGCTGGCAGCCGTAGCTGTTGGTCTTGCCGATAGGGATAGTAACAATCCATGCGTGACACTCCATACCGCGTTTGTGACACTCGTCGATGCAGAACTGCAGAGGATCGTAGCCAGGAGACTTGCCTGGGGTGTTAGTAAGACAGGGCTCCCAGGGCTCTATGGCAGAGGGATAGACGGTGGTGCCTCTGACGCGGGCCTGGAACAATACGGTGTTGATATTGGCCTGCTGATATTGGTCGAGGATACGGATCAGGTCACGTTTCTGCTGTTCGGGGGAGGTGGTCTTTGGCCAGTCCAACCCCTGAAGAGTGGTCAGCCATACTGCTCTTACTTCGTGTTTCGGCGACTGAGCTGAGAGGTTCAACGCCAGTCCTAATAAGAGGAAAATCCTTATAATTGCTTTCAAAATGTTGCTATTTAAGAAAAATTTGCTGCAAAGTTAGCATATTTTTTTCATTTCTCAAATAAAAACACTACTTTTGCATCAAAATTCATTCAAAAACCAATTAGAAAATGATTTCATTCTTGTTGAGCTTAGCAGCTCTTGTTTTAGGTTATCTGCTCTACGGACGCTTCGTGGAGCGTGTCTTTGGACCAGACGACCGTGTGACGCCTGCCGTAGCAAAAGCCGATGGTGTCGATTTTATGGTACTTCCTTCTTGGAAGATTTTCATGATCCAGTTTCTGAACATTGCAGGAACGGGTCCCATCTTCGGTGCTATTATGGGTGCGATGTATGGTCCTGCTGCTTATCTTTGGATCGTTCTGGGCTGTATCTTTGCCGGTTCTGTTCACGATTATCTCTCTGGCATGCTGTCTATGCGCCACGATGGTGCCAATCAGCCTGAGATTATCGGTCGTTATCTGGGCAACACCACCAAGCAGATTATGCTGGTGTTTACGGTGTTCCTGCTAATGATGGTAGGTGCGGTGTTTGTGTTCAGTCCCGCCAAGATCCTTGGCGATATGTGGGAACCTGCCGCTATCGTGGAGAGTGCTGGACAATACACGTTCTGGATTGTAGTCATCTTTTTCTACTACATCATTGCCACGATGCTGCCCATCGATAAGATCATCGGTAAGATATACCCCTTGTTTGCCTTCTCGCTGCTCTTCATGGCTGCCGCTCTGACGATTGTGCTGTTTGTGAAGTGGCCCTCTATCCCTGAGGTTTGGGAGGGATTGAGCACAGAGGCTTTGACACCGAAGAATATCTTCCCATGTCTGTTTATCACCATCGCTTGTGGCGCCATCAGTGGTTTCCATGCTACTCAGAGCCCGTTGATGGCCCGCTGTCTGAAGAGCGAGAAGATGGGTCGTCCGATTTTCTATGGCGCTATGATTACCGAGGGTATCGTTGCGCTGATCTGGGCAACCGTAGCCATGTACTTCTTCTATAACGAGCCTACGCCAGGCTATCAGCTGGTAGCTGGCGGACAGGATGTCGTGAAGGATGCACCTTCTATTGTCAACGTGATCTGTAACGACTGGCTGGGCGTATTTGGCGGTGTTCTGGCTCTTCTGGGAGTTGTCGCAGCACCTATCACCAGCGGCGATACAGCCTTGCGCTCATGCCGACTCATCATTGCCGACTTCGTGAAGCTGGAGCAGAAGTCTATCCGCAAGCGTCTGTATATTTGCGTTCCCCTGTTCGCAGCCGTCATCACCCTGCTCGTCTGGCAGATGTCCGACAAGGAGGGCTTCGGCAAGCTCTGGAGCTGGTTTGGTTGGAGTAACCAGACACTCTCGGTATTCATGCTATGGGCTGTCACCGTTTATCTGGTACGCCAGAAGAAGCCATATTACATCACGCTGATTCCTGCTATCTTCATGACGATCGTTTGCACTACGTTCCTGTTTAGCGAGCAGATATTCAGCCTCGACCTCTCGTATGCATTGATGATTGCGGCTGTTACGGGCGTCGTATCCGTTATATGGTTCGTTTTATGGTTAAAGAGAAAAGAGAAATAATAATATAAATATAGATTATGAAGAAACTAATGACGGCTGCCATCGGCCTGATGATGGCGATGAGTGCGAATGCTCAGTATCTGAATGATTCTGACACACCGTTCAATGAAGGCAAGTTTTATGTGAGTGCCTCTGCTTCCAGTGCATCGCTGGCTTATAGCAAGAGCACAGACTTCGCCCTTGGACTGAATGCAAGGGTTGGTTATCTGTTTATGGACAACCTGATGGCTCTGGGTGTCGTGGAGTTTGACAGTCGGAACAACTTCGATATTCTCACGACGGAGATTGGCGGTGGTGCTCGTTACTATTTTGAAAGCAATGGTATCTATCTGGGTGCTATGGCTAAGTATGCACATGTCAAGTCAACAGGAACTAGCTTCAGCGACTTCCGTCCAGAGGCTCATGTGGGTTACTGCTACTTCCTGGGACGTCACATCACAGTGGAGCCTGAGGCCTATTATGAGCACAGCTTTAAGGATAGCGACTATTCAGGCTTTGGAGCCCGTATTGGTATTGGTATCTACTTTTAGCCACAGATTGATACAGATTAAAAAGGATATAATATGTTAAGTGTAGAAGAACTCGTTGACAGACTGATTGATCTGTCGTTTGCAGAAGATATAGGTGACGGCGACCATACCACCTTGTGTTGTATCCCTGAGGACGCGATGGGCAAGTCGCATCTGCTCATCAAGGAGGATGGTATCCTGGCAGGTGTGGAGATTGCCAAAGAGGTGTTCCGCCGTTTCGACCCAGAGATGCAGGTCGAGGTGCTCATGGGTGATGGCAGTCGTGTGAAGAAGGGCGACATCGCTATGATTGTCACAGGTAAGGTGCGTTCGCTGTTGCAGACGGAGCGCCTGATGCTGAACATCATGCAGCGCATGAGCGGCATCGCCACGATGACCGATAAGTACGTGCAGCGCCTCGAAGGTACTGGTACCCGAGTGCTCGACACCCGTAAGACCACCCCAGGCATGCGTATGCTCGAGAAGCAGGCCGTGAAGATCGGTGGTGGCTGTAACCATCGTATCGGACTCTTCGACATGATCCTGCTGAAGGATAACCATGTAGACTTCGCAGGCGGTATCGTGAACGCCATCGACCGCTGTCACAAATATCTTGATGAGAAAGGACTGAAGCTGAAAATCGAGATCGAGGTACGCTCGTTCGACGAGCTGAACCAGGTGCTGGAGCACGGAGGCGTAGACCGTATCATGCTCGATAACTTCTCTGTGCCCGATACGAAGAAGGCCGTCGACCTCATCGATCACCGTTATGAGACGGAGTCGAGTGGGGGCATCACCTTCGACACTATCCGCGACTATGCCGAGCAGGGTGTTGATTTCGTCAGCGTTGGAGCCTTGACACACTCCGTGAAAGGCCTCGATATGTCATTTAAAGCCTGTTGAAAATTGAAAATGATGAAGAAACTTTTTGTATTGCTGGCCATTCAATGTTCAATGGTCAATGTTCAATGGTCAATGGCTTGCACAAACTTTATCGTGAGCAAGAAGGCCAGTGCTGATGGCTCTGTGTTTGTCACTTATAATGCCGACTCCTATGGAGCCTTCATGCCCCTGTATCACTATCCCGCCGCCAAGCATCAGGCTGGTGAGATGCGCAAGGTCTACGAGTGGGACACCAACAAATACCTCGGTGAGATTCCTGAGGCTGCAGAGACCTATAATGTCATCGGCAACTCCAACGAGTGGCAGGTGACTATCGGCGAGACCACCTTTGGAGGCCGTGAGGAGATGGCCGACTCTACGGGTATCATCGATTATGGTTCGCTGATCTATATCGCTCTCCAGCGTTCTAAGACGGCCCGTGAGGCTCTGCAGGTGATGACCTCGCTCGTCGAGCAGTACGGCTATTGCTCAGAGGGTGAGACCTTCTCTGTGGCCGATAAGGATGAGGCCTGGATGCTCGAGATGATGGGTTGTGGTCCTGACCGCTCGAAGGAGGCTGGATGCACCGTTTGGGTGGCTGTCCGTATCCCTGACGATGCCATCGCTGCCCATGCTAACCAGAGTCGTATCACGAAGTTCCTCGACGGTCGCTATGTACAGTTGAAGATGAAGGATCTGCTCAATCCCAAAGCCTTTGCCAAAGCTGAGCGCAACGCCCAGAAACTGAAGGCCCAGAGCCTGATGCTCTGCTCCGACAATGTGGTGAGTTATGCCCGTGCGATGGGCTGGTTTGATGGTAAGGATGCAGACTTCTCTTATAATGCAGCTTACGCCCAGCCCGACTTCTCTGGCCGTCGTTACTGCGAGGCCCGTGTGTGGAGCTTCTTCAACCGCTTTGCCGATGATTTCTCTGAATACGTGCCCTATGCTGCCGGTATCGAGAAAGACACCAAGGAGATGCCGCTCTGGATTATCCCCAACAAGCTGGTGACCCTCGAGGATCTGCGTGCCGCCATGCGCGACCACTACGAAGGCACTCCCTTCGCTCTCGACCAGAAGGGCGACATCGGTGGTGGTATCTTCCAGATGCCTTACCGTCCGTCACCACTCTCATTCAAGCTCGACGGACAGGAGGTTTTCAACGAACGTCCCATCTCTACTCAGCAGACCGCCTGGTCGTTCATCTCTCAGATGCGCAGCTCGCTGCCTCGTGAGGTGGGTGCCTGCTTCTGGTTTGGCAACGACGACGGCAACATGGTGGCCTACACCCCGATGTACTCGTGCATCAACCGTCTGCCGAAGTGCTTCTCCGGAGAGGGCGCCGACGATGTGACCTTCTCGATCGACAATGCCTATTGGGTATGCAACTGGGTGTCGAACATGGTCTACCCCCGCTATTCGATGATGTTCCCGTCGCTCCAGGAAGTGCGCGACTCACTCGATGCCTCTTACGCCAAGCTCCAGCCCGAAATCGAGGCGAAGGCATTGGCGCTGGCTACGCCCGAAGAGCGCATTGCCTATCTGACGGATTACAGTTGCAAGAAAGGCGACGAGATGATTGCCCGTTGGCAGCAGCTCGCCTTCTTCCTCATTGTGAAGTACAACGATATGGTGGTGAAGCCCACCGACGAGCAAGGCCGTTTCCTCCGCAACAAATACGGTGGTGGCGCGAAGGTCGTGCGTCCAGGCTTCCCTGAGGCCTACGCCCGCGAACTCCTGAACCAGACTGGCACGAAATACCTCGTCCCAGAAAAGGAGAAAAAAGAGTAACTTTTGAAGACATAAAAAGTATATCGCCCGCTCCGCAGCAGAAACGCTGGAGGCGGGCGATTCTTATTGCAGCCGCACTAACTCATCAAGAACATCGTTCGTCGACAGCTTTTTTACCGTCTGAGCTAATAATACTTATTACCATCACGGAGTAACACTTCTATAACTTCCAAATCTGCCGGCAACCACTTTACACTATTTAATTCGTCTTTCGACAGCCAACGTGCTGCCTCATGCTCATTCAGATGTAGCGCCTCTGTCAATAGTGAGCAGAGATAGCAATGCATTGTAAGATGGAACTTGGGATAATCGTATTCGACAGTACAAAGAAACTCATCCACACTGATCTCCGTCGAAAGCTCCTCACGAATTTCGCGCTTCAAGGCCTCCTCTGGCGTCTCCCCAGCCTCCATCTTCCCGCCAGGGAATTCCCACCAGTCCTTCCATTCGCCATAGCCTCGCTGCGTGGCGAAAATTTTATCATCTTTGCGAATAATCGCTGCTACTACTTCTATCTGTTTCATACCTCGATTATTTTTATACTGCCATCGTGAGTTCCAAGATATTGCCTGGAATGTCATATTTCATATTCCAAATAACATTCATGGGACATTCTCCGTGAGAGGATTCATATTCCATTTCACCAAGGAAATAGTAAGCATTCGTAAATCCAAATTCATCACGTTTACGATCTCTTACGAAAAGCAGATATTTCCAGTCATTCTCACGCTGATGGACAATTCGCTGACCATCATTACTCTGTATCCGAACATCATGCTTAGACTGCCAATGGAACTGATGTTCGCTGATGGCATAGTCTTGATAGAGCGTAGAGGGAGAATAATCCTTGTCCGACTTATTAGTTGAGACAAATACCAGCGCAACTTTTTTCTCTTTCAAATACTGAGTACCAAGAATATTACCGCGCCGTACATCGTCCTCGAACATTAGATGAATTTCATCAGCGGAATAACATCCATACAGCTCTAGTTCAACATCTCCAACAGATACCCATCGAGTGGTTTGGAATAGTTGGGAAAGGCGAATCTCTACACAAGATTGCAGTTCTTCCTTGAAATATGGGAAATTATTCAAAGCACGAATAGCGTCTTCCTCAGTGCGGAAGTTTCTATTATAGTTGTTGTTGTATGCTGGTACCTTGTCGAAACAAATGGTATAATAGAACATGTGCTTAAAGACTTCTTCGCGCTTATTTGCCGCAGCAAGTTTGAAATCATTCTCTACCAATCTTTGGACAAATAGCAGGTAATCAGTGGAGTTGGTATGATACAAACGGGCAAGACCTTTCTCTATGTTGATAATTTCCTTTGTACGCTCATAACCTCTTACGCTTATGCCAGCCTGATGCTTTAATTCTGTCCATGAACCAGGAAATTTATAGATAAGCCTCCAATCCAAAGAGAAGTTCTCAAGGAAATTCTTCAAAGTCAGAGCTTGGCCTGTTTCATGCTCAAAGTGCTCTACTTCACGGCGCAGACGACGCAGATTGAATATACATTCGCTGATGTTGTTGAGAATGTATTGTTGTGCCTGCAACTCCATGTTGATACTACAACCACGTGGAATTAGCGTAAAGCCATTAGCAACTTGCTGCCTAACGGTAGTGTTTGAAGGACCAATCAGAGCACGGAAGCGACTCTCGTAATTGTATTTGTTGTTTGCCTGAGCCACAAAGTCAAGCACTGTCAATTCTGTTTTCCCATCAGCCAAACGGAGACCACGTCCCAACTGCTGCAAAAAAATGGTGAGTGATTCCGTAGGACGCAAAAAGAGTACTGTATCAATTTCAGGAATATCAATACCTTCATTCAGAATATCTGCCACACAAAGATAATTAATCTTTCCCTGAGCCAATTGCTCTGAATAGTCATCAAGTTCGCTGCTATTCTTTGAAGTCACAGATGCTGCTTTGTAACCAGTAGCATTGAACATTGCTGCCATCCATTCGGCATGAGCGATTGAGCAGCAGAAGCAAACAGCCTTGCAGTTATACGGGTCAGTAAGATAATGATTTATGGCATCTTGGATTTTTCCAAAACGGTCCATGTTGCCAACATACTGTGCTTCGAGTTGTTTGACGTCATATTTACCATCAGCACTACAAACTAGCCGACTTAGATTGACGGTGTCATCGGTAACACAAAAGTAAGCAAATGGCGAAAGCAATTGTTGGTTAAGCGCCTCTTGCAATCTAATCTCTGCCGAGAACCTGTCGTTGAAATCTGGTGTGATAGCCTTTCCATCCATACGTTCTGGCGTAGCAGTCAGGCCGATAAGTATCTTAGGGCTAAAGACACTGAATAATTTTCTGTAAGAATCGGCCTGACTATGATGTACCTCATCGAGTACAATATAGTCATAATAGTCTGCGCCAAATGCACTTAGCTCATCTATATGGTTGTTCAGCGTCTGAATAGTAATAAACAGATGGTCAAGGTTACTGCTATACGAAGGCTTGATATTTCCTGTCCATATTTCTCCAAAGTTCCCATCTACCATCACCGAACGGTATGTGCTCCGAGCCTGTTTCAGGATTTTCTCACGGTGAACAATAAACAAAAGGCGAGCCTCTCTACTATTTTCTTTCTTAAACTGTTGGTTGTAGTCTTTATAATCGAAAGCTGATATAGCAGTTTTTCCCGTACCAGTAGCAGCAATGATAAGGTTCCTATAATTGTTACGTTTCTCTCGTTCGTATTGCAATTTCTCCAACACCTTCACTTGATGAGTCTTGCGAACAAATCGAGTAACGATTTCTGGTCCTTCAATGTTTGATGTTTTATTACGAGCTTCATCAATGGCCTGTGCAAAACGCTTGAGATCCTCTTCTGTTTCTAAAGGTTCAAATACTGCACTGTTCCAATACGAGTCGAAAGTGGCTTGTGTAGAACGAATGATGTGTGGATTTTCCACATTGGTCACTCGCATATTCCATTCCAAACCTTTTGTCAGAGCCGAACGCGAAATATTCGAGGAACCAATGTAGGCAGTATCAAAACCATTCTCGCGCTTGAAGATATAAGCTTTCGCGTGTAGCCTTTCGTCATCTTTATTAAATGAAGCTTTTATCGTAACGTCACCTAGCTCTTTTAAATCCATCAGCGTTTTTACCGCCTTTACATCGGTCGCACCCGTATAGGTTGTTGTGAGAATACGCAGTTTGGCTCCCCTCTTAGCTAAAAATCTCTTCAGTTCGTCATATATAAGCCTCAGACCTGAGAACTTGATAAAGGACACAACGAGGTCAATACTGTCGGCCGTTTGGATGTCCTTCTTTATTTCTTCATCAATAGACAGGCCATTTGTCCCCGTAAAAAGATTGCTAACTCTATAGCCTGATTGTGGATGTATCTGAGACTTATGCTTTATTTGTTCTTCTGTATATCCTGTTCTACTATATATTGCTCTAAGAAAGTTTGTTTCGTCCTCTTTAGAGAGCATATCATCCTCAAGAGCTGCCACATGCCATTCGTTTTCAATAAAGTGAAGAATCCTGTTGACACATTCCACCTGTTTACTAATCGTAACAGTCTCTTTCTTGTCACGAAAATATTCCTTCAGAATGACAGACACAATATCTGCAAGATACTGCGCCAACATCGTGTGCGATTCGGCACTGTCTATAGGCACCTTCTCTACATGATAACTGCTCTCAGGGAATTCGCGCTGCAATTTCTCAGCAATGCTTATGCTGATTAAAGACTCGAAAACACCTTCAACAATTTTCATCTTCAACTCGTTTTCTATTCACCATTATTTTAATATCACAATGCAAAGATAGAAATATTATTTGGTCTGTGCAAATTTAAGTCGAGAATATTTGGATAATATTTCTGAAATCGATCTAACTCGATCTAAATAATTTGTTTGTTCCAAAAAGATCTCCGACCTTTGCAGGAAAAAGAAATATGTCGAATCCAGCTTTTATGTCCGTTTGCTTCGAAGGGGAAAGATGTGAACTGAGGTCGCTATATGGGAAGATGAAACGGCTGCAAGAGAGAAAGAAACCGTTAATAGAGAATGGTTTCTATCACCCCCAACGATGGTTAGGCAATCTGGTGACGAGACTCGGAGCAAACTGGCACGAGGTATATTGTAGAGGAGAATGGAGTGAACTTAAGTTGAGAGAAGGAAATCTATATTTCTTCACAGAGACAGCATGGCATCCACCTTTCGGCCTCCTTAAATTGATTCAGAAAGTCTATCCGTCATTGACGTTCTACTTTTCTGCTGAGGGCGACGACTGGGATGCGTATCTAACGAATGATGCGGAAGGCAAGTACTTCTCCAGTCGGTATATCGTTGACTGCGAACCCGACATTGAATACTTTGATACGATTGAAGAGGCCTGCGCTCATCTTTCGGCTTATATAGGTAAACCTATTGCTGCATTTTGGGAATCGTTAAAAGCTGCTGCAGAAGAATGGAATGACGAGAACCCTGACACAGACTGGCCCATTGGCGTTAAACAATTCGAAGTAATCACTCATGATGAGATGTGGGATGAATAATAGTGCAAGCACAAAGAAAATGGTAATATTCTATATTTCCAAATCTTTTGATGTTATTATTTCGCGTTCTTAATATTTTGCCCAATTCATTAGTGAGTCAGATGGGCAAGCATCTACGATATAGCCCACCTTCCCGTGATCCGTATCTATCTCTGGGATAAGAGCTTCGCCTAGGTTTTCTGCCTCTACTTCAACAGGAGTCACGATGTTTTTTACGATGTTCATTTTCCACTTCATAATTTTACAAATTTGGTTTTAGGCTGCAAATTTAATATGGAGGTGTCCCAAAAGTCGAGACACCTCTTGATATTTATGATTTTTTTAACACTTTCATTGTATTCATACCAACATCAAAGGAAGAGGGAAAGCATAGATAAGCAGCAATTTCTTTCGCGGAAAATCATGTTCCTGCGGCATAATCGAGGCCAGAACGCCAGATGATGGCGTCGAGTTCTCGCACCGCCTGCTCACTCCGAAAGGTCTCAATTGTTAATTAAATTCCAAAGGGAAATTCCTTTCAAGCAGGGCCTTGTATTCTTCTAGAGTCTCTAGTTTCTTTGCCAAGTTGTCCAGGTGAGTGATATAAGGTTCCTTATTACAATTCTTTGGACTGTTCAGCATACTCTCTCTTGTAAGTCTTTCTGCCAGTTCCGTTGCTTGAATGTCCCTCTCCACTTTTTTAATTTCCTCTCCAACATCATCCCATGACAATTCTATTTCCTTAAGCTTATCATCTTGGGCTTGGGCATAGGTGTCATAACATATCTTGAATACACTAATCATGTCTTACCTATCAATCTATCAATCTATCAAATGGGTGAATAAAAAAATCCCTAATTTTATGAAATTAATATATTATATTATATATAATTATAATTATATATAATATAAAGGTTATTTGTACATATTTTGACAAAATGAAAATGGTTTTTGATTAATTGATAGGTTGATAGATGGCAGTGTGAGGAGAGTCTGAGTTTGGATTATGGAAAGTGGAAGTTTGGATTATTGAAAGTCGGAGTTTCCTTAGTCCAAAGTCTGTGAGGCTGAAAGAGCCTAAAAAAGGGCAGCTTAGGGCTGCCCGAGGTGTTGGTAAATAATGTTGACGAATTTTGGTGGAAGGTGGAAGGTGGAGGGTGGAAGGAGAATAGTTTAAGGGCAGAGAAATTGCTACGGATGG
>JAEEGJ010020740.1_pt1 | contig 14241 bp, 25 predicted proteins | sample 8958761 | NCBI WGS metagenome assembly JAEEGJ01 (sample SAMN16246546, study PRJNA631951) | gut metagenome | biome: gut microbiome; feature: rumen; material: RS-attached | host: Bos | place: Iran: Karaj | collected 2018-10 | reverse complement strand
TGTATCGAGAACGAAAACAAGAAGAACACAACACATTAAAACCACAACACCATGCTTACAAAGAAAAACGAACACATCGTAACGGTGACAAGCGCCGAAGAACTTGAACAAATTGACCGCAAACGTTTTTGCTATGCGGCTTCCAAAATCGTCCGCACCTATCCAGAAGACTTCATCAACGAAGACACTGGTGAGACGGTTACAGTCGACAGAAACGAGTTATTGTACTCAAAAGGCGACCACATTTGCCCAGACGATTTCTCCGCACTGCTGTTCCACTTCCAAACCGAAGATTTGAAGGAAGTGTCATTAAGCGACCAATATCGTCCCGGATATGTTTACGGGTCGTCTTGGAACCTTTGGCAGGTCAATGCCGCCGGACGAATCAAATTGAACATGCTGCTTCGGGCGCCCAATGCAAACATGGCATACGAGATTGCACAAGACTACATTGAACTGAATTACAGCGGAGGATTCAAAATCATCGGAATCAAACAGTTCAATGCCAACATAGTCATCGAAAAAGACACGGAAGATGACAAGCACGACGATAAAAAGGTTGAGAACAACTGGTATTCCATATCATCGGTGGTGAAAGAAGAAGAAGACAATACCGAATTGGAAGACAGAACTTACGACTTCATCGTCTATGCTGACACCGTTGAAACCGCAAAGGAAATCATCGAGGACTGGATTGCGAAAATGAGAGTCCAAACCAACCAAACAGAGCCTTATGTGGTCAACACCCTCAGTGCAAAGACCATCAACTTCAACACCATAGTTCCAGAGGAGTTCTGTTTGGCCTACAAACAAGACCAGGAAGGATGAAACCCATGAAGAAAACTATCAAGATAGAATTTGCCGACAACGGAATGGTGGTACGCGATAAATATTACATCGGTGTCGCCGAGTATGGTGGGGTGGATAAAAACGAAACAGATCCTGCTGCTCTCGAAATTGGCAAAAGCATCGTCTCGACGCTCTTCGATGACGACGATTTCTCAGAAGAAGAAGATGTCGTGAGAAACAAAACAGGAAAACCTATAATCGGCTGCGAAATTACAATGTACATCAAACCATTGACAAAGATTTGACTATGAACAAGAAGATAATTCCAACCGCCCTGCTTGATGAACACAGCGTGAACATCGGTATCGACAAGATGACGGTGCGCTACACCCAACAACCCGACTGTAACGACCCTGACCAACAGCCCCAATTCCTCACGGTAGAAGCAGTAGGCTACGACGACGGCGACGAAGAAAGCGTGATGAAAGGCGAGCAAGGCTATTACCTCGTGCTCTCAACGGAACGCTGGGCCATCGACAGACCGAAAGAAATGGAATTGGTGCTCAACGACTTCTTTGCCAGGCTTGGGGTCAACCAAGGTTTACCGCTGTTGAAGATAGCGGATGAACATGTACAAGTGAGAATCGGAAATGAAGAGCCGGTGATTCAGCAACTCATTGAGGTCGAAAGCCAAGACACAGATGCCGATCCAGCCAAGAAAGGGCCGACAGCCCCCAAGCCCGTCGACGTCTTGATGGATGATGGCTGGGTGACCTTCAGCTCGACTGCAAAGGCCGCAAAAGCCATTGGCGTGACCACAGCGTGGCTCAGCAAGTCGCTGCAACTCGACAAGACCTGCAACGGGTTCTATGTGCGCTACAGCAACCCGGAATTAGACGCAACATTTGCCGAAATCAAAGAGCGCGACAAACAACCCTACGAAGTAAGCAAAAAGCCATGAACACACTGACAGGAGAAAGCCAGATGCAACGCATCATCCGCAGGACGGGCCGCAAGCCGATTCAATGCAAGTGTAAGGCGTGCCAGCAGCAATGCCACACGCCTTGCCTCGGCACACCGCAGGACATTCTTCGGCTCATCAAGGCCGGGTATGCCGACCGTCTGGCTCCAACCGAATGGTGGGCCGGTATGGTCATGGGATGCACCAACCATCCTGTAATGATGGTGCAAGCCATAGCCGACGGCGATTGGTGTACCTTCTTCCACGACGGCCTTTGCGAGCTGCACGACAAAGGATTGAAACCGACCGAAGGCAAGCTATCCCACCATTCCATGAAGGTTGACAACTGGACTCCGAGAAAGTCCATCAGTTGGAACGTGGCAAAGGAATGGGAAAGCGAGGGCAACGCCTCCGTGATCGAGGAAATACTTGAAGAAATGTCTAAACGAAACAACGAATGACACCATGCTTTCGGAATGGGCGACATACGACGAACTGAACAAGGCATTGCTTGAGGCGAGGATGTACGGATTCTTCAGCATCAACAGCAAGCAAGTGCGGCAAGAGTTCAAGAAAGGGGCAAAAAAGGTGTTCCATCGCGTCAACACGCCGAAACACAAACACCCTGTCCTCTACATGTTCATCAATGAAACAGGAGGGCCGTTCGCTACGAACCTCGTGCTTCAAGGCAGTGAGGGCGAGTCGTTCGCCGTATGCCTGACCTTCAGCGAACAGATTCTTGTCATCCATAGCCATGCCATCAACCGCCACATCGAGAGGCGCAAGTTCGACGGCACCATTGAGCAGGCACAACGCAAGCTGCTTGACGAGCTCGAAATCCACAAAAGCGTGAAGGACAGCACCGACGAGACCCAATACATCTACTTCGACGGAGGCATATTCCTCTGCCAAGTCGTCGACAGGGTTTTCCGCCTGCGCACTTTCATCATGAACCGCCAATGCTCACCCATGCAACGCATGAAATCGCTCCAGTCGGAGAAAGAACTGGAACAAATCAAGAGAGAAATCGGAATCATATAACAAATCAGAAAACATGGATAAATACGAAAACGACTACCACAACTGCTCCAACGAAAGATTGGCGCAACTACTCCGCGAAGTAGCTTTAAGAAACAATGGCGACGACAGAGAGATAATATACCAGGCCGCCGCCCGCATCGAAGCACGAATGTTCGAACCTCGCATTCCATTCAACCACGAAGCATTTAATTAACCATGAACGACAATAGCAAAATCGACGAGAAACAAATGATGAGCGACGAATACGGCCGCGAATTTGGAGGATGCCTCTGGCTCTGTATCGCCATTCTGATAGGCATTGCCATAGCAGGCTGCGTAATCCTGTTCACCTGATCGAAAAACAAACATGAGCCATGATAGAGCTTGACACCATATACAACGAAGATTGCTTGGAGGGAATGAAGCGCATCCCGGATGGAAGCATTGATGCCATCATCTGCGATCTTCCGTATGGCGTGCTGAACAAGCAAAGCGAAGGTGGCTCATGGGACTCCATCATCCCGCTTGAACCGATGTGGGAACAATATCGCCGCGTCATCAAGGAGAAAGGTGCAATAGTGCTCTTTGGGCATGGTATGTTCACGGCCAAACTGATGATGTCGCAACCAAAGTTGTGGCGATACAACCTTGTCTGGGACAAAGTTCGTGCTACCGGATTCCTCAATGCAAACCGTATGCCACTACGCTATCACGAAGACATCTGTGTGTTCTATAAGTCATTGCCGACATACAACCCTCAGATGGAGGATTTGAACGGGCGTGAGCCCAATCATCCGCAAGGGCACGGTAAGCATGTCGAGAAAAACTCATGCTATGGCAAGGTAGGCCGCACCAATCCGACCTACGAAGACAAGAAGCATCCACGCTCAATCATCCGCATCAAAGCGGTCCATTGCAACGAAGGGCAGTTCCATCCAACCCAAAAGCCCATCGAACTTCTACGCTACCTCATCCGCACCTACACCAACGAAGGCGAAACCATTCTTGACAACTGCATCGGCAGTGGTACGACCGCAGTGGCAGCCATCAAGGAAAACAGGCATTACATCGGCTTCGAGTTGAGCAAGGAATATTTCGACAAAGCCTGCGAGAGAATAAAAAACGAACAAAGACAACTAAAACTTGACCTATGAAAACTTATGTTCTCACATTGTCACAGCACTTCCTGTCGAAGCACAGCCGTGCAGGACAACCAACCGACTTCGCCCATCTGTTCGAGAACGGGCAGCACCTGAAGCCAGCAGGTCTGGAAGTATGCCGACACAAGATCCATACCATCAGGGCCAATTACGCGCTATGGAAAAAACGTATTGACGAAGTTACGAATGGAGAAGCCGTACTCTCTGTCAGGCAATGGACCGAAAGGCCCTACTTCAGCCCACAGAAGAAACTTGCCGACCTTACGGCAGAAAACGGCGTTGGCATCCAAATGCTAAGGTTCCATCCCAACAGGGACGGCAATATTCTTTGGAAGTATTTCGACGTGAATGGCGCATACCCAAACATCGAGGACTTAGCCAAGCACGACGGGCTTTCATTCGAGGATTGGCGCGAATGGTTCAGTGGTTACGACTTATCGGAACCGCTCGCCATTATTCATTTCACGAAATTCAGGTACTGACGGACTAATGACAAAGTTCTTTGAGACGATAGAAGAACGGCTCGACAGGCTTGAAAACGAAAACCGCAAACTTCGCAGCAAGGTCGAAAGCCAAGACAGCCTTCTCTTTGAGTTGCAGCGCAAGGTTTATTTCCTCCGCCAACGCGAATTGCAACGCCAAATCGACGACTATCTTGAGAACTTCACTCCCCTCTCTGAACGAAAGAAACAGCAAAAGAAATGAGACAAGGAAACCCCAACCCGCCAAAGAAGACCACATACAGCAACCCTGTAGTGTCCTACGACCTCGAAACGGGGAAATGGCACAACTACCGTAGCGTCAGCCTCGCCGCCCGCTCACTTGACATGTCAAACACCACCATCCTCATTGCACTGAGACAACAGAAACCTGCCAAGAAACGGTGGCTGTTCGCCTACAAAGGTGAAGAGTCGAAGATTTCTCAAGTGCTGGCCTACCACCAAGAGCATTACAACCGCCATGTGAGGCAGGTAGAAGGGACGAAGCAAAAAGGAAAGAAGGTTCCGTTACGCATCGACACGCACACGGTCATCTATGTGGACCCGAAAGACGCAACAGAGGAATACGCCGAACAATACAGGCAACGCCTGGCCGACAACAAGGCAAAGTTTGCAGACAACAGAAACAACCACAAATAACACCACCATGACACCATCGAAATTCAAATCCGAAATCAAACGACTTATCGAAACCTATGGCAGAAATGCCGTAGTGTTCGAGATTATCAGTCCGACGCAGCCGCTCCCGCAATTTGTGACGCTTTCACAATACGCAAGCGGACTCAACCCAAACAACAAAAGCGTGTGCAACCGGGCTTTCATCAAAAGCCTTGAAGAAGTGCTGCACAAAAAGAAACCCATTGTCAAACGCATAAGATAAAACACCATGAGCAAAACATCTATCGCCTGGACCGAAAGGACATGGAATCCGATTACAGGATGCACTAAGTTATCAGCAGCCTGCGCCCACTGTTACGCCGAGACAATGGCAAAACGGCTACAATACATGGGGCAAAAGAGGTATGCCAACGGATTCGCTCTCACGCTTCATCCCGAAGCGCTCAACGAACCGAAAAGAATCAAACAACCGAGCATGTTCTTTGTCTGCTCGATGTCCGACATCTTCCACAAAGATGTGCCTGAAAGTTTCATCGACAAGATAATGGACGTGATCAAGGCCACGCCACAACACACTTACCAGATCCTCACAAAGCGCACCGACAGGATGTACGACTACTTCACATACGGCATGTACCCCGTGCCCGACAACGCATGGATTGGCACAACCGTCGAAGATGACAGATACGCCGAAAGAGCAAAAATCCTTGCGTCCATCAAACCGGCAAAGGTCAGGTTCCTCTCCATCGAACCCATGCTTGGCCCATTCGGTTGGCTTGACCTCTCTGGCATCGACTGGGTGATTGTCGGTGGTGAGAGTGGCCCGCAAGCAAGACCCATGAAGAAGGAATGGGTGCTCGATTTGCAAAAGCAATGCGCGGCGCAAGATGTCCCATTCTTCTTCAAGCAATGGGGCACCTATGGCGAAGACGGAATCAGGCGTGACAAAAAGGCCAACGGCCACCTGCTTGACGGCAAGGTCTACCAGGAATGGCCAAAAGCATGGAAAGGAGGCCAAAATGAGGGAATTTAAGTTTCGAGGAAAATGCGTGCAAGATAGCAGATATGCCGGTGAATGGGTAGAAGGTGGATGTGCTATGCCGGATGAAGATTGCGTAAAAAAAGTAGATGAATGGCTTATTGTTGCATACCTCGGTGGTAATTGTTCTTGTAGTTATCATGTGATTCCTGAAACTGTCGGCCAGTTCACAGGTCTGCTTGACAAGAACAACAAACCAATTTACGAAGGCGACATCGTAAAGGATAACAGGGGAAAAGTCGGTTACATTGGTTGGTTACAACAAGAATGTGGATTTGTAATCGTATGGGAAAAAAGTGATTCTCGATTGGGTCATAGAGCGAGAGGAAGTGGATATAAGCACGATTTGTCTCTTGAGGTCATTGGAAACATTTACGAGAACAAAGAACTACTGGAAGGAGGCACCAAATGAAATGCTACATCAGCCTTCCAATCACCGGCTACGATCTCGCCGAGCGCAGGGAAACCGCCGCCAAAATCGAGGCGAGACTCCAGCAACTCGGATTTGAAACCGTGAACCCTTTGAGCAAAGACCTGCCCGACGACGCGCCATACTCCGAGCACATGAAGCAAGACTTGAAACTGCTTCTCGACTGCGACCATATTTACCCTGCCGAAGGCTGGAAAGACTCAGGCGGTTGCCGCATCGAAGTGGAAGTAGCCATGAAATGCGGCCTCATGATGATACTCAACGACCTTAATTGACCATCACAACACTTTCTACCACAATAGGTTATAAGCGATTTACCAAATAAGCACGTTCAAACCTGCTTAATTTTCCACCATCATGGACAAGTTCAATCAGATAGATGTAACCCACTGCATGGACAGCCTCGAAGGATTGAAGCTGATGCCTTCCGACTTCGTGGACTGCTGTGTGACCAGCCCGCCATACTACGGACTCCGTGACTATGGCGTTGACGGCCAGATTGGACTTGAGAAATCGCCTATGGACTACATCAACCGATTGACTGAGGTGTTCATGGAGGTGTTTAGGGTGCTGAAGCCCGAAGGAACGCTTTGGCTTGTCATAGGCGACAGTTATGCCGGTGGCAACAAAGGCGCTGCACGTTATCCCGACAACGCCAAAAAGTGGAAGCAAGGCACCAACAAGGGGACCGTAGGCAACCGCACGGCATACAAGTATGTCACCGACTGCAAAGACAAAGACCTCATCGGAATCCCGTGGATGATGGCCTTCGCCCTGCGCGAAAGAGGCTGGTATCTGCGCCAAGACATCATCTGGCACAAGCGCAACCCCATGCCCGAAAGCGTCACCGATCGCTGCACCAAGGCGCACGAGTACATCTTCCTGATGAGCAAGAGCAGTACCTACTACTTCGACAGTGAAGCTATTACGGAACCTGCCAAGACAAAACCAATTGTCGGGAATTGCAATGCGCACCGATATGGCGGAAACAAGTACACGAAAGACAAGGATGTCTTTTTCAGAACCAAGAGCGAAAACGCCTATGACAACAAAGGGAAGCGGAACAAACGCGATGTTTGGAGCGTTTCTACGAGCCGTGAAAAAGGCTTGCATTTCGCCACTTTCCCGGAGCAACTTATCACGCCCTGCATCCTCGCCAGTTGCCCGAAAGAAGGCATCGTCCTCGACCCGTTCATGGGAAGCGGAACCACGGCTATGGTGGCACGGAAATACCAAAGACACTTCGTCGGCTTTGAACTCAATCCCGACTACATTGACATCATCAACAAGAAAACCCAAGTAACACCCTATCTGTTCGTATGATAAGCGAAGTATTCAATGTCGATTGTATGGAGTTTATGAAAGGCTTGCCCGACAAGTGCTTCTCCATCGGGATTGCCGACCCGCCGTATGGCCTCGACAAGAAATCAACGCAAGGAGCCGGAAAACTGAAAAACAGGACGCTCAACAAACACGACATGACTTGGGACGTGAGGCCGCCGCAATCGTTCTTCGACGAGTTGCGCAGAGTGTGCCAGCATGTCATCATCTGGGGCGGCAACTATTTCGACCTCGGCCCGTGCCGTTGCTTCGTCTGTTGGGACAAACAGCAGGTGTGGCCGAACTTCTCACAATGCGAATTTGCATGGACCGACTACGACAAACCCGCCAAGCATGTGACCATTTCTAACCGTGGTGGGCACATCGACTCCGTAAACTGGCATCCGACAGCAAAGCCCGTCGAACTCTACACCTACCTGCTCCGCACTTTTGGAGAGCCAGGGATATCGGTTTTCGACCCGATGATTGGCAGCGGTTCATCCCGAATTGCCGCCTACAAGATGGGAGTTGACTACACGGGATGCGAGATCGACAAGCACTATTTCGAAAAAAGCGAAGAACGCTTCCAAAGCGAATGCTTGGGGATAACACATCTTCCCAACGGAATGACCGAAACACAAACCAAACTATTTGAACCATGAAAGACAAAATCATCCATGCAAAAGACTGCAAATGTGTAGTCTGTGGTAAGCAGGCCGAGGTGTTCTGGCCTTGCCTCGACCCGGACATTCCTGCTCATCCCTATTGCCGCGAATGTTTGGGCAAAGAACAAGCAAAACTGTTTATAGAACTGAACAAAATTGACGAAAAGTACAACAATAAAAACAATCTAAAATGAAAAACAGATCCAAAGGGCAGCTATTTGATAAAATGCCCAAATCGCAAGGCAATGAAGCCTTAATTGCTTCTCTTCGTGGAACAACAAAATGCCCATCGTTCCAATGGTGCGGCATAGATTGGACCACCGCGATGGAGAATGGCAGACAAATCCACGAAGGACAATCTTGGATGTGGTATGATGGAGGCCAAGTGTGGTACGACGACAACGAACTCTCCTTGCATATCGAGAAGAAACCAACGACTATTCATTATTGGAATGGAAAAATCTATAAGCCACAACTCGCAGTAGGGACTATACGTTCCGTGCAGGCTTTCGGATATGGCAAATTCTCAGCAGAAATACAACTACCAAGAGGCCGGAACCTTTGGCCAGCCTTCTGGGTTGTAGGAGAAGGCTCATGGCCTAATCACGGTGAAATAGACATCACAGAACAATGGACGAATAAACGTGGAGGCTACTTCAAGATAGGAAAACCGCAACCGCCATACATCATCCCACTGACCTATTGGGACACAACGACAAACATACACTGGTTTGATGACTACTATCAGTATTGGAATTATGACGGACATCGCTCAGTCGGATCGCGTCGATTGCCATTGCTATGCTCGATGAAGAACCCAACAAACCACTTCGTCAAGTATGAGGTGGAATGGAAGCCTGACAAGATTACATTCTTCGTCAATGGACACATCATTAGAAGCTATGGTAATGATGTCGCGAAATGGCTGAACGACACACTCCAGCATGTCATCATCGACCTTTGGACCACTGGTCTTGACTACACATTGGAAACACCGATGCTGATACGCAACTTCAAGTACACGCCACTTGTAACAAACTAATTCAAAGGAATAAAAACATGAACAAAGAAGAAGAAAACAATGTGCTGGCTGGAATCCAAGCAGCACTCGAAGAAATGAAAGGCAACGGCAACGACATCCTGTTTCTCGAAAGTAGAAACAACAGAGGTGTACTGTCAGGATCAATCGAAGGACTGGCGGCATTGTTCGCATGGAACATGGCCGCATATCCGGCATTTTTGCTTGTGTGCGAAATGTCACGAAACCTATACAATGTACATGAGAAGGAATTGAAACAGATGGTCGCATCCAGCAAGCCATCACACGAAATCGTTGACAACTACGGGTATGACTTTGAAGAAATGCTTAAAATCGTAAAAAAAATGCCATAACTATGAAAGCAGAAGAATTTATGATTGGAGATTTAGTCCATCCAATTGAAATGCCTGATATTGTTTGTCAAGTAAGGCCAGAGGACTATGTAAATCTTGTGGAATATGACCCAATCCATCTCACTCCAGAAATCCTCGAAAAGAATGGATTTGAATGGCATAATGAAGAAGCAAAATACTTTCCAAGCACATGGTGCTATGGAGAGTTTATGCTTGAACCAATCGTAGATGGAAAACTGTTTTTAATTGTTTCACGCAGTGACTATGATGACGAGGAAACTAATTATACACCATTTACAATTAAGTATGTTCACGAACTTCAACACGCTCTAAGGCTTTGCAGAACAGAAAAGAAGATTGAAATGCTATGAATGAAAACGAAAAACCCGTGTTGCACCTGATGGTGAACAACACCTGCACAAACGACTGCCCGTTGTGCTGCAACAAACAATACGATGTCGACGACATACCTGTTGTAACCGTAAAAGAACTTCGCAGTATCGACACTATCTGTTTCACAGGAGGCCAGCCTTTGCTTGACTTGGATAGCTTCGGGAAGTTCTGCACCTGCCTTGAAAGGAACTTTCCGAACATAAATACAGGATATGTCTACATGAACGGGGCCGAATTGTACAGTTACCTAAACCCAGATCTTCCGAGAACAATGAAACTGTTTGAGCGCTTCCCTTGGAACACTCGCGTAAACTATGGCCTTACAATGTCGCCGAAATGCAGAAAGGATTGGGAGGCGATAAAAGAGTTCAAGCCGTTTCTCGAAGCCTGGAAATCAAATAGGATCTACTGCTTCTCTGACAAGGACATCGCCAATGCCGAAAGCATATTTCGTCCTGGAGAAATCGAAATCGTCAGACGTAAGTGGCAAACCAATTTCGTTCCGGCCCCCAACACCTTCTTCAGAAGACTACCTATCTGGATTGCATAACGCTTAAACACAACAACTATGGGAATGAAGAACAAAATGGCCCAAATAGCCTCAATAGCCGCTATGATGGCTATCGCCAACGGCGATGAAGTGTACGACTTACCGCGTAACAACTCGCCGAAAAACACGCTATCGAAAGGCGAAAAGAAGAAATGCAAGTCATGCAGGCACTTTCCTTGCCCGGAAAGCAATGAGCCGATGCGTGTCGCTTGCGGAAACCATGAAAGGAGGAAAAAGAAATGACAAATGAAGAGAAAGCAATAGACATTGCGGAAAACATTTCTCCCTATGATATAGGAGGAGATAACGATGCACACTATGCCGCAAAAGAGGCAGCTCTATCAATGGCAGAATGGAAAGACTATCAGTTAGGTTGGCATGATGCCAAGAAAGAACAGCCGCCAATGGACGAAGAGGTGATTGTCCTTACAAATGTACTAAACGGAAAGGAACTTAGCACACCAAGGAGGATATGTTTCGGCCATATCGTCGACAAAGAGATATGTGTCGATTATGACGGCTGGAATATCCCCGGTGTAGCCTACTGGATGTACGACCCAAAATTAAAGGAGGATAAGAAATCATGATTCAAGCATTATACATTGACTTGTTTTGTGGCGCGGGTGGGACATCGACAGGTGTCGAGCGGGCCGTCATCGGAGGCGAGAAATGCGCTAAGGTGATCGCCTGCGTCAACCATGACCCAAACGCCATCAAAAGCCATGCGGCCAACCATCCGCACACGCTCCACTTCACGGAAGACATCCGTACACTCGACCTTACACAACTCACAGAACACACCAAGCGTCAACGTGAAAAATATCCCGATGCGCAACTTGTCCTATGGGCATCACTTGAATGCACGAACTTTTCAAAAGCGAAAGGAGGCCAACCTCGCGATGCAGACTCCCGCACATTGGCCGAACACTTGTTCAGATACATCGAAGCACTTGACCCTTCATATATCTACATCGAAAACGTCGAAGAATTTCGGTGTTGGGGCGACTTGGACGAAAACGGAAAGCCTATCAGCAGGGATGAAGGCAGGCTATATCTGCGATGGGTGAAGAATGTATGCAAATATGGCTACGACTTTTCATACCGTTTGCTCAATGCCGCCGACTTTGGTGCCAGAACTTCACGAACTCGCTTCTTTGGCATCTTCGCCAAGAACGGTCTGTCCATCGTGTTCCCAGAACCCACTCATTGCAAAGGAGGCAGAAAAGACATGTTCGGCACCATCGAACCGTGGCGTGCCGTGCGCGATGTACTCGACTTGCAAGACGAAGGAAATAGCATTTTCAATCGAAAGAAGCCTTTATCCGAACGCACTCTTGAACGTATTTATGCCGGACTTATCAAATTTGTTGCAGGAGGTAAAGATGCGTTTTTGTCAAGGTACAATAGTGTTAAGCCTCAAGACACGGCCATGTCGCTTGATGCTCCTTGTGGAGTTTTGACCGTAGAGAATCGCTTTGCCAAGGTCAAAGTTCAGTTTTTAAGTAAGCAATTCAGTGGCGACCCTTACAGCAAAAACACTTCGATTAACGATCCAGCGGGCAGTCTAACCTGCATAGACCATCATGCACTTGTCGATGCAGAATTTTTAGATGTATATTACGGGAATGGCTATTCTACAGGGATTGACCAACCTGCTCCAACGCTCCCGTGCAAAGACCGCCTTTCCCTTATAACCAGTCAGTTCTTTGCCAATGAATATAGTGGAGGAGGTCAATTATCAAGCATTGAAAAACCTTCGCCTTCTGTAACAACCGTTCCTAAAATGAAACTTGTATCTGTTGAGTCCGGCCAATTCCTGTTCAACCCGCAATACCAGTCATCAGGAAGCGATATCAATAAGCCTTGTTTCACCCTAATCGCAAGAATGGACAAAACACCGCCGTATCTCATCAGCACCGATAATGGGGGACCGGCAATCATTATCTATGAAGATGACACTCCAGCTATGCGCAAAATCAAGGAATTTATGGCCTTATACAATATCGTCGATATTAAAATGAGAATGCTAAATATTCCGGAACTGAAACGAATCATGGGTTTTAGTGACAATTACACGCTCATAGGAACGCAAACGGAACAGAAAAAATTCATAGGAAATGCAGTAGAAGTCAACATGAGCAAAGCATTATGTGAAGCACTTTGCCGAAATCTTGCACTCGTGACGAAATGTGCATAAAAATCAGCCCTTTGCAAACCAACGAATGATACTTTATCTATTATAAGACATGCGGGATGGAGCAGCGGTAGCTTGTCGGGCCCATTACCCGAAGGTCGGTGGTTCGAATCCACCTCCCGCTACTCTGTTTCATTTCATGCTGTATAATATTCCCCCGCCCTGGTCATTGCCGTGACTGGGGCACTTCTTTTTTCTCCAATACATTGAGATTCCCGTCAACCCTATACTCTTCCTGTCCGAAGGCATAGCACATCAGCTTGAACTTGTCGGCCAATTCAAGTTTTGTATAGCGGTTGACGGCATCCGACCCGATTCTGTGCAGCCCTGCTGCATACATGTTCACCTGGGCCTTGTTCATTATGTCGACATGGGTCTTGCGGCACAGTTTGCTGCTCGCGAGTTCGTGCAACGGGATATACTCGTTGTCCTTCTTTTCCTCGTTGAAGACATTGCATTTTCGGTCGATGCCGCAATGCTTCAGCAACTGCTTTATCTTCGCGTTGTAGCCCCATTCCCCGCTCACATAATGCAAGATGGTAAACTGGAACCTATACCGTTTGATGATGTCAAGGGCATAGCGTAATATCGGCGTCTCGATCTCGGCATTGTCCCGTTGTTCGTTCTTTGTCTTGTTAGGCAGATAATGGATGTACGGAATGCCGTTCTTGTCAACGCCAACATTGTCCATCGTCATCTTCTGGAAGTCGGCCACACGGCATCCGAAGGCGCATTGAAGCAAGAAAGCATCCTTGGTCTCGCGCAGGTTGTCCGGCACCTCCTTCTTCATCACCGCCTCAAACTCGTCGAAATACAGATACACTGGCTCGTCGTAGCGTTCCTTTGTAGCCAACTTCACACGCTCCTTGCCCAGTTTCCTGAAAGGCGACTTCGCAATCTCGTCGGCATCTTCAAGGCTGCTGAAGAAAGCCTTCAACTGTTTCACGCGGGTTGCGGCGGTATTGGAACCTCTCGGTTCCTTCGGTATGTTCCTATCGCTCTCGTCGACATAGAGAGCAGCCCACTTCTTCACATACTTGTATTCGTCGATGATGAACTGACGGTACTCCAGCACATCGTTCGGTGTGAAGTCCGACGGCGTAAATGCAAGTTTCCCCTTTATCGTAAGAAACCTCTCCACCTCCTTATACACCAGCTTGTAAAGCGAATATCTGTTCTCGCCCCACAAGCCTTGGCTGTATGAGTCCTC
>JAEEGJ010020738.1_pt1 | contig 14243 bp, 10 predicted proteins | sample 8958761 | NCBI WGS metagenome assembly JAEEGJ01 (sample SAMN16246546, study PRJNA631951) | gut metagenome | biome: gut microbiome; feature: rumen; material: RS-attached | host: Bos | place: Iran: Karaj | collected 2018-10 | reverse complement strand
AACAAATACGATAAATGGAATCAATGCCCTCCAATTTGGGCGCTCTTCTTCCAATATTTCGTTTTCTTCACTCATGACGTTTACAGGGGAGATTCCAAGCAAAAAGAATTTGCATAATATAAATCATCTGCCAAGTTATTCCATTGACACAAATAAATCAAACCTTTTCAGGCAGAGTTTTTCCATGAACGTCCGCGAAAGAATCAAAGCAGTGCTGAATTTCCAACATGCTGACCGCCTCCCCTGCGTCGAATGGGCCAGCTGGTGGGACCTCACCATCAAACGTTGGCTCACTGAAGGCCTCCCTGCCGGCATGAACGGTGTCGAAACCCAGAAGTACTTTGGATTGGATCCCCTTGTGCAGCAATGGTTTGGCTCTTGCACAGGCCCTCTGCCCAAGCCACAGGCCTTCGGCGGAGCCATCCTTTCGACCATGGAGGAATATCTCCAATACCATAATAATAAAGCGCTCCACAACGCCGACGCCATTCGATGGGACATGTACGACCGTTATAAAAAGGAACATGACAACGGCGACGTCGCCTTTTGGATGACCTTCGAAGGTTTCTTCTGGTTTCCGCGCACGCTGCTTGGCATCGAGCCGCATCTCTACTCCTTCTATGACCAGCCTGAACTCCTCCATCGCATGAATCGCGACCAGACGGATTTTTGTCTCCAAGTACTTGAGAAAGTAACCAAATGCCATGACATCGAATTCATGACGCTCGCAGAGGACATGAGCTACAACCATGGTCCTATGCTCTCAAAAGAGCATTTCGACGAATTCCTCCTCCCCTACTATCGTGAACTCGTCCCCGCCATCCAATCGCATGGCATCAAAGTTCTAATTGATTCTGATGGAGATATTAGCGATTGCCTCGCATGGTTCCGTGAAGCAGGCATCGAAGGCATTCTGCCGCTTGAACACATGGCCGGAGTCGATGTCAACGTCCTCCGCAAACGCTATCCGGATGCTGTTTTCTTCGGCGGCTATGACAAACGCGTCATCCATCTCGGCGAACAAGCCATCCGTCAAGAGTTCGAACGGATCCTCCCCGCCATGAAATCCGGCGGATTCGTCCCGTCGGTGGACCACCAGACGCCGCCAGACGTCGATATCGAGACCTACCGTCTCTATGTCTCCATCCTAAAGGAATACGCAGCCTCTATCTGATTTCCTTTGGCAGAGAACAGCTTTCTTCCGTCCATTTCAACATCTGATTTGCAAACCGCCGTTTCCTTATTACATTTTAGTATAGGCGGACGGTTTGCACATCACGTTTACCCAAAAACTCCAAGGCCGTTTCCATTTTTCTTCGCCCCGTCCTCCTAAAACGGCCTTGCCTCTTATGAAAGCAAAATACTCCGCCTACTCTGCCACGAAAGAAATGAACGGGTCGTCTTCCAGCATCTCGGCCTCTGGCTTCCAGAAACACCTCTATCTGCTTATTTCCATTGTATTTATAGGGGTACTCGCCCTTGGATCGCTGGCTCTCCACAAGCTCCATCCCGCCTTCTTCTTCCTCTATCTTGCCATGAGCCTTGTGACCATTGTCGTTTATGCCATGGACAAACGCAAGGCGGTAAAATCTCAATGGCGCATTCCGGAAGCGACGCTCCACCTCTGTGAACTGCTCTGCGGCTGGCCAGGAGCCATGATCGCGCAAGTTCTCATCCGCCATAAGAACGCCAAGCTATCGTTCCAGCTGGTCTTCTGGGCCATGACCATTGTCAATGTTGGCATTTTTGCTTTCATTGTTTTTAAATAACCTGCTAAAACCATCATGAAAGTAAAAATTTCTTCTTTTGGCATGCTCCAGATTGTTTTTTGGACATGCCTTCTATCCATGTCAACTCTTTCATTTTCAGCATCTTCAAACAATATGCTCATGCCAAATACATTTCCGCAATATCCAGCCCGTTCTGTCCTCCGTCTCGACGGACTATGGGACTTCTCCTTCATGGAAAAATGCCGCGATCCATTGAAGCCTGATTTTGCAAAAGTCGTTTATACGGATAAACTTGCGGTCCCGGGCGTTTTCGATGCAATGCCGCAGTACGCCGGTCAACGCGGCACCGCCTTCTACCGCACATTTGTTACGGCTCCTGCCAATGCACGCATGCTGTTGAAATGCGGTGGCCTCGGCATGTGGGGAGCTTTCTTTTGGGATGGCCAATTCATTGGGCTGCAAGATCTTCCCTACTCCGGCATGGAGTTCGAATTCAATTCTGGCGATGGCAATCGACACGAACTCGTCGCCGTCATCGACAACCGTTTCGACTTCAAACGCCAGCCGCTTCTTTCACAAAACTATGACTACTACTGCTTTGGCGGCATTTTCCGCTCCATCGAACTCCATCAGCTACCGCAGCTGGCCATTGATCGCGCACAAGTCCGCACGATTTCGCTGGAAGGCGAAATACAGGTCGCCATCAAACTTACAGGCGAACTTCCTAAACAGACGGAAGTTACGTATCAAATCGATGATGGCGAAACCGTCAAAAAGACGTGCGATGTCACGGAAGAGACCGTGACATTCAAAGCCACGGTTTCCAATCCATCCATCTGGTCAACAACATCCCCCGCTCTTCATACCATCGCCATAACCATTGGAAATGATACGGTTGTGGAACGCTTCGGCCTCCGCATCGTCGAAGCAAAAAACGGCCAGATTCTCCTCAATGGCGAACCGATGAAGCTTCGCGGCTACTGCCGCCATGAGTCCCATCCGGAATTCGGCCCCGCCCTGCCATTGCAAATCATTCTTGAAGATCTGCAATTGCTCAAAAAGACGGGCTGCAATTTCGTCCGTGGATCCCATTATCCTCAGGATCAACGTTTTCTGAATCTCTGTGATGAAAACGGCATTCTCGTTTGGGAGGAAACCGTCGGTTGGGGTGACCGCGAAAACCATCTGCTGAATCCCGCCTTCCGTGAAGCGCAGCTCCGCCAGTTGCCGTGGATGGTCAAAAACAGCTTCAACCACCCATGTGTCATCCTCTGGGGCTTCCTCAACGAAGGAGATTCCAGCTTGAAAGGCGAAGGCCGCGAACTTTATGAGAACATGATCAGCACGCTCCGCAAGCTCGACAACACACGTCTTATCACTTATGCTTCAAATGCTTACACGAGAGACATCAATTTCGATTTGGTTGATGTCGTCAGCCTCAACGCCTATCCGGGCTGGTATGCCGCCAATCAAGAGACGCTCCGACCTATCGGCGAAATCCGCCCGAAATTCAACCAATTCATCAAATTCCTGCATGAGAACGGCTTCGATAATAAGCCATTCATTATCAGTGAAGTAGGAGCTGGCGCCATCTACGGATGGCGCGACCGCCTCCGCGCCCATTGGTCGGAAGAATACCAGGCGGACTTTTTGGAAGAAGTCCTGACCTATTTTGACGAAACGCCGCGTATCGCAGGCATTGCTCTCTGGCAGTTCATCGACTGCCGCACCTATTCCTCTTCGCGCGCGCTCATGCGCCCGCGCGCGTTCAATAACAAAGGTCTCTTTGACGAATATAGACGCCCCAAGCTCGCATTCGATGTCGTCTCCAAACATTTCAACAAGCCTTAATCCTTCACTATGAAAAACTTAACATCCCTCTTCTACACGATTCCGTTTGTTTTCACCATGATCGCATATGCCGAAAATCTCGTCCAGAATCCGTCGTTTGAAGAGCGGATGACCCACTGGCATTTTGACAACGGTACAGCCAAAGCTACGGGCGTGCTCTACGACCAAGATGCGCATTCAGGCAAAACCTGTTTCAAAATCACGAATCCGTCGCCTTTCGCCCCTCATGTCTTCGGTTCCCTCATACAGAATATCGAAGGAATGAGGCCTGATACCGACTATACGTTTTCATTCTATATAAAATCTGCGAATCCAGGCTTCATCTGGTATGGTGGCGGCAACGGTTGGCGGCATCGCGCAACCGTCAAACTGCAAAACGCCGAATGGACGCGCGTCTCCGCCACATTCAAAATAGCAAAGGAAGACCTCCCGTTCACCTTCCGAATCAACACCGATGACGTGACGGAGCAGTGTCTCATCGACGATGTGCAGATTGAAGAAGGCTCCCAAACCACGCCTTTCGTTTGGACGCCGCCGCTTGAACCAGGCCAAGGCAGATTCACCTTCAAGCCTTTTGTCAAAGCAGAAAATCTACTCTCAAATCCTTCCTTTGAAACGCTTTCCGCCGTCCGTCCACAGGACTGGATTTGGGATAAACGCAACACGGATTCAACGTTTGAAATCATCGAAGGAGATGCTCCGTACGGTAAAAACGCCGTCCGTTTCACAAACAAAACAGGCTTCGGTCCGCACGTCTATGGATGGTTCGGCCATCTTGGCGACGTTCCAGTCAAACCGTCCACCCTCTATTCCATCTCTATGAAGGTCCGCACCGCCGATGACAATGCCGCATGGTTCGGCGGCGGAAAGGATTGGCGCCATCGCAAGATGATCCGCGCCACCAACAACGAATGGAAACGCCAGACATACGTCTTCCAGACGTCTGCGGATGAAACTTCCTTCCCATTCATGGTCGTCGTCGAAAACGTTGCAAAGCAAATCGATATTGACGACATCGTGTTCATCGAAGGCGAACAGCCAAACATCGAATGGAAACATGACGCGCCGACGCATTCCGTCCAATTCACCCCTGTTCCACCGAAACGCGTCACAAACGGAAACCATTCTGCGATTCCGTATTGGGATCCTGCAAAATATCCACCTGCGGAATGGCTTTTCACAGACGGTCCATTGGATTTCGAAGGCTTCATCGGTATGACGAAGCCAGAAGAAAATGCCGTTCTGAAGCTTAGCGCAATAGACGAAAACGCTTCAGTTCTTGCAACTTGCACACAACCATTGCCGCAGGACGGCAATTTCGCGTGGGGCGCGAAACTCAAGCTCAACCTCCGCGATTCCTCAAGCAAGCTTCTCACATTGAAAAGCGTCTTGTCCATCGACGGAAACGACGTCCTTTCGGAAAGCCGTGCCATCCATCTTGTGACGCCACAGCGCATCGAAGGCCGCGTCGCCCAATTGAATGAAAAATTGGATGCATACAATGCAAAAATCGCTGCAATTGAGAATCTTCCGTCGCCGTCCAAACTACGTCTCGCGGCCATTCTCGCCAAACGCTTCATCGGCTACATCCCATCGGATATCGCAGCCAAAAAGCTCAACCGCGCATGGTTCACGTTGGACAAAGTCGATGAAATGCTGACGGATGCCGCCCGCGAAGCCGACGCCATTGTCGCCAAAGTCCGCCCCATGCCGCCCGTCATCCCGCAATACGTGACAAGCCCGATAACCATTGATAAATCGTCATTTGTCGCCACGGTCAAACAGCCCGACGGCTCGTTGAAACAGCAGCCTGTCCTCTTCACTGGCTACGGCCATTTCAACCAAGTCCGTGACGATTTGGAAATCTTCCCCGACTACGGCGTCAACGTCATCCAGATCGAGCATGGCCCATCTGGTACATTAGTTGCTGAAGACAAAGTGGATATGACCGCCCTCAACGGCCTGCTGAAAGTCTGCGAACGCGCGGAGAAAAGCAACGTCGCCATCTGCCTGCTTCTCAGCCCGCATTATTTCCCATCATGGGCGAAGCAAAAATATCCAGAATTGTCAAAATGCACAGGCGGCTTCTTCGGATACTGCGTTCACGCCCCGGAAGCACGCGCCGTCATCGAAAAATACCTCCGCATCGTCATTCCGCTCATCAAAGACCGCAAGGCCATCCATTCCGTCTGCCTCTCAAACGAACCGTTGAGTCTGGACGGCGAAAACTGCCCCATTCTCAAGACGCAATGGCCTGCCTGGCTGAAGGCCAAATATCATGACATTGCGACGCTAAATGCCACATTCAAAACTGAATACAAAGACTTTGCGGATATCGCCGTACCCGCGACTCTCTATTATACGCAAAACGCTACGCCGCTCATCTACGATTTCATCCGCTTCAATCAAGAAACCTTCGCGGACTTCCACAAATGGATGGCGGACGTCATCCATGAAATGGCCCCCACCATGCCTGTTCATGCAAAAATCATGATGGGGCCGTTCTTCCACTACAACGCCGCCGGCTTGTGGTCTGTCGATCCGCAGCTGTTCTCTGAACTCAGCGACATCAACGGAAACGACCACTACTGCGGCCCGTCGGGTAGTACTTTATGGTATAGCGAATGGGTCAATATGTTCATGGGACTCGACTTCCAACGTAGCATGAAAGACGTTCCTGTCTTCGACACGGAAACGCATCTCATCCAAGACCGTAATTTCAACGACATCTGGCCGCAACACACCTACATGGCTCACATCCAGGCCGCCGTCCATGGACAAGGTGGCTCGACGATGTGGGTATGGGAACGCACAAACAGCCCAACGTCGGACTTCGCGGGAAGCGTCCTCCATCGTCCACGCCATGCTTTGGCCGTTTCAGAAGCCGCCATGGATTTGATGCGACTCGCTCCCGAAGTCACAGCATTGCAACAACGTAAACCACAAATTGCTTTCGTCTATTCGCCCGCTTCCGTGCTCTTTGGAAAGAACCACGCCCGCGCCATGAGCCAAATCTGGCAGTGCCTTGAATTCCTTGACCAACCTTCAGCCTTCCTGACAGAACGCACATTGGAACGCATAGCGAATGGCGAAAATCTGCCCGAACAACTTTCCGCCATAAAACTGATCATTCTTCCGAATGTTTCGCATCTGCCTGAACTCGCACTCAAAGGACTGGAAAAACTCCGCCACGACGGCATCAATCTCATCTGGGTGGGCGGTTTGCCATCCGCTGATGAACATTGTCAGCCGCTGTCGGTCTCCATTTCCACCGACATCGTAACGCCTCCGCTTCCGGAAGACAATCAGAAACGGCTTGATTTCATCCAACAAACTCTTGCGAGTCAAAAACTTGCATCGCCTGTTCTCGCTTTGGACAACGACGGCAAGCCTGCCTACGGCGTACAAATCCGCTCCGTCGAATACGACGGCGGCACTTTGGTGAACCTCTGCAACCAGACACGCCGCCCCGTCATCGTCAATCTGACGCGTAACGGCGAACTTGTCTCCTCCACGGACTTGCTCTCTCTCACGGCCCAACCCGCCATCATGGTGCTCCCACCCGTGCATCCTTTCATCTTGAAAATCAAGTAGTTGTACTATAATTTCCCATTATTCCGCCTTCTGGAATTCTATATCCAGTCGTTGATAACGCCCTCGTCTCAAGTTTTCTGGCGAGGGCGTTTTGTTTGCGGCCAATAATTTTTTCGATTTTCCTGTCATTTTCTTTCCAATCAATTGCGTTCCAAACACTTCAAATTTATTATCAAAAATCAAAGTCACAAATGACCGAATTAGGTATAATGGTTCTCAGCTAGCCACGAAAAAGTCATAGGAATTACCAGAAAGTCATAATGTAACTCCTTGCGCCGCAAATGGATAAATTTGATTTTTCCATTTCGGCATCTACATTATTCGGGAAATTTACATTTACTGGATTTGTTATCCGTTAAAACCATATTATAATATAGGAGAAGACAGCATGGGAAGACTCGACATCGCCATGAAGGAGCTGATGAACGACTACAACGTGTTCGCGGACGCCTTCAACTTCAGGCGGGCGGAAGGGCGCAGGATCCTTCCAGACAGCCTGCGTGAGATGGATCCGTCCGCCTATGCAGCGGACGCCCTGGCGGGCGTATTCGACTCGCAGTCGTCGGATCTTGCGCGGCAGCTCGTCGTCCGCGGCGATGAATCGCGGACATGCGCCATGCTCCTACTGGAGAACCAGTTCCGCTCGAACCGGCTGATGCCGTTCCGCTATCTCTACGCCGCCGCCATGCACTGGCGGCGCGTGGTGATGGAAACCGCTAGATTACACAAGAAGGCAAACGATCTGATAACATCGGACGACTTTCTGGCGGGCTTCGGGCCGGACGACTTCCTGCCCCGCCTCTACATGATGGTGCTGTACGCGGGGAAGGAGCCGTGGAAGGGCCCCCTCCGGCTGGCTGAGCTCCTCGACAGGACGGATGCCGACAGCGGCCTCTACGAGCCCGACTGCCGCCTGAACATCATCTCCCTGGCGGAGCTGTCCGAGGCGGAGGTCGGCCGCTTCCAGACCAACGAGATGAAGGTCATGGCCACCGCCGTCCGCCTGCAGGACGACCTGAAGAGGCTCGAGGAGGTCTCCCGGACCGATCCCGCCTTCCGAAGCGTGGACAGGGAGCTGTACAACGTCGTCAAGATCTCGACGGGATTCGATCTACCCATACCACAACAACCAAAAGGAAACAACATGAGCACGGCAATTGAAGAATACAAGAAGAGCGTAAAAGATGAAGGACGTCTAGAAGGACGACAGGAAGGACGACAAGAAGGTGCTGATGAACGAAATAATGAAATCGTCACCAACATGCTAAAGAAAAAGTGTTCGTTGGCGATGATTGAAGACTTTATCCAAATTTCACAGAAGCAAATTATCCAAATTGCCAAAGCGAACAACATCCCGTTGCCGTAATTCGAAAGGTAGATAGAGAGCCGTCCACCATCGTCAAGATATCGACGGGATTCGACTTACCCATAACACCCCAAAGGAAACAACATGAGCACGGCAATCGAAGAATACAAGAAGAGTGTCAAAGAGGAAGGACGTGAAGAAGGACGTCAGGAAGGTGCGGAAGAAAGCCGAAATGAAATCGCCACCAATATGCTGATGGATCACTGCGCCATGGAGACAATTGAAAAATACACGCAGCTTCCGCAGGAGCAAATCATCCAAATCGCCAAGGCGAATAACATCCCGTTGCCGTAGCCAACCATGGCAAAATATAGACACAGTGCCTCCTTCCACCGCGTCTCATAATTATGAATTATGAATTGTTACAGTACTTTCGCCAAAAAGTCTTTCAGGCGGGGGTGCTTTGGCTGAGCGAAAAATTCGTCCGGCGTGTTCTGCTCCATGATGATGCCTTCGTCCATGAACAAGACGCGCGTTCCCACTTCACGTGCGAAACCCATTTCATGCGTCACAACGACCATCGTCATGCCAACCTGCGCCAATTCCTTCATCACGCTCAACACTTCACCGACCATTTCCGGATCCAATGCAGAGGTCGGCTCGTCGAATAACATGACGTCAGGATTCATCGCTAAAGAGCGCACAATCGCGACGCGTTGCTTCTGGCCGCCGGACAGCATGTTCGGATAGGCGTCCGCCTTGTCCCAAAGTCCGATACGCTTCAATAGCGAAGTCGCTTTCTCATAGGCTTCATCCTTGGACATCAAGCCTTTCTGAATCGGTGCCAACGTGATATTCTTCATGATGGTCATGTGCGGGAAGAGATTGAAATGCTGGAACACCATGCCCATCCGCTGCCGCAGATTATCAACCTTGCAACCGGGCGCTGTGATCTCTTCGCCATGAACCCAAATCTGCCCAGCCGTCGGCTTCTCTAATAAATTCAGGCAACGCAAAAATGTACTCTTACCAGAGCCAGAAGGCCCGATGACGACGACCTTTTCGCCTTTCTTGATGGTTTCGTCAATGCCTTTCAGCACTTCATGGTCGCCGAAGCTTTTCTTCAATCCCTTGACCTGAATCGCAATGTCGTTCATTTCAGCCATTTCCGTATCCCCCTGTCACTTGCGGTCGCTCGCCTGCAACGTCTTCTCCAGTCGTTTCTGGAAGAACGTCAGAATCGTGACCATCAACAGATAGAAAGCCGAGACGAACATCAGCGGGATGAACGCATCGAATGTCCGCGCACGAACCAACGCCGCCGCCTTCGTGATATCGACGACCGCGATATAACCGACGATCGACGTCTCCTTCAACAACGCGATCAGCTCGTTGCTCAAGGCCGGTAAAACATTCTTAAACGCCTGCGGCAAAACGATTAAACGCATGGTTGTTGCCGCACTCAAGCCCAGTGAACGGCCAGCCTCCGTCTGCCCTTTGTCAACCGCCATAATGCCAGCACGCACAATTTCAGCCACGTAAGCACCTGAATTCACACCAAATCCAATGATTGCGACAAAAATGCCATCGGCCGTCGCAAATACAACGAACGCCCAAATCATCAACTGTACGACCACCGGCGTTCCACGGAACAACGTCAGATAGATATTCAGAAAGCCGTCCCACAGCCGTAGCAGGATGCGTCCGAGAAATTCAATACGCTTCTCCTTGAAAAACAGTTTGAGGGATCCCATGACCGTAAAAGGTCCCACCTGGTAGTAATAAACTTTGGAAATGGCCACCGCCACGCCGATTGCGACACCGACAAGCAACGCTCCGACCGTAATCGTCAACGTGTTCTTGATACCGTCGAGAAATATCTGATAACGATTGTCAACGATGAACGTACGCTCAATCGCTTTTTGCCAAAACATGAAAATGTTGCTAAAAAAATCCATAACCGCCTGGAGCAATATGAATGAAGGCGCTAAGAATTCATCGTGGAAAAATCCTCGATGACGAAACGACTAAAAACTCCTTTCCCGTTCCATTAATCGGTCATGAAGACCGCCTCAAGCAACCAAGCAAGCCCCCTTCTTGCCATCCGATATTCAATTTCGTTTTCTGTAAAGAGGCGGGAAACGCGTCACCAACGCGTCTCCCGCCACACTAAATCATTTCCCACAAAGGACTTGCAATACTAGGATGCAAGTCTCTTCATGCGCATATGACTTACTTGTCGCCTTCAGCGGAGGCGTTCTGATGATCAATGGCGGCCTTGTCGTAGGAGCCGTCCTGCTTCATCTCATTGATGATTTCATTCACGATGGCCAGAAGGTCTTCATTGCCCTTCGCGACGATCATGCCGAATTCTTCCGGAGCCGCCAAGCCCTGGCCGTCTTTCTTCAGCATTTCGAAGCTGTCCATGTCGTTCTTGGAAGCCAGCGCCATGGCAACCAGCTTGTCGATGACGACAGCGTCCAGCTGGCCGGCCTTCATGGCGACGACCGCGTCAGGAGCGTTGTTGTAGGATTTGATTTCGGTCTTCGTGTCTTTCAGAACACCTTTGTTGATGGCGTCTTCAACCATCATGAAGCCCGTCGTGCCGTTCTGGCCGCCGATCTTCTTGCCAGCCAAATCTTCCACAAATTTAATCGCGGAGCCTTTCGGGACGATCAGATACTGGACGGATTTGTCAAACACGTCACTGAAATCAACCAACTGCTTGCGTTCATCCGTGATGGTGAAACCAGAGGCACCCAAATCAGCCTTGCCGGTCTGGACCGTGCCGATGATGCTGTCGAATTCGGCGGAAACGATTTCAGCCTTCACACCGATCTTCGCGGCAATGCGGTTCACAATGTCGATTTCGCAGCCGACGATGGCCTTGTCTTTGCCAAGATACTCATACGGCGGGAATTCCGGATTGGTATAGACCACCAGTTTGCCAGCCTTGCGGATCGCGTCCAACTTGCCAGTTGTTTCCTTTTTGCAACCGCAGACCAAAACCATTGCGACCAACGCCGCAACCATGATTGACATGTACTTCTTCATGTTTCTACCCTTCTTTTGTTTTGTGTTGAATTGAATGTCCCGCCTGGAAAAGACAAGACATGCAAACTAATAATGTATTACATATTGGAAATTATTCAATTCAGATTATCTTATAACATAGCACAACACCAAAAGTCCGCCTTATCCATCATGGTTCAATCATGAATATTTATGTTATCATAATATTACTCTATATTGCTTTATCAGCAATTCATTTGCCGCTTTTCGGCCCATTCTATACCGAAGACTGTTTGGCTCCCGTCATCGCGGCGGCTCTGCTCATCCGCCGTCCTCCCCTGCGCCATCCGATTTTCCTCCCCCTGCTTCTTCTTGCGGCTATCACAGCCAACCATTTCCTCCAAGGCGGCGAGAACGCCTACAATCTGGCCGTGCTCATCTATCTGGCTGGTCTCTATCTATTTGCCAGGCAATCGATTCCGTCAAACAAAGCCATGTTCATCTGTGGAGGAGTGCTCCTTTCCTTATTTATAATAGGTTGGATCGGCGACGCCGTCGCCTTCTTCCTCTTCCACATCCGCGACACAGGCCTCGTCTTTCTCGGCGACGATGTTGCCCAAACGGAAAACCTCTCCTTTCTGGCCCGCCGTTACGCCTTCCTTTTCGGCAATCCAAACGTGCTCGGCTCCTTCTATGTCCTTCCCATGTTGTTGTTCCTTCGTGGGTTAGAAGAAAAAGTACCACGATTCGGCAAAAAACAATGGTTGCTACTGATCCTTTTCATCGGCGTCTCGCTCATACCGCTTGTTTCGACTTTCAGCAAACACGCCATCATGACGGGCGCTGTCATTCTGGCGTTTCTCGCGAATGCCGCGGCCGACCGTTTTCCGCATCTCGTCCGCGCCGTCTGGTTGCCGATTCTCTTCGTCGGAGTCGTTTGCGAAACGACCGTTCTTTTCGTCACCTTCCCTGTCAAATCCACACCGCCGTTCATCAACACGACGACTGGTATGTACGCCATCCACCAGACAATCTACGCGCGAATGCCGTTCACATCGCCGTCCGCATGGCTCATCGGTTCGAGCCCCGCCCAAATCCGCCAGCTTTACCCGCAGTTGGCGGATCGTCGTTCCATCCGCCGCACATTGTTGCAATACAATGCGTTGAACAATCTGGAAATGTTCTCCACATTCATGGATCCGCACAATGAATATCTGAATCTCGCCGCATTCTACGGCGTTCCGGCCTTGGCCGTCATCGTCGCTTTTTTCATCTTGTTCGCTTTGCGGAATGGCAACTCACGATACGTGACATGCTTCCTCCTTGCGTTCGCATTCGCATGTCTTTGGGACGACCTGCTTTCCAAACGATGGATCTGCCTGACGTTCGCCTTTCTCCCATGCTCGGAAACATCTCCAACATCAACCACCACAGGCCCATGTATCTCCCAATAAGCAATTGGTTCTACGACACCTACGAAATCTGCGACCACCTCTGCCCGGCAGGCAGTCCTGAACGCTGCGTCGAACGCCATGTGATCAAGCTCGACAGCGACCAACGGCAGTTCGTCATCGAAGCGTGTCCACTTTCGAAGCTCCATCATCGGACGCATCAGGCGGAAATGCTCCATGAACTTCAGACCAACAACTGCCCGAAACTGGCCCCATGGCTTCTGACACATACCAATGAATGGGGCGCCGAATCAGGCGAACTCTTCTGGCAACTTCGTCCATGGATCGACGGAAATGATTTGCCGCGAGACACATACGGCAATGACGCATGGCGCGGAGACGTCATGGCGGATTTTCTCATCGCGTTGAAAAAATCATCTGCGGACATCCATTGCCATGTCACACCGTTTTCCATCTGCGAATACATCCGCGCCTTGCTGCCGCGCATCCGTGAAAAGAATCCTGCCCTGCTCGACGACCTCCTGCCCATCTGGCAGGAACTCGATGATTTCTCCCGCGCGGAAACCACCCTGCCCATCGATTTCTGCCACGGCGACTTCCACCCCAACAACGTCCTTTGGGGCGACGGACAGCTCAACGGCGTCATCGACTGGGAGTTCTCCGGCCACAAAGTCGCCGGCTATGACGTCGCGACGCTTCTCGGTTGTCTCGGTATGGACAATCCCGAATTTCTCACTGCCGACATGACGTTTGCATTTCTGAACAAATTGAAAGCCAACGATTTCCATTCAGACATCGTCTGGCATTGGCTGCCCGATTACATCGCCGCCACGCGTTTCGCATGGATGCGCGAATGGTGTTGGTCCAACAACAAGGAGCTCATCATCCAAGAGCTTGATTTCCTTTGGCTTATCTTAGACAATCGCGATTTCCTCCGCTCACGTTGGAAGCTGTAACGACGGCGTCCCGCCGTCGCATGATGTGTGGCGGCGGCATCTCGCTGTCGGGTGTGGGGCGGCGGCATCCCGCCGTCGCGTTGCAAAAACGGCGTCCCACCTGCGCCTTGGGGATGACCAAATAAAAAAATTAATGACGATACCATAAGATTTTTGAATCTTGTTCGTCTAATTATTTGACTGTCCTCAAAGTGCTTTTGATTAGGCACAAAAAGGAAACAAAAAAACAGTCGTGACCAGCGGTGAAATGAGAGACAGGGGTTGATATCGCAGACTTTGGCAGAAAAAAATCGGAGGTTTGGAAGATGACGTCTTTAAAACAGATAATGTTGATGGTGCTGTTTGTTTTGTCCGGTTTGCAGTTGACAGTCGGCCAGCCTGC
>JAEEGJ010020737.1_pt1 | contig 14243 bp, 11 predicted proteins | sample 8958761 | NCBI WGS metagenome assembly JAEEGJ01 (sample SAMN16246546, study PRJNA631951) | gut metagenome | biome: gut microbiome; feature: rumen; material: RS-attached | host: Bos | place: Iran: Karaj | collected 2018-10 | reverse complement strand
TGTGGACCATGGCCGTACCGGAAGAGTGTTTATTGCACAGGCACTTTATCCGGAGCTCAAAAAAGGCATGCCAATGCCGGACTCCATAAATCTGATTGAAAACGAACCTGCCATAAAACTTTGCGGAATCGAAAAGATTCTGGATCGCGGACTTAAATATATGTCTACCGGTGAGATTCGCCGCACCCTGCTTGCCCGCGCCCTGGTATCTGGAAAACAGCTTCTGCTTTTAAGCGATCCGTTTGCGGGCCTCGATGTTCAGAGCCGTACGATTCTTCTGGAGTTTTTTGATTCAATTGCAAAACGTCAGCTGAATAAAGCATCTTCTTCTGATTCAAATAATTTCCCTCACATCATTCTTGGAATGGAGCGCTGGCATGAGATTCCTGATGCGATTACTCATGTTCTGGAGTTCCGGGAGAAGGAAGTTTCTTACTGCGGAGAACGCGCTGGTTTTGAAGCGCTTTTGAAGAAGCGCGAAGCAGAGGCTGCGGCTGGAGAAGAAGAAAAGAGACAGAGTTTTAAGGATGGGTTTGAGGAACTGACAGATGTTTCCGCAGGCGACGGTAGTTTCGACATGCTCAACCACCGTGAGGTCGGAGATGTCCGCGACGCCCTCGTTGAAATGAACGACGTAAACGTTGGCTGGGATGACCATCAGGTGCTCCGCCACCTTACCTGGAAGCTGGTTCGCGGCGAGCACTGGCTTGTGCGCGGCCCTAACGGCAGCGGAAAAACGACCTTCCTTGAACTTATCACCGGCGACAATATGCAGGTATTCAGCAACGATATTAAGATTTTCGGGAACCGCCGCGGCTCAGGTGAAACCATCTGGGATATAAAGAAACGGCTTGGTATTGTTTCTTACCGAATGCATGTGGAATACCGCATGCTTGGGGGAACCTCGCTTCTGGCGGTGATTATAAGCGGATTCCGCGACAGCATCGGTTTATATGGAGACTCTCCTTCCGACCTTGAAATTGCGACTGCAAAAAAGTGGCTGGCCCTCGGCGGTTTTGAAGGCCGTGAATCAGAAAGCTTTGGTTCACTCAGCTATGGAGAACAGAGAGCTATCCTTATTCTGCGCTCAGCCGTAAAAACTCCGGAAATCCTCATTCTGGATGAACCTTGCCACGGCCTGGATGAACAGTACCGCGCTAAAATTCTTCATCTGATGGAGCTTATCGGAAACGGTGGCACCACAACCATGCTGCACGTAACCCACGACCCTTCCGAGGTGCTTCCTTGCGAAAAGCATATCCTTGAGCTGCATCCTGATGAAGATCCGATGTATCAGATAATAGAATTATAACAAGATTTTCCGCAATAACGACTCAAAATCTGCCGATAATCTCCTTATGAAAAAGACAATCAGCTTATTGTTAGCCCTCTCAGTTTTTTACTGCGCTTGTTCTGCCCGCGGAAAAGCTGATATTGAAGTTCCCTCTGAAGATGTAGAATACGCCTACAAAGGCGATGAACCTTCCGTTCTGGAGCCCGAAGAAGAAAAACCACTCCTTCCACTCTACGAACTCCGTGAACCAACCGGCTCTCCCGTCCCACTTCGCGAAAGCTGGGGCTACGTTATGCAGAGCCGCCTCGACGAATACGACAATTCCATTCCACTCACCGACGTCTGCTTTTTTTCCGCAGAAATAAACTGCTATGGCGAGCTTGTAAGCGTTCCAAACCGTTCAAGAATCAACACAAAAGGTGCGCGCTGCCATCTTGTAATCACCTGCGACAGTAAATCACTCACACATTTCATACTTGAGCCAGGCAGCAAAGTCAGAAACAATCTTCTTAAAGCAATTGTAAAAGCCGGCGCCCCATACGACGGCGTTCAGATAGACTTTGAACTTGTACCGGCCCGCGACAGAAAACACTTCATCAGCTTCTGTTCAGACCTGCGCTATATGCTCGGCAAGGCAAAATGGTTTTCAATCTGCGTACCAGCGCGTTTTAAGCTGCTTTCCGAAGACATTTACCCTTATTCCGAAATCGCAAACTACTGCGATCGCGTTTTTGTAATGGCCTACGACGAACACTGGTCAACAAGCCGCCCCGGAGCTGTAGCATCCGTAGACTGGTGCCGCAAAGTAATGGAATACGCACAAAAAGCAATTCCACCAAAAAAACTCATAATGGGAATCCCTTTTTACGGCCGCACCTGGGCAAGCGAAACCACCGCCGGCGCCTGGTACTTCAGCGGAGCAAACCGTATCATGACAGAACACAAGGTTCCCGAAGTTGTTTACGAAGATGATATTCCAACCTTCAAATACACCGCACAGGTAGACGTCACCGGCTACTTTAACGACACCTGGTCCGTGCTCCAGCTCGCCCGACTCTACGAAGAAGCCGGAATCCAGAAAATGGGCTTCTGGCGAATAGGTCAGGAAGATCCCGCCGTCTGGAACTGGTTCAAAATCGTAAAATAGCCCACCGTCATGCTGAGCTTAATTCAGCATGACTTTTTTTTTATCTGAGTGACACTTTTTCCTGATTCCCGTGTTATAATAATGAATGCCGTATCCCGGCCACGTAAGAAAAATTTAGGAGAATAATTATGAAGAAACTTTTTTCTATTCTTATGATTTTATTCACAGTCTCTGCAGGCTTCGTATTTGCCGATTCAGCAAATTCAGATCCTTTTGACTCGCTTGTAGAAAAACTTCTCAAAGATTTTGATGATGATGGCGCAACAGTAGCCGTAAAGGTTTTCACTTCAGATCTGGGAAACAACGAACGCAAAAAGATTTCTAAATCTGTTCAGTTCTCACTTTACTGCTCAGACATCGTCGAAGTTGTAGCAAAGTCAGACGACGCAGATTATATCTGTACCGGTAAAATTGAAGCCGACGGTCCAAACTATATCATCAGTGCAAAACTTATCGACAATTATGATGATACAGTAATTGGAAAAGCAAAGCAGAAGGTGCCAAAGGACTATTACGCAGAAAAGCCAACCGATGTTAAAGTTCAAACCGTAGTTGTAGAAGACAACGTAGATGCAGACGACATCCTTGGTGCAATTGTTGTAGGAAGTATTATCGGCGGAGTTTTCCACGCTGTAACTACACCCCCACGCCCAGTTTATGTAAAACCTTCAAGACCAAACAGACCAAATCGTCCATCACGCCCTAACAGACCGTAAATTCAACACAGTTATATAACATGTAAAAAGACACCTGTTGCGACAGGTGTCTTTTTTTATTATTATGACTTCAAAGAGGTAAATTATGATTTTTTCACCAGTAGAAATTCAGGAAACTGTAAATATGTTTATGCGACAGAAGCTGGACATCCGTTGTATCACAATGGGTATTTCCCTTCTGGATTGTGCCGATTCAGATAGCAAACGTGCCTGCGATAAAATCTACGATAAGGTGATGAAAAAAGCCGGGAACCTTGTAAAAACTGGTCAGGATATTGAAAAGGAATTCGGAGTACCAATCATTAATAAACGTATTTCCGTAACTCCAATTGCCCTGGTTGCCGGTGCAAGTGAAGCAAAAAATTACGTTCCATATATTAAAACCCTAGACCGCTGTGCTCACGAGCTGGGCGTAAACTTTATCGGTGGTTTCTCAGCTCTGGTTCAGAAAGGTATTACTCCTGCAGACCGCATTCTCATAGACTCAATTCCAGAAGCCCTTGCAACAACTGATTTTGTTTGTTCTTCTGTAAACGTAGGTTCAACAAAATCTGGTATCAACATGGATGCCGTAAAACTCATGGGAGAAACTATCGTAAAGACTGCCGAGGTTTCTAAAAACTGCGAAGTAAACGGCTGTGCAAAGCTCGTTGTATTCTGCAACGCTCCGGAAGATAACCCATTTATGGCAGGTGCCTTCCATGGTCCTGGAGAAGCTGACTGTGTAATCAACGTTGGTGTATCTGGTCCTGGAGTTATCCTGGCAGCCGCAAAAGAATATAAAGGTCAGCCAATCAACGTTCTCGCTGATGGTATTAAAAAGATGGCATTTAAGATTACCCGTATGGGCCAGCTGGTTGGCTCAGAGGCTGCAAAACGTCTTGGTGTTGATTTTGGTATTCTTGACCTTTCACTCGCTCCAACTCCTGCCGTTGGTGACTCTGTTGCCCGCATCCTCGAAGAAATCGGTCTTGATGGTTGTGGTGCCCCAGGAACAACTGCTGCCCTCGCAATGCTTACAGATATGGTAAAGAAGGGCGGTGTTATGGCTTCTACAAACGTTGGAGGACTTTCGGGTGCCTTCATTCCAGTTTCAGAAGACGAAGGTATGATTGAAGCTGCAAAGAACGGTTCTATCTGCCTTGAAAAGCTTGAAGCAATGACTACAGTATGTTCTGTAGGTCTTGATATGATTGCAATTCCTGGTGATACCCCTGCTACTACAATCTCTGGTATTCTTGCAGATGAGTTTGCAATCGGTATGGTAAACAATAAAACAACTGCCTGCCGCCTTATCCCTGCTCCTGGCAAAAAAGCCGGCGAATGGGTAGAGTTCGGTGGACTCCTTGGTGGCTGTCCTGTAATGCCAGTAAGCAAGTTCGGCTGTGCAGATTTCATCAACCGTGGCGGCCGTATTCCAGCCCCAATCCACAGCTTCCGTAATTAGTGGATTGCTTCGCCTACGGCTCGCAATGACGTCATTGCGAGGAGCCGCAGGCGACGTGGCAATCCATATTATAAAATAGGAGATGTTTATGAAAAAACTATTATTCTTACTCCTCGTATCCCTTTTTTTATTCGCAGCCTGCACTTCAGTTTCCACAACTCACCCAGATGGTTCAAAGACAATTCTCTATCCCGACGGAACTTTGGAGCACGTTAATTGAATCTAATCCCTGTTGAAACGCCGGAAGATTTTCTTCTGGCGCAGCAGTTTATAATTCCCCACGAAGAAACCTGCGTTTCGCTCGCATCTCTCGTGCGCCGAAAATCTAACAAACTTGTCTTCCTTGTAAACTCCGAAAATACGGTGGTTGCAGTCCCTGAGCCTGTCGAAGGGGGCGCAACCACCGCAGAAATTCTCGGACTTATCAATCTCGACTCAACCATCTACCACTGTCTTCCCGACATCAACAAAATTGACCGGGAGGCACTTATAGAAAATCTTCCATATCTTATGAAAAAGCCTGTGCGTTGCATCAGTGGGGAAACAAGCGGCACAGAGTTCTTAATTGGAGTCTTTGAGCAGGGTAATTTCGATAAACTCAATCACCCCGCTCAAATCTATCCGTACAAGATGTTACGGTGGTTGAGCCTGTCGAAACCACCGCAGACCTCCGACCTCCTTTCCGGCGGCGAAGAAATCTTCCGCTGCACCGAGCACGACATGGAGCTCCTGCACCCACTTCAGAAAGATTATATGAAAGACGAAGTTGCCGTTCCTGGCCGCCAGCTTACCGATGCCGAAGTAGACATCACGCTAAGGCAGATTCTTAAAAATCAGCTTTGCTTTTCACTCTTGTGCGATGGAGAACCGGTAGCAAAAGCAAACACAAATGCAATTGGAATTAACTGTGTTCAAATTGGAGGCGTTTACACTCATCCTCTCTACCGCAGAAACGGCTATGCAGGGGCACTTGTTCAAGCGCTCTGTAACCGCGCAACTCAGGGTGGCCGAAAGCCTGTACTTTTTGTTAAAGAAAAAAATACGCCCGCATTCAATCTCTACCGAAAGCTTGGCTTTGAAGAATGCGGGCGATACACTATCGCGTATTACTAATGGATTGCTTCGCACTTCGTGCTCGCAATGACAAAACTTTTACGTCATTGCGAGGAGCGCAGCGACGTGGCAATCTATTTACTCCAGGTTCAGCTTGTACATCAAAACAAGTCTTGTAATCACTGAAAGTATTACGCACCATACAAAATTGTAAAGTGAAATACTCCATAAAAGACCCGCCTTGAAATCAGTCATTCCCTCATAGCCTTTGAAAACTAATTCTGCAATATTCTGGAAAAGCAGGAAAACTACAACAAATATAAGAATTGACATCAGTGTTCTATGCTTTCCAATAAGCTGAATAACTGTTTCTGTCATATAGATGAAGATACAAATCAGCATGAAGAAAATCAGACAGTTTATAAAACTGCAGCAGAAAATATAACCGTAACCATATCCATACTGGAGCTTAAACTCAGCAGATGATTGCAAAAACTTTGAAAAGGCTTGAGGAATCTGGTTCCAGCCACGGATAAAAATCAAAGCCACTGCAAGAAGCATAATAACTGCATAAGATAAAGCCCATACAATATCTGCAAGGTAGCGGCCCCAGAGGTGCTCACCAACAGTAACCGGCAAAGTAAGATTCAGATAGCCTTCATCGCCAAGAATACTTTTCTTATAACGACGTTCAATAATGCTGAAGATGATTACAATCATTACAACAAAAAGAATCGTTGTAAGAATTACAATTGCAGTCTTGAAAATTCCAAGCGCGCCGTTTCCATCAAAATCAAAATCAGAACTCATTACAAAGATTCCGATAAAGAGCGAAAGCACAAGCAGAAGCGCATAAACCGGAAGAATAATTCTTCCTGCTGAAATCATCTCGTACTTAAAAATCTTTCCAACAGCCGGGAATGGATTTCTGAATTTCTTATTTTTCTTTTCCATTGTATTTTCCATAGTTAACACTTGAACTCCTCTCTGAAAAGTGCATCAATAGACATTCCTGTTTCTTCACGAATATCATCCACATCACCCTGACGAACTACATTTCCCTGCTTAAGGAAGATTATGTGATTCAGAACAGACTCAACATCATTAATCAAATGAGTTGAAATAATTACTGTTGCATCTTCCTTATAGTTATTGATGATTGTATTCAGAATGTAGTCACGAGCTGCAGGGTCTACACCACCAATCGGTTCATCAAGAATGTAAAGATTTACATCGCGGCTCATTGTCAGAATGAGCTGAACCTTTTCTTTTGTACCTTTTGACATTGTCTTAAGGCGTTCACCAGGTTCAATGTTTAAACGTTTAAGCATATCAAGTGCTTTGTCTTTATTAAAATTAGGATAGAAATCCATCATCATTTTGATAAGCTGATCAACGTTCATCCAGTCGTTGAGGTAAACCTTATCTGGCTGATAAGCAACTAGCTCTTTTGATTCAACGCCAGGCTTATAACCACAGCAGACAATTTCTCCGCTCGAAGGCTTAAGAAGTCCGGCAGCAAGTTTAAGCAGTGTTGTTTTACCACTGCCGTTTGGTCCAAGAAGACCTACAATTGATCCTGCCGGAATCTGAAGGTCAATATTTTTAAGGGCAGTTTTTTTGCCGTATTGTTTATTAAGATTTTTGCATTCCAAAACTGTATTCATCACAATCTCCTATTCTTCTTCAAGTATTTTGATAACTTCTGACTTATCAAAACCAAGAGCCTTCATACGCTCAAGAAAAGCCTGTATTTCGGTTTCTGCAACTTCCTTTTTCATGTTTTTGATCATTTCCTTATCATCTGTGATAAAACGTCCCGAAGTTCTTTCGGTACGAACCAATCCCATTCTCTCCAGTTCGGAAAGTGCTTTTTGCATTGTATTTGGATTTACCTGAGCCTTGACTGCTAAGTCTCTAACTGAATCAAGCCGGCTTCCTTCCGGGAGCTCACCGGAAATAATCTGCGCCTTGAAATAGTCCATCAGCTGAAGATAAATCGGTTTATCATTTGTGAACTGATATTCCATTACAACTCCTGTTTTGGTCTTAAAGACCCGAATATGATACACGCGGTGCTGCGCTTGCATCGCTGTATTAAGCACATAATACAGTAATACAAACTAGCTGTCAAGTTTTTTTTGATTTTTTTCCGATTTTACGATATGATTTTAGTCATATTATAAAAGGAAAGTTAAAAATATGAGAAAAATAACTTTTACTAATCCGGCAAAATCTCTTGTCCGTTTTTTTTGTATTAACGGCTTCATAGTTGAATTTCTATGTCTTCTTCGCGTATTTTTGCGCACACATTTTCAATTTAATTTTTCTGAAATCAATAGCATGACTGCTTATTTTAATTCTGATTTTAGTATTTTGATTGTTGATTCAATAAGTCTTCTGCTTTTTATTTTTGTTTTTATTGTTCCAGAAAAAATCGGGATTGCTGCAATTATTTCGTTTTTATATTCGTTTAAGCTTATTTTGATTGATACACTTGCAAAAAATCCACTGGGACAGCTTTTGTATCTGCTTGGAATTTCCTGTCTGCTGTACAGCGGATTTTATAAGAATCATAGACTTCTAAAAATTGTTTTATCTGTTCTTTTCAACTTTTTACTTATTGGTCATAGCATCCACTACGGTGTAGATGTATTACTTCATTCTTTAATCATTTCTTTTGGCTATGGTCTGGTATTACTTGCTAGTATTTTCTTTACAACTAATTTCTTAAGACTTGTTCACGCAAAAAGAACTGCGCGCGTCTGGGATTTATCTCAGTATCCAGATTTAACTCAGCGCGACAAGGAATGGCTCCGCGATATTCTTGATGAAAAAAAATATGAAGAAATTGCAAATGATTCAGGAATTACTGTTGGAACTCTTAAGAACCGTATGCATCAGATTTTCAATATTGTTGGAATTGAGGACCGAATCAGTCTGCTGGCAACCTACAGCGGCTACGAGGTGAAGTTTTAAATACGGTGGTTTCGACCCTTCGACCAGGCTCAGGGACCGCAGGCTCAACCACCGATGAACTCTTTCACTGTTTCATCAAAATGATCATCATAAGTGGCACGGATTAAAGGCCGTGCCATTATTATTTGGTCGGCACCATAATAAAGTGCTGTCTGTATATCTTCGCGGGTACGGATTCCGCCGTCTACCCAGATTTCCTGACAATATTTTTTTAACTCCGCCGCGTGTTCGGCAAGAAAGTTTGCGGTGCTGCCTATGCGGGTTTCGACGCGGCCGCCGTGGTTTGAAATGTACACTACGTCTGGGCGTACCTCGCGAACCAGAGCTATATCATCATCTGTGAAAACTCCCTTAATTACAAAAGGAAGCTTTGTATGCTCGCGGAATTCTTCCAGCTGGGCGGCAGTCTTACGCTCAAGGTTTACAAGATTTCTCATTGTAACAATGTTGTAAGAGTCTATATCAATTCCAATATGACTTGCATATGGACGTACCCACTCAATGCGTTCAAAGAGACGTTCCTGGGGATAAGGTTTGAGGAAGAAGGCGGCCTTTACGGTGGTTGAGCCTGTCGAAACCACCGCAGAACTCAATTCCTTTACAGCAGCAATGCCGAGTTTCAGTTTTTCATCCGGGCAGCCGTCGCCTACGCAAAGCCCAAACCCTGCCTTTGCTGTATTTCTGAGATATGGTAAATAAAAATCTGATTCATTTGCATAGCCGATATTCTCTACCGCGCCGGTAACAGGACCACAGCGCAGCAGTTCAGGCTTTACTTCAATCTTTGAGATTTCTTCTTTTTTTGTATTATAAAGTTCTTTCCAGCCTTCACAGTTCAGCTGAAAGTTTTTCCCTTCAAAAACACCACCGAGTCCCGGAAGCATTCCAGGACATCCATAGCCGTCGCAAATTGCACAGCGATGGCATTTCAAATCACCAGTTCCCACCTTGTTCCCCTTACTAGTCGCCAAAACAAATGCCTAAATCTCTTGCTGTCTTAAGAACAGGCTCATCTTCGGTTATCTCTTTTACTTTTCCCGCAACAACAGAAAGCGGAGTTGCAACAATGCCGCCGTTCTTTACAGCAACAAGATTTCCAAAACGCTTTTCGGCAAGGAAGTCTGCAGCAGCATTACCAAGCTTTGTAGCAAGAATCATATCATAAGGAGCAGGATCTCCACCGCGCTGTAAATAACCAAGCACGCTGGTTCTTGTTTCAATTCCGGTGGCTGCTTCAATCTCTTTTGCAACTCTAAAGCCTACAGACTGTGGCATAGCCTCGCGGGTCTTCTTAAACTCTTTTTTGCTGAGAGCCGCTTCGTTCAAATCAATTGCACCTTCTGAACAGGCAATAATAAAATAGTCCTGGCCTTTTGCTTTTTTAGCCTTCATGTATTTTGCAATCTTTTTAATATCATAAGGAATTTCAGGCAGAAGAATTACATCTGCACGACCTGCAAGTCCTGCATACAAACCAAGCCAGCCAACCTTGTGGCCCATGATTTCTACAACCATTGCACGGCTGTGACTTTTTGCTGTTGTACGGATTGCTTCAATTCCCTTTGTTGCAACATCAATTGCGGTGTGAAAACCAAAGGTCTCGTCAGTTCCTACAATATCATTATCAATTGTCTTTGGCATTCCAATTACATTAAAACCCGCCTCAGAAAGCAGAGAAGCAGTTGTATTGGTTCCGTTTCCGCCAAGGCAGACAAGCGCATCAAGCTTATTCTTTTTGAAAGTTTCTTTAATTCCCTCTACAGGAAGAAGTCCCGTTTTTGGGTCCGGTACAGGATTTTTGAAAGGCTTAACTCTTGAAGTTCCAAGAATTGTTCCTCCCTGTGAAATGAGCGGCTCAAGATCAATTGTGTCCATCTTAAAAGTGTCATTGTCTATGAGCCCGCGGTATCCGTTACGAATACCAATAAACTTCATTCCGTAATTATTTTTACCGGAAATACACAAAGCCCGGATTGCAGCATTCAAGCCAGGCGCATCTCCGCCGGAAGTGAGAATTCCGACTGTTTTAATTGTAGAAGCTTTCATAAATATAATTATAACCTTTTTTTAGCAGAACGGACAACTATTTATTTTGTTGCTTCGACTCCGCTCAGCAACTGGAGCATATGTAAAATTTGCTTTTTAATAACAATGCGTTAAAATGTTAACTTATGAAGAAAACAGCTATTTTACTTGCTTTACTACTCGGCTGCTTTACTGCGGCCTTTGGACAATCGGCAGCGGAGGGAAAAGTTGATCAGTCTTTCCTGAACGACTTTGTTTGCCGAAACTGGACTACTGCAGATGGACTCCCTGGTATGACAATTACTGCTATTATGCAGGACCAGAAAGGATACATCTACGTTGGAACTTATGAAGGTCTCGTACGCTTTGACGGCGTTGAGTTTGTTACTTTTTCTCGTAACATTGACCCTAAGTATGATTTTGCCTCTGTTCGTGCAATTTTCCAGGACTCTAACGGTTCCCTCTGGGTTGGTCATAACGACGAAGGTGTAACCTGCCTTAAGCCAGACGGCTCAATTACTAAATACACCACAGATAATGGTCTCCCTCACAACTCAATCCGCGCCATCTGTGAAGATTTTAATAACAACATATGGTTTGGAACCGCTTCGGGCCTCTGCTATCTTACTCCGGAAAACGAAGTAAAAATTCCAGAAGGTTTACATGAACTAGGTCAGGATACAATTCAGGTTTCACGACTCTACTGCGATACTGCCGGCCGAATCTGGATTTCTACCGCAATCGAAAATGATCTTTTTGTTTATTCAACCAGAAAGCTTGAACGCTTTGTCGGAATCACAAAAATCAAAAATCCTTCTGTAAACGAAGTAAGCCAGGATAAGAGTGGCGCCTTCTGGTTTGGTGTTGCTCCTCACTACGCTGTACGAATTAAGGATACAGAAGAAACCGTATTCGACATTGGCCATGACCATCAGGAGGGAACTGTTGTAAACTCAATTCTGCAGGACACTGCCGGAAACTTCTGGTTTGCATCAGACTGTGGTGTAACAATTCTTCACAACGGATTGTACACCTACTACGACAAGCGCAACGGACTTGCCGACGACTACATCAACCACATTTTTGAAGACCGCGAAGGAAATATGTGGATTGCTTACAACCGCGGCGGTATTGAAAAAATGAGTCAGGGTAAGTTCCGAACAATCTCAATGCCTATTGCCGTAAATGCAATCTGTGAAGATCCTGTACGTGCCGTTACCTGGCTTGGTGCCGACAACGGACTTTACTGCTACAACAAAGACAGCCAGTTTGTAGAAAACGAAATTACAGAATTGTGTAAGGGAGCACGTATCCGCCATGTTGGACTCACTTCAGACGGCGAGCTTCTCATTTCTTCTTATTCTGATATCAGCCAGGTTCGCGTAACCCGTGATAATAAAATTACCGTATGGACTATGAATGATGGTCTTGCCGGTCTTAAGTGTCGTGTTGCGATTAAAACCACTGAAGGCAAATACTACGTTGGAACAACTCAGGGCTTGAGCATAGTCGAAAAAGATGGAAGCATTACTTCGCTCACCCGTAAAGAAGGCTTTGATAACGAATTTATTATGAGCCTTTACGAAGACCCTAAAGGTCAAATCTGGGTTGGTACAGACGGCGGCGGTATTTATATCCTTAAAGATGAACAGATTGTAAAACACTTTACTTCTGATAACGGCCTTGCCGGAAACGTAATTTTCAAAACTGCTCCAATTGAAGGAAGCGGACTTTGGGTTGCAACCGGTACAGGTATTTCAAAATACAATGAAGAATCAGATACCTTTGCAAACCTGAACTCTGTTAATGGACTTGGTACAGACAGTGTTTTCCAGCTTATCCTTGATTACACTCAGACTGTATGGATGACCAGCAACAAAGGAATCTTCTCGGTAAATCTTTCTGATATGGAAGATGTAATTATCGGGAAAAAGAAAAAGGTAAACGCAAAATATTATGGAAGTTCTGATGGTCTTAATACCGGTGGTATTACTTCTACTTCGGTTTCTACTCAGGACTCTCTTGGCCGCGTCTGGTTTACTTTGATTGATGGTTTTGCAATTTACGACCCTGTAAAATCTGGTAAAAATCAGACTCCTCCAAAAATTGAAATTCAGGAATATTCTATTGATAACGTTAAGTATGATTTCCACGGAGAAAAAATCATTCTCCCTCCATCTGCAAAACGTTTAAGCATTAAGTTTACGGGCTTAAGCTTTATTTCTTCTGATCAGATGCGCTTCTGCTACAGACTCGGCGGCTTTGAAAACAACTATTCTGAATGGTCTAGCCTCAGAAACGTTTCTTACACAAACCTTAAGCCGGGCACTTACCAGTTTACGGTAATGTCTGAAAATGGAGATGAAATTAAAAGTAAACCTTCTGATCCTATCATCATCGTAAAGCAGCCTTATATCTGGCAGCAGCTCTGGTTCCAGATTCTTGTTGGTGTACTTATCGTAGGCATTGCAACTCTGATTGTATTCCTCAAGATTCAGTCTATGCGCCGCTATCAGATTGAGCTCGAGAAAAAGGTTGAAGAGAGAACTCACGACCTTAAGCTCGAAAAGGAAAAATCTGAGCGCCTGCTTTTGAACATTCTTCCGGAAGAAGTTGCCAAAGAGCTTACTGATAAGCCGGGACACACAATAGCTAAGAAGTTCCCGAACATTACTGTTTTGTTTACAGATATCGTTGGCTTTACAAAAATGAGTGACGGTATGACTGCCGAAGAAGTTGTAACAATGCTGAACAAAATGGTTTCGCTTTTTGATGAACGTGCTAAGCGCGAAGGAATCGAAAAAATCAAAACTATTGGAGATGCCTACATGGCTGCCACCGGCTTTACTGATGAAGTAAACAACGACGGTGCTCTGCGTATGGTTCGCTTTGCCATTGGTTTGATGGACGATGTTCGCCGCTTTAATATGACTTCGCCTGTAAAGGTTCAGATTCGCCTTGGAATCAATACCGGAAACCTTGTTGCAGGTGTAATCGGAAAATCAAAGTTCATCTACGACATTTGGGGCGACACTGTAAACGTTGCCAGCCGAATGGAAAGTACCGGTGAACCAATGAAGATTCACGTTACAGAAAACACCTACCTCCAGACTTCAGATCAGTACGCCTACAGCGAAGGCATTGATGTTGAAGTTAAAGGTAAGGGAAAGATGAAGACTTATTTCTTATAATAAAGGGGCTATTTTGCTCCATAGCCCTCAGTTGTCTTTTCTTCTGTTTTCGAGTATTCTTGCCTTATTAGTTGAAATATAACGGGCCTTTAAGGTCCTGTTCAGGAGAATCACATGGAATTCACAAAACCTAATGGAAAACGCCGCGTTGTTGTTACTGGTGGCGGTATGGTTTCGGCACTTGGCCGCGATTGGGAAACTGCTTATGCAAATTTGAAAACCTGTAAAAATAAAATCCGCTATATGCCGGAATGGGAACGCTACACAAAGATGAACACTCGTCTTGCTTGTCCTTTTGATGAGGAGCTTCCAACTTTCCCACGCAAAAAGGTTCGTGGAATGGGCCGTGTTGCTTTGCTTGGTTTGCTTTCTACCCACGATGCTCTTGCTA
>JAEEGJ010020736.1_pt1 | contig 14244 bp, 13 predicted proteins | sample 8958761 | NCBI WGS metagenome assembly JAEEGJ01 (sample SAMN16246546, study PRJNA631951) | gut metagenome | biome: gut microbiome; feature: rumen; material: RS-attached | host: Bos | place: Iran: Karaj | collected 2018-10 | reverse complement strand
GGGAGAGCTCCATCTGGAGATAATCGTGGACAGACTGTTCCGCGAGTTCAAGGTGGAAGCCAACGTCGGCAAGCCGCAGGTATCCTACAAGGAGACCATAACCCAGGAGACCGTAAGCGAGTACAAGTACGCGAAGCAGTCGGGCGGCCACGGTCAGTACGGACACGTAAAGATAAGGCTCTACCCCAGAGAGGCAGGCGCCGGCTACGAGTTCGTCAACAAGATCGTCGGAGGAGCCATCCCCAAGGAGTTCATCCCCAAGATCGACGAAGGTATACGCGAAGCCATGCAGAACGGTCCGCTCGCCGGATACCAGACGGTGGACATGGGCGTAGAGCTCTTCGACGGATCCTACCACGAGGTAGACTCGTCCGAGATGGCGTTCAAGATCGCAGCGTCGATGGCGTTCCGCGAGGGCGCAAAAAAGGCCAAGCCCATACTTCTTGAGCCGGTCTTCAAGGTGGAGGTCACCGCTCCCGAGAACTACATGGGAGACGTAATAGGCGACATCAGCTCCAGGAGAGGCCGCATAGAAGGAACGGACATCTTCAACGGGACCGCCAGCGTACACGCGATGGTGCCGCTGTCCGAGATGTTCGGCTACGCCACGGATCTAAGGTCCAAGACTCAGGGAAGAGGAGCATATGTAATGCAGATGGATCATTTTGAAAAATTACCCGATTCCCTGATTGAAAAAATCAACAAATAAAGTATAATTAATGAGTTAGTACTAACATTCATTTTTTGGAGGAAAAAAATGGCAAAAGCAAAATTCGAAAGAACCAAGCCGCATGTTAACATCGGTACCATTGGTCACATCGACCATGGTAAGACCACCCTCACCGCGGCGATCACCAAGGTGCTCGCTACCAGATTTCCGTCCGCTACCAACCAGATCGTAGCATTCGAGAACATCGATAAGGCTCCGGAAGAAAGAGAAAGAGGAATCACCATCAATACCGCTCACGTTGAGTACGAGACCGAGAAGAGACACTATGCTCACGTAGACTGCCCGGGCCACGCAGACTACATTAAGAACATGATCACCGGTGCTGCTCAGATGGACGGCGCTATCCTCGTAGTTGCTGCTACAGACGGACCGATGCCCCAGACCAGAGAGCACATCCTGCTCGCTCGTCAGGTAGGCGTACCCTACATCGTAGTATTCATGAACAAGTGCGACATGGTAGACGACGAAGAGCTCCTCGACCTCGTAGAGATGGAAGTTCGCGAACTCCTCAGCTTCTACGATTTCCCGGGAGACGATCTTCCGATCATCAGAGGTTCCGCTCTCATGGCACTGCAGGATCCCAACGGCAAGTGGGGAGACGGCATCATGGAACTCATGGATGCTGTAGACGAGTACATCCCGCAGCCCGAGCGTCCGACCGACAAGCCGTTCCTGATGCCTGTTGAGGACGTATTCTCCATCACCGGCCGCGGTACTGTTGCTACCGGTCGTGTAGAGAGAGGCGTTGTCAAGGTAGGCGATACCGTAGAGATCGTAGGACTTACCGAAGAGAAGAGAAGCGTCGTAGTTACCGGCGTTGAGATGTTCCGCAAGCTGCTCGATCAGGGCGAAGCCGGCGACAACATCGGCGTACTGCTCCGTGGCGTACAGAGAAACGAGATCGAAAGAGGTCAGGTTCTCGCTAAGCCGGGCAGCATTCACCCGCACACCAAGTTCAGCGGTCAGGTATACGTTCTGAAGCAGTCCGAAGGCGGACGCCACACTCCGTTCTTCAACGGCTACAGACCGCAGTTCTACATCAGAACAACTGACGTTACCGGAACCATCTCCCTGCCCGCAGGCACCGAGATGTGCATGCCCGGAGACCACGTCACCATGGACATCGAGCTCATCACTCCTGTTGCTATCGAGCAGGGAATGAGGTTCGCTATTCGTGAAGGCGGCCGTACAGTTGCTTCCGGCGTAGTATCCGCTATCAACGAGTAATATACACTCAAAAATTAAGGGCTGAGCTTAGTGCTTAGCCCTTTTTTATTTCCCGAAAACAATGTATAATAAATAAGTTATATCAATTGTGTGGAGGACAGGTAATGAGGATACTTCTTGACGCAATGGGCGGGGACAACGCTCCTGACGCAGTGGTTAAGGGCGCGGTGCTTGCGGCGGCAAAGACTGAGGATAAGATAGCGCTTATAGGACCCAAGGCGAGGATATACGAGCTTCTGGCAGCGGAATGCCCCGACGGCATACCGCAGAACCTCATGATATTCGGCGCGGACGACGTGATAACCAACGACGACGCTCCGGTAAAGGCCATAAAGACCAAGCCCAATTCCACGATAGTCACGGGCCTCAACATACTCAAGGACGGCCTGGGAGACGTGTTCGTTTCCGCAGGAAACACCGGGGCTCTGCTTGCGGGCGGCCTCATGATATGCGGCAGGATAAAGGGCATAGACCGTCCTGCCATCTGCTCCTGGTATCCCAACCTCAACGGTGGTGTGTCCATGCTTGTTGACGCGGGCGCCAACGCGGAGTGCAAGGCCAGGAATCTTCTGGAGTTCGCTTTCATGGGAAGCGTATACATGGAGAAGGTCCTCGGCAGGAAGTCCCCCAAGGTGGGACTTGCCAACATAGGCGCGGAGGCTGAGAAGGGCAACACCATAGTAAAGAAGGCCTACGAGCTGCTCTCCGAGAGCGACCTCAACTTTACCGGAAACATAGAGGCCAGGGACATCCCTGCCGGAGCATGCGACGTAATAGTTGCGGACGGTTTCACCGGAAACATTATCCTGAAGCTTACCGAGGGCATGTTCGGCCAGATGGTAGGGCTCATGAAGCAGAAGCTTCCCAAGGAGATGCTCGGGGCTCTGGCTTCCAGAACGGACTACTCCGAATACGGCGGAGCGCCGATCCTCGGAATTACCAGGCCAGTCATAAAGATGCACGGATCTTCCGGCCCCAAGGCAGTAATGAACGCCGTCCTTAAGGCTTCTGAATTCGCGAAGCAGAACGTGGTTGGGCTTATAGAAGCGGAACTGAAGTAGATCCGGAGCAGAGGCAGATAGTAAACGATGTTCTACGTTTTCATCATAATCGCATATCTTCTCGGCTGCGTTAATCCGTCCATCATCCAGGGGAAACTGGCGGGTGTGGACATACGCAAGGAGGGCAGCGGAAACGCCGGGACCACCAATACCCTGAGGGTGCTGGGGAAGAAGGCCGCGCTGGTGTCTCTGATAGTGGACATAGGCAAAGGCGCGCTTGCGACCGGGCTGGGAAGCATAAAAGGACCTACCTGCGCGTACATCTGCGCCCTGGCCGTACTGCTGGGTCACATACTGCCCGTGTTTTACGGCTTTAAAGGCGGAAAAGGGGTCGCTGCAGCGTTCGGAGCGGTACTTCCGATAAATTGGACGCTTGCGCTCTGCGCGCTCGCCGTAGCGCTTGTTTTGACGCTTATAACGCGTCGCATGTCCGTGGGTTCAATGGGCGGCGCCGCGGGTCTGGCGGTGCTCAGCGTCTTCATGGAGAAGGCGTTCTGGCCGTACGCCCTGGCGATGGCTCTGATAATAATATTCAAGCACAGATCGAACATAAAAAGGCTTATCAAAGGAGAGGAGCCTCCTCTCAACTTTAAGAAATAGCGGTGGATCGTCATGACGATGAAGAACAGGGATGATCACGCGGCGGAAGCGGCCGGCGGCGATCCCATAAAGACCACGATCAACAGGAACAAGGTAATAGTAAAGACGAGCTTGACCGGAATAGCGGTCAATGTTCTTTTAGCGGCTTTCAAGGCAGGTGCGGGGCTCGTCTCGCACTCCATAGCGATGGTACTGGACGCTGTCAACAACCTGTCCGACGCGCTGTCGTCCGTCATTACGATAATCGGTACCAGGCTCGCCGGGAAAAGACCGGATAAGAAGCACCCGCTTGGACACGGACGCATAGAGTATCTTACGGCGCTGCTCGTAGCCGCGATCGTTCTCTACGCAGGCATCACGTCCCTGGTGGAATCTATCAAGAAGATAATAACTCCGGAGACCCCGGATTATACGAATGTTGCGCTCGTAATAATCGCAGTCGCCGTAGTCGCCAAGATACTGCTCGGGCGTTTCGTCAAGCGTCAGGGCGAGAAGGTCAATTCGTCCGCTCTGGTGGCGTCGGGCGCCGACGCTACTTTCGACGCGATCCTTTCGGCTTCGGTTCTCGTCTGCGCTCTGATATTCATATTCTTCAAGATCTCTCTGGAGGCCTACGTAGGCGTCATAATCTCGCTGTTCATCATCAGGGCGGGCTTCGAGATGATGCGCGACACGCTCAGCGACCTACTGGGCAGACGCGCGGACCCGGAAGTGTCCAAGGAGATAAAGAGCATCATAAAGGAAGAGCCTGAAGTAATGGGCGCCTACGACCTTATACTCAACAACTACGGTCCCGACAGGAATTACGGTTCCGTGCACATGGAGCTGCGCGACACCATGACGGTGGACGAGCTGGACCGCCTTACCAGAAGGGTGGAGGAGGCCGTCTACAGGAAGACCGGAGTCATCCTTACCGGAATAGGAGTATACGCTTACAACACCGGCAACGACGAAGCCGCCCACATACGCAACGACGTCCAGAGGATGGTAATGACCCACGACTGGGCGCTGCAGATCCACGGTTTCTACGTGGACACGGAAGCGAAGAAGATGCGCATGGACGTGGTCTTCAGCTTCGAGGCGGACGTCAAGGAGTCCCTTGAGCACCTCTATGAGGAGATCCAGACCGCGTACCCGGACTACGACATAAGCATAACCCCGGACGTCGACGTTTCAGACTGATCTTTCGGGACTTGGAGACAGTCCCGAACGTTTGTCTTGAAACGCCGGCCGTAAGGTTATATAATCAAAATGTCAATATAGAGATCTGTTTCAGGGCGGGGTGGAAGTCCCCACTGGCGGTAAAGGGCGCAGCCACGAGTCCGCGAGCCCGCAAGGGCCGAACCGGTATATCCCGGTACCAACGGTCACAGTCCGGATGAAAGAAAGCAGCTTTATTTTGCTGTAAGTCCCGAAATGTCGGGGCTTTTTGTTTCAGACACCTGGCAGATTCCTGAGCGTTAGTAAAACGGAGGAATCTAAAATGAAAAACTCTAAAAGAGTAGCCCTGCTGGGCATGATGTGCGCCATAGCGTTCGTGGCCAAGCTGGTATCCAGCGTGTTTCCGATGGTCTCGGGCTTCCTGTCCTTCGACCTTAAGGATGTGGTCATAGTCATTACCGGCTTTATATGCGGACCTCTGCCTGCGGCGCTGGTGACGGTGGTCGTGTCGTTCATAGAGATGATCACGATAAGCTCCACCGGCATCATCGGTTTCGTTATGAACGTGCTCCAGAGCTGCGCGTTCGCCTGCACGGCCGCGGTCATCTACCGCAAGGACCACAAGATGAAGGGCGCTATAATAGGACTTGTCTCCGGCGTGCTGCTTACGACAGCTGTCATGATACTCTGGAACTGGCTGATAACGCCGCTGTACATGCATGTACCCAGAAGCATGGTCGTGGGAATGCTGGTACCGGTGTTCCTGCCGTTCAACCTTGTAAAGGGCGGCATAAACGCCACGCTGGCGATGCTTCTCTATAAACCTGTCGTGACCGCGCTGCGCAAGGCAAAACTCGTAGAACCGTCCAAGTCCGGCAAGGGCCACGTAAAGTGGGGCGTCGCGATAGTTTCCGCGGTGCTGCTGGTAACGTTCGTGCTGCTGGCGCTGGTGCTTGCGGGAAAGATCTGATTGGAGGACAGATGAGCGTTTTTAAACTTTCAAACAACGACGAAGAAATAAAGCTCCACATGGAGGCATACATAGACCACGCCAATTCCCTGGAGGGCTTTTACAGCGACTACAACTTCCATTATTACGACTCCAGCTGGGAAGAAGGATGGATAGAGTTCATCCACACAGCAACCGCTTACGACATGAACCGTTACGGCAACATGCACGGCGGAATAATAATGATGCTGGCGGACACAGCTTCCGGAATAACCTCGTTCGAGGCCGGCACGGGCAACTCCTCGCCGACCATGGACATGAACATCAGCTTCCTCAAGCCCATACACAATGGCGACGACATGATAATAAGGTCGCAGATACTTTACGCCGGAAAGCACAACTGCGTGGTCCGCACGGACGTTAAAGTGAACGGCGAACTGTGTGCCGTCGCGACCACGATGCAGAGGATGTACACGAGTACCACACCGGACAGACCCATACTTCTTAAGGACTGATGGAAAAGGAAACGATAGTACTTAAAAAACTGGAGGATACTCTTGCTCTCGGAAAGCGCATAGCGGACGGGCTCAGACCCGGAGACGTCATCGGGCTTACCGGGCCTTTGGGCGCCGGAAAGACAGCGCTTACCCAGGCCATAGCAAAAGGGCTGGGCGTAACCGAAAGGCTCGCCAGCCCTACGTTTACCGTGCTGATGGAGTACGTAAGCGGAAGGATACCCATGTGCCATTTCGACGTGTACAGGGTCCACGACCCGGACGAGCTCTTTGAGATAGGCTTCGAGGAGTACCTTGGCGGAGACTGGGTGTGCGTGATAGAGTGGGCGGACCTCATAGAAGACATACTGCCCCCGGACACGAAGTGGATAGACCTCAGCTACGGGGATCAGGACGACGAGAGGATCTGCGAGATAGAATGGTGATCTTAGCGATAGAGACAACGGGACCGCTGGCATCGGCGGCGATATATAAAGACGGAGCTACCGACTGCATCAGCAACAGCAGCGTCTTTTCGCATCTTCAGGAATGCGTGCCCATGATAAAGGCTTTGATGGCGGACTCGGAGACCTATCCGGAGGACATAGACGCCGTAGCGGTTTCCTGCGGGCCGGGTTCGTTTACCGGGATACGCATAGGCATGGCGACGGCCAAGGGCCTTGCGCAGGTCTGGGACAAGCCGATCGTGGAAGTGCCGACGCTGGAGAGTTTCGCGTACGCCGAGACTCCGTATACAAGAACTACTCTCGTCTGTCCGATGTTCGACGCAAGACGCAGCCAGGTCTACGCCGCGGCGTTCAGGCTGAAAGACGCAGTGGTGCCGGAAGGCGCGTACGCGCTGGAAGAATACCTGGACATGGTCAGGGAAGCCGCCCGCGAAGGCGACACGCTGCTGTTCCTGGGGGACGGCAGCAGGAAGTTCGCGGAGCAGATAAGGACTTATCTGGAAGGTCCGTGCTGCGGCGAAGGACCCGCTTTCGCAGTGGAATTCGCGGATGACGAGCACTACCTGCAGCGCGCGGACAGCATTGCGGTCCTGGGCGCGAAACTGTTCGGGGAAGGCAAGGTAAAGGACTGCTATACCGCTCAGCCCAACTACTTAAGGGCGGCGGAGCCGGACAGACAGAAGAAAAAGAACGCAGCCGAAAGCGGTCGGATCCCGGCGCGGAAAGACCGGTCCCCGGAGGGAAAGCGATGAGCGAAGTATCCTTCAGGCTTGCGCTTCCGGAGGATCTGGACGATATCTGCGCGCTCGAGGAGATATGCTTTCCGGAGGAGCCGTGGTCCATGCAGATGTTCCGGGAGGAGCTTCAGAACGACATGGCGCTCTTCGTGGTCGCTGAAGAGCAGGGCACGGACGAAAGCGGAGAGCACTGCGCAGAGAAAGACCGCATAGTCGGTTACATAGTCGCCTGGGTGATAGCTCCGGTGGAGAGCCAGGTGGGCAGCATAGCCGTGCTTCCGGAATACAGAAGGCACGGGCTGGGCAGGCAGCTCATGGAGATACTGCTTGCGGTCTGCCGCGAGACCGGAACGCCGGACACTTTTCTGGAGGTCCGGGTGTCCAACGAACCTGCGATCGCTCTGTATAAGAGCCTGGGCTTCGAGAACGACGGCATAAGAAAAAGATACTATCAGGACGGCGAGGACGCCTATACGATGGCCAGACGCGAGGCCTGCGCGAAGGATGACGCGGCGGACAGCGTACCCGCCCCTGAAAAAGCGGAATAGATGAAAGACGGAAAACACATAACCATGGGAATAGAGTCGTCCTGCGACGAGACGGCGATAGCTCTCCTTGCCGACGGCACGGAGATACTTTCGAACGTCATTTCTTCCCAGATAGAGATACATAAAGAGTACGGCGGAGTGGTGCCGGAGATCGCTTCCAGGCATCACCTGAACAACATTCCTTTCGTATTCGACAAGGCGCTTAAAGAGGCGGGCGTGGAGCTAAAGGAAGTGGACGAGATAGGCGTTACCGCAGGTCCGGGACTTGCCGGGGCGCTGCTCATGGGGACGGCTTTTGCCAAGGCTGTATCGGCTGCGTCCGGCGTGCCTCTGGTGGGCGTGCATCACATCCAGGCGCACATAATGGCCAACGTGATAGAGCACCCGTTCCTGGAGCCTCCGTTCCTGTCGCTGGTGGTCAGCGGCGGCCATACGCACCTGATAGAGGTCCTGGGCTGGAACGAGTTCAGGGTGCTGGGCGCCACAAGGGACGACGCCGTGGGCGAAGCCTACGATAAGGTGGCAAGGGTAATAGGCCTGGGCTATCCGGGCGGTCCGAAGGTGGACGCTCTGGCAAAGCAGGGAGACCCTCACGCCATAGCATTCCCGCGTGTGTATCTGGAAAAGGATTCGCTGGACTTCTCGTTCAGCGGTACCAAGACTGCGGTGATCAACTACATGCATTCCGCGGAGCAGCGCGGCGAGGAAGTAAAGCCCGCGGACGTCGCGGCGTCCTTCCAGCAGGCTGTCATAGAGGTTCTGGTGAACAAGTCAGTAAGGGCTGTTAAGGAGGCAGGATACTGCGAGCTTGCTCTTGCCGGAGGCGTCGCGTGCAATTCCGAACTCAGAAGGCAGCTCGGGGACGCGCTGGCCAAGGAAGGCATAGGTCTGTACATCCCGTCGCCCATACTCTGCACGGACAACGGCGCGATGGTCGCGGCCGCGGCTTACAGAAAGGCGAAGCTCTGCCGCTACGCTTCGGACCGTCTGGACGTCTATCCTAACCTTAACATCGAGACTCAGCTGTACATGCTTGACATGTAGCAGGCAGGACCGGATTGCGGCGCAGCCGTCCTGATCGAATAAATAAAAAACCGCGGGGCACGCCCGTGGTTTTTTCATGCATCCTAAGCGGATGCTACTTGATGTTATCTTCTATGTAGCTGACGATGTTGGAGACCATCTTGAATTCCTCGGCTCTGTCGTCGGGGATCTCCAGATCGTACTCGCTCTCTATGGCCATTATGATCTCAACTGCGTCCAGGGAGTCTGCCTCCAGGTCCTTCATGAGATCTGTGTCCATGGTGATGCTTTCGGGATCTGCGTCGAGCTGATCGGCAATGATCTCGCGTATCTTTTCGAATACCATTATTTTCCTCCTTTGAGAATCCTGTTTATCGCAATGCCTGTTCCCAGCAGAGTCATGAAGGATGGCATTGAACACACTGATGTATCGCTTACCAAGGCGGCCGCAAGGAACCCTACGGTCCCCAGGAATATCCCCGCGCCTGTGTAGGCGAGCGGGTGGCTGAGTTTGCGCGGCCAATATATTATAACGCATTTAGCGATATAAACAAGATAAATCGCCGCAAGGGCAGCCGCAGACAGCCAGCCGGTGCCGAAAGCCGTGTTTATGAGGCTGCTGCGGGGTCCTTCCGCGGAAGGCGGTCCGTCCAGTCCGGCCGTGTACGCCGCCGCGTAGTCCATGTGCGGGTAGTGCAGGCAGAAGCTGTCTGCGCCGTGTCCCAGGATCCAGCCGCCTTTGAGCATGGGCAGAGCGCTGTCCCATACCGCCGCCGCGCCGTCCGCGAAGCCGGGGTCCTTTATCAGCCCGGAGCGCTCCGGCTCGTAAAGGCTTACGGTACGTCCGGTCCCGCTTACGTAGCGGATCTCTCCGTCTTCGCTTACGAAGTCCCAGTCTTTCTGCGGCATGCTCACCCTTAGGGCAAGCGAGTTATTATGCTTTATTATACACAATTTGAAGGCCGAATGGTAGGGTTCCTCGTTAATTAGGTATATGCCGGGGTCGCTGCTTTCCGAGAGCGTAAGGGGCTGTCCCAGACCGTTCATGGGGGTGACCTTGGTCACGGAGCCGTTTTCCGTTTCGACCTTAATGTCCAGCACCATGTTGGAGCCTTTAAGCGTAAATGTTACATTATCCTTTCCGGTGGTAACGCTGCTCAGTCCGGGGCGTACTGTCTCTTCCGTCTGATCCGTCGGGAAGACGGACGGGAGCAGCTTCCGGATCTGCGGCATCCAGGCGCGGTAGGTCACGGTAAGGACCAGCGCCAGAGACACTATCATCAGCAGCAGGGGCTTGGTCCAGTATTTAAGATTCCTGTGGAACACGACGAGTCCGGCGATCAGCGCTGCCGCAAGGCCGAGCGCGGTTATTGCAAGCTTTCCGCCGGCAGCGTTGACGAAGCACAGCCAGATGAGTATAAGCACGAGCGGCGCTTTGATCCATCTGGACCATTTGCCGCGGTAGTCCGAGCTCGTGTAGAGCATTGCCGCGGCTGGTATTCCAAGGCACAGGAAGGCCGCGGAGAGGGTCGGGTCTCCGAAGGTCTGGCGGACCGTTCCGCTGACCAGTCCCGGCATAGCGTCGGTAACACCTTCAAAGATGCCGGTGATCTTAGCTGCCGCGCCGGTCGCAAGCGGGTCGTAGCCCGCGAACTGCAATGCGCCTATGACGCAGAAGACCGCAAGCGATACGCAGAACGCTCCGCATACGACGCGGGCGCTTCTGGCGGTGTCGATCGTCACTACAGTGTAGCACAGGATCATCATGTACGCGACAAGCGTCAGCGTGCCTTCCATTCGGCCCGGCCATCCGAAGAGCGTAAACTCTTTAAAGCCGTTGGCCGCGTAGGATATGATCGCCAGCACGGCAAACAGCGCCGCCGGTACGAACGCGTAGGACATCCTGATCCGAGCCTTTTTGCGCAGTATGTCTATCGCCAGTACGATCAGGCAGAGGACCGCGATGCCCAGCACGGCGATCATCTTGTACCAGCTGCAGTAGTCGTAGATAGGGCTGTCGTCCGTCAGCGAGGTCCAGAAGTACCCGCCGAGAGGCAACGTGAATATCTTAAGCTGAACGATCAGCGGCACGACTGCTGCGGACAGGATCATCGGGATCATCCTGTACCAGCTGACAGGCTCGCCTTCGCTTAGTATGAAGTCCGGTCGTTCGGCCGCGGGTGTTTCGGTCTTTGGTTCGCCGGGCTGTGTTTCTGTGGCTGCGGGTTCGGTCTCCGAAGGTTCCCCGGCCTCCGCTTCTTCGGCTGCCGTCTCCTCAATTTCGGGCTCTGAAGGTGCGGAGTCTGCGCTTACTGACTCTTCTATTGCTTCTTCGGGTTTGATCTCGGCAGATTCTTCGATCTGCTGTTCCTCTGTCTCCGGATCCTCAACTGCAGGTTCGCTTTCTGTGGTTTCGACCTCAGTTTCAGTTTCCTCTACGGCAGGAGCCTCTTCGATCTCTTCCTCAGCCGCGGACTCTTCGTCGCCGAAGTCTATGTCGGTGTAGTCCGGCTCTTCCGGTTCGTCGTAGAGCGAGACAAGGCGGTCCGACTGACGCTTAAGATCATCTTCGGAATACTTGTTCAGAAGGCTGCCCAGCCTTTCGTCCGTGTAGGCGGCGGAAAACCTGGAAGGCATGCCGAATACCGGAGCTTCCAAGCCCCGTTCCGTACCTTCCGCAATGGCCCCGGCATCACGCGCCGGATCGTTCTCCGCGGACTGTATTATGTTTTCTTCGAACTTAAAGTCAGTCATATTGCCACGTAAATATTTATTATATCTTATATGCAAAAAAACATCAAATTACCGCCCGGCGGAGGCTTTCCCCGCGCGAAAGGCCCGGACACGCAGGGGATTTTCGCAGGATCGGCACGCAATTTGATTATTTTTTGTTGTATTCTGTTATGTAAACATGCTATACTTACCTGTACCTATATGCACTGTATGGGTATTTTGGGGTATCAGAGGGATCTTTCAGCCGCTTTCGCGCGGCGGATCCAACAGTTCATTCATGAAAAAGACCGCTAAGATCGCATTAGTTTTATTGGCGTTCGTAATGCTCGCTTCGTTTACGGACGTACCGCAGGATAACTGGGCTTATCCTTACGTTTCCAATGCGCAGAACGTAGGTCTTATGATAGGCGACGGCGACGGATACTTCCGCCCCAGGGATTACACGACCAAGGAAGAGGTCGCGACCATAATCTACAGAATACTCAACTACGGAACGGCCAACATGGTCCCCAAAGAGAGGGAGCTTACGGAGGCCGAGACCGCTCTTCTCGAGCGCTGCCAGATAAGCGACTGGGCAAGGCTCTATCTTCTTGACGGCTTCGCGTCCGGTTTCTGGACGGAGGCTGACTTCGCCGAACGCAGCAGCGACAGGACCGCGGGCAAGTATCCGCTCTCCAGGGAAAAGCTGGCGCAGTGGATGGTCAACGCGGAAGGCATAAAGGTCTCCATGGTGAGCGTCCTGGGATACAACGACATCGGCCAGGCAAGCGCCGACATGATGAAATACATCGACGCGTGCAGACGCACGGGTCTCATGATAGGCGACGACATCAACGAGTTCCACCCCAAGGACGGCGTAAACCGCGCCGAAGTGGCGGTAATTCTTACCAGAGCGCTCAAGTACAGCGAGGACGGTTCCGAGGCATCCGCGAAGGTGGATGTGTACGGGCCCGTAAGCTCGTCCGGCAGCGCCAACGCCACGATCTACATTACAGAAGGCGGTATCAGGAAGGCGGTGTTCATCGACCCGTCCGCCAAGATACTGCTCAACGGCGCGGAGTCTAACATCAACGCGGTAAAGGCACTTAACGGCAGGACTGCGATAGTGTCTTCCGTCATAGGCAGCGGCACTGTGATAGTTCAGACCAAAGCCGTCGTAACGAGCGGCACGGTCGAGGACGTAAGGGACGCCGGATCGTACAAGATAGTCGACATAAGGGTCGGTCAGACTCTTGCGAGTTATATTTTCAATTCCAATACCTACTGCACCGTAAGTCTGCAGAAGGGCATTTCCGTAAGATTCGTTTCGGACGGATCAAATCTGCTGGAGATCAATTAATTCTACTGGAGACCATTAATGGAACTGGACATTCTTAAAGGCAAGAAGGTCGCGGAGCTCAGAGAGATCGCCGCTGCGCTTAAAATTGAGGGCGCCGCGAAGATGAAGAAAGCCGAGCTTCTGGACGTTTTTACGCGCATGCATGAAGAGGCCGTAGCAAGCGGAGCGGTCGAAGAGACCGAGAAGGAAGAGGCGCCAGTGAACGAAAAGGCGTCCGCTAAAAAGCGCGGACGTCCGCGCAAGGCTGCCGAATCCGAAGATCCTGCTCCCGCGGCCGGATCCGTTGCTGACGAAACCGCGGCGGATACCGAAGCGCGCAGCGAAGCGGAAAAACCGGAAGACGCCGCGGAGGATCCGGAAGCGCAGAACGGAACTGAAAAGAACGGGGAGCAGAAACAGAAGGACGACAACCGCTACGATGTTACAGGCATTCTGGACATAGCCGAGGGCGGCTTCGGATTCCTGCGCTTCGATAACTTCCTTACTTCCTCCAGAGACGTTTACGTTTCGCCCACGCAGATAAGGCGCTTCAACCTTAAGACCGGAGACGAGATCTGCGGCGTGGCCAGAAAGCCCAACCCGGACGAGCGTTTCGGGGCGCTGCTGTACGTCAGGACCGTCAACGAGGACGAGCCCGGCACCGCGAAGCGAAGAAGGGACTTCGCGGATCTTACCCCCATATATCCAAACGAGAGGATATGCCTGGAGAAGGGCAGCAGTACTCTTTCCATGAGGCTCACGGATCTTGTAGCGCCCATAGGCAAAGGCCAGAGGGGCCTCATAGTGGCGCCGCCCAAGGCCGGTAAGACCACGCTGCTCAAGCAGATCGCCAAGGCGATAGAGGCTCAGGATCTGAATGTTAAACTTATAGTTCTTCTCATAGACGAGCGTCCGGAGGAAGTTACGGACATGAAGGAGTCCATCAAGGGCGATGTCATCTACTCCACCTTCGACGAGCAGCCCTCGCACCACGTAAAGGTGGCGGAGATGGTGCTGGAGCGCGCGGAGAGGCTCTGCGAGCACGGCAAGGACGTAGTCATCCTTATGGATTCCATTACAAGGCTTGCCAGAGCTTACAACCTTGTGGAGCCCCCGTCGGGAAGGACGCTGTCCGGCGGTCTGGATCCGGCGGCGCTGTACAAGCCCAAGAAGTTTTTCGGCGCTGCACGAAACAT
>JAEEGJ010020731.1_pt1 | contig 14245 bp, 12 predicted proteins | sample 8958761 | NCBI WGS metagenome assembly JAEEGJ01 (sample SAMN16246546, study PRJNA631951) | gut metagenome | biome: gut microbiome; feature: rumen; material: RS-attached | host: Bos | place: Iran: Karaj | collected 2018-10 | reverse complement strand
CATCAAAAAGCAATAGACAAGGTAGAACAAGAGTATAAAAAGTATCAGGCTAAGACACTGAGTTCAGTAGAAAAAGATTATCTTGAGACTATTGAATCATTAGGAAAAATGGAAAGAAAAAAATAATATTATACTACAAGGGAGCGTATTGATGGGGAAATTATACGATCGGGCAGACATATATGATCTGATAGAAAGTGATGCTCGAACTGAGGTTATACGTAAAGACTGGGAAGAATTCCTTGGAGACAGAAAAATAGATACTGTTTTGGATGTCAGCATTGGATCTGGAGGACTTACATTACCACTTCAGGAACTTGGTAAAAATGTATCTGGTTCAGATTTAAGTGAGGATATGTTGGCCAAGTGTGCCACAAAAGCTGATATAAAAGGGAAAACAATAGAACTTAAATGCAGCGATTTTAGAGATCTTTCCTGTTGGGGAGACAGGACTTTTGATTGCGTAGTTAGTTCTGGCAATTCACTAGCATATGTCGAGAATACAGATATTCTAAAGACTCTGGAGCAAATGGACAATCATGTAAGAATGGGTGGTTTCTTATGCTTTGATTCTCGCAATTGGGAAAAAATACAGCGTGAGACCCAGAGATTCTATTTTTATAATCCTATGTTTAAAGATGGCAACCGTATAAACCTTATACAGGTATGGGATCACAACAGCGACGGTTCTATTACCTTTAATTTGATTTATACCTTTGAAAAGGATAATCATATTTTTCAGAAGGAAGTATTTGAAGAACATTACCATCCGTTCCCTAAGGATATGGCCATCAGCAAAATGGAAGAAATAGGATACACAGATATAGAGATTAAGCCGTTTCCTTGCAATATTCCGGAAGAGGATTTCGAGCAGATTGATTGGTATAGGGTAATTGGTAGAAAAAGCAAGCCATGAGGAAAAAGCTGTCAGCCTATTGAATGTATAATTGTTGAATAATTATTTGCTTTTTCAGCATAAATAGACTGTTTTTCATGTACCATAGAAACAAACTACGTCGATTATATCGGAATATTATCTTACAAAATTACTTTACGATAAGCCTTCCAGGTAGTGGTCATACCCGGAAGGCTTCTTTCATTAGTTATTTTGAATACGTAGCCAGTCCTTTTCTTTGCACCTGCTATCGAAGTATCCATCAAGATATACAAGAACACCGAGGTATATTATTTGTAGGATTCCTACAATCAGGATCAAATTGATACTTAAAAGTTTTTTGAGTACTGGACCGAATACGATGATTGCTGCCAAAGATACAAGCAACACTCGAAGTGATAGGTTACACCATCTCTTCCTATAATATAGCCACAGCTGATAAAGCCCGTAGCAGGTTCCGGCAATAATGGTAATCAACAGTGCAAATGATAGTATTCTCAAAAGCCATGCTGTTCCGGGAGGGTAAGCATAGAGCTTTTCAGTGCCGTCTACAAACTTGGAATAATAAGGTGCTGCCATCCATTTTGCATAGATGTTCAAACTATCCCAAGCCAATATAATGGGAGCTGATATGAACTCCCATACATCTTCTAAGAAGACGGGATAAGCCATGAGACAGCAAAACAGAGTAGCGATAAGTGAGCTCCAGGCTATCTGCTGGCTCTTCTTGGCTGCTTTGATTTTTGCATTGGCAACTTTGATCGTATCATTTTTTGCTTTTACTGCTTCAGAGACTTTGCTGTTAGCTTCTTCTTTGCAATTGGCAATATCCTGTCTGGCCTTAGCCTCGGCAGCCTGTTTGGCTGCCTGGGCATTTTCTACGGCCGTAACATTGGACATGTTGACCAGTTTCTTAGTATCAGAGAGAAGGTCCTGAGTGGTGGTGAGCTTTTCTACGAGCTTCTGCTGCTCTTTCCTGCTCATGAGCCCTGCGCTGTTCCTCAAGTCGTCGTTCTCTTTCACGATCGACTGATTTACGTTCTGCACTGATGAGATCTCTGCTCTGAGTTCTGCTATTACTGATCTCAGCTCTGACATCTCTGACAAGTCTATCTGTGTCTGATTCCTCAGATCTTCTATCGTCTCGTCCTTCAGATGATTCTCCGCTGTCAGTTTCTGAATTGCTTCTGACTGAGCCTCCACCACCGATTCCAGCGATGGCTGATTCAACCTCTTCATAGTATCGCTCGAAGTCTGCTGGGATGAGTTCTGCTGAAAATTCTCTTTCTTCGTCTGCTCTGTTATCACAGAGTTTGCTTTCATTCTGTCTTTCAAATTCATTTATAAGTGCCTCCTTATTTACCTGTAGACCAGCAAAGGTCTTTTCAATATTGGTATCACGGACTTTATCTCCATTTTCATTCTGAAATACAATGTGTTTTCTTTTGTCTGTCCAGTCCACGGTCCAGCCTTTTTCTTTCATTCCGGAAATAAACTCTTCGCGGCTTGCTGATCTTGGGATGACATCCATAAGTGCAATAGCACAGTCTGCCACAAAGCTCTTTTTGGAATCATTGATGAGTAGATTGTATTTATCTTTGCTCCATGTAATGATTTCACCCTGTTCTATCGGCGTCCCATCGAAGTGCTTACCCTTTTCGGCAATGGTAAGACCTCGCCCCAAACAGAGGTTGTTGGTAAATACTTTCTGCTGTTCGAGATCCTTTTTGCTCTGGTGAAGCTTTAGTCCATCGATATAGGACACGCTGTTAGTAACAATGTGACAGTGAAGGTGATCCTTATCCTGATGAACCGCTATTACGCTCTGGTGATCCGGGAAGAACTTTTCAGCAAACTCTTTTCCTATTTCAAGGACTTCTGCCGGAGTGACCTTCTCATCACCATGGAAGCTGATGATATTGTGAGCATACATTCTGCCATTATCCTTGTCCCAAAGCTTCTTTTCTGATAGCCAGGTCTGATAGACTTCTAACGGAGTTATCTCTTCAGGAGCATAAGGACCTAAGATTTCTTTGTAATGCTCGCGTAGCTTTTCTTCCCTAAGGACATATTCAAGACAGTTTCGCATGGCACCGTGGCTCATGGTAGAGTGATTGACGACCTTATTGATAGCCATATATCCTCGCCCTCCTTTCTGAAGTAATCGATCTGATCTATAATGTCTTCAATTCTGTTTTCGGTTGGGAGCAGGCCCTGGCCATTTGCAACATGAGCCATCTGATTTAGGTTAGTTCCCATTCCGCGGAGCTGTTTTACAAAGTCTGCAAAGGTTTTATTGGTTTCCTTTAATGCTGCAATTTCATCAGAAGAGGTAATGGTTCCACCATGAACAGCCCTGATGATGAAGTCCTGCTGCGATAGCCCGGACTCTTTTACTTTGTTAACAAGTTCCATATACTCAGATTCCTTCATTCTTACGGTTATTGCTCTATTTCTTTTTCGTTTTGCTTTAGACATGATTTTTAAATTCCTTTCATATACGATTTTTCGCAGGTTTCCAAAGGAGAGCGAGTCCCTTTGGCGGGATGCAAGGGCAGAGCCCTTAGGCTGGCTGGCGAGGACTGCAAAAACATCCGGGGGATGATTTTGTGGTCGGATGATAGTCTGCCGGCTCCGGTGTGCAGAGGTCGGAAAACCTTGCTGGGGGTTCCAAGGGGGCAAAGCCCACTGGCAAGTTTAGCGAAAGAGAAAATGCCGATAGGCGTTTTCGATGAAGCGGTGCAATGTGGCTTGCCACTTTGCGAAACTTGCCTATTTTTTCTCCGTCGGCAGACAGGCTGCGGCGGGCGGCGGAGGAAAAATTGTGCTTTTGCGATTTGCCCGGGAGGAGATACACGATGCCGGTATGGAGAGCATGAATATTAGTTCCGGTAGGAAGTGATGTTCATGTTCTTCATACTGACAAACGAAGAAGGAGCAAACAGTCCAGTGGACTATTTGCCCCTTCGAAGTGGTCGGGTATCTGCGGTTCGGGAAGAAATGATATTGGTGCGAATAGCGCCTATATCATTTCTGGTAAATCGCCTCGCTCAAGCGAGAAGGTTTTTATAGATGGCATCACTTTAATGCCATTAACTCTTTTATAGTGACATCATATTGATGCCATATTAAAAATCATCGAGAAAGCTAAGGGCTTCTTTGCTGACAGTTCTGATTTCATCATCATCCGGTTCCGAAACGGCTTTTGCTTCTTTTTCAGCCGCTTCGCTATTACTTGCTGGAATGAAATTGACGCTTCCTGCATTTGCCAATAGTTTGTCAGCTACAAGATCTGCTATCTGGTTGGCAATTAGGTCCAAAGCACTGTTTCCAGGAGTGTCACAAGCATCTGCTCCTTTACAGATGAGCTTTAAGGCAACTGCATTCTTGGAAGTGTTTTCTTTGGCAGATAGTATCTGTAATAAGTCCCAGGCTTTCCTGTCTTGAGGGTTATCAATTCTAAATCTTATGCTTAGTCTTTTTTCTTCCATGACATTACCTCACAGAAGAGAGCTTAAGCTCCCTTCCTCGCAAGATACTGTGAATTGTATAATTCCTCATAGCCCTTGGCTGTAGCACAGATATCTTCAATTATCTCTACGCTTGAAGTATCATAATCACCAAAATTTCTGATAAGACAGCCTCCACCTCCAATGATGTGGAGCTTTACAAGTTCCGGATCATACTCGTACTCGCTGAGCTTATCAAAAATCATTTCTGTATATTTGACTGCTTCTCTACGCATGACATTCTGTATTCGCTCTGAAACTTCTGCGGTGCCATTTATGAGGAAATCCTCAATAATGCTTTCGTCAGGGATTTTTCCGCATTCCGCCTGAACTTCATTCATGATATGCTTTACGCACTCATGAACGCCGATCTTATCTGTAAATTTCTTATCAGATAATGGGCGGCCGTTTGTGATCACCAGAGTATTCATGGTGCCATTACCGATATCAGCCAGCATGTGAACTCCTTTATAGTCTTCAAGAGAAGCTGCAATGGCTGCATATCCCTGAGGGTAGATTGCTACGTCACATATTCTGATGTGATAATATTTTCCGCAGTATCTGTAGTTTACTTCAGGTCTTCTCATCAGGTAATCTCTGAATGAACTTTTCTGCTTGGATATCCAGTGAAGAGGAAGCCCTACAGCCAGTATCAGATCAGATGATCTTAAGCCTCTGATCTCGAGCTCTTTGGCAATTGCAGCCAGCGTGAGGATATAGTAGTCATTGTCCTCATCCTTATTGGCAATGAATACTTTATGACTCTCGCCTATAACGTAATACATGCCATCAAGCTGCAAAACGCTGGTGGCTACAGCGGGTTCATCGCTATAGGATTTAACACCGCTTTTAAACACTGAATTTCTTGTTTTCATGTTTCCATAACCGTGATCAATTCCAATCACTAACTTTCCATCTACATATAAATCTTTCATACCTTTAATTCCTCCATGTTATTTGTTTGGTTTTTAGTTACATAAGAGCTGCCTTTCAAGCTCTTCAAAGTCATATTCGTTCTGCTGAAAACTACAGAAGGCATTTTTTCGCGGTGGCGAATTCTGAAAAGTAGCCGGCCTGTCAAGCCGTTCCCTGCACCAGGTCCTTACAGTTTCGTAGTTAAGGCATCCCTTATAGCCACGATCAGTGATGCGCTGTATCTGGTAGTCAACGTTTGCTTTGCCAAACTCAGATACCAGATCATCATATTCATCATCAGTGAGTGTGTCCGCCTTACACACTTTATGAATATTATCTTTATGGTTATTAGATTTATTATTAATATATTGTGTCGGAATCTCCGGAGCCGGATTTCCGGTATCCCGATTTACCGCATCCGGGTTTTCAGGATACGGTGTGATCTTCGATGGTGCCTTACTTTCCTTATCTTTATCGCCTTTCTTGGGTGGCGGGGTAGGAGTAGGAGCCATTACCGGAGATTCATGGACCTCAAGGCTGTTGGAATCAAACTGTCCGCTGCTGTCCCTGCTCTGTATTCTGGTAACATATCCTTTTGCGATAAGGCTGTTGAGCGTCTTTTGAATCTTATCTTTTCCATCAGGCAGGATCTGGGAAAGACCTTTGATGGTCAGATTCCAGTAGTCCGGAAGAGACAGGAGCGTTAAAAGAAGACCTCGCTCTGTCAGAGACAGTTCCCTGTCTCGCATGATGTTCTGAGAAACTACAGTGTAATTTCCCTGTGTTTTGTTTTTTAATATTGCCATGTGTTTCCTTTCAAAAAGAAGAGCACAAAAATGCTCTCCATAAACTTTGGGTGATAGTTTATAGAGAGCTGTTTATTCTACTTTTTATTCTACTCAAACGTCTTTATTCACATGATTATTCCGTGTTATCCTGTGTTATAATGTCTTGAGAACTCATAGAAAAGGCTTAAGATAAACTGAATTAACAACAGATGGGATAAAAAGACAAATCCAAAGCAATATTCGGGACGCAGAGGTCGCAAGTTCGAATCTTGTCGCCTCGACTTAGGTTTTATCAGGGTTTGCAGATTTGCAAACCCTTTTTTGTATCGATATTTTGACAACCTGAAGCTAATTTGAGAAAATTGAGATGATGCATGATGTTTGAGACAACAGGATTGGTGAGGGTTTGATATGAAAAAGGTATTATCGGTTTTACATACTTATGATGAAAAGCTTGGAGCATTCTTTTCAGGGACGGCTGTAGGACAGATTCTAATAGCTATAATACTGGCTGCAGCTGTGGCGTATGCTACTAGCATTGCTGATGGAATGAAATCGGAATATAAAGAGCGGGATTTTTATAACGCAATATCCCTAGCAAATAGTCGTGCCTATATTGAGTCAGAGTTAGGGCCTCCAAGGTATGTGTTTAAACATCTTGATACTAATTACGTTGATGCCAAATATTTTACCAAACATGGTGTGATAAGGATCTTTTATAAAGACGACGAAGATACCGTAATAGCGTACTTCATAACTTCTTATGATAAATCTTATAATCATATTGGTCTTACTGATTATTATTGTACAGGGGGAAAGCCAGTTGGTTCATATACCTATCAGATGATTGAAGGTATTCCGGATAAGGTGAAAACATATCAGGGTAAATACGGATGGGAGATCTATCTTGAGAAGTATTTTTATGAAAATGAAAATGGAGAAAGTCATTACTATATGTACGTGGATAAATATGGTTTTGATAAAAATGAATTCATATCAGAAGATGAGTATTGGAGTGACGAGGAACTAGTGAATATTGATATGGATTTTGTAGAAGGATTCCAGGATATCTTCCCGGATAGATCTAAGTCATATCCTAATACTTATGGCGCGTGTATTGATGATTGCTCAGACATTATTGAGGAATGCCTGTTATATACTATAAATTATTGAATATGAAATCTAATGAAAATGGGACAGCTCCGATTGATCGGAACTGTCCCATAATTATTTATATTGATCATTGTTGAATTATCAAATTCTGATGTTTATTTGTTTCTTTTGTAGATTGCATAGCTGTCTTTCTGCGCTACAACAGTCATATTATTCTGCACATACGCGATCATCTCAGGGCTGTAGCCATACAGAACAGGCCACTCAGGTACCTCGTTCTGGGAATCTGTAAACTCAGGGCAGGCAATCACGTAATCAGCAGCTTCAAGAGTGTAGACCTCATTTGGAGTAGTGTTGTAGTAGAACTTAATAACATACTTCTGGAAATCATCCAGATAAAAGATGTTATCAATACCCTTTGGATCATCCATCTGCGCCAGAACATCAGCTATCTCGTTTTCTCTTGAGGCAAGAGGCGCTCTGTAAAATGGACTTACACAGCTGAAAACTGTCAGGAGAATAGTAACACAAGCAGCGCATAAACCAGCTTTTTTAACTAAGCAATCCTGGGAAAAGAGCTCCAGCCCTTCATGAATACAATAGGTAAAGCCAAGAGCCAGGAACACTGCCAAAAAGCTCAGTACTCTAAGATATGGATGTACGCTCTGGATCATCAGCATAACTGGAACTAGCACCATACCGCAGCTTACAAAGAGGGCTAAAAATGGGTTATTCTTGCGCATGATCTTGAGGACAGTAATAACAATAGATAAGATCATGACTACCAAATACAGTACGAATATCAGCATTCCAGCCTTATCGTAGAAATTTCCAAAAAGGGAAATGAAGTATTCGGGCATTGTCTTGATGCACTCTAGTCTATCTATGCTCTGGATATAAGGAGTAGCAAGCATGTAATCGATGCCTGTGCCGGCAGCGGCAAAAGGTGCTTTCAGGATTATCTTGACCTGAGATATGCCATAGAATGCGCTTGAAGCATCTTTGCTTAAGAGGTTAGCGCCTATAGCAAGCCAGATCAGAAGATACAAAAACAGTGTAGCAAAGGCAGCAATAACACCGGATAAAACAAGCTTCCAAAGATCGCGATATCTCTTTTGCACCAGAAGGTATAATCCGCCTGTTATGCAGACTGGCATTACCCAATAGATGGAGCTGGGAACAATATAGAGTCCAAATGTCAGAGCTGCAGCGAAGAAAACATTGTTTCTGATTCTGCAATCACCAAGAGCAATTCGATAGACAGCAAGTATTGCCACCAGAAGGCAAGTGGTTGAAAGAGTATAGCCTCTTCCTTGGAATGCGAGCCTGAAGCACAGGTATGTTCCAGCATAAAGTGCCATGGCAGCAGTAGCGAACCACTTATTCATGAACTTAATTGCAAGCTTATACACAAGAACCAGATTAGCTACAGCAGCGATAACTGAAACACCTCTTAAGCCAATATAAGGACTTCCAAGATAATCAAGAAATGCAGAAACTACAGAATAGCCCACGTGGTTGTTGGGAACAGGCCAGTGGATAGCTGCGTATATGGGGCCTCTACTGATGAAAAAGTAGTAGGTATATAGTTCGTCGTACCAGGGTTTATTGGTAAACATGTTATAGATGTACACAATCGCCATGAACAGTATGAGGAGTACAGCTACAATATGTTCTTTGATGAAATCTGCAGATACTTTTTTAGTCATTATCTAACTCCGAGTTTATACACATTTATCCAGTATCTCTCGATCAGGATATTATCAAGTAATTCATTGCTGATGCCCAGCTTTTCCCAGGATGCGACAATCTCTTCTCTGGAATTAAAGCTTCCCCAGAAGTAAACGTTCTCAGGGTTATCTTTTACCAGGTTCTGTATGTCTGAATCATTCACATTGTCTGTGATATTTCCAAGCATGTCAGGTAGAAGCTGATCGATTTCGCCTTCGTATAAGAGCACGCTGCAATCAGGCCTATAATAGGACATTATAGCGCATACGTGATCAAAATTGGTGATAATGACAGAGTTTTTGGGGACTTCTAATACAACATCATAGGAATGGTCGATGTTGTAGTATTTATTTCCTTCTTCGTCCACAGTACCTTTGATATTAAGTGCGGAAACAAGAAGAATAGGAACCAAAAGCAGCAAGAGATAGTTTTTATCTATAACTTTTTCTGCCATCAGTGCTACTAGAAGCCATATTCCACCAAGGGTAGGAACGAGATATCTATATACAAATATCGGAGTTCCAAGGGCGGACAGAATAAAACCGCTCAAAACAACGATGAATGCAGGCATCAGGCAGCAAAGTGCCATTACGAAGTCATCTCTTTTACCCTTTCTGATAAAAAGAACCGTCAAAAAAGCGATACCGATGAGCAAGAGTCCAGCAGAAATCTCAGGCATTTTGCCAAGGTATACAACAGGAAGAACGACAAACTTAACACAGCCGGCAATACTCCTAAGAGTCAGAGGTTGAATCCAGTATTTGCCGGAAATATTCTCAATCTGAGCTTTCAGAACAGGAAGCCATGGAAGGTAACATACAACTGACAAAACGCTGCAGATAGCAAGGCGTATCAGATTGGCGGATTTCTTTTGGGCCTTGATAAAAAGGAGGCAAAGAAATACGGCGATATAAGAGCCAATAATCGCTATGCACGCATAATACTGAGTGTAAGCAGTGAGGATTCCTGTGATAAAGAATAAAATCCAGGATAGATTATTATTTTTATCTGTGTTGGTAAGAATGTGAAAAGAGATAAGAATCTCCGCAGTGATAAACAAAAGAGCCAGAGAGTACATCCTGATCTCAAAATAGTAGGATGGAAGCTGTGGCATGGCTGTTACCATTAAGGAAAACAGACCCAAGGTAAGTATTCCAAATCTATCTTTGATGTATGTAAAGCTAATAAGAAAGAGGAAAACCCAAGGAATCAGGGATGCAATTTTGCCAATGATTATCATTGAGTATTGCCCTGTAATAGAGCTGACTATAGAAGTAAAAGCCTTGAGATAAAAATAATAGAGTGGAGGATGGACATCGCGCGAAGTCAGAGCGGTGATCTCGCTAAATCCGTGCTCTGCAAAAGACAGGGAAAAGACCTCGTCATACCAGATGTCGTTTCCCTGTGCATATCTATTCCAAAACGTGAAAACAATAAAAGAGATAAGTGCAAGTACAATTCCAATGTAACTTTTAGGCTTTTCGCAATTATTATCCATAGTTAATTATTCTATTTCTTTCTCCTGTCATGACCGGTCTGTTTGTAGTATTGTTCCTTGCTGTCGTACATTCGTTTATCGGAAATTCGCTCCAGTTCGTCGATGGTAGCATCAGGAAATTCTTTGTGGCTGGCACATCCAATGGATATAGAAATGGAATCTATGTATTCTCCGTGCCAGGACCTGGCCATAGCTGAGATCTCTGCGATAAGCTCCGAATAGTCGTCCATATGTATAATGGCGATAAATTCATCGCCACCAGTACGGTATACTTTGCCATTTTTGCCAATAGATACATGTAGGCAATCAGCGGCGCCTTTAATAAGCTCATCGCCTGCTGCGTGACCTTTAGTATCATTGGTTATTTTAAGCCCATTTACGTCTGCCGACAATAGGATAAAGTCATCATCGAGGCCTTTTTCACGATAAACAGCTATGTCGTCATCGTAGCTTCTACGGTTGTATAAATGAGTAAGTTCATCGGTCATGGCTATTCTGATGAGCTTTTCTTCTTTACGTTTGTCTTTTTCAATATTCTGGACAGTGAAAATAATGGTTACAGGAATTCCATCCGGATTCTTTTCAACAGTGATGTACTGGGCTCTGAACCAACCGGTGGTGATGTTGATAAACTCTGCAGAGATAGATTTTTTCTCTAATAATCTCTCTCGGAGGGTGGTCAGGTTTGTAAAACTAAGGAATGCATCCATCTGCTCAGGCACGATATGGCTCTTCATACTCATGACCATGCTGGTGTGGTCAAAACCTTCTATGCTTGTTGGAGGTTTGTTGGCGTTTTCGTCAGTGAGTGGCTTTTCAGTCATATTGCGGAAATTTAGCAGATTAACTCTGTCGTAGATACCAGCCATGGAGGACAGCGTATCGATAGATTCAGAAACCTGCTGTTCGCGGTAACTTAAGGTCATGTACATTTCATAAAACTCACGGACATATCTGTGAGAAGTCTTGAGAATTGCAAGACCTACGATGGCCATCAGGATCATTTCGATAGTAGTGCCACTGATATAATTGTAAAAGAACTGTACTGAGCTATCATAGTCAGAACGAACGCTGGTATAAAATGGCGAAGTTATCCAGACTGTCATCAGCATTGTGAGGTAATTTATAATCAGCGACATAATATAAATTCTGTAGCTACAGAACAAAAGAGATAAAAGCGGCACAAAAAACCATGAAAGTCTGAGATATATGTGGGAATATGCCATATAGGCTAAAAGAATATCCAGGATAAATAACGCATAAATGCTGGTGAATTCAGACTTAGGGAAGTACTTTATGAACAATAAATGAGTTATTGTCAGTAGTAGTATAGCGACAGAAAGAAGCAGACATACGGAATAAGGCACTCTTTTAAAAATGCCCGCAGCAACCCCTATTGCTAAGGCAGGACCTGTCAGAATACAGAACCAGAGAGTGCGGTTCATGTACTGATTGATCTTGGCAATGTTTTCAACAAGAAAATCCTCGTATGTACCTGGGGCCGATATTTTTTTCTCTGGCAGTTTTAAAAATATAGCCATCGATTATCCTCGTGTTTGCAAGGGTATACTAAACTCATGATACTTCATATACCATTTTAACATGCGGCATAGCGTGTAATTATTATCGTTTAGTTAAACTTCTATAAACTGCGATGGACCAGATGATGAGGATGTAATTGCGTGTCATGGGACGTGCACATATAATCGATATATAAAAGTTACATATAATATTTGAGGTGTGAGGGTTATGAAATCAACTGCAGAAGTTAAGATCATAGGTGAAAGATATAACGACAAATATACATGTGGTCTGTCTATGCTTGGAAGTGGCTCAATGGAAGGCTTTGAACTGGTAAAAGATACAGAGGAAGTTGAAGAGCTCAGAAGGCCAGACGGACTTGTGCTCAAAGTTAGCAATACAAAGAGTAGCAGGGCTGATGTTACAGAGGTTGTCACCAAGGTTACTAACGAGGGAAAAGAGCCTCTGACAATGGAAATGCTGACTTCCGTTCTTCTTAAGAAGATTAAGGCTGACAAGATTCACAGACTTTTGTCATTCTGGAGCGCAGAAGGTAAGCATAAAGTAGATAGTATAAAAGAGCTTGACATGGAGCATTCCTGGAGTAATCACGGAATTCGTGCCCTCAAATTTGGAAATCTTGGATCTATGCCAGTAAGGCAGTTCTTCCCATTTGTTGCAGTTGAGGATTCTGAGACAGGGACATTTACTGGGGTTCAGCTCTATGCGCCTAGCTCATGGCAGATAGAGATATTGGTTAAATCAGGAGATGTTGTTACGATTGCCGGAGGAATTGCGGATAGAGACTTTGGCCATTGGACCAAGAAGCTTATGCCAGGTGAGGAGTTTGTTGCGCCTAAAGCTCTTGTGGCCACAGGCAACTCTCTTGAGGATGTATGTGATAAGCTTGTGAAAGCCCAGAATCCGGATATCAGCCCGGTTGATAATGAGATGGGTATCGTCTTTAACGAGTACTGTGCGACCTGGGGAAATCCAACAATAGACAATCTCAAGAAGCTTGCGGACAAGATTGCTGGAAAGGGTATCCAGTACCTCGTCATGGACTCTGGCTGGTACGGCAAATGCGGTAACTGGTGGGATTGGCGCGGTGACTGGACTATTAACACCGAGAGATTTCCTAATGGCCTCAAGGAGCTTACAGATTACATTCGCGGAAAGGGCATGATTCCGGGTATCTGGTTCGAGCTTGAGAATACATCTCAGGAAGCACCATCTTTTTACGAGACGGATCACCTTGTAAAAAAAGACGGAGTGCCACTTACAGTAGGAAATGTGCATTTCCTTGATATGGAAGATCCTTGGGTTATTCAGCACCTGGATAAGTATGTTATTGATAATCTCAAGGATAATAACTTTGGCTATATCAAGATTGATTATAACGACACTATGGGAATGGGCTGTGATGGCCCAGAAGGAATGGGAGAGAATCTCAGGAAGAAGGTTCTGGCGACTCAGGACTTCTTTAAGAGAATGAAACGTGAGATCCCTGAGCTTGTAATTGAGAACTGTTCAAGTGGCGGACATCGCCTTGAGCCATCCTTTATGGAGCTGGCTTCTATGGCAAGCTTTTCTGATGCCCATGAGTGCGCATCACTTCCAATCATTGCCGCCAACATGCACAGAGTGATCAAACCTTCCCAGAGCCAGATATGGGCTGTTATGAGAGCAAAAGACAGCGACGAGCGAATCTGGTATTCAATCTGCTCAACATTCCTTGGCAGAATGGGGCTTTCCGGAGATGTTTATGATCTTAGCGACCATCAGTGGGAGCTTCTTGATCAGGGAATGGATTTCTACCGCAAGGTTTCAGATATTATCAGAGATGGTAAGACGACGGTCCTTGCTGCCGATACGGACAGCTACAATGAGCCTACCGGCTCACAGCTCGTGATCAGAGAGTTGGGCAATAGAGCACTCATTGTGTATCACAGATTTGGTGATTCTATGGGCTTGGAAGAGTATGCTAAGGGTCTTGGAATAGACATTAGTAGCTACAAGATTTTAGAAAAATATGGCGAAGCTAAGAAAGATTTTTCTGCTGAGGCACTTATGACAGAACTGTAAAATGGCATAAATACTGGCGTCAACAACATTTTTAAAAAATCTTAAAAATGTTGTTGACAAATATATATCACTAGTGTATCATTTACTTTGCTGTCGCGAAAGCGACTTTACATATATGCGATAGTAGCTTAGTTGGTAAAGCGCCACCTTGCCAAGGTGGAGACCGCGGGTTCGAGCCCCGTCTATCGCT
>JAEEGJ010020726.1_pt1 | contig 14249 bp, 10 predicted proteins | sample 8958761 | NCBI WGS metagenome assembly JAEEGJ01 (sample SAMN16246546, study PRJNA631951) | gut metagenome | biome: gut microbiome; feature: rumen; material: RS-attached | host: Bos | place: Iran: Karaj | collected 2018-10 | reverse complement strand
AGGCGGTAATCAGCAGGTTTACACTTTTCTGCAGGTCTGCAATGCCGCAGGCTTCGCTCATTTTTGCACCGTAGGCTGAGCTTTCTGGTGTGAACCATTTTTCAATTTCGGCAGGAGTTATGCGGCGTTTCTCGACCAGCGTTTGTGAGGCGGCGCGCACGGTGAAGCCGCGTTTACGGAAGAGGTTTGCAATGTAGATGCCGTCCCATGAGAACAGCGGATTTTCTCTGTCGCCAAAGAACTCCTGTTCTGCCGCTTCCATTTTATCCAGTGTTTCCTTAAAAGGACCAATGCTTTCCGGCGAAAGCACCTGCTTGCGCACCAGCTCGCTGATGTGCTGTCCGCGGCACGGAATCTTCTGGGAAATTACAACCTTCCCGCCGGTCGCGAGCGGGCATTCGTAGGCAAAATCTTCGCCGGCTTTTTCTTCTCCCTTATCTGAATCAGAATAAGGTACGGCAGGAGAATCCGCTTCCTCTGCATCCTTCTGAGGCGTCATTACTCCGGCAAGGGAATCAGCCAGGGCAATAATAGAAGGCTCACTGGCAAACGGATCTGTAAAGAACACGCGGTCAAAAACAGCCCCGTCGTACTGGAACTTTACCAGAATATTATAAAAATCCTTTTGAGTCAGAAAATCAGTTGAAATAGAAGAGCCGCGGTACTGCAAAATAGGGCGGTCAAGGCTTCCGAGTGTACGGCCGTATTGCTCGAGAATCTGCATACCTTTTTCTGTACGGCACACACCGCAGGTAACGCCCTCAGGAGTCTTTCTCGCAATATCCCAGAGTAAAAGGCCGTTATCTGCATTCCAGATTAAGGAACGATGATGGCGCAGTAAATCAGCCATAGAAATCATTGTATCGCGGATACCAAGCAGAACCTCGGCGCGGTTAGAATCAAGGCGCTGTCTCCAGAAGCGGTCTGCACGGTCGAGTACAACTTCCTTTGCCGGATCTTTTGGACTAAAGGTCAGGTTCTCTTCTGTCTTAACTGTACCGCTCTTAAAGTGCTCGTTTACCCACCATTCAGAAATAGGATTTTCTCCAAACTCTGATTTTTCACAGCCGTCTGTAGCCCCCGGCTTTCTGGCTGTAAATATATTAATTGAGCCTGTAGTTTCCGGAGAAGATGCAAGTTCATCTGAAGTATACTGCTCGTGAGTCTGTGCTTTTTCAAGAATTGCTGCAATCTGAAGCTCACGGCGAGAAAGTACACCATCTCTGATAGTTGCTTCGTAGCCCTGTGTACTTGGATTATAGAAAACTCGTCCGCTCAAGGTATCTGGCAGATACTGCTGAGCAACCCAGTGGTCGCGGTATGCGTGAGGGTAGAGGTAGCCTGCACCGTGACCAAAGCCTTCTGCGTCGCGGTTATTGTCTTTAAGATGATTTGGAACTTCAGCATCTTCTTTTTCAACAGAAGCAAGAGCATCAAAAAAGGCCATGCTGCTGTTAGATTTAGGTGCAGTAGCAAGATACAGCGCCGCATGTGCAAGGAAGTAACGTCCTTCCGGCATACCAACGCGGTCAAAGGCCTGTGCACAGCTTTCTACAACGCTTATAGCATTCGGATCTGCAAGTCCTGTATCTTCACAGGCAGAAATAAGCATTCTGCGGAAAATAAAATGAGGATCTTCGCCTGCTGCAACCATTCGGGCAAGCCAGTAGCAGGCTGCGTCCGGGTCGCGTCCCCTCAGAGATTTTATAAAGGCAGAAATAATATCATAGTGATAGTCGCCGTCGCGGTCGTACAATACAACCTTTTTCTGAATACTTTCCTCGGCGGCTTCTTTAGAAATATAAATCTTAGTTCCATAGGCTGGAACCGGCGGATCTGTATACGGTGACCACTTTTCCGGAGTTGTTTCAATTGCAAGCTCCAGAGCGTTCAAAAGAGAACGGGCATCACCATTTGCAGTTTCAATCAGATGTTCAAGAGCACCCTCTTCAAACTCAACCTTCCAGTGCCCGTAACCGCGGTCAACATCGCTCAAAGCCTGATGAGCGGCTTTTTCAAGGTCATTATAGGTAAGCGGTTTAAGCTGGAATACGCGGGAACGTGAAACCAGAGCCTTGTTTACTTCAAAAAAAGGATTTTCAGTAGTAGCGCCAATCAAAATGATTGTGCCGTTTTCTACCCATGGCAAAAGTGCGTCCTGCTGGCTTTTATTCCAGCGGTGAACTTCGTCTACAAACAGAATTGTACGGCGGCTGTAAAGATTATAGTAGTCTTCTGCCTGTTTAATTGAATCGCGGATATTCTGAACGCCGGTAAGTACGGCATTCAATGTAATAAAGTTTGATTTTGTATGATTTGCAATAACGCGGGCGAGGGTAGTTTTACCGCTTCCCGGAGGTCCATAAAAAATAACCGATGTAAGCTGATCTGCCGCAATGGCGCGGCGTAAAAGACGGCCCTTTCCAACAATGTGGTCCTGGCCGATATATTCATCAAGATTTCGCGGCCTCATACGGGCCGCAAGAGGTTCCTGAGTTAGTTTAATTTGTTCGAATAAAGAGTCTTCAGACATATCTCTCCTTCGATTTTTAAGCGACTCTCATAGTCTCGCCGCTTACTCTCGGTTCCAGTTACCTCTTTCAGGGTAGTATGACCAGAGACCAACGTTATCAAAATTGTATGAGGCTCCGGCAAAGGTAATAGAAGCATAAAGACTGCTTTCTATTTCTTTCTTTTCTGGGCTGGCATTTACCAGAGCAAGAACCATATAAGAACTTGTAATCTGGAACTGAGCGTTTGTTTCAAATGAAGCAAAACCTGTTGGGATACCTTCATCCAAAGTTGCTCTTGTAATACCGCCAGAAGTTCCTGTACTTGGATTACCATAGCCAATAAGAATAGAATCTGCAGTAGTTGCCAGTGCAGAAATTACAGTTGAACCGTCGCTGCCCATTGCAGCCTGTGTAGTTCCATCATAATAATAGAGCTTGTTATTGCCATTAGTATAATAGCAGTAAGTAGCATCAGTTGTATAGGTTTCATTTGTTGTTGCAACAGAAGAGGTAACAAACTTTACTCCACCATCAAAATATACTGCAGCGCTAAACACTGGTGTATATCCTTCATCTGTAGAAGGCTCTGGATCAATAATAGAAGATGTAGCAATTGTGATTTCAGCAGGAACTGATAAACCGTTGAGCTTATAGTACTTATAAGCACTGTTTTCTGAATCATAAGCTCTGATAAATGCTTCGCGGTGTGCTTTCTGAGGTGCATTTGTCTGGAATACACGGAAGTTTGAATCATAATAAGTTGAAGATGAGTTATAAGTAACAGGGAAAATCTCGGAATTATTCTCTGTAATAAGAGTCCAGCTGTCATTTCCGTCTGTTTTTCCCCAAAGCTTAATATTTGAAGGATAAGACAAACCTTCTGTGCTTGTGTGCTCATAAACAGCAGTTACAAGGTAAAGGGTAGTGCTGTTTGCGAGTACAGAAAGAATCTGCTCTCCAGAATGACTTGAAGAATCAAAATCATAGCTGTGCAATCCAAAAGGAATGCTGTATGTGCCCCATTCTCCGTGAGAGTTTTTATCCTTCTGTTTGTAGCGAAGACCGTCATCTGCGGCAAGGAAAAGATATTCTGTTCCGCCGGCTGTATATCTTGTGATTGTACCAATGTTTCCTGAAACTGTAGGATCTTCTGGTTTTACATCTTCGCGGATTGCTTCATATATTGGACTCCAGCAGCCTGTAAAAAGAAGAAGTGAAGTCATTAATGTTAATATAGCTATTTTTTTCATTTTTATATCCTGTTTTAGAAGTGGTAGCGTACCGAAAGACCGGCACTTGTGAAGAATCCGTTATCTGCCTTGTGAACCTTTGGGTTTTCAAATAAGAACCACTGTGGAATCCAGTAAGTTGTAGAAGAAAGTCCGAAAGACCATGATTCAGAGAATCTGTAGAAGGCTCCACCGGTAAATTTTGCAGTAAAGGCTGGGAAATAGGTCATAGACTGGCAGGTAAGTGTTGCAAAACCTACATCCAGCATGAGAGGGAACTCAAACTTTCCTACATAAGGCTGGTACATTACACCAAAAGTAACTGGTACAGAGAACAATGGCTTTTTACCGATAGAAAGGTTGTAGCCGAGAACTAAATCTCCGCCCACAGCAAAGTACTGATTCAAGAATCTGTAATAACCTACAGAAACTTGTCCACCAACATATAACTGAGATCCAAAATTTAATGGAAAGTTTGCACCTAAATCAATTTTAATGAACTGGTCTCCAGCTCCGTTCTGTTCGTAAACATATCCGTCATCGTATTCTTCATCATCTTCATAATATTCATCTGCAAAAACAGCAGCAGATAATAAAAGAATGACAGATAATATGGAAATAAAGCGTTTCATATTGCGACCTTTTTTTTATTTCAGTATATTTTGTTACTATAAGAATATACTGTTTTTATGGCAGTTTATCAATAAAACAGAAAGGAGCTATGAAGGTTACATGAGCGCAGTTATTATTGACGGTAAGCAGGTTGCTGCAGATGTTCGTGCAGAAGTTGCACAGAAGGTTAGTGAACTTAAACAGAAGGGAATTGCCCCTTGTCTTGCAGTAATTCTTGTAGGAGAGAATCCAGCCAGCGTTAGCTATGTTACAGGAAAGCAGAAGGCACTTGCAGAAGTTGGTATGGTAGACCGCTCAGTACATCTTCCAGAGAGCACAAGCGAAGAAGAACTTCTTAAACTGATTGACCAGCTTAATGCAGATGACAGCGTACACGGAATTCTTGTTCAGCTGCCTCTTCCAAAGCATATTAATGAAGAAAAAGTGATTATGGCAATCTCTCCTGAAAAGGATGTAGACGGCTTCCACCCTGTAAGCGTTGGTAATCTTATGATTGGCCGCCCTGGATTCCTTCCTTGTACACCTCATGGAATCATTGTTCTTCTTAAAAAGGCCGGAATTGAGACAAGCGGTAAGCATGCAGTTGTAATTGGCCGTTCAAACATCGTAGGAAAGCCGGTTTCCATCCTTCTTGCACGTAAAGATGTAAACTGTACAGTAACAATGTGCCACACAGGTACTAAAAATATGGCAGAAATCACCCGCCAGGCAGACATTATTGTTGTTGCCAGTGGTCATCCACACACTCTTACTGGTGATATGGTAAAAGATGGCGCGGTTGTAATTGATGTTGGTGTAAACCGCATTCCAGATTCAACTAAAAAGTCTGGTTTCCGTCTTATCGGAGACTGTGATTTTGATGATTTGAAGGAAAAGACTTCATTTATCACACCTGTTCCGGGTGGAGTAGGTCCTATGACTATTGCAATGCTCATGCAGAACACCCTCGAAAGTGCAGAAAGAAAGGCAAATTAATGATTGATATTCAAAGTGAAGAAGACACCCGTGCCGTACCTCTCCAGAAGGTGGGCGTAAAAGGTGTAAAATATCCCGTAGTCGTTCTTGATAAGACAGCAACAAAACAGCACACCACTGCTTCTGTAGATTTATTTGTAAATCTTCCGCATAACTACAAGGGAACCCACATGTCCCGCTTTATTGAAGTGTTTCATAAGTATCATTCTGATATTTCTATGCATCACTTTCTGGACATGCTGGAAGAAATGCGTACAAAGCTTTCTGCTCAGAAGGCTTTTGGCCGCATAGAGTTCCCATATTTTATAGAAAAGAAAGCGCCTGTTACTGAAGCTGCCGGAATTATGCAGTATAAATGCTCTTATGAGGGTGAGGTTAGCGAAGATGGAACCCGGAAGTTCTATATTTCTATCCAGGTTCCGGTTGCAACTCTTTGCCCGTGCAGTAAAGCTATCAGTGAATATGGTGCACACAACCAGAGAGGCATTGTAAGCGTACGTCTTTTGTATAAAGAGTTCTTCTGGATCGAAGATGTTATTGAAACAATCGAAAATTGTGCCTCAACTCCACTTTATTCCCTTCTTAAACGCAAAGATGAAAAGTATGTTACTGAACATGCTTATGAAAATCCTCGCTTTGTAGAGGATGTTGTTCGTGAAGTATATCTCGGACTTAAAAAACTGGGATTTACACAGTTCTCTGTAGAAGCAGAAAACGACGAAAGCATCCACAATCACAATGCGTACGCCTTCGCAGAATATTCAGAATAAAAAAATAGAGCCGTCAGACCACCTGACGGCTCGTATTTAATACGTAAAATACCAAAAGACCCAAAAACAATTTTTTAAATACTTATTTTGTTTTTAATTCATTTTTAAATAATTTTTTTAATACTTTTTCTTTTTTAACTTGTTTTTAACTATTTGTTTTTAACTTTAGGCTAACTTTACTTAACCTAAGATTATAGTAATATGACCTGAGTAATATGTCAAGAAAAAATTTAAAAAAAGTTTAAAAATATGCAAATTTTAACGATTTTTTGCTACTTTTTTAAAGAAATTCTTGTGCATAGAATCAAAAACCGTGTGACCACAGTCATATTAAACGTTTTTACTATTTTTAAAGTGAATTTTTAGGGGATTTAACGGATGAAGGCATAAAAAAACCGGCATTCTGGTTAGCCGGTTTTTTAGTTTATAATATTTTGTTTTTTAACAGAATCACGGACAACTACGTTACCATGAACAACTTTTTTTCCAATATGGAAGTTAGGATTTTCAAGCTTTAAGGCAATACTTTCAGCAGCAAGCTGGGCCATTGTGTTGTAGTTGATACTGTAAGTGGTTAATTTTGGAATACCAATGTCAGCAAAAATACCATCATCAAAAGCTGCTACCGAAATATCTTTTGGGATGCTGTATTCAAGGCCTTCCAGGTTATGAATCAGCTTGTAGGCTGTTCGGCAGTCGTTACAGATAAAGGCATCTGGCATTTTATCTGGAAGAATAAGGCTTATTTCTTCACCAAAATCAGTTACGTCCGGAATCAAAAGCTTTTTCTGAAGATCCAGTCCGTGATGAAGCAGGGCTTTTGCAATTCCAAGGTAGCGGTCCATTACGATTTCTGCAAACTGAATGTTTCCAACAAAGCCTATGGTTTTACAGCCCTGATCAATAAGATAATTTGCAAGAGTAAAGCCTGCATAAAGGTTATCTGTAATAATTCCGCCTTCATTTACATCATCATAGATATGTGCAAGGAAGAGGAATGGTTTTCCGGTTTCTTTAAGTATATTTACATATTCCTTACTCATCTGACCAAGAATTATAAAGGCACTTACCTTATTTTCTTTTAAGATTCTTGGAAGAATAAGCAGGTGTTCTGTTTCATCTGAGATAATTTCTGTGATTCCGTAGTAATTAAGCTGTGTAAGATTTGTGATGAGTGGTTGTTGAAGGGACATATAGGTAGCATTGGCATTCATACTGCGTTCTGCAATCAAAATGCCTATGTTGTGCGAAGACCCGTCATCATTATTTGAGGATTGAGATTTCTTGTAGCCTAATTCTTCTGCTTTGGCAAGAATTTTGGCCCTTAAGTCTTCGCTCACTCCATCTTTACCTGATAACGCTTTTGATACAGACATAACTGTGATATCAAGCTCATCAGCTATATCTTTCATTGTTACTAGGTTTCTCATTAAATTCATTATATATTAAAACTAAAGTTAACGCAAAGGTATTGAAGATATATTTATAAATTCTTATTTTTTTTGTACAATACAGTGATATGCGTACGTATTTTTTTGAAACCTATGGCTGTGAAATGAATATAGCGGAATCTGCCGCAGTAGAACAGCTCTTTATTGCCAGAGGCTGGAAGGCTTCGGAATCTGCTCAGACTGCAGATGTTGCAATCATTAATACCTGTTCTATACGCGAAACAGCCGAAAACAGAATTCTTGGCCGTTTGGGCTGGTTCAGCGGTCTTAAAGCTGTTCGTGAATGTAAGGTTGGCGCAAAAACTAAGCTTCTTGAAGAGGCTGTTGAATATGTTCGTGATGGTGCAAAGCCTCTTACTCTCATTGTTATGGGCTGTATGGCAGAAAGATTGCTGCAGTCGTTCCAGAAAGATTATCCTTTTATTGATTACGTTGTTGGAACTTACGCAAAACATCATTTTTCGGAAATCATTAGTGCTATAGAAGAGGGCAGAAAGCCTTATAAGATTGATGATTCAGAACAGTACCGTTTTGCGGCTTTGTCTGCCGAGCCTGGTGCATTTTCTACCTTTGTGCCTATTATGCACGGCTGTAACAATTTCTGTACTTACTGTATTGTTCCGTATGTTCGCGGTCGTGAGCTTAGCCGCCCTGTAAATGAAATCCTTAATGAAATTGATCTGCTTGGTAAGATGAAGGTTCGCGAAATCACTTTGATTGGCCAGAATGTAAACAGTTATCATAGTGATGATGGAGTGAACTTTGCGCAGCTGCTTCAGAAAATTGCAGATCATCTTAGAGAAACAGATTCTCCTATTAAATGGGTTCGCTTTATGTCTTCTCATCCAAAGGATTTTTCTGATGATGTTATTGATGTTATTGCAAAAGAGAGCGTAATCTGCCGTCATATTCACCTTCCGGTTCAGCACGGTTCTTCGGAAGTGCTTAAAAAGATGAACCGCCGCTATACTCGTGAGCATTATCTTGAGCTCGTTCAGAAAATCAAAGATCGTATTCCTGAAGTTTCGCTTACGACAGACCTTATGATGGGCTTCCCTGGAGAAACAGAAGAAGATGTTGAGCTTACCCTCGACCTTATGCGCCAGGTAAAATATGAATCTGCAATGATGTACTATTATAATCCTCGTGAAGGAACTCCTGCTGCTAAATGGGAGCAGATTCCTGTTGAAGTTCGCAAGGAACGTCTTCAGAGAGTAATTGACCTTCAGCTGGAACATACTCACGAGCAGATGTCTAAGCGTGTTGGAAGCACTGTTATGGTTCTTGTAGAAGGTGTGAGCCGTGATGATAAGACAGAGCTTCTTGGCCAGACTGAGCAGCATGAAAAGATTGCGTTTAAGGCAGACCGTTCATGCATCGGCAGCTTTGTTAATGTAAAAATAACAGAACTCAGCGGAAATACCTTCCGCGGCGAGTTGATATAACCCGGTCATCCCGAACTTGTTTCGGGATCTGGTTAATGGACGTCAGAGATGCTGAAACAAGTTCAGCATGACGTTATAGGAGTGTGATTTATGGTTGTAACATTAATATTGATTCTATTAATCGTCATCTTCATGGCATTTTTCATTGGTATGAACCTTTCAAACCTCTGTACCTTCTGGTTTTTCAAAACCTACACAGAGCTTCCTGTTGCAGTTCTTGCTCTGATTGCCTTTGGAGCCGGAATTATTTTTGCACTTCTGTTCATTCTTGTTGCAAAGATGAGAGCTCCTGCCAGCGATGCCGAAGCACGTGCCGCTAAAAAGCTTGAGAAGAAAGCCCGTGCTGAAGAAAAGCTCCGCCTTGCAAGAGAAAAAGAAGAAGCCAAAAAGGCTGCTAAAGAAGCGAAGAAGAATCCTCCGATACAATAAATATGAAGAAAATAATTACTGTTGTACTTTCACTTTTCCTTTGTACTTCAATTTTTGCCGCAGAACTTACCGCTGCCTTTGTAACTGCAGAGGCTGCTAAAAAAGATTCCGTAGACGAATCAGTTACTTATCTTAAATCTCAGATTTCTAAAATGACCTCTCAGGCAGAAAAACGTGCCACCTGGATTTTCCTTGCTTCTCTTCAGGAGCAGATGGCTTATTTTGATGATGCCCAGAAATCCTATGCACAGGCTGCCGCAATTGCCGCAGGCGATGTAGAAGGAATGCCTAAAAAATCAAACGAGCAGATTGTTCTGGATGCAGTTCGCTGTGCCCTTAGCTCTGGAGATTATGCAACTGCAGACAGTTATCTTAATTCAGCAGTTCGCAATTCAAAGAATGCAAATGTTCAGGCTTATATAAAACTTTATACCCAGTGGAGTGCCCTTTGTAAGGCAGATGATGTATCGGCCATTCAGGAACCTGTAGTAATGCTTCAGGCTTATCTTAAGGTAGATTCAATGGCTGCCGTAAAACCTGCAGTTCTTCTTACTCTGTGGTATGTAACCGGCGACACTTCATACTCAAAAGAAATCACAAAGCTTTATCCAAAATCTATAGAAGCTTCTATTGTAAAAGGCGATGCACAGCTTTTACCAACTCCTTTCTGGTTCTTTGTTCCTAAGAGCGGAGAGGCAGAGCAGGGAACAGGAAGCATTGCAATGCCGGAAGAACCAAAGCAGACAGCTGCCCAGGCCACCGCGGCAGCTACAGCCCCTGCCAAGTTTACAAAATGGCAGCTTGGTCTTTTCCGTACCGAAAGCAACGCAAAACTTCTTGCTGATGAAGTAAAAGCAAAAGGTTTTGATTCATACATAACAACAGAAACTCGTGCCAGTGGTACTACTTACTATATTGTTCTTGTAAGAGAAGACAAAAATGGCAACGTAGCAGACAGACTTCGCAGCAGCGGTTATGACTGCTACGGAGTTGAATAAAAATTAATTATGAGCCTGGCTCATTTTTTGAATAATTGTATTAACACTGTCCTTTTTGATTCCCGAGTAATTTATTACAAAGCTTTCAGTTGAGGGCAGTGTTTTTTTATCATAATAATAATCTGACAAAAGCTGAATGTTGATGCCTTCCTTCCGCCATTTTTCCTGTATAAGGCGGGCATCAAAACCGTTGTTCAGAGTCAAGAGAAAGTGAAGTCCCGAGTTCTCTTCACGAATCGAAAAAGCCTTTGAAAGCGCCGAGTTCTCAATACCTGTAATCAAAATATTCCGCAGGCTCCTGTAATAATTTTTCATTCGGTTAATATGCTTTTCGTAATGCCCGGCTTCTATAAAACGGGCAAGCGTAAACTGTTCAAAACTCGAAACCTGACACGAGTAAAAACCGAGCTTTTGCGAAAACTCCGCTGCAAGCTCCTGCGGCAAAATCATATAGCTGATTCGAAAGGAAGGGGACAGAGTTTTAGAAAAGGTGTTTATATAAATTACCCGTCCGTTCTGATCAATACTTTGCAGGGTAGGTAGCGGCTTTCCAATAAAACGGAATTCGCTGTCATAATCATCTTCTATAATAAAACGGTCTGGGGCTTTTCTTGCCCATTCCAAAAGTTCAGTGCGACGCTTAAAGTTCATTATGACGCCGGACGGAAAGTGATGCGATGGAGAAACGTGAACAATATTTGCCGCGGCCTTTTGAAGCTCTTCTATGATTATTCCGTGCTCGTCAATATTCACCGGCTCACACCTTACCCCGTTAAGTCTGAAGATCTCTGCCGCTTTGTGATAACCCGGATTCTCTACGGCAAATATTTCATCTCTCCCAAGAAACTGAACCAGCATAGAATACAGCGATTCTGTTCCGGCCCCTATAATTACCTGAGATTCGGAAACGTCCATGTTGCGGAAGGCTTTGAGATGTCGGCAAATTGCACGCCTCAATTCCAGTGTGCCAAAAACATCAGTTCGTTTTAGTAATTTCTCATTTTCAGAAGAAAGCACTTGTCTCATAGTCTTCGACCACAGTCCAAAGGGAAACTTCCCTGGCACTGCCGCATTACTTGTAAAATCTGCAAAGTAAGTAAGCGGGGCTGCAGGGATGTCTGATTCTCTGTGGTCAGCTTTGCGGCTGCTGGCGTTTTCGGCGTTTTCCTTTTTCAAATGCCTTGCAATATCCGAAATAAAAAATCCCTTCTTTTCTATAGAATAAATATAGCCTTCATCAATCAGCTGAAGATAAGCATTCTGTACGGTAATCACACTGATTCCAAGGTGCTGGCTCAATACCCGCTTAGACGGAAGCTTTTCATTTTCTTTCAGAACTCCATCCCGAATCTGATTTTTGATTGAAGTGTAAAGAAAATCTGTAAGAGTTTTGTTCCCGCGTTTTTCAAAGTCCAGAGTTATCATAAATCTGATTATATAAAACTTATTATAAATTGAATATATCTATAATATCAGATTGTCGCTACTATCTACCTATAAACAACGCCATCTGGCAATTCTTTCGAGGTAATAAAATGGATAAAAGACTTTTGACAATTCAGGACATTTCTTGTGTTGGACAGTGCTCGCTTACAGTTGCACTTCCTGTAATTTCTGCCTGCGGAATTGAAACTGGAATTCTTCCAAGTTCTGTTCTTTCAAATCATACTGCAGGTTATTCCGGCTGGACCTTCCACGACCTTACAGATGATATGCCGAAAATCCTTGAACGCTGGCTTACAGAAAAGGTGAGCTTTGATGCTTTTTATACAGGTTACGTTTCAAAGGCTCAGATTCCATACATTCTTGAAATTATGGAAAAAGCTGCCCGTCCTGACGCACTCCGCATTGTTGACCCGGTAATGGCCGACAATGGAAAACTTTATACAGGTTTTGATGAGGATTTCCCACAGGAGATGAAAAAGCTGATTAACGGCGCGGATGTTATTATGCCAAATCTTACAGAAGCTGCCTTCCTTCTTGGCCAGCCATATAAAGCAGATGGTTATGATAAAGCGTTTATCGAAAAAATGGCTCGCGATCTTGCAGCCCTTGGCGCTAAAAATGTAATTGTTACGGGAGTCAGTTTTGAGCCTTCTAAACTTGGTGTTGCAGTTTATGATGGAAATAAAGTTGAATATTACTTTAATGAAAAGCAGGCTGTAAGTTCTCATGGAACCGGAGATCTTTACGCTTCTGTTGTGGCAGGTGCTCTGCTTCGCAGTAAGTCTCTTCTGGATGCTGCAAGTCTTGGAGCTGATGTTGTAGTGGAAGCAATTAAACTTACAGCCGGCGATAAAGAGCACTGGTACGGTGTTAAGTTTGAACAGGCTCTTCCATATCTTATTAAGCGCCTTTCGTAAGTTGATTTATACTGATTTATAGAATGTCTTTGCAAATGGTGCGGTTATGTGTTGTTTCATTCGTTTTTTTTATGTAAACTGTAAATGAAAAATCAGAAACAATACAGGAGACCGCACTATGGCTAAAACATTTGACGATAAAAAAATCATATACACAATGGACCGCGTTACACGTTCTTATGGAACTAAGGTGGTTCTTAAAGATATCAGTATTTCCTATTACTATGGTGCGAAAATCGGCGTAGTTGGACCTAACGGTTCTGGTAAATCTTCACTTTTTAAGATTCTTGCCGGAAAAGATACAGACTTCGCTGGTGAAACTTCACTTGCTCCAGGCTACACAATCGGTTACCTCGAGCAGGAACCAGAGCTCGAAGCCGGCAAAACTGTAATGGAAATTGTAAAGGAAGGCGTAAAACCAATCACAGACCTTCTTGCAGAATTCGATAAAATAAACGAAGCCTTTGGCGACCCGGATGCAGATTTTGATAAGCTCTGTGCCCGCCAGGGGGAGGTTCAGGAAAAACTTGATGCACTTGATGCATGGAACCTCGACAATAACCTTGAGCTTGCTATGGACGCTCTCCGCTGTCCACCTGCTGATCAGGTTGTAGACGTGCTTTCTGGAGGTGAACGCCGCCGTGTTGCTCTCTGCCGTCTTCTTCTTCAGAAACCGGACATTCTTCTTCTGGACGAACCTACCAACCACCTGGACGCAGAAACTGTTGCCTGGCTTGAACGCCATCTTCAGCATTATCCGGGCACAATTATCGCAATTACCCACGACAGATACTTCCTGGACAATGTTGCCGGCTGGATTCTTGAAATGGACAGAGGTGAAGGTTATCCTTTCAAGGGAAACTACACCCAGTGGCTTGAAGCAAAAGAAAAGCGCCTTGCCCTTGAAGAAAAACAGGCAAGCGTACGCCGCCGCGAAATGCAGGAAGAACTTGAATGGATTCACGCTGGGGCAAAAGGCCGCCAGGCAAAACACGAGGAACACATTCCAAAATACGAAGCCCTTCTTGCTGAAGAGTCAAAACGTGTTCAGCTTAAAGACAGCCAGATTTCAATTCCGGCAGGTCCACGCTTAGGAAACGTTGTAATCGATGCTGAAAAACTTACAAAATCCTTCGGCGACAGGCTTCTTTTTGAAAACCTTGATTGCCACATCCCGGCCGGTGCAGTTGTATGCATTGTCGGTCCTAACGGTGCCGGAAAAACTACCCTCTTTAAGATGATTGCCAGTGCCGCAGGTCAGGAAATTGAGCTCCCGGACGGAAAAATGGGTAAAGAAGTTCCAGATTCTGGCTCAATCAAAGTGGGCGATACAGTTAAGCTCGTCTATGTTGACCAGATGCGCTCAAAACTCGACCCGAACAAAACAATTTATGAGATGCTTTCTGGCGGAAGCGATCTGGTAAAACTTGGTGCAGTTGATGA
>JAEEGJ010020724.1_pt1 | contig 14249 bp, 7 predicted proteins | sample 8958761 | NCBI WGS metagenome assembly JAEEGJ01 (sample SAMN16246546, study PRJNA631951) | gut metagenome | biome: gut microbiome; feature: rumen; material: RS-attached | host: Bos | place: Iran: Karaj | collected 2018-10 | reverse complement strand
AACTATTCCTATTCTGCCTTGTAGCAATGGCTTTTGCCGCTTGCACAAAAGAACAGCTCCCTGTCGCCAATTACGACATTATCCCTCAACCCAAAGAGGTTCAACTGAATGAAGAGAAACCATTCGAACTAGGCCCAAAGACTATTGTCTATTACGAATCGGGCCTTCAACGAGAGGCACAGTTTCTGGTCGAATACGTGAACGATATCATGGACTATGCCATGAAGATGCAGGAATACCAAAGCCAGCCCGACGGCATTGTGCTGAAAGTGGTTCCCGAAGACTTTGACCAAGCCGAAGCCTACGAAATCAACATCACCCCCAAGCAAGTCACCATCAAAGGCGCTGATGCTGCCGGTGTTTTCTACGGCATCCAGACCCTCCGCAAGAGCCTGCCTGTAATTGTCAATTCTCAATTGTCAATTCTCAATTGTCAACTCCCTTGCGGAACAATAAAAGACTACCCCAACTTCGCTTATCGCGGCATGCACCTCGACCCCTGCCGCCACTTCATCCCCTTGGACTCGGTGAAGGTTTACATTGATATGCTGGCCATGCACAACATGAACCAGTTCCATTTCCACCTCAGCGAGGACCAGGGATGGCGCATCGAAATCAAGAAGTACCCTGAACTGACGGAGATTGGCGCTTATCGTAATGGCACGGTCATTGGGCATAATGGAAATCTTTACGATACTATCCGCCATGGTGGTTTCTATACCCAAGACGAACTCCGTGACCTCATCCAATATGCCGCCGAGCGTCACATCAATATCATTCCTGAAATTGACCTGCCGGGCCACATGCAGGCTGCCTTGGCATGCTATCCTCAGTTGGGTTGCACGGGTGGTCCCTACGAGGTGTGGAGGCGCTGGGGCGTGTCGGAAGACGTGCTTTGTGCCGGCAACGAGGAGACCATGCTGTTTGTCGAGGATGTGCTCAACGAGGTGATGGATGTGTTTCCTTCGCCCTATATTCACATTGGCGGCGATGAGTGTCCCAAGGTGCGTTGGGAAAAGTGCCCCAAGTGCCAAGCCAAAATCAAGGAACTGGGCATCAAGAAAGACGACAAATTCACCGCTGAGGACTACCTGCAAAGCTATGTGATGAACCGCATGGCCAAGGTGGTGGAGGCCCGTGGAAGGCGTGTCATCGGTTGGGACGAGATCTTGGAAGGCAACGTCTCCGAGACGGCCATCATCATGAGTTGGCGTGGCACAGAAGGCGGCATCGAGGCGGCAAGGAAGGGTCATGATGTGATTATGGCACCTTCATCGCACCTCTATTTTGACTACTACCAGAGCGAGGACATCGCTAGCGAGCCCATGTGTATTGGTGGCTACCTTCCCGTGGAGCGCGTGTATGAATTCCAGCCGCTTCCCGAGGAACTGACACCAGAGCAGCAGAAGCATATCATCGGTGTGCAAGCCAACATCTGGACGGAATACATCGCCCATTTTTGGCATGTGCAATACATGGCCTTGCCGCGTATGGAAGCCTTGACTGAAATACAGTGGAACAACCCCCAGGAGCGTGACTTTGACGCTTTTGTAGAGCGTTGTCGCCACATGACGCAACTCTACGAACTCTATCATTACACCTATGCCGACCACATCTTCAACCCGCAGGTCTGGGCGGATACGGTGGAAGCCAATCTGGCCACTCGTAAGCCCATCTCGCTGCGTCAGCAGCCTGCCGAGAAATACACCTACGAAGGGGCAACGTTGCTCAACGACGGCAACTTGGGTAGGGGAGCCTACAACTCAGGGCGTTGGCTGGGCTTCTGCGGCTATCCTTTGGATGCCGTCATCGATATGGAGCAACCTGCTGAGATGAAGCATGTCTGTTTTCATGCGCTTACCAATAAAGGTGCATGGATTTACAACCCGAGCCAAGTCAAGGTGTTGGTTTCCGACGATGGCGAGACTTTCCGCGAGGTGGCGCAAAAAGAAATTCCGATTTCCACTTGGGCCGACAGCGACGGCATCTTCGCATATGAAGTGGACTTTGAGCCCGTCACGGCAAAATATGTAGAAGTTGTGATTTCAGGGTACGATCTGCCCGAAGACCATAGTGGATTTGGCAATCCTGCTTGGATTTTCGTGGATGAGATAGAGGTGTGGTAAAGCTGGTTGCTGAGTACTGAGCTTGTCGAAGTATCGAAGCACCGTCATTAATCGGTCGGCCCTTCGACGAGCTCAGGGACCTTAACTTTTACGCTTTCTTCAGCAGAATGACATACACCGGGAAGTGGTCGCTGTAGCCACCCATCCAGACGCCGCTGCCGAAGGTGCGGAAGGGATAGCCGTTGTATTTGCCGCCATGCTGCTTCAGGAACTCCTTGTTGTGGACCTTTGCGTTCTTGAACTGATAGCTGTCGTAGCCATTGGGCAGCAGGGCAGGGGTGAGGATCATCTGGTCGAGTACGCCAGGAGCATCGCGGTAGTAATTGGTGCCATAGCCCTTCTTGTGCAGCTCGTACATGGGATTGAAGAACTCACCATCGCGAAGGTCTTTCATGTCGCCTGAAGCACGCAGATATTCCGTAACGGTCTTGTTGGTCGGGTAGTCGTTGAAGTCGCCCATCATGATGATCTTGGCGTTTTGGTCCTCGCGCATGATGCTGTCGGCGATATGGCGGCACAAATTGGCGGCTGCAATACGGCCGGGCATGGAGCGCTTCTCGCCGCCAGCACGCGAAGGCCAGTGCATGACGATGAAGTGCATCATCTCGCCATCGAAGAGGCCAGAGACGACCAACTGGTCGCGGGTGATGAACTCGGGATCCTCGGGGACAATGGTGCGGTATGATTTGCTGTTGGTTGGCTTGAAATATTTCGGGTTGTAGAGCAATCCCACATCCACGCCACGGCGGTCGGGCGAGTCGTAGTGTACCACTTGGTAGTTTCTATCCTTCAGTTCAGGTTGGGACACAAGGTCCTCCAACACGGTGCGGTTTTCCATCTCCGACATGCCGAGGACAGCTACACCATCGGGTGTGATGTCTGTGCCGATAGTTGAGATGGCGTATGCCATGTTATGAAGCTTGTTGAGGTATTTCTCGGTATTCCACTGGTTGGCGCCTTGGGGCAAAAACTCCTCATCGTTTTTGTTCGGGTCGTTGATGGTGTCAAAGAGGTTTTCCAGGTTATAGAAACCGACCAAACCGACTTTGTAGGCTTGTTGCTCTTGGGCGGCGACGCGATTCATTCCGAGGCTGAAAGCCAATACTGCCAATATGAAAACAATGTGCTTTTTCATGGTGAGAATGAAATTTGGGTTGATAACGCGGCAAAGGTAGCAAATTAATCCAATAAAAATGATAGCAACAAAAGAACTTTTTCCTATTTTTGTCCGTTTGATTCACACAAAACTCAACGCAAATCATAATACATTCAATATGAAGAAATTCCTACTTTTAATGGCGGTTCCTTTGCTGATGGTGTCGCGGCTTGCAGCCCAAGTCATCGACTCCACCGACTTGAACCAAAACGACTTGCCGACGGTGATCCTGATGGATTCCGACTTTGAGGAGTCCTCCACCTCGGTCAATGACGCCTCGACTTTGCTGAACTCGTCGCGCGACGTGTTCAACAGCATCGCGGCCTACAACTTCGGCTCGCTGCGCTATCGTGTGCGTGGCAACGACTCGAAGTACAGCGATGTGATGATTAACGGCATCCTGATGAACGACCCTGAGACGGGACGTCCTGTCTTCAGCAATTGGGGCGGCCTCAACGACGCTTTCCGCAACTCAGTCCTTGTCGAAGGTCTCGGAAAGACCGATGCGGGCTTCGGCAACTTGGGTGGCCTCACGGCTTATTCGACACGCGCCTCGCAGTACCGCAAACAGATTTCGCTGAGCTATGCTCTCAGCAACCGTTCTTACAACCACCGCGTCATGGCCTCTATCGGCACTGGCGAGATAGGCAATGGTTGGTACCTGATGGCTGCTGCTAGCGGACGCTATTCGGGGATTCATGCCAATGGCAACTTTGAGTCCAATTGGCGGAACAACTTGCATAGCACCTTGACGGGCTACACGGAAGGTACCTTCTATCAAGCCTACAGCTATTTCCTCTCCGTGGAGAAGAAGATCAACGACCAGCACAGTATCGACCTCACTGTGTTCGGCGCACCCTCGCAGCGCGGCGGCTCGGCACCCGTTGTGCAGGAAGCATACGACCTTGTCGGTTCCAACTATTACAACCCTAATTGGGGCTATCAGACCATCGACGAAAATGGTACGCAGGTGATCCGCAACTCGCGTATGAGCACATATCACCAACCGTTCTCCAGCCTCACTTGGTATTGGACACCGAACAGGAAGACTTCGTTCCAAACCTCGGTCTACTATTTTGCTGGCAAGGCTGGTCAGACTTCGTTGGAATGGGGTGAAGCTCCCGACCCGCGTCCCGACTATTACAAGAACCTGCCGAGCTATTACATGACCAATGCCCATAGTACGGCGGAAATCGAGGCCCAACTTGAGGCTTGGCGTAACCGCGATCCGAAAGTCACCCAAATCGATTGGGATGCCCTCTATATGGCTAACCGTAACCACCTCTTCACTGTGCACAACGCTAACAACGGCGAAGACGGCACGGTGACGGGAAGTTTCTCGAAATATATCCTCGCTGAACGTCACTACGACAAGATGCAGACTGGAGGCGCTTCCTACTTCAAGCATGAGTTCGCGCCTAACCTCATCATGACAGGCGGTTTGGCGGTCAATGTATCGAGGACACATTATTATGAATGCGTCAATGACCTCCTTGGCGGCAAATACTACTATGATATTAATAAGTATGCCGAAAACCTTGAAAACGATGACTGTCAGACCAACCTGCTCAACACAAACCATGTGGCCAAGGTCGGTGATATCATCAATTACAATTATTACGCCAACCGCAACTATGGTCGAGTTTGGGATCAGATCGACTGGCTTGTCGGCAACTTTGACTTGTATCTTGGTATGCAGCTTTCATTCACTCAAATCTGGCGTACTGGCCTCTTCCAAAATGGTGAGTTTGCGGACAGATCTTACGGTGACGATGAGAAGCACAATTTCTTGGATCCGGGTGTGAAGGCCGGCATTTCCTATGCTATAAATGGTCGTAACCACATCGTGGTCAATTGGGCCTACATGTTACAGTCTCCTCAATTCCGCGATATCTATGTGTCGCCGCGTACGCGTCACACCGTCGTGGAAGGTGACCTGAAGAGCGAGCGTATCAATGCTGTCGATTTGAGCTACATGTATCGTTCGCCTGAGTTCAAATTCCGTTTGACAGGGTATTACAACACCTATAACAACATCATCTGGAACCGTAGCTTCTATTGCGAGAATGTCTATCAGAATACTACCACTAGCGCTAACTCTTACACCAGTGAGTTCATCAACTTCATCATGACGGGTACTAAACAACGCTGCGTCGGTTTGGAGATGGGAGCTGAATATAATGTCTCGCCAACGGTCACCTTGCAGGCCGCTGCAGCCAACGGCATCCATGTCTATGCTAACAACCCGTTGTTCTCGGTGTATGATGATAACAACGATATTGCCTACATCGATGGTCATACGGCTTATCTGAAAAACTATCACGTTTCTTCGGGTCCCGAGACGGTGGCTTCGTTAGGTATCAAGTACAACTCGCCTAAGTATTGGTGGGTGAGCCTCAACGGTAACTATATGGCCAATATGTACTTCGATGTGAACCCCTATAATCACACGAAACACGGTATGGACCACTACGCTGTGGGTGACATCCGCATCGAGGACGTTTTGAGCCAAAACCCGTTGAAGCCCACTTTCACGCTTGACTTCTATGGCGGTTTCTCAAAGCGTTACAAAGGCTACTATTTCCTCTTCAATTTAAGTGTCAACAACCTGCTCAACAACAAGAGCGCTATTCTTTACGGTTACGAGCAGTTGCGTTTCAACGCCAACAACCCCGATATGTTCCCCGAGAAGTATTCATATATGTACGGCTTGAATTATTACATCAGTTTCACGGTTAGGAAGTAGCTTCTGGCCTTTGGCCTCTGGCTTCTGGCACCTTTCACATGCTGTAAAAACTGCGTTAAAGATGCCAATAGCCAGTAGCCAGCAGCCAGTAGCAAAAAAAGAAATCAACAAAATAAACACCAAATAAAAATGAAAAACAAAGTATTAAACATCTTTACGCTGCTTGCCATGGTGGGCATGATGTTCACCGCCTGCAAGAAAGAGTATCCCGAACCGCCTATTCAGGACTTGCCTGTTGGTACGGTTTACACCATTGCTGACCTTCTTGAAATGGAATCGGGTACCGTATTTAACTATGATGCCTCGGTGTACGGCATTGTCACTGCCGATGAGCAGTCGGGCAACTTCTACAAGGCTGCCTTCATCCAAGACCGCGCCACGGGTGCCGCCCTTGAACTTCACCTCAATGCTGTTAGCGGCCTTCGTATCGGTGACTCTATCCGTGTCTACTTGAAGGATGTCACCTATTCGTTGTACAACAACCTGCCTCAGTTGACAGATTTCGAGGCCGACGGTCACATCATCATCTTGGCCAATTTGCCCAAAGAGAAGCATATTCAACCGGCCTTGACCACCATCGCCAACATCAACGCGGGACAGCATCTGGCGGGTCTGGTGCGTCTGGAAAATGTGAGGTTTACCGAAAAGAACACCTTCGCCGATCCTTCTGGCTACGGTAACCGCACCTTGGCCGACCCCAGTGACTACTCACAGACCGTCATTGTGCGCACCAGCAATTATGCCAACTTTGCTAATGACTCGTTGCCGCAGGGCACAGGTAATTTGACTGCCATCGCAACTGTTTACGGAAACACTTGGCAACTCTACCTCCGTTCGGCTCGTGAACTGGAGTTTGATGGTTATGTCCCAGGCGAGGATTCCGGATTGCCTTATTATCAAGACTTTGCCTCTTCGTTTGGCACCTATACGACTTACGATGTGTTAGGTCCTCAGTCTTGGGAAATTGACTACAACACGGCCAAGATGACGGGTTATGTCAACAGCACCAATAATGAAAATGAAGACTGGTTGATTTCGGCTAGGTTCTCCTTGGAGGGTGTCTCGCAGGCCAGCATGACCATGAAGTATATAGCTAGGTATTTCGCGAATCTGAACCAAGATGTCACAATCCAAGTTTCAAACGATTATGTTTCTGGTGATCCTAGACAAGCTTCTTGGACTGAGTTGTCGGCCAATTTGAGCGAAGGCAGCAACTGGACCGATTTCTATTCAACCACAATCGACCTCTCGCAGTTTGCTGGACAGAAGATTTGTGTTGCTGTGAAGTATCTCTCAGACAATGTCAAAGCTGGAACCATCGAGGTGCAGAGCATCCTTATCCAAGAGGGCAGCGGACCAACGCCTCCTCCTGGTCCGAATCCTGGTGGCGAAGTCCAGAATATGCCGTACACCCAAAGCTTTGCATCCGAGTTTGGCACATACATGACTTATGATGAATTGGGACCGCAGTCTTGGGAGATTGACTACAGCACCGCCAAGATGACGGGTTATGTAGGGGGTACTTACTATGAAAACATAGACTGGCTCATTTCTTCACCAGTGGCCATCACGGGTGTAAACGATGCCAAGATGACCATGAAATATATTGGTCGTTATTTCACCAATATCAATAATGAAGTGACCATTTGGGCTTCAACGAATTACACTTGGGGCAGTAACCCGACACAGACTACTTGGATTCCGGTATCTGCAACTCTTAGCGAGGGCAGCAACTGGACAGACTTCCTGACTGCTGAAATTCCGTTGACACAATTCGTAGGTCAGACGGTTACATTCGCGGTGAGATACACTTCCACCAACAGCAAAGCTGGTACGATGGAAATCCAGAGCATTTCTATTGAAGAAGGTAGTGGGGTTGGCCCAACACCTCCCACACCTGGTGGAGAAACTCAGTACTTGCCTTATAGCCAGTCATTTGCCACTGAGTTTGGTACATATATGACTTACGATGTCTTTGGCCCTCAATCTTGGATGATTGACTATAGCACGGCCAAGATGACGGGTTATGTTGGTGGTACCAATAACGCCAATGAAGACTGGCTCATCTCTTCGCCTGTGGCCATTACGGGTGTAAGTGATGCCAAGATGACCATGTCATACATTGGTCGTTACTTCAACAACATCAACGAAGAAGTCACCATTTGGGCGTCAACCAATTACACTTGGGGTAGCGACCCGAATATGGCCAGTTGGACGAGAGTTCCCACTGTTTTGGTGGAAGGCAGCAACTGGACTAATTTCATCGCCACGGAGATTTCGCTTACGGATTATGTCGGCCAAACGGTCACTTTCGCAGTGAAATACATCTCCACCGACAGCAAGGCTGGCACGATGGAGATCCAAAGCATCATCATCGAAGAGGGTAGTGGTGTGACACCTCCTACACCTCCCACTCCTGGACAAGGCGAAGGCAGTGGCACGGCTGACGACCCGTACAATGTAGCCGCTGGTATTGGCTTGCAAAGTGAAGAGCCTATTGCATGGGTGCATGGCTATATCGTGGGTGCCGTGAAGTCGGGTCTGAGCTCGGTCACGAGCAACGCTGACATCAACTGGAGCGCCCCGTTCGACTTGGCCACCAATGTGGTTATTGCTGACGATGTCACCTGCCGCGAAATCAGTCAGTGCATCATCGTCAACCTTCCTGCTGGCAAGCCGCTCCGCACGCAAGTCAACCTGATGGACAACCCGGGCAACTTGGGCAAACATCTGGCTGTAAACGGCAAGCTCCGCAAATATTTTGGCCAAGCTGGTCTGCGCGACAGCAACGGCACAGAGGCTGACTTTGTTTTGGAAGGCGGCGTTGTTCCTCCCACTCCAGGTACGGAGATTTTCTCGGAGACTTTCTCTAATGGTCAAGGTCAATTCACCATTCAGGATGTCTTTATGCCTCAAGAGTTGTCCTATGTTTGGAAGCATGACTCCCAATTTTCTTGCATGAAAGCCAGCGCATACGTCTCGGGTCAAAACTATGCTGCTGAAAGTTGGCTAGTTTCGCCTGCCATCGACCTGTCGAATGCCAATGCTGCCACGCTGAAGTTCGACCAAGCTGTCAACTATGCCTCACCTGATGGCTTGTCGGTGATGGTTTCCACCGATTATGCTGGTGAAGTCCTTCAGTGCAATTGGACGGAACTGAACCTCAGCCAATGGCCTGCTGGCAACAACTGGACCTTCATCAATTCGACTGTTGACCTGAGCCAATTTGTGGGTCAAAGAGTGACCATCGCGTTCAAGTACACGAGTAACACTAATGCTTCAGCCACTTGGGAGGTGAAGAACTTTGTGGTGGAGGAATAAGGTGCTTATAAAACACAATCAAAAAGCCTGCTTCGGCAGGCTTTTTTTGTTTCGTCTTGCACCAATATGCAATTTTCCCTTATCTTTGCACGTTGAAAGGAAAACGAATTTGGTATGTCAGAGAATTTGGTCATTATCCCAACTTACAAGGAGAAAGAGAATATCGAGAAGATTATTCGCTACGTCTTCAACCTGCCGATGGCGTTTGATATCTTGATTATCGACGACAACAGCCCCGACGGCACCGCCGACATCGTGAAAACACTGATGGCGGAGTTCAGCGACCGCTTGTTCATGATTCAGCGGGCAGGTAAGTTGGGACTAGGTACGGCTTACATCACCGGCTTCAAGTGGGCCTTGGAACGCGACTATCAGTATGTCTTTGAGATGGATGCCGACTTCTCGCATAATCCCGATGACTTGGAGAGATTGCACGATGCCTGCGCCAATGGTGCTGACCTCTCAGTGGGCTCGCGCTACAAAACAGGTGTCAATGTAGTCAACTGGCCGATGGGGCGCGTATTGATGTCATATTACGCTTCGGCATATGTGCGTTTCATCACTCGCATGCAGGTGCGCGACACCACGGCAGGTTTTGTGTGCTACACGCGCAAGGTGCTTGAGACCATTGATTTGGATAGGATCAAGTTCGTGGGTTATGCCTTCCAAATCGAGATGAAATATACTGCTTGGAAACTTGGATTCAAGATTGAGGAAGTGCCGATTATCTTTACCGACCGCCGCGAAGGACAGTCGAAGATGAGCAAGGGCATCTTTCGTGAGGCTGTGTTTGGCGTCATCAACCTGCGTTGGAGAGGCATGACTGGTAAGATTAAACCAAGAAAAAGCTAATGAACTACTATATCAAAAATGCGACACTTGTCAACGAAGGCCAGACCTTTGTGGCAAGTGTTTTCGTTTCGGATGGCAAGATTACCAAGATTATTCGTGAAAAAGAGGACGGCCCTTCGACAGGCTCAGGGACCTTTGCTCCTTCAACTCAAGTCATTGACGCCACAGACAAATACCTCATCCCTGGCATCATCGATGAGCATGTGCATTTCCGTGAGCCAGGTCTGACCCATAAGGCCGACATCTACACGGAGAGCCGTGCCGCCGTGGCAGGTGGCGTGACTTCGTTCATGGACATGCCCAATACAATGCCGCAAACTACCACACAAGAGTTGCTGCAACAAAAGTTTGACCTCGCCGCCGAGAAATCCTTGGCCAACTATTCTTTCTATTTGGGTGCTACCAACGACAACCTTGCCGAAGTGGTGAAGACAGATCCAAAAAGGGTGTGTGGCATCAAGCTTTTCATGGGTTCAAGCACGGGCAATATGCTTGTGGATAAGAACGAAGTCTTGGTTCGGCTCTTCAGAGAGTCACCCTGCCTGATTGCCGCACATTGCGAGGATGAAGGTATTATCCATTCCAACACGGTGTGCAGCAAGGATTTGGCTTCAAAAGGTGAAGTCATCCTTGATGCGAGCATCCATCCATTTATCCGCACCACAGAGGCTTGCTACAAATCCTCTTTCAAAGCCGTTGATATGGCTGAAAAGTTTGGTGCCCGACTGCATGTGCTTCATATCTCCACACAAAAGGAATTGTCATTATTTAGGAATGACATTCCGTTGAATGACAAAAAGATAACGGCAGAAACCTGTCCGCATTACCTATGGTTCGACAACCGTGATTATGAAGGGAAAGGCTTCGCGATCAAGTGTAACCCTGCCATCAAGTCGCACCGCGACAAGGAAGCCTTGCTCCAAGCCTTGCATGACGGCTTGATTGACACCATAGGCACCGACCATGCACCGCATCTGCTTGAGGAGAAGATGACGGATGATTATTTCACTAGCAAATCCGGTTTCCCGTCCATTCAGCATTCCTTTGAATTGATGGCTAATGTGTTGCATGACGATTTGGCGTTGCTGGTGCAGCTCATGTGCCACAACCCCGCCCTCTTATACCAAATAGACCGTAGAGGCTTCATTCGTGAAGGCTATTATGCCGATTTAGTGTTGGTTGATATGAATGCAAGTCATTTGATTTCAGATAAGGATGAGTATTCCAAATGCGGTTGGACACCTTATGATGGTGTGGAGGTGCATTCTCGCGTGACGCATACCTTCGTGAACGGCAACTTGGTGTTTGAGAATGGGCTTTTCCATATGGAGAACAGAGGCTCCAGATTGTGCTTTAACAGATGAAAATGAATTAAATAGAAGAAGATATGAAGAAATTGTTTTTATTCTTAGTAACGGTTCTGATGCTTGGCTCTTGTACTGCTCAACTGACCGAAAAAGTAGAGAACAAATTTCCTAACGGCCAGATTCAGCTTGTTCGCTATTATGACAAAAATGATAATTGCGTTAAGGAGACCGAGTATTACGAAACGGGTCAAGTGAAGATGGAAGGTGCCATGAAGGGCGAGGAACGTGATGGAGAATGGAAAGCCTATTTCCCTGACGGTCGTGTGCAAAGCATTGGCACTTTCGTGAATGGTTTGCGCACTGGCAAAGCCACCGTATGGCAAGAGAATGGCAACCTGTTACAGGAAGGCTTCTATAAGGAAGGCGCGCACTGTGGCAAGTGGAAATTCTACGACGAGCAGGGTGACTTGGTAAAGGAAGTCGATTTCGGTAATTGTGAATAATATTTACTTGTTGGCTTTCTCCTCGTCGTTGTTATACCATTCCAGGTATTTTTGTGTGTGGAGAATGCCTGAATCGACAAGCTTCTGCTTTTTTGAGTCGGATATACTGAAATCGGTGGAGCTGATTCCTAACGAGTCGATATAAACGGTGCGTTGCCAGTCATCGCTGTGCAAATGCACATTGTTTTGGAAGTCGATAAGCGTGGTGACCAAGGCCTTGGTGTAGGAGAATAGGCTATTGATTTCCTTCGCTGTTGGTTCAATGCTATGATCAAGAAACATCTCAATTTGCTCTTTGGCATCCAGTCGGAAGCCTAGGGTTTCCTTGTTGTAAATGTATTCGTTGGTCAACTTGTTCTTGTTTTTCAGCGACTTGTTGGTCTTATCATAATACTCGGTGTGACGAATGTTTTTCTTGTTCTTGACATAATTGCTACGGTCGAACACTTTAATGGCATAATTATCTAACAGGCCGCCATCCACATAGATGTGGTCATCACCGTTCGCACCGCGTACAGCGCTGAAAAACAAAGGTATCGACATGGAGATGCGTGCGGCATCGGCCACTTTGACATTGGGGGTGAATTCAGCGTTGAACACTTTTGAGTAGCCCGTCGACAAGTCGCTGCCGATGAGGTTGATGTCGAGAAATTTCTTCTCTTTGGCTAAATCCTTGAAAGTGCTTTCGCCGTCACCCGTTTTTTCTTTAATGTATCCTGCCACCAATTCGCGGAAAAACTCGCCTTTGTACCAACCGTAATCCTCAATGAAGCGTTTGGTATTGCGGATTACTCCCCACGAACTGTCCAAAAAGTTCTGGAAGTTGATGCTCCAGAGAATGTCCTTAAGTTCTTTGGCGGAATAACCCAAACCGATTAAGACGGCAACTAACGCACCTGCCGAGGTGCCAGCCACTCGCTTGATGTCTTTCAATATGCCTTCTTTGTCAAGCACCTCAAGGGCACCCACGTATGCGATGCCTTTCACACCGCCACCTTCGAAGACGAGATTTCTGAAGTAGTATTTTTTAGTCATAAGCTTGATGTGTTTTTTTTGTTTTTTGTTTGGCTTCTTTTTAACTCTGACTACTGACTATGACCGCTTTTCCCCTATGTGGAAGCGGTCATAGTCATAGTCACGAGTTATGGTCAATCCATTACCCAACTCGTGCCTTCCTTGCCATCTTTCAGCGTGATGTGCAATTTGGCCAATTCGTCACGGATTTTGTCACTGGTGGCCCAATCCTTGTTAGCACGGGCTTGCTTACGGATGTCAATGATGGTCTGCATGAGGCCGTCGACTAAAGCACCGCTGCCGTCAGAAGCGTTGCTTTCCACCAACCCGAGGATGTCGAAGACGAAGTCCTGGAACAGCTTGTTGATCAAAGCCAGCTCTTCAGCGTTGATTTGTGCCTTGCCATCCTTTACGGTATTCACAATGCGCACGGCTTCGAAGAGGTTGGCAATGACGATAGGGCTGTTGAAGTCGTCGTTCATGGCGTCGTAGCAGGCATCCACAATCTTTTGGATGTCGAGGTTGGCGGCACCTTCGGTTGCTTTCAGGTTCTTGGCGGCTTTCACAGCTTCCATCAGGCGGTTGTAGCCCTTTTCGGCGGCTTGCAAGGCTTCGTTGCTGAAATCCAATGTGCTGCGGTAGTGGGCTTGCAGAATGAAGAAGCGGATGGTCATGGGGCTGTAAGCCTGTTCAATCATTTCTTTTCCGTTCTTGTCCTTGTGGCTACTGCCATTGAAAAATTCATCTAAAGTGATGAAGTTGCCTAAAGACTTGCCCATCTTCTGACCACCGATGGTGATCATATTGTTGTGCATCCAATAGGTGACGGGTTGTTTGCCGTTGGCGGCCACGCTTTGTGCAATCTCCGACTCATGGTGCGGGAACAAGAGATCCATTCCGCCACCGTGGATGTCGAAGGTTTCGCCTAAATACTTGCAACCCATCGCGGAGCATTCCATGTGCCAGCCCGGAAAACCGTCGCTCCATGGTGAAGGCCAACGCATGATGTGTTGGGGCTCAGCCTTTTTCCATAAGGCGAAGTCCACAGGGTTGTGCTTCTCCTCTTGACCGCTCAGCTCGCGTGTGGTGTTGAGCATTTCCTCGAAGTTGCGTCCCGAGAGGATGCCGTAGGGGTGCTCCTTATTATATTTCTCGATGTCGAAATACACTGAGCCGTTTTCCACATAGGCATAGCCGTGGTCAAGGATCTTCTGCACCATGTCA
>JAEEGJ010020723.1_pt1 | contig 14251 bp, 11 predicted proteins | sample 8958761 | NCBI WGS metagenome assembly JAEEGJ01 (sample SAMN16246546, study PRJNA631951) | gut metagenome | biome: gut microbiome; feature: rumen; material: RS-attached | host: Bos | place: Iran: Karaj | collected 2018-10 | reverse complement strand
AGTTTGAGCGTGACCGCTACCACATCGTCGACCCTGACGGTCTCGAGATCCTTTTCAAAGCCTATCGATGCGCTGGCCGCCTGTACCTTTGCCGGCGCCGCGAGAGGTGAGATCATCACCGCCGCCGTAAGAAGCAGCGTGATCACAGTTTTCATAAATGCCTTCATTTACAGCACTTCCTTAATCTTATTACTATTGGCCGTGGCTTATTCGCCGCCGCCCTCGGGAGAACCTTCGCCCGTTGACTCTCCGGAACCTCCTTCAGGCTCGCCGCCCGCTTCGGTCCCGTTCTCGGTCCCGGTCTCACCGCCATTTTCCGTTCCGGTGCCGTCTGTGGGCTCAGTGCCGTCCCCGGGGATATTCGCGTCACCCTCGCCTGCACTTTCCGTGCCCTCGGGTGTCTGCGCGTTCTCCGGATCGCCGGTATTACCGGTTTCACCGTTGTTCTCTGTGCCGGATGTATCTCCGGTATTTTCCGCGTCGCCTGTATTGTCCTCCGGTGCCGCGTTAGGATCGGGCTCACGCGAAATGTAGATCTTGTACTTTCTGACCTTTCCGTTCTCGGCCTTAACCTTGACCGTGATCAGGTTCTCACCGACATCGAGATCGAATCTCGAGCCGCTCGTGATCTCAGCCAGTTTGCTGACCGTGACCGCATCAACGATCGCGCTGCTGACCTCATGATCTACGATGATCGAGTAGGACTGCTTGACCGATGAATCAAAAGTAGGCGTCAGAGGCAGCTCATTGCCGTTCTGATCGGTTATCTTAAGAGATTTGAGCCAGTTGTTGGGGTTAAGTGCCTTTTCGGGAGCTATGCATATCTCCTCGGGCATGTTCAGATATACGGGGATCGTAAACTCGATCGCCATTTCCGATGCGTTGTCATAGCCGCGCGAGGTGGATGTACTCTCGGTGCATGCCGCCGCGACATTGGTCATGTACTGATGCGTGAACACGGGGTAAGCGCCGTCGGAAACCACGTTGAAACGCTCAAAATACAGCGTATCCTGGCCTTTGTTGACATAGTTGTAGCCGAGATAGAAAGCGCCGCCGAGGATCGCCCTGAAGGGATTGTTCCAGGGGATCAGGTACAGCTGGTTCATCGCCGCGCTGCCGCGTCCCTTTTTCGCGAACTCCAGGCCGTTCCTGATGTTCTGGCCGGGTATCGCGCTGTCGTTCGCGCCGACGTTATAGAAATTATACAGGCCTTCATAGCCCGACACCGTGCCGCTCACGCTGTTGCTGGGCGTACCGTTTCCGATCTCGTTCTTGGAGCGGGAAACCAGATGATAGAGGCTCACGCCCGAATACTCCGCGGCCATAAGGAAGGTATCGACGTAGCTCGTTTTCCTCGAAACGCCGAAATCGTCCATGTAACTGTAGGTCGCTCCGTTGCCGAAAGCGGTGGTCTTAAGAATGTCGGCCGCGCCCTCGCCCGTCTGTATCGAAGGGTTGTAGGTCAGGTTCTCAAACATGAATATGCCCGTGTAGGTCAGGAAATTCCTCGGGTCCATGTAATACCTGACCGCGTCTTCCGATGCGGCAACCCAGTATGTTCCGTCAAATATCGTGAACTTGTCAGTTTTCCAGCTGTAAGCGCCCTCCTCGAACGAAAGCCACTCGAGGCTGTAGTAATTGGGAAGGAGCGATACGCCGACCTGGGACTCGGCCGCAACGGCCTCATTCCAGTCGATGCCCGTGTGATAGGCCTTGAACTCCCAGAGCGGATACTGCGCATGCAGATCGCGCAGCATCGGTTTATAGGACTCGGGAAAACCCTCACGCTCGAGCTTTGTCTCGAAATCAAGCGGTGCCGAGGAGGCCTCGGTCTGGTTGCTGAGCAGATTGATCAGCACATCGGACTCGAGATGCGTCGAACGGATATATCCGAAAAACTCAAATCCGTTGAAGTAGAATCTTATGTAGCACCAGATCTTTCCGTTGTCGATCGAAACATCGATGATCTGCACGGGATCTCCGGTGTAGAGAAGCACTGCCCTGCCGTCAACGGTATAGAGCATCTCTGATGAATTCTTGGCGGAAGTCCTAACCGCCAGTCCCGCAGCGTCCCTTACCACCGCATTGGCGCCGTCAAAGGCGGATGCGGGATCGGGCTTTGCGGGCTCAGCATCGTCGGGCTCATCATCGTCCGGGTCTTCGGGCTCGGCGGGCGGAGCCGCGGGCACCAGATAGCTGACCGTATAACTGCTCAGGGTAGAAACGAGAGCAAGCCTCGATGCCATGATATATCCGTTGTACGTCTTGTCCTTATAGTCGACGGTTACGCCGAATTTCTTTTCGCCGGTATTGGTCGTATAATCGCCGGTGATCGTAACGACGGTGCCCTTAGCGAGCTTTATGTTCTTGCCCTTCGCGTAAGTAAGCTTTGTCGACTTATTGATCTTTTTGTGTATTATCTGGTTCTTGTACGAAGTCTTAGCCGTAACTCCGGTAAAATCGGTGATCTCAGCATATGCGCTCACAACGTAGCCGCACATGTATTCACCGTCCACATCGACAACGACCCTGTACCATTTCTCCGAAACGGTCTTGCCGTTTGATGCGGTCAAGTCCACGGCCTTTGTATTGATGATCGTGAGCTCTTTTTCGTAAGGAAGCACCGCCAGCACATCCGCGCCCTCTACGGCCGCGCTGCGCAGGTTCAGTCCGGTCTTCGCGATGACCTTTGCGGGGATCGCATACTTTGCGGAATAGCTCTTGGTCGCGAGCTCATAGCCGTCGGGAACTCCGTGGGAAAGATCTGTAGGTGAGGTGGGCACATAAGGGCCGTCCTCAGTGCTGTCGCCGGTGTTGTCCGTGCCGGGTTCATCCTGACCGGGATCCTCGGGCTTGTCCTCCGGTTTGTCCTCGGGCTTGTCTTCGGTCTTGCCGCCGTCTGTTTTGCCGCCATCCGTATTCGATGGAGTTTCGGTTACATTTACATAGCTGCCGAGGCAGTAACCCTCGATGATATTGCCGTTGAATGCCGCCGTGATATGATACCAGCCGTCGGTCTCGCCCATGATCGTGACTTTGCAGCCCGAAGTCAGGACGACATCCGCTCCGCCGGCCTTAACGATAGCGTTGTCTGTACCGGGACCCTTGCGCACATTGAGCTTGGTCGCGGTGATCTCGCCGTAGGAATACTCGGGCTCCTTAAAGGTCTCGGCCTCACCGGGTTCGATAAAGTCTCCGCGGCAGTACCCCTCGACGCGTGCTCCGTCAACCGTCGCGTACAGGCGGTACCATCCGTTTTCCTCGCCGATGATGCTGACTTCCTGACCGTATTTGAGCACCAGGCTCTCGCCGTTAAGCAGGACCTTTTCATAGTCGGTCGAAGGTCCCTTGCGCACATTTACCGTGCCCGCGATGACCGTGCCCTTGCGGTAGCTGCCCTCGAGACTCGTGCCGTCGGGAATCTCGATATATACGACATCGCCCTTTTTGCTGAGCGAATAGCCCGTAACCAGCGTTCCGCCGCATACGGCGCGCAGATAATACCAGCCGTCCTTCTCTCCGAGGACCGTTACCTCCTGCCCGTACTTAAGCACAACAGGGTCATCGCCCGCGTAAACCTTGGGATAATCGGTGCCGGGGCCCTCACGCATCACCAGCTCGGTGGCGCGAATGATGCCCGTAACGGAACTCTCGGCCTTTGCCTTTCTCGCGGCAAAGCCCGTCGGAAGTATCAGGGTTATTATCAACAAAACGGCAGTTATCCTGCCAAAAAAAGCTCTTTTATTCAAATCTGCCAGTCCTCCGGTGGTTTCTTATGTTTGCAGTATTATAACTCGCGAATTGCTGCGCAATTTGCTCTATGCTTTTAATATATCGGCATTATTCTACAAATGTATAACTTTGCTACAATTGTAGAAGGATTGTGTGGCAAGTTAGTGTCATTTTTCAAAAAGTTTTATTATGAGATGCCCAGAATGTAGATCACCACATAGAGAATAAAAGATATGCCGTTTACGATCATCCCCGCGATCGGCACGGACACAAAGATATCACGCTCATTTGCCGCGATCGCAGAAACTATGACCCCGATCAGCGAGATCAGTGCCGCCGCTACGCCCATGACGCCGAAAGAAAAGGCGCTCTCGCCCCTGATCGCCGTAAGGATCGCAAGCACTATGAACAATACGATCGCCAGACTGCCCGTTATAAGAAAAAGGATCGCGCGCCATGAATTGTGGCGCCCTCTGAATTTAACCGATTGAATACCCATTATGTACTCCCGTCCGTCCGCCTCCGGCGGACCCAAGGTCCGACAACTGTCGTACGCGTGGCTCACCCCGCCGTCAACTTGTCAGTTCCCGCAGATTTAAGTATAATACTCCTTGGATATAGTATCAAGCAAGGAGATAAGGATATTGCTCAAGTCTTTTTTCAGGAAGTTTTTTGGCGGGCTCGCTTCATTTTTCAAAAAAACAGCGGATGACGGAGTTTCCGCGTATGCCTCCGACACTTCGCTGTTCATTATCGTATCATTCTTTCCGTTTTTGATGTTCCTGCTTACGCTGCTGCAGTTCCTGCCTTTTTCGCAGAAAGAGCTGATGGACGTCATCCGCAATTTCGTGCCGCTCCAGGTGGCAGACATGATCGGCGTGCTCGTGGACGAGCTCTATTCGACGACCTCGCTGGTCCTGTCCATCACGATCGTCCTGACGCTCTGGTCCGCATCCCGCGGCATCCTCGGCGTATACCGCGGCCTCAACCGCATCTACGGCATTGAGGAAACGCGTAACTACTTCGTGCTCCGACTTTGGGTCATGCTCTATACGCTGGTTTTCGTGGCGATGCTGTTCATGCTCCTCGGCCTCTATGTATTCGGCGGCGTCATCATTAACTGGCTCACAAAAGAATTCCCGATCCTGATGATGAACAAGTACACCATACTCGTCGTCAGCCTGCGCAGCATCATCGGTATCGTGATCCTGATGTTTTTTTTCCTCGTGATGTACGAAGGCATCCCCAACCGCCGCTCGCGCCTCATCGGCGAGCTCCCCGGCGCTCTCGTCGCCTCCGTGGGCTGGGTGCTCTTCTCATATTTCTATTCGTTCTACATCAACCACATGGGCAGCATGATGACCACCTACGGCAGCCTGACCGCTGTGGTGCTGTGCATGCTGTGGCTGTACTTCTGTATGAATATATTCTTCCTCGGCGCCGAGATAAACGCGTGGATGCAGAAGAGACGCTCCGCTACATTGCATACATCAGCAGGGCCGCTGCCACCGCAGCATTAAGGGATTCAACTTCACCGGCCATCGGGATGAATACATTTCTCGACGCATGGGCCACCGCTCGGTCCGAAAGGCCGTTGCCTTCGTTTCCGATCATGATCGCAGTACGCGCCTCAAAATGCATCTTTCTGTAGTCTTCTCCGTCCTTTAAGTATGCTGCGCAGATATCTATACCCTCCGTTTTCAGCCTGTCGAGCATCAAAGGCAGATCGTCCGTATATATAAACGGAACCCTGAATATAGCGCCCATCGTGGATCGGGTAACCTTCGGAGAAAAAATATCCGCACATCCTTTGCTGAGGATGATACCGTTCATGCCTGCCGCCTCCGCGGTCCTGACCATTGTCCCGAGATTCCCGGGGTCCTGTATATCCTCCAGTATCAGCAGTTTCTGAATGCCGTCCCTACCCTGCATATCTTTTTCATAAGCATAATCCGGCTGTCTTACCACACACAAGATGCCCTGCGGGGTAACCGTCTCGCACATGCCCTCAAACACGTTATCTTTCACTACAGTGAGAGAAAAAGGCTGATCTTGGGCATCAAAACCCAGCACCGCCAGTTCGGGATATTCATTCCACCCCTTATTGTTCCAGAAGGTCTCGCTGAGAAAAACGCTCTCGGTAAGATCAAGCGCAGACTTGAACACATCACGCGCGATGCGCAGTCCTTCCGCGACAAATACGCCCTGCTCGGTCCTGGCTTTCTTGGACTTCTGCAGCGCGGCGATATTCTTTATGCGCTCGTTCTTATTGCTGGATATGATCTCCATTCTCCGATCCTCAGCTCTCGCTCATCTTCAGCAGCTTTGCCGCCTGGTCGGCACCGGTCAGGGCGTCGATCAGCTCGTTTAAGTCACCGTTCATTACGTCATCCAGCGTATAAAGCGTGAGCTTTATGCGATGGTCCGTGCATCTGCTCTGCGGGAAATTGTAGGTCCTGATCTTCTCGGAACGGTCGCCCGTTCCCACCTGGCTGCGGCGCAGGTCCGCCTCGGCATTGGCCGCTTTTTCCATCTCGAGCTCGTAGAGCTTAGCCCTGAGAACCTTCAGGGCCTTGTCCCTGTTCTTCAGCTGCGATTTCTCATCCTGACACGATATCACGATACCTGTCGGGATATGCGTGAGCCTCACGGCCGAGTCCGTTGTGTTTACGCACTGTCCGCCGTTGCCCGACGCCCTGAAAACATCAAACTTGCAGTCGTTCATGTCGAGCTTTACGTCCACCTCTTCGGCCTCCGGCATGATGGCCACGGTCGCGGTGGAGGTATGTATCCTGCCGCCCGACTCCGTCACGGGGATGCGCTGCACGCGGTGCACGCCCGACTCATATTTGAGCCTCGAGTACGCACCCTGGCCGTTGACCATGAAAACGCATTCCTTAAAGCCGCCGAGGCCGTTTTCGTTGAGTGATACCATCTCTATCTTCCAGCGCATCGTGTCGGCATATTTGCTGTACATCCTGAACAGATCCGAAGCAAAGAGCGCAGCCTCGTCTCCTCCCGCGCCGGCCCTGATCTCGACGAAAACATTTTTTTCATCGTTGGGGTCCTTGGGCAGGAGCAGTATCTTAAGCTCCTTTTCGCAGCGCTCCTTATCGTCACGCGCCGCGGAGAGCTCGGCTTTAAGCATATCGCGCATTTCCTCGTCGGACTCGCTCTCGAGCATCTCCAGGCTCTCGTCTATGGTCGCGGCCGCAGCCTTATACTCGTTGTATTTGTCCACGACAACGCCCAGGTCGTTCTGTTCCTTCATGAGCTGCCTGTAGCGCGCCATGTCATTGACCACAGCGGGCTCATTCAGCTCGTTCTGTATTTCCTCATATCGTCTGACCAGTTCTTCCAGCTTGTCAAACATGGTTGCTCCTCCGTTCCGATCCTTTACGCTTACCCGGCCGTGCCTCAGACCGCGGCCGCCGTTTTACCTGCCTTTTAAGGCACTCGCAGTCTGTCTGCCTTCCACAACTCTGTCGAGCCCGGCGAGGTCCTTATGTACGGCAACCTGTTCAAAACCTGCCGCCTTCATGAGAGCTGCTACCGCCTCGCCCTGTGTATCTCCTATCTCAAAAACAAGCCATCCTCCGGGTGTGAGCCTTTGGGGTGCCTCATTGATTATCCTTCTGTAAAATACCAGTCCGTCCTCGCCGCCGTCGAGCGCCGTCATCGGCTCATACTTCCATATCTCGGGTATGAGTCCGTGAATGAGTCCTGTATCGATATACGGCGGATTGGCCGTTATGATGTCATATCTGCCTTCGAGCCCATCAAAGAGGTCGGCTTCGATGAACCTGAGCTTAGTCCCGTTCAGCTCCGCGTTTTTCTTTGCGACTGCCAGCGCAGCCGCTGAAATGTCAGCCGCCTCCGCATCGGTGATATCCCCGAGCTTTGTGACCGATATCGCGACGCAGCCGCTGCCGGTGCAGAGATCGAGATATCGGATCCCATCGCGGTCGCGCCGCAAAACCTTAACCGCCTCGAGCGCGCGTTCCGCGAGTATCTCGGTATCCTGCCTCGGTATCAGGCAATCCTTATTACAGATAAAAGGCAGTCCCATGAACTCCTGACTGCCTAATATATACTGTATCGGTTCCCTAGCGCAGCGTCGCTGTGTCAGCTCCTTCAGGCGCAAAAGGCTGTCCGCGGGGATCTCTTCATCACGCGCGAGCAGATACTGCGCCTCCGTCAGATCCCCGACATATTCTGTTAAATATCTCGCATCTATGGCAGGCTCGGGCACTCCGGCCGCCTCAAGCTCCGCAGCTGCCTGCCTGTAAGCCTCAAAGTATGTCAAATCGTCAGTCCTTCTTCTGCTTAAGAATGAAATACTGGTCCAGCGCCTTAAGGATCTCGTCGTCCTCCTCGTCGTCGGGCACGGGAGTGTTCAGATCGATCTTACCCGATCCGGTCCTAAATACCTTATCTTCGCTCTTCGTCCCGGCAGGTTTCTCTGCCTGGGCCTCTTCCTTAAGCTCCTGTGCGGCTGCCTTTACTTCCCCGGCCACCTCCTTTGCCTTTTTGCGCGAAACGAAGATATCGTCTCCGTCGAGCTCGGGCTCCTTCGCCTCAGGCTTAACCTCAGGCTCTGTCTCAGGCTTCGCATCTTCCTCAGGTCTGGACTGCTTAGCCTCAGGCTTCGTCTCAGGCTTCACCTCGGGTTTAGCCTCCTCCTTCGGTTCGGGCTCCTCAGCCTTAGCCTTTACAGGCTCGGGCTTATGCTTTTTATGCTTGTTCTTTTCCGCGGGCTTTGCGGGCCGGTCCTCTGTCTTTGCAGTCTCCGCGGCAGCGGTATCAGCCGCATCCGCAGGCTCGCATACAGCAGGGCATGCGGTACCTTCGGGCTGCTCATCGTAATGAGCCAGGAAATCCTTCCAGTCGAATACCGCCTCTACGGAAGCGATAGCGCACTCGATCATCGACTCGTCGGGCTCTGCCGTTGTAAGGTTCTGCAGCGCCAGTCCGGGCTTGCTTAAGAATTCAACGATCTTATTGTTGCTGCGTCCCGCCAGACGGATGAACTCATACGAAATACCCGCGATGATCGGAATAAGTATGAGTCGCGCCGCGATCCTCAGCCATGCGTTGTCAAATCTGATGAACATGAAGAACAGCACACTGATGAGCATGACGATCAGCAAAAAGCTGGTGCCGCATCTCTTGTGATGACGTGACTGCTTTTTAACGTTTTCCACGGTCAGCTCAAGGCCGTTCTCTATGCAGTTGATCGATTTATGCTCAGCGCCGTGATACCTGAACACGCGCTTGATATCGTCCATTAATGAGATCGCCGCCACATATCCGATGAACAGGCCGACTCTGATCACGCCCTCGATCAGCGCCAGCACACCCTCAGACTCGATGTGGTTTTTCAGTATGCGTGAAATAAAATACGGAAGCAGCATGAAAATGCCGACCGCGAGTACCACCGAAAGCACAACGGTACCTGCCATCATGACCTTTTCCTGCTTTTCCTTTTTGGCCTTTTCGTCCTCTGTTACGGGCTTTTCGTCCTCTTCCTCGAAAAAGCTCGCGGAATAAGTAAGCGAGCCGATCCCGAGCTTGAGCGAATCAATAAACGCAAGTACACCGCGAACGATCGGGATCTTGTTAAGACCCGATCTGCTGCCCAGCGACTTGTATTCTTTTGTTTCAGCAACGATCTCCCCATCAGGCTTCCTGACCGCAACGGCGTATTTATCGCCGTTTTTCATCATGACGCCTTCCATTACGGCTTGTCCGCCGATTCCTGATCCCTTCATATGATCTCCCTTATAACCAAAAAACAAAGTGGTTGAAGTTATCAAATAACTTCAACCACTTTCCTGAGTCTAAAGATTTACTTGTTCGCAAGACCGTACTTACGATTGAACTTATCGATAGCACCACGAGTCTGAGCTGCCTTCTGCTGTCCTGTGTAGAAAGGATGGCACTTTGAGCAGATTTCAACGTGAATCTCGGGTTTAGTTGATCCTGTTACAAATTCGTTACCGCAGTTGCAGGTAACCTTAGCCTGATAATATTTAGGCTGGATATCTTCTCTCATAGCTTTACTCCTCACAATTATTTTGTCCGTACCCGCCGGCACCAGCCTCCGGATATTACTCTCGGGCACATAGCCAGACAAGTATAACATGTGAGTTTGAAAAATGCAACAGGATTTTTAAAGTTTTGTTTTCTTAACTACTTCAATGAATTCGCGGTTCGATCTGGTGTGCGCGAACATGTTGATAATGCGTTCTACAGCCTCTTCGGATTTATTTGAATTAAACGCCCTTCTGAGGATATTGTTCGCCTCGATCTCATCGGGCGAAAGAAGCAGATCCTCACGCCTCGTGCTGGACTTGGGCAGATCGATCGCAGGGAAGATGCGGCGCTCCGACAGATTCCTGTCGAGAACCAGTTCCATATTGCCGGTGCCCTTGAATTCCTCGAATACCACGTCGTCCATGCGGCTTCCGGTGTCAACCAGAGCCGTCGCGAGTATCGTCAGGCTTCCGCCCTCACGCATGCATCTTGCGGCTCCGAAGAACTTCTTCGGCATATGCAGCGCCGCGGGATCGAGACCGCCGGAAAGCGTACGTCCGCTCGCCTGCACGGTAAGGTTGTATGCGCGGGCAAGTCTCGTGATACTGTCGAGCAGCACCACAACATCCTTCTTATGCTCAACCAGGCGCTTCGCGCGCTCGATAACCATCTCGGAAACACGCTTGTGATTCTCGGGAAGCTCGTCGAAGGTTGAATAGATAACCTCAACATTCGGTCCCTGAATGGATTCCTTCATATCCGTAACTTCCTCGGGACGCTCATCGATCAAAAGGATGATCAGGTGCAGGTCTGGATAATTCGTCTTGCACGCCGATGCGATCTGCTTGAGCAGCGTGGTCTTACCTGCCTTCGGCTGGGAAACGATCATTCCGCGCTGTCCCTTACCAATGGGGGAGATCAGATCCACGATCCTCATCGCGGGCGAGCAGCCGGGAGTCTCGAGATGAATCCTCTGATTCGGGAAAATGGGCGTCATATCCTCGAACTTATAGCGGTTGATCGCCTCCGAAGGATGGAGGCCGTTAATGGTCTTGATGTACAGCAGTGCGCTGAATTTCTCCGTGGATGTACGGATCTTGGTATTGCCTTCGATGATATCGCCGGTCTTGAGGTTAAACTTGCGGATCTGGGCCGGAGATACATAAACGTCGTTCTCACCGGGAAGGAAATTATCGCAGCGGATAAATCCGTAACCGGACTCAACGAGCTCCAGGATACCTGTCTTGGTCTCGCCGCTGTCAAGCTGCTCGATATCGGGAGAGATCGTGGGATCGAGCGCCTCGCGCTCTTCCGCCGTGATCCTGCCCGTGGAAACGATCCTGCCGGATACCGCAGCCGAGGGCTGTGCGTTCTGCTGCTGGCGTGCCTCGGGCTTTACGGGCCTTGCGGGCTGTGCGGGACGTCCGGCCGCGGGACGCACCATCCTTGCGTCAGCGGGTCTGCCCTGCTGATACTGGCCCTGATTCTGGTACTGGCCCTGTCCCTGATACTGTGCGGGACGTCTCTCGCCCTCGCGGGGCTGTGCCTGATACTGCGGTGTACGCTGCTCCTGACGGGGCTGTGCGGGTCTTTCGTCCCTGTACTGCTGCGCGGGGCGCGGCTCCCTGACCACCTGGGGCGCGGGCCGCTGCTCGGGTCTCACATAGCTGGTTCCTCCGACCGACTCGTAATTCTGCGGAACGATCCCGTCAGCGCTCGATACGGGCGTGTTCTTCACCTCTACCCTGGCTGCGGGGCGCACGGGCGCGGGCGCAGGTGCCGGGGCTGCGGGAGCTTCCTGCTTCTTCGGAGCAGTCTTCTTTGCAGGCTTTGCCGGTGCCTCTTTTGCGGGTTCCTCTGCGGGCGCAGTCTTCTTCGCCGGCTTTGCGGCCTTCTTCTCTGCTGCCTGCTTCAATTCGTTCTTTGCCTTCTCCTGAACTTCGGATAAGACATCTATCAGTTCGTTCTTCTTAAGGGCGGAATACCCCTTCACTCCCTGTTCTTTCGCCAATGCCCGAAGTTCGGCAAGCGACATTTTCTCCATATCCATAAAAAAATCCTTTCGCGTGTGTATTCTGATGCAATTAATGTAAAATGGGAAACAATGGTCGATACAAACCGGAATTGTCCTTGATTTGACCAGTACATTATACAACACGTGCAAAGAAAAGTAAACCACCCCGTTGCCGATAAAAGGAAAAAGGCGCGGGATCACTCTCCCGCGCCCGGTTTATCAGCCTTTTCGCTCCCGGTGTACCGCATCGTTTATTCCGCCCAGTTCTCGATCATGTTCATGATCTGCCCGCGCTCATAATCCACCTCAACTATGGGTATCGCGAATTTGATCGCTCCGCCCGGTGTATCGATGATACATCGCATTCTATCTGAATTTTTACATGAATTCCTGGTCCTGATCAGTGCAAGGCTCCCCATGTCCAGAAAAAGCTCGTCGCATTCAAGCATTACTTTTCCCGAACCGCCCGCATGTTCCCGTTCGATAAGGCAAAGGGCCAGTTCGCCGCTCTCCGCCTTCGCGACTTTGCATTCGTAGACCCGTCTTTTGTCGGATCTCAATGCCAAAGAATTGTAAGATAAGATTTCCAGTTCATCCGTTATTGAATATTTTCTGCCAAATGCTCTGTTTACCGTGTCGATGACTACTCCCCTGTAGTCCTGAGACAGCCTTTGAAGGATCTTCCTGTCCTTTCTCGCCAGCTTTTCAATGTCTGCAACCTCCATATCGGCACCTCCCTTCACTAGTCGGCACCGGGATATGTTCCGGCTTTATCCTATATCTGTCTGCGCCCGTTGATCTCCCTCAGCAGCGCAAGTATTGTTCTGAGAAATACGTCATCGCATTTTTTGGCCTCATATATCACTTCGAGGCAGACCTGAGAGCAATTGTTCCCGTCGCCGGAGTCTGTCCGCTCCGAGTCAAAGAAATCTTCGGGATCTATTCCTACCACGCTGCAGAATACTTCCAGATCGTCCACCTTCATGTTCTGTCTTCCGTTGATGACATCACTCAGGAAGCTGTGGTTTCTGTCCATATCGTAGCATATCAGGTTCAGGGGCCTCCCGATTTCGTCGGCAATCTCCCTCAGCCGCTTTCTGTAATCGCCGTCATATGCCATAATCATACCTCCCATTCATTTATATTAATCAGAATCGGTATGGTATGTTCGGATGTGCTCCGCCGTGCGGATTTTTACGTCGGAGCTGTTCCGATTTCGTGCGGTTTCTTCCGCTTTTTTCGGATGTAAGCCGTTACATTCCTCCGCAGCTTACGAATGACCGTACATAATTATTCAACCGGATTGCAGGCTATAAATTGCTATGCTATACTGAATACACTATTTTTATGAGCTTTGGGGGTATCGGAATGAATTTTCGCGATGCATTAAGATCCGGTAAATACTTATTCTTCGACGGGGGCATGGGCACCATGCTTCAGGCCGCGGGTCTGGAAACGGGCACGCTTCCGGAGGAATGGAACCTGTCGAATCCCGACAGGATACTGAATGTCCACCGCGCTTACGTTGAGGCGGGCTCCGACATTGTCACGGCCAATACCTTCGGCGCCAATTCCATGAAGTTCGGCGACCGCACCGCGGCTCTGATCCGTGCGGGAGTGGAAATTGCACGGAAGTCCGGCGCGCGCTTCGTGGCGCAGGATATCGGCCCCACCGGTAAAATGCTGAAGCCCCTCGGCGATTTCGAATTCGACGCGGCTTACGAGCTGTATAAAGAGCAGGTGCTCGCGGGCAATGAAGCCGGCACGGACCTGTTCATAATAGAGACTATGACCGACCTTCTCGAGATGAAAGCCGCGGTACTTGCAGTCAAGGAAAACTCGGACCTTCCCGTCATCGCCACCCTCTCATACGAGAAGAACTGCAGGACCTTCCTCGGCGCACACGCCGCCGCGGCGACTGCTACGCTCTGCGGACTCGGCGTTGACGCTGTAGGCGTTAACTGCTCTCTCGGCCCTGCTGACCTTTCCGACGTGGTAGCCGAGATCTGCCGTTATTCCGAGGTTCCCGTGATAGTCCAGGCCAATGCGGGCCTTCCGGTCACGGTTGACGGCAAATGCGTATATGACCTTACGCCCGCCGAATACGCGGACGATCTTTGCAGGATACTCGACCGCTGCAGGGACGAAGGCATCGACAAAGTCCAGCTGATAGGCGGCTGCTGCGGCACCAATCCCGACTTCATCCGAGAGGTTGTCCGCCGTGTGACAGCTTCATCGGGCGAGACAATGTCCGATACTTTCGCAGGAGAGCTCACCGGAGGCGCATTCCGCGGCCCTCATTTCTGGAGCGACGAACCCGAAGAACATCTGGCTTCTCCCGACGCGCTGACATCCCACGCAATGGTCTGCTCCGCAAGAGAGCTGGTCGATTATGACAATAAGACCGCTGTTATCGGCGAGCGCCTCAATCCTACCGGCAAAAAGCGCATTTCCGCCGCGCTTCGCGAG
>JAEEGJ010020719.1_pt1 | contig 14252 bp, 13 predicted proteins | sample 8958761 | NCBI WGS metagenome assembly JAEEGJ01 (sample SAMN16246546, study PRJNA631951) | gut metagenome | biome: gut microbiome; feature: rumen; material: RS-attached | host: Bos | place: Iran: Karaj | collected 2018-10 | reverse complement strand
GTTCAAATATATCATCTACATCATTAACATGACCTTTATAATCAGGAATAACTCCATCAAAGTATTTATTAATCATTGAGATAGTTCTATTAACTAGGTTTCCTAAATCATTACATAGATGTGAATTATATCTTTCAACAAAGTCTTCTGGAGTAAATATACCATCAGTTGATGAAGGCATACTTATTAATAAATAGAACTTTAGTGCATCTAATCCATATCTATTAATTAAATCTTCTGGATAAATAACATTTCCTTTAGATTTACTCATCTTACCATCTTTCATGTTAATCCAGTTATGAACAAATATAGTTTTTGGTAATGGTAAATCTAATGCCATTAAGAATATAGGCCAATAAATTAAATGGAATCTTGCGATATCTTTTCCAATAACATGCATATCTGCAGGCCAATATCTATTAAATAATTCATCATTATCTTGTCCATATCCTAAAGCAGTTATATAGTTTGTTAGAGCATCTAACCAAACATAAACAACATGTTTTGGATTTGATGGAACAGGAATTCCCCAAGTAAATGAAGTTCTACTTACACATAGATCTTCAAGACCTGGTTTAATAAAGTTATTTATCATTTCTTGTTTTCTATAATCTGGTTTAATGAAATCAGGATGAGATTCATAGTATTCTAATAATCTATCTTGATACTTTTTCATATTGAAGAAATAAGCTTCTTCTTTAGCAGGTTTAACTTCTCTTCCACAGTCAGGACATTTACCATCAACTAATTGACTTTCTGTCCAGAATGATTCACAAGGAGTACAATATAAACCTTCATATTCACCTAAATATATATCACCTTGAGCAATAAATCTTTCAAAGATATCAGCTACTACTTTTTCATGATAGTCATCAGTAGTTCTAATAAACTTGTCATAATCAATCTTCATTAATGACCATAAATCTTTAGCCATTTTAGCCATCTCATCCACGTGTTCTTTAGGTGTAATACCTTTTTCCTTAGCTATATTTTCAATTTTTTGTCCATGTTCATCAGCACCAGTAAGCATAAATGTATCTTCACCAAGCATTTTATGAAACTTCTTTAAGCTATCTACTAATACTTCTGTATATGTTGTACCAATATGATATTTACCACTAGGATAATATATTGGTGTTGTTATATAAAATTTATTCAAATTAATCACCCTTTCCTGTAGATCCAAATCCACCGGCTCTTTCGCTATCAGATGAATCATCGTCTACAAGTAAATATTTACTAAATATTCCTTGAGCAAATCTATCACCTTTATTGATAACTATGTCTTTTTCACCCTCATTTTGGATCTTTATAAATATATGTCCTTCATTATCAGGATTATTATAGTAATCACTATCTACTATTCCAACTTGATTACATAGTCTCATGTTATATTTAAATCCCATAGAACTTCTAACTAATAATGCTAGATATTCGTCACTTTCCATAGCAGCTTTAATACCAGTTGGAACTTTAATAATTTCATTTGGTTTTAAAGTAAATGAGATAGGACTTCTAAAATCATATCCTGCACTATGTTTAGTTCCTCTAACAGGGCACATTAGATCATCATATTCTAAATGATCCATTTCTTCTACATTCTTTAAATATTCTTCTTTAGTTACTATTTCAAATTTTCTCATAGTTATCACTCCAAATCTCTTTAATATTATATATCAGTTTTTATTTATTTTAAACACTTTTTATATAAATCCATAAACTCAATTAAATAATAAATATAATGTTTATCTAAGTTATGAGTAAATAGTTTTATATGTAATCCGTTATTTCTATTTTCAAATTTAAACTTGTCTGAAATATTATATGAATCCATAAATAACTTATCTATATTTATATTATCTGGATTTTTAAGTACAAATTCTACAAATAAATTAGTCTTAACTAAAGGATCTATATCATTTTCTTTAGCCATACTTTCATATAACTTACTATACATATAGATTTCAAGATCTTCATCAATTTTACCAAATCTATCCTCTATTTCCTCTTTAACTATTCCAAGTGTTTCAATAGAGTTAATTGTGCTAATTAACTTATGAACTTCAATCTTAGTAGACTCATCTTTAATATATTCATTCTTAATATGGTTATCTACATCTACTAAAGGTTTTTCATCTTCGATTTCTTCTACTTCTTTAACCATATTACCCTTTAATTTTTCAACTTCATCATTAAGAATTCTTGTGTATAAATCATAACCTACTGAATCAATAAATCCAGCTTGTTCGGATCCTAAGATATCTCCTGCACCTCTAATAGATAAATCTTTCATAGCTATTTGGAATCCACTACCAAGATTAGTAAATTCTTTTAAAGCATTTAATCTCTTAACTGATGTCTCTGTTAAAGATTTATTCTTCTTATATGTTAAATAAGCATAAGCAATCTTATCTGATCTACCTACTCTTCCTCTAATTTGATATAGTTGTGATAATCCAAATCTATCAGAATCAAATACTATTAATGTATTAACATTAGGTATATCTATTCCTGTTTCTATAATAGTAGTACATAGTAATATATCAAACTCATTATTAACAAATGAAAGCATTGTATCTTCAATTTCTTCTTTAGACATTTGTCCATGTATTATTCTTATTTCCGCATCTGGCGCAATTCTCTTTATGTCATGATATTTTTGTTCAATATGTTCAATATTATTGAATAATACAAATACTTGTCCTCCTCTAGACATCTCTTTATATATAGCTTCTTTAAGTATTTGATCACTTTCTTCAATTACATAAGTTTGAACAGAATATCTAGCAGCAGGTGGAGTCTCTATTAAAGCTAAATCTCTTAAACCTACTAATGACATTTGAAGAGTTCTAGGTATTGGTGTTGCACTTAATGTAAGAATATCTATATTTTCTTTATATTCTTTAATTCTTTCTTTATGCATAACACCAAATCTTTGTTCTTCATCTACTACAAGTAGTCCTAAATCCTTATATTCTATTGATTTATTAAGTAGTTTATGAGTACCAATTACTAGATCTACTTTACCCCCTTTTAGTTTTTCTTTAATAATTCTTTCATCTTTTGCTGTAGTAAATCTATTTAGTAATGCTATTTCTACTCCATAATTCTTAAATCTCTCCACAGCAGATTTATATTGTTGTGATGAAAGTATAGTTGTTGGACATAAATATGCTACTTGTTTACCAGAAAGTATTGCTTTAAATATAGCTCTAAATGCTACTTCAGTCTTACCATATCCAACATCCCCGCATAAAAGCATATCCATTGGATATTTTCTTTCCATGCATTCTTTTATTTTATCTATAGCAATTAATTGATCTCTAGTTGGTTCATATTCAAATTCTGATTCAAATGCTATTTGTTCATCATTATCTTTTTCAAATGCAAAACCTTCTTTAAGTTTTCTTTTTGCACTTATTTCAAGTAATTTACCTGCAATATCTTTTACTTTATTTTTAATTCTAAGTTTAGTCTTTTGCCATTCTGTATCACTAAGTTTATTTAGCTTAGGTACATAACTATCACTAGATGCATATTTAGTAATTAAATCTATTTTATCCACAGGAATATATAATTTATCTTTACCATAATATAAGATTTCTAAGTAATCTTTATTAATATCACCCTTTTTAATAGTCTTTAAACCATTATAAACACCAATACCATGATTAATATGAACTACATAGTCTCCTATAGCTAAGTTATTAATGTTACCAATCTTAGTTCCTACTTTAAACTTATTCTTATAAGTACTTGGTCTATCACTACTAGAGAATAATTCATACTCTGTTAAAAGAATTAGATTATCTATTTCAAATCCATAGTCATAATCAGCTTTTATTACGTTAATTCTAGTACTATCTATCTTATCCACAGTAGTTTTATATAGAGGAACCTCTAAGAACTTCTCTAAATTTTTAACTTTATTATCATCCTTAATAGATATAATTACTGTTTTCTTCTTGAATAAAGCGTTAGTTAGATATTCATTTATATAACTAATATTAGATTTAAATCTATCTACTTCTCTACCCTTTAAATTATAGACATGATCTAACTTCTTACCTTCAATTAAGTTATCTATCTTTAATAAATATATTTCATCTTTAATATTAATGTCTTCTAAAGAGAACATATACTTATCATTAGTACCTTTTTCTTTATTAAGGTTCATAATATCATCAGATAATCTATCATATGACTTTCTAATAGTTCCAAAGTCATCATATATAGTTATAGGATTATCTAAATAATCAAATATAGATACATAATTATCTAAAACCTGTGGAATATTCTTTTGTTTAGCTTCAATATCTATATTTTTACTGTTGATAAATTCACTAACTGGGTATATTTCTACATTATTTATATCTTTAATAGATCTTTGAGAGTCTATATCAAACTCTCTAATTGAATCTATTTCATCTCCCCAGAATTCTATTCTTATTGGGTTTTCAAAGTTATATGGGAATATATCAAGTACAAATCCTCTAGAAGAATATTCACCTGTTTTAGTAACAAAAGGACTTCTTTCATAACCATTATTAGATAAATCTCTTTCAAGATTATCTTTGTTACATTCTCCTTTTGAAATATTTATTATACTTTTTACCCATACATCTTTTGATGGCATGTATCTTAGTAACCCGTTAAGGTTAGTAATTAATATATTACCTTTATTATTAACTAAACCATCTAGAGTACTTAATCTAATTGATAATAAATCTGGTGATATAGATATTGATTCTTCAGTTATAAAATCATCCATTGGGAAAAAGAAAGTATTCTTATATAACTTAGAAATAGCTTTATATAATATATTTCCTTCATATATAGAATTAGTTAATAATACTATATCTCTATTAGAATTCTTTTTTATGTCTACAACGCAAAAAGAGGTTAATTGTTTAGTTAACCCCGTGATACCTATATTATCAAATTTATCAATCTTGAATAAATCCTCTATCATAATATCATCTCTTGTTATATTTATTTTGTAACTCATTAAAGTCTAGATTTATATAATCAATAATAATATCGTATGATTTCTTTATAGCTTCTTCAATCTTTTCTCTATCGTCTTTACTAAATTTACCAAGTACATAATCTTTAGTATCAGATTCTTTATTATTTGATATACCTATCTTTAATTGCTTATATTCATTATTCTTGAAGTTAGCTTCAATATTTTTCATACCATTATGACCACCAGATGAAGATCTTTCCTTTAATTTGATCTTACCTACTTCTAAATCTAGATCATCATGAATAACTAATATGTCTCTTTCTTTTACTTTAAAGTAGTCTGCATATTTTCTCATTACATCACCACTTAAGTTAATAAACTTTTGTGGTTTAAGAAGAATGATATCTTCTCCGTCTACTTTACCTTTTGTATATAATCCTTGGAACTTATCTTTATCGATAGTAGCTCCTACTTTAGAAGCAAAAAAATCAATAACATCAAAACCAACATTGTGGCGAGTATGTTCATACTCTTTTCCAGGATTTCCTAGTCCAACGATTAATTTCATTTCTTTGCCTCCTTATATTCTATATATACATCATTCTTAATAAGTCCATGCATCTTAGCTACTTTTTTAATAGCATCTTTTTCAGATTCACCTTCACTTATTAATTTATCCACATGAGAAATAATATCTATATCCTCATATGATTCTTTATCTTTATTTTCTTCAATTAGGATTACAAATTCACCTTTTGGTTCTCCTAATTCTTCAATTATTTCATCTACTTTTCCTCTGTAAACCTCTTCATGCTTCTTAGAAATCTCTCTTGCAACGCTAACGTTTCTATCACCCATTATTTCTTTAATTAACGTAAGTGTTTCTACAACTCTATATGGTGATTCATATACGATAATTGTATATTTTTCGTTCTTTAAAGCCTCTAATTCCTTCTTTTTAGATGACTTTTTACTATCTAAAAATCCATAGAATAAAAACTTATTTGGATTAAGACCACTCATAGCTAAAGCAGGAGTAAAAGCAGTTGCCCCAGGAAGACATACTACATTAAATCCATTATCAATAGCTTGGTAAGTTGGTTCAAATCCAGGATCACATATACTTGGTGTTCCTCTATCAGATACTACTGCTACATTCTTACCATCTTTTAAATATTCAAGTATCTTTTTAGAAGATTCGTTCTCATTAAATTTATGTGATGCAATTAGTTTCTTATCAATATCATAGTAGTTTAACAATTTCTTAGTTTCACGTGTGTCTTCGGAAAATATTACTTCAACTTCTTTTAGAACGTTGATTGCTCTAAAAGTTATATCCTCTAGATTACCAATTGGAGTTGGTACAAGAAACAAAGTTGGAGTGTTATTATAACTCTTTTGACTCATAATATCACTCCTCAACAAAATCTAATAATTCAGAGAATTCAGTATAACCACTTTCTGAATTTAGATGTCCACCATCATCAATAACAATTTGTTTAGTTGCAATTGTATCAGCAAATTCTTTTTCAAAGTCATATTTAACATATGGATCATTCTTTGAATAGAAACAAACTATTTCATCAGCATAGTTTTTAACATCTTTTAAATTATCAAAATACATAGATTCATTAACACTATCATAATCAGGATCAATTCCTAAATAATTGTTAAATCCACATACAAATACTAATCTTTTTACTTTTACTTTGTGTTCTACTAGAAAATGACATACAAATATTGGAGCTATTGAATGTGCAAAAAATACTGTGTTTTCGTTAATTAAACCAGCTTCTAGATATACTGTTAATAATTTATTCCAATTATCATAGTTTTGATATCCTACTCCTGTAGGAAAATCAGGTGTGTATGCTATTCCACCCTTATCTTCAATACTTTTTCTTACAAATGGTACCCAATTTACAAAAGGACTACCAAAACTTCCATGTATTATAAAATAGTTATTCATTACAATCAACTCCAAACATCTTTTTTATTTCATCTCTATATTCATTATCTTTATTGTGGACAATTAATGGAGGTAATACTTTAATACCTTTTCTAGCATTTTTTCTACCTTCAATGATAATCATATTAGAATTTTGTCCTTCTTTTGGATAAATAAATCTAATTATTTTAGGTGTAATGTTATTATCAGTCATAGCCTTCATGATTTCTTCTAGTCTTTCTGGTCTATGAATCATAACAACCTTACCATTATTCTTTAATAATTTCTTACATACTTTAAATATATCATCTAAATTTAGATATATTTCATGTCTTGCAATCCTTTTGATTTTGTTATCATTTTGTTTAGTTTGTTCATTTATCTTGAAATATGGTGGATTACAAGTAATTATATCGAATGTATCCGTTTCAAACTTATCACATAAGTCTTTAACATCCATATTTAATAATTCTATTTGTTTATCTAGTTTGTTTAATTTAATTGATTCTTTTCCTAATTCATATACTTCTTTTTGAAGTTCTACTGCATAAATCTTATCTTTAGTTTTAGTAGTTAATATCATAGGAACAGGACAATTACCTGAACAAAAATCAATTATTTTATCTCCTTTTCTAGGAGTTACATAATCAGAAAGTATTACTGAATCTAATGAAAAGTTAAAATAGTCAGTATCCTGAACTATTTTCATATTCTTAATGTTTAATAAATCATTAACGACCTTCATTTCTTCTCATATCTGTAATTTCTCCATCTTCAAATTGGACTTTATAAGTCATACTTATAGGATCAACAGATATAACCTTTCCTTTCTTATCATCATAGTTCTTTATAGTTCCTACTTTAGGAAGATCTTTCTTTAATATAGTATATGTTTCATCTTCATAGTCTAAACAACAAAGAAGTCTATTACATAAACCATTAATCTTTGTAGGATTTAAAGATATATTTTGATTTTTAGCCATGTTTATAGTTATGTTATTAAAAGAATATAAGAATTCAGAACAACAAAGTGGTCTTCCACAAGGACCAATACCACCAATTTCTTTAGCTTTGTCTCTTGGACCCACCTGGCGTAGTTCTATTCTAACCTTAAATACTTTAGCTAATTCTTTAGCTAATTCTCTAAAGTCTACTCTATCAGAAGATAGATATGTGAAATATAAATGTGTTCTTTCAAAGTTGTATGATGTATCAATTAATCTCATATCAAGATTAAACTTTTCAATTAATTCATTACATTTTTTAGCAGCATTTTCTGCATCTTTTAGATTGTTTTGATAAATAATATCATCTTCTTTAGTAGCTATTCTAATAATACTCTTTACTGGAGATAGTAAAGTTTTCTTATTAATACTAGTTTTATCAGTTACTACTTCTGCATATTGGAAACCTCTTTCAGTTTCAACAATGACATTCATACCACATTTAATATCTAAATGCCCTGGAGAAAAATAGTATTTTCTACCATACTTTTTAAATGTAACACCAAAAACATCTATATTCATACTAATCTTCCTTTCCAAATTCTATGATCATCTTGTCTAATACCATCTTGATATTAGCATTAGTAGATAATTTAAGTTTAGTTCTTTCAATAACTTCTAACTTATAATTAATACTTTCTTTAGAATTATTATTTTCAACCTTTTCTAATTGATCTATATAATTATTAAAATATACAAGATCTCTCTTAAATTTAAGGTTTAATATATCATAATAGAAGTAAAGCATAAAATCAATAACTATTTTTATATCATCTTTAGAACTAAATATATCTGTATACTCTTTATATTTAATAAAGAATCTATTTTTCATAGAATCTATACTGTGGACAAATTCTAATAAGTTATTAAAATACGCTTCATAATTATCTTCAATATAAATTGAATCATATCTTTCTTTTATTATTTCATATATATCTTTTTGATTTTTTATATTATTAAGATTTAATACCTGACATCTAGAAATAATTGTAGGCATTACTAGACTAAGATTAGTTGTAAGAAGAATAGCTACTATATCATCTGATGGTTCTTCTAAAAATTTTAGTATAGAATTAGCAGATGATGCATTCATTTTCTCACACTCTTTAATAATATAGATTTTTTTGTTAGAAATAATAGGTTTCTTTTGGAACTCTTTTTGGAGTTCTGATAATTGATCTTTTTTAATCATAGTCCCATCTGGACTAATTATTGTTAAATCTAAGAAGGTATTATTATCAATTTCTTCATATATTTTCTTGTTAGGTTCTTTTGTAGCAATCTTTTTAGAAAATGCTTTAGCAAATCTCTCTAGATAGTTCATATCATTGCATACAAATAAATATGCTTGAACAGTTTTTTCACTTTCAATACTATCTAATAATAACTTTGTAACTACATTTTGATCATTTAAGTATTCTTCAAGCATATTATTCACCACCTAATCTATTTTAATTCTGCCCTCTAATGCTTTTTGGATAGTTAATGAATCTAAATATTCCATATCAGCACCTACAGGAATACCTGCAGCTATCTTAGTAATAGATACATCCATACCTTCTAGCATCTTAATTATATATAAAGAAGTAGTTTCCCCTTCCATACTTAGGTTTAAAGCTAATATTACTTCTTTAATCTTTTCATCTTTTATTCTTTTTATTAACTCATTTATCTTTATATCATCAGGATTTATTCCTTCTAGTGGAGATATTAATCCTTCTAATACATGATATTTGCCTTTAAATGCATTAGATTTTTCAAAAAGAATTAAATCTTTAGTACTTTCAACTACGCATATAACACTTCCATCTCTTGAGTCATCTTCACATATAGAACATAAATCAGAATCTTCAGTTAAGTTATTACATCTAGTACACTTTTTAATCTTTTTTGAAACATTCAATATTGAATTGGAAAAATTTTCTATTTGATCTTCATTAAACTTCAAAACTGCAAAACTTAGACGTTCTGCATTCTTTTCACCTATTCCAGGTAGTAATTTAAAGTTTTCTATTAAATCTTCTAAACTTTTAGGGAATTTCATTAAAATAATCCTGGCATAGCAGAGCTATACTTACCTAATCTTTTTTCCATTTCAGCATTTGCTTGGTTAATAGCATCATTAGTTGCTAATAAAATCATATCTTGTAGAACTTCAATATCATCTTTTTCTACATTTTCATCTATTTTTACGCTTAGTACTTCTTTATTACCATTAACAGTAACTTCAACTAATTCTTTTTTGGAAGTAAATTCCATTTTACCCACTTCTTCTTGAGCTTTTTGTATTTCTTTTTGCATATTTTGTGCTTGTTTCATTAATGCTTGTATATTCATTTCTATTCTCCTATCTCTAATAAGTCATCAAATTCACTTTTATTTTGTGATTTTAGTTTATTTAATATTTCTTTTTCATCAATTGCATCTATCTTTTCTTCGTTTCTTCTCTTTTTTCTATATATTTCACTAGTTGTTATCCATAATTGTTCTTCATAGATACATAATTTAACTTTTTTGCCTAGTTTATCTTTAACACATTTCTCAATGGCATCAAAGTTGTCATACATTTCATATTTTATATTATCATCTGATGTAACAATAACCACTCCTTCAGTACTTCCTGCTTTAATTTCACAGTCTGAAAGAATATTTTTAAATCTTAATTCATCTAAATTATACTGTTCAGTATCAGATAACAGTTTCTTTTTATATTCTGTGATTGATTCTTTATCTGCAGCCATTAATATATTATTAATTCTTGCATTCATTAACTCATCTAATAGTTTATAAGTAGGATTATCTTCCAATGTTCCACGTGGAACATTGTTTTCTTCTTCTACATGTTCTTCTTTTTTAGTTTCTTTCTTAGGTGACTCTTTATGTTCTTCTACTTTTTCAACTTTATCTAATGTTCCACGTGGAACATTGTCTTCTTTTTTATCAAATATATCTAATAATTTAATGATTAATAGGTCAAAATATATCTTTTTATCATTAGATATCTTCATTTGACTAATATATTCAGTAATTGTGAATATCATTTTAATAATATTATCTTTACCAAATTGTTTAACTACACCATTTGATTCATTTATTTGATAATCTATAAGATTATTTCTTAGATATTTAATAAAATCTTCACATACTGATATATAATTTTTACCTTCTACCTCTAAATTATCACTAAAATTAAATAAATCTTCTGTTTTATTTTCATATATTAAATCAAAGAAGTTATCTACATCTTTAATATTTAATCTACCGTTTAATAAAACTACATCATTTAACTTAATTTCACCATTAGAGTATGCACTAGCTTGATCTAATAAACCAATAGCATCTCTCATTCCGCCGTTTGAATACTCTACAATCTTCTCTAGGGCATCATCATCTATCTTAATCTTTTCTTTTTTACATATATTCTTAAGATTTTCAGATATTTTGCTAGATGGTACAGGTTTAAATTCAAACATTTGGCATCTAGAAAGGATAGTTAGTGGTACTTTTTGTGGTTCTGTAGTAGCTAATATAAAGATTACATGCTTTGGAGGTTCTTCTAAAGTCTTTAATAATGCGTTAAATGCACTGGCAGTTAGCATATGAACCTCGTCTACTATATATACTTTATATTTAGATATAGTTGGTAATAATGTAACATGAGTTCTAATATCTCTAATTTCATCTACACCATTATTAGAAGCAGCATCCATTTCAATAATATCTATATTCTCGTTATTATTACTTGCCTTACATATTTCACACTTTTCACATGAACAACCATCTTCATGGTTTTCACAATTAATAGTCTTAGCAAATATCTTAGCTATACTTGTTTTACCAGTTCCCCTAGGTCCTACAAATAAATAAGCATGAGTAAGTTTATTACTAATGATCATATTCTTTAATGTTTGAACAATAATCTCTTGTCCATAAACATCATTAAAAGTTTTAGGTCTATATTTTCTATATAATGCTTGATATATCATGTAATCACCTTTTTCCTTAATAATTATAGCATATTTTACCATATTTATGCATCATTTTGGTAATAAAAAAATCAATGTTCCACGTGGAACATTGAATATATAAAAGACTAAATAAAAAGTAATGTTCCACGTGGAACATTACCTATCTTTTTTGTTTAAAGAACTCTACTAATTTAGATTTAATAATATCATCTTCATCTAGTTTGATATATTCAAAATCCTTCTCTGTTTCGTGTTCATTTTGACTTAGAATGTAATAAACTTTACCTACTCTGGATTTCTTTATTACATCTCTACACATATCACATGGTTCTAGAGTTACATATAATTCACAATCATTAAGTCTCCAGTTATGTAGTTTCTTTGATGCTTTTCTAATACATATAATCTCTGCATGATCTAATATATTGTTAGTTCTATTCACTCTATTATATGCTTTAGAAATAATTATGCCATCTTTAACTATTAAAGCGGCTATTGGAACTTCATTTTTCTTGATTGCTTTATTTATTAATTTACCTAATTCATCATAAATTTTCTGATTCATAGTCTTTCTCCAATAAAAAAGCACACACGAGAAGGAAATGTTATGGCTGCTACATCTCTGTCCTGACCAGGTTCCAAAATTCTCGTTGTGCAAAAATAATATACTATATTTGATTGTTTTAGTCAATATTTAGCTATTTTTTATCAAATTTTATGTATTTTTCTATTAAAAATATTTCCCGGGAAATATTTTGTTCGCTTTTTGTTCGTTTATTTACATTCGTAACCAGTTAAATTTTCTTCTTTAAACTCTTCAATAGTGTAGTTCTTTTTAGTGAACATAGCTCCATCAATTAAACCATCTAAACTATCATTAATTTGTTGTTCATTTAATTTATCATATTCTACAGCTACAATTAATGTTGCAAGATTACCATCTTGTGTGAAACTAGCATCAATACCATCTAATACATTAAATTCGTCCATAACTGCTTTAAAAATACTTGTTTGAAATTCAGCATATTCTGGATCTATTTCTGTTACTGTAGTTGATTTTGCTTTATATACTTTCTTTGAATCATAGGTAACTTCAACAGTATTTGATGTATTATATCCATCTGAATCAGATGATGATTGGGTACATGTCATAGTTTGCTTCTTATTGAATATACTCTTCTTGTTGCCTGATTCTCCTTTTGTTCCACCACATCCTGTTACTAAAACAATAAGCATTAATAATGCAATACCTAATACTTTCTTTTTCAATATTTACCTCCTATTAATTATAGCTTAATTATAACATATAAATATAAGAAAAAAGCACTTAATTACTAAGTGCTTTTATTTATTCTTTAGTATTAATTGATTCTTCAACTGTTTTCTCTACAACTGTCTTTGGTGTTTCTTCAGAAGATTTCGACTCATCTTCTTTCTTAGAAATCGATGTAGAAGATACTTTTTGACCATCTTTTAGTGTAATTACTCTAATTCCTTGAGTTACTCTACTCATTTTTGAAACTTGTTCAAGAGGAATTCTAATAATCATACCATTATTTGTAATGATAATTAAGTCTGAATCGTCTTCAACCTTACTTACTGAGATTATAGGACCATTCTTTTCAGTAATATTCATGGCTTTAACACCTTTACTACCTCTGTGAGTTAATCTATATTCCTCAGCATTTGTTCTCTTACCATAACCATTTTCAGTTACTATAAGAATTTCATCTTCAGGTTTAACAACTACAGCACTTACACATTTAGCATCATCAGGTATTTCGATACCCTTAACACCACTAGCAGATCTACCAAGAACTCTTATTTCAGATTCATTAAATCTAATCATTCTTCCGTTATTTGCACAAATAAGTATGTCATCATTACCACTAGTAAGCATAACTGTTAAGATTTCATCATTTTCTTTTAATCCTATAGCTATTTTACCTGTTTTTCTAATGTTTTCAAATTCAGATATATCTGTTCTCTTAACTAATCCTTGTTTTGTTACAAATGTAATCTTCTTTTCACCAATATTTTCATCTACTCTTATTGGAAGGATAGACATTACTCTTTCATCTTTTTCTATTGGTAATAAGTTAACTACTGGTAATCCTTTAGATTGTCTTGAGAATTCAGGTATTTCATAACCTTTGATTCTATATACTTTACCTTTATTAGTAAAGAATAATACATGGTCATGTGTTTGAAGAGATATAATACTTTCTACAATATCTTCTTCATTAGTAGTCATACCTTTAACACCTACTCCACCTTTATTTTGAACTTTGTAAGTATCAATAGGTACTCTCTTGATATAACCATTCTTTGTAATATTAACTATGATGTCCTCAACTGGAATT
>JAEEGJ010020714.1_pt1 | contig 14253 bp, 13 predicted proteins | sample 8958761 | NCBI WGS metagenome assembly JAEEGJ01 (sample SAMN16246546, study PRJNA631951) | gut metagenome | biome: gut microbiome; feature: rumen; material: RS-attached | host: Bos | place: Iran: Karaj | collected 2018-10 | reverse complement strand
CTCATTATCGACGCTCCCGAAGTCTGCCCCAAAACCCTTATCACCAACGACGTCGCCGAACTGGCACTAGGGACTGGCCCAAATGCAGATGTCTGTGACTCTGCAGAGGGGCCTGTCCCCAGTGCCAGCCCTGATCAGTCTGGCGTCCGTTTCCGAATCTTGGGCCGTCGCGACAATATCATCTGCTCAGGCGGTCTCAAGATTCAGACGGAAGAACTTGAGCGACAGCTCCGTCCTCATATGCGCGCAGCTTATTTAATATCAAAGCGTCCTGACTCCAAATTCGGTGAGATTGTTGTCCTCCTTACCGAAGGCTCTACCGACGACGCCCGTGAGGTCTGCGAACGCATCCTCCCACGTTTCCACCAACCCCGAGCCTACGTTCACGTCTCCCGTATTCCCCTCACCGCCACTGGCAAACCCGCCCGTCACGAAGCCGAGAACCTCGCAAAAAAACAGTTCAAATAATCCGACTCAGTATGAAATGGTTCATTCATAATAATTATGCTTACATTATTAAGAATGAATTACGGTTTGAAACCGTTTTGCCAGACGGTCTTGACACCCTCGCAGACGTCGTAGAGAATGTGGCGGCCCTGAATGCGACGGCCGGAGGGGAGGAAACCGCAGACGATCCGGGTAATGTGCTGGCGGATGTTGAACTGCTTCGGATCATCTACACCGATGCTCTCCACGCGGAGGCTGAAACGTCCGATGCCAGGAAGGACCACCGTCTGACCCTCCCGCAGTTTCTCTTTCAGGATGTCCTGCAGTTCCGTCACCACGCCGATGACTGAACCTTCAGAAAAGCCGCTGTTGCGACAGGCCTGGGCTGCGATTTCATTCAGCGATACCTCGCCTTGACTGACGGCCTTTGCAAAATATTTTCCATAAGAACTGCTGCGCTTGATGTTGTTCTTGATGAGTCTGATATGTACTGCCATTTTATCTCTTAATTTTATACTTTGACATCATATTTCTATTTAAACCGCTTATAGCTGGCTTGTTACCTATTATGACCTCATGTTATATGAGGTCATAGCCTTTCGCTTGTAGTAAAACAACTTGTTTTACTGTATATGAAGGCATCCTTTACTGTATTTAAAGGCACTTTAGTGATAGTAAAACAACTTGTTTTATTTTTGTGAGCTACTTCTCTTTCATGCGATATGCTGCTCCTTTCGTCAGCTTCCTGTATTCATAACCCATATCACCCAACTTCTTTCCAAGCTCCCTGTCCGTATATTTCCGGACGACAAAGGTAGGGAATGCTTTCTCTAGCCGCTTCATGATATTCTTCACGAGGACGAATTTTGTGTCGTCAGGTGTCTCTTCAGGCGTCAGGTAAATGAGGTCAATCATCCGTCCGTAGTCATAAACCTGCTGGAAATCAGCGTTCTGTTCGATGATGCGGGCATTGTCCTCGTCTTCAAACCAATAGCGGCGTCCCTGCTGCAGTTCCGCATAGAGCTGGCTGTAAAGCTTATCGTAGTAGATGATGCTGTCGTTATCGATCTCTTTAGCATAGACGCAGACGAAACGGCGGGAACCTGTTGGATCTACCAGCGGACGGAGGTTGTTGGTGGTGGCGATGAACGAGGAGAAGCGCTGACGTTCTTCCATCGTCTTGCCATAGGGCGGGCGGAACTTCACGTCGTGCTTCGAGAGAAGGTACTTCAGGATAGGCTGCTGCGACTTCGACATGGCATCGAACTCATCGATGTTAATGAGGGCATACGAGGACATGGCGATGAAGATGTCGTTGTCGTTCTTCATCGACAGACGATCGTTGAAGTATATCTGCAGGTATCCTGGCAGCAGACGCTTACAGTAGGTGGTCTTTCCGCTGCCCTGAGGCCCGATAAGCAGGGGCACGATGGCATTACCATGCTGGCGGTCCTTACCCAACCACTGCGCCACCATCGAGAGCATCCATGTGTGGAAGTCGCTTTCCCAATACGGATTGTCGGTCTTCACGCGACGAGCCAGTTCACCCACATAGTCGGTCTTGCCATTCCATTTTGGCAGGTGTTTGATATAGTCCTCCATCGGATAGTATTTGGGTATGAGGTTTGAGTCGATGTAGCGGTTCAGATCCTTGTCCCACGATTCGACGCCAGCCTTCAGGGCCTTGATGGCCATCGTGTTACGGGCAGCCTGATCCAATGGCATAAAACCGTAGCCTACGGCATTCAGACGGTATTCGGGCGTGCCGGTCATAACGTTGAGTCGCAACGTGTAGTGCTCCTTCATGTAGGCCTCGGTCTTATAGGCAAGCAGGGCCGAGGGACGGGTGAACTTCAGGGGGAGGGTCTTTAGCGTCTCACGCAGGTAGGCCGTCCTGAAGACGGTCTCGATGGTTTCCTGGTTTTTCAGCCCTCCGAGCAGAGGGATGAAGGTGCACATACGGGAACACCAGGCCTGTGGCAATCCCATCTGACGACAACCGTCAGCCAGTTGTTCCAGTACGGCATCCGTGAACATCTCGTCCTCCCAGATGTCGCGATGTGCTTCGATGGCGACATTGAGGCAGTCATGGAAACGGCGCATGCGACTATCATGTACGGTCAGCCCCGGAATCTCCTCTGGCCAGTTGTAGTCGCTGATGCTCTCCTGCATAGGTCTGAACTCTGGCGACTCTTCGGGTTCGGAGGATACGGTGATGGCGATGGCCGAGGGATTATAGAAGGGCTGTGGGTCGTAGCTGGTCATGCAACTGCTTGCGAAGGTGGGTTCCGTCTCTACAAGCGGGGTTCCTAACTGCGAGGAGTAGATATAGTGGAGCTTGCGGAAGGCGTTGAGCAGGGTTGTTTCTGACGGCTTGCCGTCAGAAACAGCGTATGGACAGACGATGCGGAGGGAGTGTCCGTCGTGGCCGATGAAGCAGAGCTGGGTATAGGGCTGCTGTATGGCGAGACGCTTGTATTCCTCGACAGTTGGCAGATCGCGTAGGTTCTCTAATGACAGCAGCACGAGGGCGTTGAGGCTTTTGGCTTTCAACTCGCCGTTCTGCTTCATCCATTCTGCAGCAAAACACACTTCCTTGTTATAGTCTCGTACATAATGATGGCGGTAGGTGCCGTCCTTCAACTGCGCCACAAATTCGTCGAGTTCCTCGCGCGTGTACCGCTTTTCATTTCTTTCGTTGTTGATAATCGTTATTTTCATTGTAGGAGTTGTTGTAATTGCCTACAAAGATACAAAAATTTTCCCCAAAATGCAAGATTTTTGCAGAGAAAGATTGTAAAAATCGCGAAAAATATGATGTCAAAAATCTGTCATCATATTCATATTATCTTGATTTCAAGTATTTTACAAAGGAAATGACCTTAAATCTAAATGTCGATATTTCCGTCATAGTTAACTATCAAGAATGATTCTCTGATGAGTTACCATGAATCTATCATTAAATGGCGAGCCTCATTTTATATCAAATACAGGCCTTATTAGTAACCCGCATTCACGATCTTCTGAAAAGGAACTGTTAAAAATACCATCAAAATTGAAACAATGGGCTTGAGTTTTTCCTTTTGATTCAATAGAAGACCAGTACTTACCGTATGGTAAAAAAATGCTATTGCCATTTGTACCAGTGATTTTCATGACTAACTCACCGGCAATGACAAAATCATCCTCAATGGAGCAATTTTCATAGAGTTCTTCAAGCTCTGATATTCTGGGCATACGCCAAGGAGTTCCCCACTTTACACGCGCCACATCATATTTTGAGCCAGCAATGTCATCCATGGACTCAAAATCTATAACGCATTCATGAAAGCAATAGACATCATCCTTCATCCAATCCCAGCAATCTCTATTCTTAATAAGGTACTGGTCACAGTACGACTCTCTGAATTTGTAATTGTCAAGAGTATATTCCTTTTTCATTTCTGTTTCACCCCATGCATAGAGCCCACCTTGATCCTCAGGAGATAATGCGCCCACATTGCAAGTTGCCCATTTTGTACCAGAAGGCAGATCAAGGTCAACCATCTGCAGGCATTTGTATTTATCTTGTGTACTCATATTGTTTTTACTGGATTATTGTCTGTAAAACCCAATCGCATTTATCATACCTTTGCTTTAATCCCTTTCGTATTGATATATTCCTGCAACTCTTCCTGAGTACCATTAAACAGGTTTATATCTACCACATTGTCAATAATGCCCCAAATATGGCCTTCATGAGTGAATTGCCAAAATTTACAGTTTGGCACATCTGGCATATCGTCTCTGGGCTTTGCCAACCACAGGTCGTGTGTGTTGAGCATAGAATCATTCTTTATCCATTTCTCATACACATGCATATTTGTATAGATAATGGCTTTCACCTCATACACATTCTCTACGATTTCCAGCCATTCTTTTGCCTTTGTTACAATCTCTGGAGAATCTATCTCTACATCAAGAACTGGGGGTAAATCACCTGGTTCCAATCGGACATGAGAAAGGAATGCCTCTGCCTGAGTTTTTCCTGATACTGTATCAGTAAGGAAATGATATGCTCCACAAGGAATACCAAGTTTTTTTGCCTCATTGTAGTTCTTATGATAGAGCGAGTCCACAAGGGAATCACTCTTAGTCACCCTGATAAAGGCAAACTGTACTGGACGCTGATTACGTGGTGCTGGTATCTTACCACTTACAAAACCATCGTCATCACATGGCAATGACAGTTGGTCCCAATGAATCATTCCTTGCCAAAAGGACACGTCAACACCATAAACCTGTGGATAATTATTTCCATAGCTTGTGGCAGTATCCTCTGTGTCCTTTGTTTTATTACCGTTAATAAGGTATACCAATGTCCCTCCAATAACGAGTCCACACACGAACATGCAAGCATTTTTGAGATAGTTCCGTTCTTTTCTCATTTTATCAGTCATTGTGGAATAATAATGCAAAATTACTGTTTTTATTTCGGATTGCCAAATCTTACTTTAAAAAAATACATAAGATTGAAAGAATAGTGATCCAATATATTCATACAATCTTTCTTTTAGGGTAACCATATGATGCTGTCATTAATCTGATTCCGTCCCAAAGACCAGAGTTTTTTAATTTCCATGGAGTCTATAGGCAGAACCCTTTTCGTATAAATCGCTTCTAGCATCCATCGCGCTCCATTTCTGCCAAGACATGCATTCTCTTCGGCTTTCCTGTAATACTTTGCTGCTAATGGAATATCGGTAATACTGTCATTCGGTATTCCTGCATAATAATTACCTATTATCTGATATGTTATGGGAATTCTATCGGCAATTATTACGAGTGCTTCAGGATTATGATCTGCTCCATTCATCAGAATTATTTTTCCTAACTCTGCCAATATACTACCATTCTCAATACCTCGATTAAACATTGTTTCCGCATAATCCGTTTCTTTATTCTTATAGGCGATGGCTGCTTGTACAAAATAGCCATCGGAAATACCTCTTTCTACCATATTCTCAGCAATGCTTCTCAATGAATCAATGTTTGCATTGTTAGCCATTTTCTCAAGCATCTTGATAGCATTGTGGGTTGTTTTGATTTCGTTGTCATCAGATAAGTCTTTGAAAAGATCATCAATACTCTGAATAGCCATATATTCTTCTGCCATCATCCCCATCTGAATTATATGCAGATAATCGGGCTTAACTATTATCCCATCGCGGTAGATTTGTGCCAGTTTCAAATAGGCATCGCCATCTCCCCATCTTGCTTTGTTGAAATAGTACTGAATACTATCATAGGATCCTGTGACGTCCTGTTGTGCACATCCCGTATACAACATTAGTATTACAAGTGCAATCGTATATGTCCTTTTCATTTGTTTTTCCTTTGGAGTCGATAATTATTTGACTATCTCACCCTTACCATTTACCACGACCTTGTCGCCATTTGATACGGTGCAGAGATATGTGTCTGAACCTATGGCATCAATGTCCTGATAGATAGGCATGGTAACCCGATGCCCATCTGCAGTCATTAGTCCCTCATAACAATGCCCTGCAATATATGCTCTTAACCGTGCTGTTGCCTTGGGGTGAAAAGTGTCGTCAACAATTTCCACGATCTCGTCACTGACGATGTTTTGTGTCGGTGGAGTGCTGACGATTTCATCTTTTTCATATTCTAATGTCCTGACGCAAGTGATATAGAAGTCATTAACGAGGTCCCCCTTATGATTGTACTTTCTGATGGTATGGTCTGGCATAGACATGCTGATGTAGTTGTTATCAGTCTCGATGTAAGTCTTTGTCAGTGGAATAATCAGTTTAAGATTTTTGTCATATACAGCCTGCTCATCCCCTTTGCTGACAATCCACAACTCGTGGTCGTCAGAAAGCGTGATAGAACTATATTCCTCAGGTAGAACAGATTTCCCGCTTTTGTCGATCAGAATGCATAATTCTGGACTTTCTTTGTCCACGACGCAATAGCCTCCATGAAATATCATTCCATCCATTCCTGGTACATACGGCATCACATTATCTATCAAAGTATTACCTGTACCATCGATAAACTTAATACTCCCGTTCTCGTCCACACTGGCCAATCCTTCTGAGAAAACCCAGGCATGGTTATACTTCGCAGGAATCACCACCTTCCCCGTGTTTCTATTGAAATAACCGCGTTTCTTTCCGTTGCTGAAACAAACCAACGAATCATCTTCTGACTTGGCAATCCAAGCAACATTACGCAGAACTTTCTTTTCATCCTGACTGTTAAAGATATAGCCTCTGCCATCACTTAAGCTGTGATAATAGATATTATCCCCAAGGAATTCCGAAAAAAGACAGTCTGGATCGTAGCAGTGTGCCTCCTTGTAATGCTTTTCATACACCATCTCGCAAAATGAGGTCACAGCCACTAGGGCAAAAAGCCCCATCAGAAGTGCAGCACTACAGGAAAACACCCCCCATACACACTTGGCAAACATGCCATCTCTTTTATACCCGAATAGTCCGAAGAACCATTTCAATGCCTGGCACAGGCCTCTCCACATGACCGTGAAGAACATTTTTACTGATTTTTTTTTCATTGCTTCTTTTTTATCTGATTAATAGTCGCTGTTCCTACTGTAGTTACCATATATCATTAAGATTTCTCGCCATCTCAGGAATTCTCTCCATGATAGTTTCTACGAGTTTTTCTTGATCAAGTCTTTCCAGAATATCTTTCTTTGATCCAAAACCTACAACGCTCTCGTTTTTATATGGACTTGTATTGTATATGACAAGTTCCAGATAACGTTCACTTTCGTTTCCCTCTAAATAAATAGGCGGTTTTGTGACTTTCAACATAATATCCGTTACATCCAGGTTTTTGTCTGGATTCGCAAATTCTTCGTATACGATTTTAAACTCACCGAATTCAGGCACATCCTTTTCCACTCGCTTACGCAAGTCGGCGATGATCTTTCTGACCATCATTTCCATGTTAAGTTCTTCTTTATTCATACTTCAATTCTTTTTTTGGGGTTACTATATTTATAAAGTGGACTTCAATATGAAAAAGCCCCCTCCTATAATAGGTGAATGAAATATTTAAAAAGTGAACAGTTTGAGTTGTTAAATAATGCAAAGATCTTTAGTACTTGGTCATGTTTTTGTCTTTTTTCCCTTTCTTGACTATTTGTTCCTCTTTCACTTGTTTCATCTTCTTGTCAAGTGTAGCTCGCACAATATCCCATTTCTTGTTTGATGGGTTCGCCATAAACTCACGCCATTGTTTTTCAGCGACTGAACTGTCGGAATATAATGCATAAAACTCAGCTTTGTAATCTTTGTATTGAAGAGCCAGTTGCCTGTCTTTATTCACAACTCTCTTATTTTCATTGGTTTTCATCATGGCGTCAGTTTCTGTTGGCTCGAATTCGTTGTTTACGTCATTGGCTTCCTCAGATGGCTGATTTGAATCTCGTTTGGGTAATACTTGGCTTAATTCTTCTTTTTGGGGGGTAGAAGGTGTCATAGATGACGATGGAACACTTTTCGCTTCACGTTTTATTTCATTGGCAGCGGTTTGCTCATCATCCTGTTTGATATCTGCTTTTGCCGTCACAGTATTGCTCATGGATTGGCCTGTAGTACTAATGTCTGTAGTTTTGGGCGTTTCATTTTTTGAAGGATAGAGGAAAAATCCGCCAGCAAGAATACTTGCTGCAATGGCTATTGTTGAGATGATGAATATCGGCTTCTTCCAGATGGGTACAACCTTAACAGGTTTATCAGTCTTTGTGATGGTCCACTCTTGGAGCTCCTTCAGTTTCTCATCCTTATCTTGAAGAGCTTCAACAATTAGTTTATCAAGATACAGTTTCTCTTGTAGCTCTACATCATTTTCTGCAAGAGCTTCAAGTTCTGCCTTTTCTTCAGATGACAACTCATCCCTCAGATATGAATCTATCAGATCCTCGTCCCAATGTTGTATCATCCCACTCCCTTTTTTTGTGCAACTAATTCCTTTTTTATATTCTCTCTGAGATACCCTTTGCACCGATGTATCTGAGTTTTGACGGAATCCTCGCTAGTGAATCTAGGTGCCATTTTTTCCATAATGGCACGCCGGGTCAAATGGTTCACATAATACATCGTGAGAAGTTCAGAGCATCCGCGTAGTAAATGACTCAGCGATTCGTTAACAATATCTTTTATTCTATTCCTGCTCTCTCCTGAATCGGACTCTTCATGGACTACAATCGTACTTAGGTCGTTCAATAATAAGGCTTTATGCATGCGAGAATCTTCCTGAGTCAAATTTTTTATGATACCTTTTAAATACTCATACAGACTACATGTCATCAGTACTGTCTTACCTCTTTTATTTATATAGATGTTGTTGTTGTCAATGTATATAATGCCAATAGAGACTTTCTGCCACAAGAGCGTAAAAGCGTCTTGAAAGATAGTAAGTTTCTTATTGTCATGATATTCTTCCAGAGGCCCATGGAAATATCTCTCCAGATAATTATTATACAACTTTATCTGTAGTTTCTTATCTTTATTGCCCCCAGAAAAGGCTTGAATGAATTGACTACATTCTTGTCCGATCATTTTTTGCTAGCAAAAAAGCTTGTTCTGTACTAGTGGGTAGTTGTATTACTTCGTTACTATCAATTTAAATACCCCTCCGGAAGTTATCAATATTCCTATTTCGTTGTGTTTAGCGGAAAGAACAATTTCATAATCACCGGGAACCATATTTGAGATGGTATATTCGTATTCTGCCTTGTTCTTTATGATATTGTTTTCTTGAAGTTTGAATTCTGTTTCAAAATCATAGTTGTTATACTTTTCTGACTTTATGAATTTCAACTTTATATTGTGGCCATTCTGAGCTTTTAAACTTTTTGTGTCCCCAACAGAAAGCCCACCACTAATATTCAACGTATCATTAGTATTCGTGTTAATTGCTAGGAAATCTCCTGCACCACCAATATCTTGTGTTTGTGATATGTGAGTCTCATCATCTCCACCACAACTATAACAAGATGTCATCATCGCTAATGAAAGTAAGCAAATTGATAGCCTATAATATATTTTTTTCATTGTTTTTCCCCTAATACGTGTCGGGCGCAACATTTTAAGTTAATATTTTATTTTCCTGTACGAATAAACTCTAATGCTCGCTCTAATTGAGTGTCTCGGCCCGTAGCCTCGTACTCATCAACATCCAATTGCACTTCTATGTCTGGCGTTACCCCTTTCCCGTCAAGGATCTCACCTTCGTCATTGAAAAAAGTACCATTGGGAACATTCATATATATTGTTTTGATTCCTGCTGCATCCCCTATATTTATAGGAGATTTCGTTGCCTTAAATGTGTTTTCTACACTAAAGGCTCCATAAGTTCTCATGCCTATCACATAGCCATTATTCAGACTTTGTGCTGCAAGGCAGACTATTTCTCCTAAACTGGCAGTTTTACAGCTTGACAATACGATAATCGGCATATTTGTGATATTTAATTGATAATTACTGCTTGCATGATATAGTTGAGGTGTTTTGGGAGTATAGTCGTAACGGCCTATTCCAGATTTGAATCGTGTATATCCAACACGATGATAGCCAGAGATAAAATTAATGGGTTGTAAGAATCCTATGATGTGATGTAAATATTTGGTATTTCCTCCATTAAAGCTCCTTAAATCTATTATTATGCCTTTTAGACTGTTATTGCTATGCATTTTTTTGATTTCTGCGTATAGTTCTTTCCAAAACATATTATAATACATGTTTGTGTCGTTGGGTGATAGCTCATAATATACTATATCGTCAGAAAAGACGCAATAAAAATCAGTGATGCTATCATTGGTATGAATCTCCTTAATTTGTGATTTGTAAGAATTTAAACTGTCGGTTTTACTATTTTTTTTCAAACTATTACCGTAGTCGACGCGAGATTTTTCGTTTTTTAACAGCTGAGGATTTATAACGACATCACGATGGCGAGTTAAAACTTGTCCGGCTATATGAAGTGTATCAGTATTATATATTCTCAAGAACATATGTCCATCATGTAAAGGCATTAATACTTCTGAATACAGATCCTTCAATTCATCACCTTCCACAATGCGATCTCTTTTATCAAGTTCTTCAAACTTTGGAAGGTATTTTTTATATACTTCATCCCAGTTTAGTCCCAGGCTTTCTTCATAGTCCCACATAGGGTACTTACAATCCAAAAAGGACCAGATTGCCTTGAATTGCCCAACATAGGTCGTGTCCCTAGCTGTTAAGTTGTCAAAATAGTCATAAAAACTATCATCACTATCCCTACAGGCATTTATTGACAATAGAAACAAAATACTAATTATTGCTAATAAGATTTTCTTATGTTCCATATCAAAAACAATTAGAATGTATAACAAATAGAAGGCATAAATACAAAAGTAGTATTATATTCAGGATACTTTATACCTTTAACTTCTTTTTTTGTGGACAATGTACTGTAATAACAGCGTGTCTCAAATAGTAATTCAAGGTTGTTTGATAACTGTAGTCCCGCTTCAATACCGCCAACTAACCCAAAATCTACACGGTTATCGTATTCATTGTTAATTCCTTTAAAATCAGATATGTCATAATCGCTGCTTGCTGATGAAGATAACCAATAGGCACCATAAATGCCATAGTTAAAAATAAACATCCACTTGCCAAGATGTATGGTATTTGTTGCCATGACTGGTAAATGCAGATAATTATTGGTAGTTTTATAATGTGTAATGTCATTGAAGAGTCTAAATCTATTATTTTTTTGTGTTAGATTTACTTCTGTTCTTACTCCAATATATTTTGTTATATTGTATTGTCCATATACTCCAATAGCTGTTCCCCAAGAATACTTATCAAACCAAAGTTCATATGGTTGTTGCACTGTATAACGGTTCAGCGATGCTCCCCCATTAATACCAACTTTCCATTGAGCTCTATTAACCAATGGAAATATAAATAATAATAAAGCTGTTAGTATTCTCTTCATAAATTACGCTTTTATTTATTATTAAATTTGAAAATGAGAAGTAAACACTTTGCCATGCTTAATTAACAACGTTTAACCAAATCTCATCATAATCCGTCAGTATGTAAAATCATAAAACTCTGATTGTGCAAGAGGGATGCCATCCGACCCACTCACAGCTATTGCAAATTTTATAGGGGTATTCCACCCGGGAAGCAAGTGGAGCTCAGAATACGGAATAGTGAGATCAAAGTTCTCCCATACACTGTTGTCATGACTAGGAGTGACCGTTTCTCCAGCACAAACCTGTCCGTCAAGGGCTCTGAACATTCCATTGGAATCATATAGTTTGCTGCCGTTCCCGTGGAAAAAGTAGGCCCCGCAAGTAATAGGCTTGCCTTTTTGGTTTCTTATGATGAGATGACAGTGGATAACCATGTAGTAATATGTCATGAAACCATATGTTTTCAATACATTATGATTTACCCATACTTTTTTGATTTCTGCATTGGGGAGCTTTGTAGTGATGTTATTCTGATGGCGTTCTGCTTTTCCATCATAATAATCTTCAGATATCCATTGTGGATGTTGTGAACAACTAATCATATTAGCATATTGGGTACATCTTGAGGATACGGCATCCAAAAAGTCTGGCCAATCCGGGAGGGTATCATTATACCAATTTTCCAACACCCCACGAAATGCTAATGAGAACAAGTCTCCCCATTTCTTGGATACCCACGAATATTCATCCTTTTTGCTGCTGGAAATCATGTAGTCACCAGAAGAATATTGGAAGAGTTTTCTGTAGATGTTCATAGGTTTGCCAGCGGCTCCTCTGCCATCATCGAAATCTTCAGAATCGTTTCTAGGAAGTTTGTTGCATGACGACGAAATGGCAATCAACAATCGATGAGGCTTAGCTTGTAGTGCTTTATAAACGGATAACAATGTTTTGCCTTCACGAATATCGCCAGTTCCTAACGAAAAAGATGGGAAATCGTTTGATTTGTCGTTATATCCATGTCCGTCATAATAAAAAAGAATGGCGTCATCCTCGTCTGTGGAAAGAGATGAAATGACGGAATTCATGTTACTTCTGGTGAAACGGCTGCCTGAGTAAATATATTGAATAACGTCCAAATCTGTTTTTTCCCGGATAGTTGGCATAAGTGTATTGCATAGATAATCTTTCGACTCCATGACGCCTTTTCCTATAGACTCATCTTCTGTATCTGCAAATAAGATAAAATGTAATGTTTGTGCAGGCAGATTCAGCCCGCAAAAGGCGCATAGGATAGTTATATAGATGGTCTTATACCACATGTTGTAATATTATAGCCGCAAACACCTCTATTTGGCTATTTTCTAGTTATTGTCGTTCGCGTTTCTTAGTATAATATATGACGTAGGTGTCTGTTCTTTGTCCATCCTAAGGCTACTGGTCTTAGCATTGCCTTTCCAACACAGTTGTGGGATATGGTCGAGCATGCTTCGTAGTCCACAACGACAGACGTCCGAAAACGTCTTAATTACCACTAAGACCGCCCGCCACCCAATGGGGCTCAAACTAGCACCCCCCCCTGATAGGCTAACTGGCGATGGTGCAAAGATAGAGAAAAATAGTGTTATAACCAAGAAAAATTCCTAAAAAGTTATATTATTTTTAGGGTGTAAAAATGACACTTTGGGCTGTTCGCGCAAACAGTCTTGAAGTTGGATGGATATGCAGATAAATTCGAAGCCTTGGATTAGACTCAATACCAAAAAAAGAGATGCAGCTGCTTTCACAAGTGGCTGCATCTACGATTAGTTAGTAATATGATCAGGTTCATTAAGCTGATTGGTCGTTTCCGATGCCGCGTTTCGGGCGCGGCGACTGTGGAGTTTCCTGCTCAGCCCTCGCGATAGAAATCGAGGGCTTCGTAGATCTCTTCCTTCGTGGCAGTCTGGTTGATGCGGATGTCGCCGATGTCACCGAGCAGGGTGAAGTTGATGATGCCCGCCGTGTTCTTCTTGTCATGGGTCATGAGTTCGAAGAGGGTGGGGTAGTCATCGCAGGTGATGGGCATGCGACCGTAGTGTTCACGGATGAAACTGACGGTCTGGCGCATCTTGTCGGTGGGGAAATTAGTCTTGACGACGCTCAGATAGAGCTCGCAGACGAGGCCGAAGGCCACGAAGTAGCCGTGGAGTTGGGGCGTGCGGGCGCTGTTGTCTTTAGCGCTGGGGTCAGGCCCCTCTGCCGAGTCGGGGACATCAGCATTTGGGCCAGACCCCAGTGCGAAAGACTCGAATGCATGGCCTACGGTGTGGCCGAGGTTGAGGGCTTTGCGGAGGCCGTGCTCCAGGGGATCCTCGGTGACGATGCGCTGCTTGACGGCCACGCTGTCTGCCAGCATGCGCTGGAGGGTGGCGAGGTCTAAAGGATCGGCATCGAGATTGAAATTAATAAGTTCTGCCCACATCGACGTGTTGGAGATGAGTCCGTGCTTGAGCATCTCGGCATAGCCGGAGAGAATGTTCTCGCGGTCGAGTGTGCGGAGAAACTGTGTATCGAGAATGACCGTAGCGGCATTGTTGAACACTCCGATCTCATTCTTCAGACCATTGAAATTGATGCCTGTCTTGCCACCGACGCTGGCGTCGACCATGGCGAGCAGGGTGGTGGGGATGTTGATGTATTGGATACCGCGCTTGAAGGTGGAGGCTGCGAAGCCGCCCAGGTCGGTAACCATACCGCCCCCAATATTTATTAATAAGGTGTGGCGGGTGCCACCCATCCGTCCGAGTTCTTCCCAGACA
>JAEEGJ010020713.1_pt1 | contig 14254 bp, 5 predicted proteins | sample 8958761 | NCBI WGS metagenome assembly JAEEGJ01 (sample SAMN16246546, study PRJNA631951) | gut metagenome | biome: gut microbiome; feature: rumen; material: RS-attached | host: Bos | place: Iran: Karaj | collected 2018-10 | reverse complement strand
GTTAAGGCCATCAAATGAGACATATCCTTTTACATTTTCACCTTCCACAGAAGTAGCAGCGACTAAGGAATCGTTAAATATCAAACTGCTGGAAGTAAAAGGTTCGGAAAAACGTGCCACGAAGAAAAGTTCCTCATCCCGAGCCCAATATCTCGAACGTCTTTCTCCCACTATTTCATTATCACCGACAATCGATAATGAAGAATTAATGACATCATCCTGATGTGTAAGGTCAATTATCACATTACCGCCCCCTTTTGGATACGTATATTTATGAAAAGCGACTCTTTCAGTAGCAGTAAGTTCAACCTTAATATTGTAGTCATCAAGAATCACAGAATAATAGCCGGCTTCTGCATGTTCATTGTCATGACTGAAACGAGAAACATAACTATTCTGAGTTCCGTTGGAAATATCATTGGAATAGCAAATATCACCAACAGTAGGCATAAACAGAATATCACACAGGTCAAAGCAGCCAGTTCCATTAAGATGGGTATGAGTGAAACCATATATGACGCTGTCGGAATAATGATAACCTGAGCATCCATCCCAAGTCATACCTATACGTGAATCAGGGCTGAGCTGTATCATCCCGAAAGGAGCAGTTGCCCCTGGGAATGTATGTCCATGGAAATCAGTTCCAATCATGGGATTAACATATCTGGCATAATCAGAACTCTTTTTGCCGCAGGATACCAATGCAACAGCAATCGTCAATAAAATTAAAAACTTCTTCATGATAAAAAAAAAGCACCCTTTCGGGTGCTTTTTGATAATTAATATGTTAAACTATTTGATAACAACACGTTGTACAACCGTATTACCGTTATTTCTCAGTCTTACGAAGTAAATACCGGAAGTAGCTGATGGAATAGTTATTTCGGTAACATTAGCACTGTCAGTTGTCTTATAAACGAGCTGACCTACATAATTGTAAACCTCAACGTCATATTCACCATCTGTATTTACAGCAGCAAGTTTGAAAGTACCATCATTAGGATTTGGATATACAGTCATATCGATTTCAGTACCATCAAGTCCATCAGGTGAGAAGTAGCCGGAACGTAATACATCAAGTTCGACTTCATCTGCACCACAACCGTTGGATGCAATTACTGAAATCACAGCCTCACCTTCAAATGAAGGTGCCCAAGTGATAAACATTGAGTTCTCTTCAACTTCAAGAGTACCTGCTGATGCTGGTGATACTGTCCAATTGTAGGAATCTACCTTGAAATCAACATCAACATAATATCTTGTTCTTTCCATTAACATTGAAACCAAAGCAGGACCTTGTATTTCATCGAGTTCAGGTGTGTTGTTGAGTAAAACGTTTAATGAATAGTTTTTGACTTTACCTTCGCACACACGGATAGAAGCATTAACCTGAGCATATCCCACATAACCCTCAGCCCAAACGACTGTAGCTATATCATCAACAAATGTCAATGTACCAGCATCTCTTGGAGTTATTTTCCAATCATATTCCAAATAAGGTGAATCTTCTGTTGTTTCAAGCACATAAGTGCTTTCTGCTGCATCACATACAAATTCATCACCCATGATTGAACCTGTTAAATCAGGTGTTCCAAGGCAAGTGATTGTAATGTAATCATAGGAATAGAGCTCACATGGAGCCTCAGAATAACCTACCATTGCAAGTACAACCTCACCGTCATAACTGAGAGATGGATAGAAAATAGGATTTACATCAGATGGATTGCTGATATTACCTTCACCGGAAAGAATAGTCCAATATACCCAATCACAATTTTCAGCTGTTGCTTCTGCAAGCGGATATTGAGCAAGTTTGCGGCAAATAATGAAATCTTCACCTGCATAAACAACTGGAGCATTCTTAACAGTAAGTGTTACAACATTACTTATGAATGATTCTCCACAAGCATTGGTAACTCTCAAATTATAAACACTACCTTCAACAGGTTGGTAGTAAGGAGCATCAGCACCATCAATTGGGAAATTGTTGTGATACCACTGATAAGTTGCAGGAGTTTCACTGACTACTGAAGTAAGAGGTTCAAAGTCACCGCCTTCACATATAGTCTGATCATCGGAAATTGAAACTTCTATTTCATAATTGTCCCATGAAATAGTAACTGCAACAGTGTCTCTCTGAGTAGGACAATTAGGAATATAAACGACTACTCTGTAATATGATACTGTACCTTCTGCTGCAGCAGTATATTCAGCTGTAGTTGCACCATAGATTGAATACCATTCGTTATCACCTTCGCCACGAACCTGCCATTTGTATGCAGCATAATTCAAAGCGGTAAACTCGTTTTCAATTTCAGCTCTAAGATAATAGGTGTCCTCGCAAGTTGCAACAATCTGATTTGAAACGTCTTCACCAGTTTCATTAACAACCTTCAGACCAGTAATTTCACCAGGAACGTCAACAACAATAGCATCAACTGCAGGGTCGCATCCGAATTCATCACTTACTGATACTGAGAAATCAAGTTGTCCGTAAATACCTGATGCAACTACGTATGTGTAATAATTATTTGCACCTGAGTAAAGAACTGTTTCACCCAAATAGAATGTGTAGGTATATGCACCATGACCACCCTGTGCTGTAGCCAAGAGGTCGATATCACTGCCGTTACATACAATAGCAGGATCTGCTGTCAAATCTACTGTCAACAACTGATACCATTCGATTGTTACGATATTTGTCTCGAAATAATAATTAGGACAATCAACATCACCGACAATAGCCTTATAATAATAAACTAAATTATCTGTTGAATTAGGTGATGCTGGCTGATAGAAATTATCTTCTGTAACTACATCTTCAGTCCAATCTGCATCAGCAGCCTCTTTATACATCCAAGTATAGATATAATTACCGGAACCGCCTGTTGTACCATTTACAGTAAGTACACCAGCTGTTTCGCCTGAACAGAGATGTTGTTCAACAGGAGTAATGACTGCATCATCTATGGCATCGTAAACTACAACAGTAGCAGTTGCCTGTGATTCGCAAACACTTGAAGTAACAGTGAAGGTGAATGTTGTAGTTTGATTTACAATTGCAGTAGCGACCGGAAGGTTAGCATCTGTTATTACACATTCAGGATCAGCTGTCCACAAGTATGTGTAAGTGAGCTCATCACCACCGGAGACTTCAGCTGTAAGAGTGACTTCATTACCTGCGCAAGTAGGTGTTGGAGAGACTGATAAAGCGATATCTATAGGATTGATGAACTTATAATTCAAAGTATCATTGCTTGCATAAATATTATCACCCTTTGTGATGTAACCGCTTACTGTAAGTCTCGTATTGTATGCGATTTCATCAACTACCAATGGGTTGCCAGTGTAGTAAGAAGTAATATCACCTTCAACAACTACCCAGTTGTATGTGATATCATCGTAAGTATAATACAAAGGAACCATTGTGAATGTCAGAGGGAGATATCCTTCAGTACCGCAATAGGTACCTTCCGGTGTGGAAGCAACTATGTTGGATTCGATATAATCATCAGCATGGATATCTGTAACCTTTGACAGGCCGTTTGATGTGAAGAGTCCGTCGATGGTTACTTGCATACCGATTATCTCACCTATGCTATATGTTACGGAAGCACGTCTTGTTGAATCTTCCTGATATGAATATACGAACCACTGGAATGATTCACCGTCTGCAAAACCATCTTTTACATCAGGAGTATATTCGACATTGTCACTATATACAACTATTGTATTGTTAATACCTATCCAGCTGATATAGCCGCCGCATCTTGGAACGCCATCAAAGTCATTATAGAATATACCAACATAATTACCATAATTAAGAGGCTCACCGTTTACAAGTATTTCAGCATCGTTAGGAATAATTGTAACATGACCTAAATTACCGTGGAGAGGATCAATCTCCCATGGTACAGGAATGTATGTCCCAACAAAATTCTTTTCAATGTTATTAATTGGCATTAATTCAGTTGTATATGAAAGAGGATCGAATGCATAACACTCGAAAGCAGGAATTATAGTCTTTGGTTCAGTTGCACCATAAACTATGAAGTTTTCAACATAATATGCACCTGTTGCATCTGTAGTTGCAAGAACTTCATGAGTATCACTGTATATCAGAACTCCTGAAAGCGGATTACCGTTTGTATCTGTTACAACACCATAAATGGCAAGCATCAGATTGTCATCCTGAATAGATAATGATTTGAGTTCGGTAACAGTGTTGGCATGGAATACGAATTCTTCGTTATATGTGATAGGCATACCATAGAATACTGATTCTTCTTCCGGATATGATTCAACGTCATCGTATTCACCTATAGAAGTGGCTTCAAACTGATTGGAATAGATTGCGAAATAGATTTGCTGACCATCGTTGAAACCAGGAACGTATGCATCTCTACCGTATGCAAACAGACTGAACATCGGTTCTTCTCTGAACCATTGAGCAGCACCTGCGCATCTGTAATCTGTACCGTCAAAGTAAAATACGCCAATCCAGTCACCGTCATTAAGGTCTATACCGTTAAGTTTAGGTTCGAATCTGTGGATATCAGAATCATAAGGATATGTATAGAATCCGAATAAATTCTGCATCTGGCTTGAAATCTCAAATTCCCAAGGGCAATGCTGTAAAATGCCTGTAAAGTCAGCTGTAACGTCCTCAGTATTTGTGTCTAAAATCTTATATGAATAAGGGGCAAAATAATAACCTTCCTTCTTTGGAAGAACTCTTCCATTGAAAGGATAGTCCTGAACAACATATTCATAATAGCCATTAGCATCTGTATAGACATTGGAAATCAAATCACTGCCTTTATAAATTCTTACAGTGGTATTTGCCATCGGAAGACCAAGCTCATCTGTAATTATACCACTGATGGTATATAAATCTGTATGAGCTATGAAATTGAGGGTCTTGTTTTCTGTAAGTGTCAAATACGTAGCAGATTCAGGCTCGAATGTGTAATTAAACTTATAAGGGGTTATTGTAACATCCGTAGTGCCGGAAATGAAGGAAAGGATATATTCACCGTTTACATCTGTAGAAGTGAATGAATAATTTGTTGACATTAATACAACGTCAGCAACTGGATCTCCGTCCTCACGTCCCATTGTGACAGTACCTGAAACAGTCACCACATCAGCTTCAGCTTCCATGGTAGTGATAACTGACGTGCCATTATATGCGAACAGACCGTTATCAGAATTTGGGAAAGGATGGTCAGGATCAGTGATAATAGAACCTGCAGGCTGATAAGCAACGTTAGCTGCAGGAACATAATATTCAGCAGCTGCACCGGTAATGTTTGAATAAATGACATAAGTCAACTGATGTCCGATAGTTGAACCGTCATCATTACCAAAAGCTGTGATATAAAAGTTATCGTCAATATTGCCGTTGAACTGTTTTGCACCTAAACATTGATCTCCATCGAAAACTCCAATCCAATCACCAAGATTAATGGAAATTCCAGCGATAGTAGGCCAGAAATCGATCTCAGATGGAATAAAACCGCCATAAATGATGTGCATCTGTGGTGTCGGGGTATATTCCCAAGGACATGCGAAAGCAGCACCAGCGAAATTTATTCCAGCCTCATCAGCATATACTGGACTAACAGTTTGAGGAACAAAGCTATACTCTGGATAATAAACAGTTATGATACCTGCACAGCCTTCCTGTACAGTGAATTCATACAAACCGTCAACATCAGTAGTAGTAGTCAATGCTACTGCTGAGTTAAGTCTGTAAAAACTCACAATAGCATCCTCGACTGGACTGTTAGACCCGGTAGTAACATAACCTGAAATCTCAAAAGATGCAGGCATGTCACTCTGCGCCTTGATTGCTGTAGGCAATAGGCACACAAGACTAAGAATTAATAAAAATTTCTTCATAATTTTAATTTTATTGATTATTACTTTTTTTTATCATATTTATTTAAATATCAACACATTACAATACGCAAACCTGCTATTATTCATAACTAGTTATCGCATTATATTTTACCTTGCAAATATAACTAAAATAATCCAATCTATCTTAGATTTATAATTTTTTTTTAACAGACTTTTTAACCTTAATGAAGAGAATTTTTCAACAAAATATTCACAAAAAAAGAGCCTCTTCTGCGGCTGCAAAAGAGGCTCTTTTTTGGGGTAAAATTGTAATGCTTATTTCTTAACGAATTTCTTTACGATAACCTGATCAGCATCAACAATCTTAACTGAATAAACGCCTGACTTCAAATTGGAAACATTGATAACAGTATTAGCTATGACAGGAGTCTGACTGTGAAGCTTACCGTCTTCGAGACTGAAAACATAAGCCACAGCATCTTCTGAGAAGGTGCCTTTAACTGTCAAGTTAACAACAGTAGTTGCAGGGTTTGGATAGAGATCAACACTTGTGATATAATCATCGATACCTTCAACAACCATAACACCCTTGACAATGGAGATGCCATTTTCAGCGAAGATGTCATCGTCGTATGAAGATTCGAAATCAACATCGAGATTGAAAACTTCATTTGTTGAAGGGCGATAAACTCTGAAGTTCATCTGCTCATCTTCATTGAAGCCGTCAATTCCGTATGCTTCATTCATACCGTAAACGAGGAATGCGAATCCCTGGCCATAATAACCGCCCATACCAGCGCAGAAACCGTCAGCTGTGAAAGCACCGATTACATCGCCGTATTGAAGTGAAGCAAGAGCTTCAGCAGGAACACCTATTGTATGAGGATTGATATTTGCTACAGGAATATTCCATGGGGTTTCAGGATATGAGAAAGCATTACCGGCTTTAGCTGCAACACCAGCGATTTCAGTGAAATCAACTGCTGCTGAAGGAGCCTCGTTAAAGAATACATCGTATGCACCACCAACTTCCATTAAGAAGTTACCCATTGTCATACCAGCCATATAAATGGCAGCGTGGCCGTCGATACTTCTAATAAGTAAAGCTTTGTCTTCAACTGAAGCAGCAGCAAAGAAATCGGAAGTCCACATATTCTTGTCAGGAATAAGCATAGGAATCATACTCCAACCTTCTGGGAATGTCTTTTCAGCAGGATTAACGACAGTACCCTTGAAAGTGAGGGTTACAGGATTAGTTTGGTGAACATAAGCCTGATAGCCGCTATATACATCCCATTTGAAAGCAGTTTCTTCAGGATCCGGGAAAGCAGGAGTTGGGTTATAACCGCCTTGAATTCTATTAACTACAGAAATACCACTAGCATTGGACCAAGGAAGGCCGCTATCGTCAAAAATAGCATCTACAGTCTTCTTTGTATTGATGAAAGTTGACAGGTAGTTCCATCCTCTGTGTAAAGTGACATACTGAATGGTATCATTATAGCCAGTTGGCATTTGGAAGCCTTGGAAGAAAGGAGTTGCAGTATAGGAAGTACCCAAGTTAGCAACTGTCTCACCAATGGTCCAGCTCAGCAGACTGCTTCCGGAAGTGCCGTTACCACCAGCAGGGGAAACGACTTGTCTTGTAATGCCCTGAGCAAAAGCACCACTTAGGAAACAACAACTGATTAATATGATTAATAATTTCTTCATTATAAAAACTTTCTGAAATTTAATAATTTGTTTGTTTATCAAAAGTTAAGAGTATATTTCAACTCTTAACTTTTAATTAAATTTTTACTTGGAAGTACCTGCAACAGCATTCCACTGTAAACCTGAACCGTTATCGTAAGCAATGTACATAACGTTCTTACCGGTTGAAGTCAAATAAGCAACACAAATCTGACCTTCCTGTGATGGAGGATAGCTTGTATTCAAATCAGTTACATAATTCAAGCCTAAAGTAGCTGGATAGTAAGGGATAGAAATACCACTTGAAGTAGTATCAAGAGTACCGTTAATCTTAACATTACCGTTAACAGCCAAGTTACCATCGATAGCAACATCGCCTACGAAGAAGCCAGCAAATGCCTTATCATTTACATTACCGTCGCCGTTTAAATCTTGGAGTCTGTTCCAACCTGCAGGGCCAAATGCATCATATAACTTACCAGTTGTGGTAATATTGTAAACAATTGTACTTAAACCAGTAATAACTTCCAATGAAGGGATATCTGTTGCCAAAGCAGCTTCAGTCTGTTCCCATTCTGAAGTGATAACAGCAGGAGTAGCAGCACCTTGGAATGCCTTGTAGATTCTACCTGAAGCAGCTTTGAAAGTAGTGTTGGTTGTCCAAGCAGTTGTTGCTGTACCAGCATCACGGCTAACAGCCAACTTGCCCTGAACGTGAACATCACCTACGAAGAAACCAGCAAATACCTTATTATCACCGCTTGCTACATCCCATGGATTGCAAACGAGTTCTTCAGTAATACCATATATTTTAGCACCTAAAGCACCGATACCATTTCTAACTGAAGGATCAGAAGCGAGCTTCTCATAACCGGTAACAGCAGCATGAGCACTTGTCCAGCCATAACCTGTTGGAGCAGTACCACCTAAAATACCTGTGAAACCAGTAACATCACCACCAAGCTGAATAGTATAGTCAGCATCAACCATCTTATATTCCATTTCGTCTACAGCTGTAGTTTGGAATAAAGCTGTATGAGAAACGAGTCTGTCAGCAGCAGCAGTACCTGTAACAGCAACATTACCGTGGAAGAAACCAGCTAAAACGAGATTGTCACCTGTTGTAAGACCAAATGCAGTGATAAGATCAGCATTAGTAACTTCAAACAGAACTGAACCTAAAGAACCAACACCATCAAGATTGTTGTGACCAACAACTGCAGATGTAATGTGATTAACACCATAAGCATTGAATTCATCTGTTGAAGCGCCAAGTAAGCCCTGAACAGTGTAAATGTCAGTAACTTCATCTCTCAGTTGAACCTTCATAACCTTCTTTGTGAATTCAGAAGCGTCCTTAATAGTATCTGAAAGTTCCATATGACGAACTGTAAGATCATCGAATTCGCCAGTTGTAGCTTCAATAGCATCAGCTGCGATATTATCTGCAGTGATATCACCACCTTCAAAGAGGTCAGAAACGATCTTATCAGCGAAAATATAGTTAGCATCTATTGAATCACCTGTAGCATTGCCGAAAGTTAAATCAGCAGTCTCAACCTTATCAATATTAGCATAATCAGCTGTGATTGAATCAGCTATAAGGTTAGTGAAAGTAACCAAATCGTGGAATCTAACTGGTTTGTAGAAGTCGAAACCACCTTCAGCAGTTCCCTGCATTGCCAATGGAGCACCATGGTATTGACCAACAGTAATCATATTGGTATATTCTGAATTGTATTCAGCTGTGTTAGCTTCGATAGAACCGAATGCACCAGTAGCAGCATCTAAAGTCTGTATTGTAGCCTGATTTGCTGTAAGAGCATTAGAGATGTTTGCGTTATGTTGAACATGGAGGTCATAGAATTCAGCATCGCCGAAGTGAGCTTCACCACCAACATATAATTCATCACTGATATTAACATCACCAACGAAATAGCCAGCCCATGGATGGTCGCTTATGCGTGCACCTAAAACACCATATGCGTCATCAGCAAGACCACCTACCAAAGCATATAAATCGAGGCCATCAACGCCAGTTGCTCTTGACATAATGCCCATAGGACCCTCAATATAAATAGGAGCATAGTCAGCTTTAGTTGTTGGAGTGGTATTGATTTCTCTACCCATATCATAAGCATGCTGTAAACCTTCAGCATCCCAAGCCAGCAAGTTATCAACATCATCTCTTAATTCAGCGATTTTATTACCATAGTCAGTGAGGGTACCATGAATAAGATCAATCTGATAATAGATATCGTCAACAGCATCCTGTAAGTCAGCGATGTCAGCAACAGCACCTTCTATTATTGCCTGCCAAGGATCGATAGGCAGATAAATATTAGCCAAATCATCAATTACATCCATGATGTCATCATATACATCATCATAAAGAACATCGTACATTTGATTCAATGCAGCGTATGTTGGAACATAGTTAGCTTCACCCTTACCTTCATCCAATGGATAATCAACATCAAAACCGAGGATTAAGCTTGAAGGAGTCAGAGCATTCCAAATCTGGAGTGTATGGAGGGAAGTACGACCGCTGAAATAGTTATTACCACCAGCATAAATACCACCGTCAGTAGCGATTGAAGCGTTGCTGTCATCAGCATTTTCATCAGTTACTTCAGCATCACCAGTACCTAAAACAGTAGCCTTATTGTTAACTGTGATATTTGTGAAAGTAGCAGTGTTAGGCATTCTGTAATAGAGAGCTGTATCAGCGATAACAGCGTGGTGAGCGTTAACAGCATAAGCAGCTTCATCAGCATTGTCAGCTATAAGAGCATGAGCAGCTTCAGCAGCATTGTCAGCTACAAGAGCATGAGCAGCTTCGTCAGCATTGTCAGCAGTAAGAGCGTGATTAGCTTCGTCAGCCTCACCAGCAACATCAGCATAAAGAGCTTCATAAGCGCTCATTGCGATATTAGCATTTTCAGCATAATCAGCAGTTTCAGCGTTACCAGCATTCCATGCAAAAAGAACTGTGTCAACATCGTCTAAAGAAGCCTTGAAAGCTTCCAATGCAGCGTATGAAGGGATATACTGTTCTAATGGCTGACCAGCACTCAATGGATAATCGTCATCTATACCAAGAATAGTATTAGCATTTGTAAAAGTAGTGTTGTAAATCTTGAATGACTGAGCACCAAGAATACCATTGAAATAAGAAGTACCTGCAGCATAGATACCACCTCTGGTAGCTATTGAAGCACTACTGCTTTCAACACTCCACTGATCCACACCAAAATCACCGATTAAAGCAGGACCAACACCTGAGAAAATAGCCTGGTTGGTAACATTAATGTTGGTGAATGTAGGTGATGTAGGAAGGTTAAATTCAATAACAACACCATTAACAACGAGTTCACCATTTTCATTAACGTAAACGTTGTTTGCAACATCAGCAGTCAAAGCATGACCAGCTTCAGCAGCATAACCAGCTTCAGCAGCATAATCTGCATAGTTAGCAGTTTCAGCATTATATGCATTCAAAGCGTAATCAGCATTCGTAGCCTTATCTGCGTATGGAACAGCGTTGATTACCTGTGACGAAGTAGCTATAACTTCATCCTCTGCATAAAGAGTGATTTCGAGAGTTGGCTGAGCCATTTGTGAGAAATCAACACCCTCGCAAATAACAGCACTGATGATACCTTCAGTTGGAGTTGCAACAACAGTACCTGTGTATGCACCTACTGTCCATTCGATGGTAACATCTGAAGTAATGGAAGGATCAATTGCAGCCTGGTAATTGAAACCATTGCTTTGTGCAAATGAGCTTAAACTCAAACCCACCAAAATAATAGCGCATGCAAGGCGGGTCAACGAATTCAGTAAATTTTTCATCTTCATAATTTTTTTAAATTTTTTTGTTTATTGATTTAATTAATTCTATTTCAAATTTTTACTTTCAATAATTTTTTTTGGTTTTTGGGCCTGGCGACTTTCCGCTTCAGCCTGTTTGTTTTTTAGTTTTTTGTTTATCATGTCCCCATATTTTTTGGAACATGAGGACAATCGGCATAGTTAAAACACTAAATGAATAGTGGTTTTTGAATTTCCAATATTCCCTTCAACGAGTCAACTATTTAAGAATCAGTTACCAAGAACTGTTGTTAGATTTACATTTTGCGTTATTTTTCAACTCACAAAAATAACTCTTTTTTTTTTATGTACAATACAAATCAAATTTTTTTTTCTATGAAATTTTCGGCTGTTTTTTGTAATTTTTACAAATCGTTGAAATTCAACATGTTACAATTTGCATCCCTAAAACTTTGTTAACAATTTTAAGTTATCAAACAGTATCTCTTATTATTATAAAATATTATGAATCAACAAATTAAAAAAAATAGTCCGAACTTTTCAACAAAAAGAATTGTTTATTTATCAAAATATCAGTTAAAACGCCTTTTATACCTAAATTATTTATACTTTTGCAAAAAAACAAGATATGGAAACGATAATAGACAGAGCAAAGGAGTGGTTGTCAGAAGATTTCGACCCTGAAACCCGTCGTCAGGTTGCAGAATTAATCGAAAAAAACGACGATGAACTGAATGATGCATTTTACAAGAATCTAGAATTCGGCACCGGCGGACTACGTGGCATAATGGGGCCGGGCACCAACAGGATGAATATTTATACAGTATCAATGGCAACGCAGGGACTTGCCAACTATCTGAAAAAATGCTTCCCTGACGAGGAACTGTCTGCTGCAATTGCATACGACTGCCGCAACAACAGTCGCCTGTTTGCCACCAAAACAGCCGAAGTGTTATCTGCCAATAATATAAAGGTATATCTTTTTGACGATATGCGCCCGACACCTGAACTGTCATTTGCAGTAAGAGAACTGAAATGCAACACCGGTATCGTTATCACGGCATCTCACAACCCAAAGGAATACAACGGGTACAAAGCCTACTGGAATGACGGCGCCCAGATTATCGACCCTCATGATGTCCTTATTATTAAAGAGGTATCAAACATCAAGTCGATGAAGGAAGTCAAAACAACCCCCAAACCCAATCTTATTAATATAATAGGTAAAGAAATTGATGATATATATCTGAACAAGGTTCTTGCTTTGTCACTGAACCATGACATTGTCAACCGCCATAAAGACATTTCAATAGTATATACCCCACTTCATGGTACAGGTATGAAACTTGTACCTAAAGCATTAGAGATGTACGGGTTTGCCAATGTCCATAAAGTGGAGCCCCAATGTGTACCCGATGGTAATTTCCCTACGGTGCAATCACCAAATCCGGAAGAAGGCTCTGCATTTAAGCTTGCTATCGAACTGGCAGAGAAAGTCAATGCAGAATTAGTTCTCGCCACAGATCCGGACGCCGACAGAATAGGAATTGCAGTAAAAGACGACAAAGGCCAATACATGCTTCTCAACGGCAACCAAACAGCCTCCATCCTATTCTATTACCTTATCAAATGCAGGAAGCCTTCGACATTACCTTATTATATAGTAAAGACTATAGTTACCAGTGACATACTCAACAGGATGGCCGAAAAGGAAGATGTGGAAGTGTTCGAATGTCTCACCGGATTCAAACATATTGCTTCTGTAATCCGTAAAAATGAAGGCAAGAAACAGTTTCTTGTTGGCGGAGAGGAAAGCTACGGCTACCTGTGCGGTGATTTCGTAAGGGACAAGGATTCAGTCATGTCAAGCTGCCTTATAGCCGAAGCAGCAACATGGGCAAAAGAAAACGGCATGACCATGTATCAGCTGCTCCAACATATATGGAAGGAATACGGTCACTATCAGGAATCATTGAGAAGTGAAGTGAGAAAGGGCCAGCACGGTGCTGAGGAGATAAAGCAGATGATGATTGATTTTCGCAGCAATCCGCCCAAGGAAATAGAAGGTTCAAAGGTTGTGGAAATAAGAGATTATCAGACACTTAAAATCACAAACATGTTGGATGGCAGCGTAAAGGACATAGCAGATATCCCGCAGTCGAACGTGCTGCAGTTTTATCTCAAAAACGGAACGAAGATTTCCGTTCGTCCGTCAGGCACTGAGCCAAAGATTAAATTCTATCGCAGCGAAATCATCAAATAAATCACCGTGGAGACGTGATCATATTGCGTCTCTACAATGCCTCACCGAATCCGCGACAAACAAATATCAACGTTTCAACCGTTGTTTTGCCAATTCATAATCAGGCTTGATTTTCAACAGATATCTGTAACCCGAGTCGGCCTTGGCAGTATTTCCGAGCAATTCATACGAATATGAACGGTTATATATTGCATCGTAATAATTGGAGTCAACAGCTATGGCTCTGTCAAACCAGATTATAGCAGTGTCAAAGACATTGAGTTCCGCCAAATATATATATCCTGCGTTATAGGATGCGAGCACATACTCAGGATTAAGCTCATAAAGTTTGCTGTAATTCTCGACAGCTTTTCTGAACTGGCCATTCTGCTGATAATAGACCCCCAACATATAGTAGGCATCATTGCTTTTGTCGTTAATGCTCAGAGCATTTTCAAGGTATCGCGGAGTCAAAGGAGTATTCTGCACAAGGTTGACTGTTGCAAGCTGCATATATGCAGGGAAGAAACTGTTGTCAACCTGAACCGCCCTATAAAAATAATTAATGGCAGAAGTAGTGTCTCCCCTACTCAAGTCAATCTCTCCAAGCAAACTGTAGGA
>JAEEGJ010020711.1_pt1 | contig 14254 bp, 11 predicted proteins | sample 8958761 | NCBI WGS metagenome assembly JAEEGJ01 (sample SAMN16246546, study PRJNA631951) | gut metagenome | biome: gut microbiome; feature: rumen; material: RS-attached | host: Bos | place: Iran: Karaj | collected 2018-10 | reverse complement strand
TGTTCAATTCCGATTTGATTGCAAGCAGGCGATTAAGGGCCGACACCAAGAAATGCCCAGAGCCCACGGCGACATCGGCAACGCGGATATCATCAACAATTTGATTCGCTTCTGAAATATCTTCAATCTTGTCCGAGACATCTTCCAAATTTTCGCATTTCCAGGACTTTTTCTCGTTGAACTTCTGCACCACCGTCCGTTCCAGCACATCGCGGGCCATATAGTCGGTGATGAATCCCGGTGTAAAGAAACTGCCGTCTTTGTAGCCGTTGATTTTTTCGAAGATAAGCCCGAGAACCGATGCATTGATGAGCGTCTTGCTTGTAGAAGTCACGCCGCCTTGCGCATCGCTTGCGAAATTGTAGGCGTCGAGGAACTTGAAGATGTAATCCAGATTCGGAAGCGTACCTTTTGCACGTTTGCCGCGTTCATCCTTCAAAACGGTCTTGTTGAAAATTTCCATTTGTGCATCGGGAATACCGCGGATTTTCAAATGCTTTTCGTCTTCGGTCGGCTCGAACAGCGAACTGTTCAGATAAGGAACGTTCGGATAACGCTTAAGTACGTCTTCGTCGCGATCCTCAATTTTCTTACCGAGCACCTTGAAAAAGAAAATGTTCAGTTCGTCAAAGTTCGCAATTTTGTCCGTACTCATGAATCGGTACGATGCATCGCCCTTTTGATACATGAGAATTTGCGATTCGACAAGTTTCAGGAATAGTAGACGGTTCACCCACGTAATACAAAGACGAAGCGCCATCGCCTCACATTCTTCCTTGTTCGGGAAATCGTCTTCAAGCTGATAAATTGCACTTTCGAGGAGACTTGCCTTGTCGCGATTTGCGGGGTTCTTGCGTCGGATGACTTTCTTGCCGCCCTTTTCTTCTTTTACTTCTTCAAGACCGATGATATGCAAAAGTTCTGCATAAAAATTGCGGTCAAGACTGTTGCTGTCGTTTGCAAAAGGCTTGGCAAGGAGGCCCTCCGGTGACAACATCTTATAAAGCGCAACAAGTTTCTTATCGTCATTTTTCTCTACAGCCTTTACAGCATCTTCCAAGGAAAAATGGACAACAGAAAAATCACAAGAGCCCAAGAAATCATCAATAGCGGGTTTCGCAATGTCGTTGTAGAAATCAGAAGTCTTATTCCCGCTTGTTTGTTTAGAAACGAACTTCAAAAACTGATCATATACAGGCTTCGACTTATTGGCGAAATAGCGGATAAAATCCTTGATATCGAAGAAATAATATTCGTCAAAATTCGAAATGACGAGATACTTTATTTCTCGGTTTCCTAAATGCACATACTCCAGCAAAAAGTAATACACCAACTCCTGAAGAGCTTTCGTATTTGGCTGCTGTTCTGAAAACATCTCTGCCGCATTCGTCGGAGATTTCATCTCGATGATAACAGCAGGTTTTGCCGTCGTATCGTTCCCGTTAAAAATCGCCAAATCAATAGGTCTATCAACATGCACCGAATAAGCCGGGTTGAAAATCCCTTTCAAGAATGCCTGGAGCTCGTTCTTGTGGTATTCTTCGTCTTTTTTAGCATCCCGCTTATTGAGCAAATTCACGAGTGCAGACTTGAACTGTTCCATCTTTTCGCAAGGAACAGGCAACTTGAGGAATGCGGAATTGACGGACTTTTTCGGCGAAATAAGCTTGATAGACATATAAACGAAATATACCCAAATTTCGTGTCATGAAAGGAATAAAATCAGCTTTCTTCGCCCATTTTCAATAAAAAACAGGCATTGCAGGCTAGCGTCTAAAATCTGCAAAAACGATTACCCATAGTACTTCTCGTAAAAGTCCATGAATGCAGGGATTTCGTAAGCTACGGAATAAGCCGTTTTCATATACCGGTTAAACAACAGCGCTTTGAACCCCACAGGAATACCATCGCCTCGTCCTGATCCTTACCCTCAAATGGATTTTCACTTTCATTTTTGAAATATCTGAAGAATTGCATCATAAAGAATATACATCAAAAAATCGGCAAACACATTGCCAACGCCATAAAAGAAGAGCTTAAAGATATCCCTACTATCGCAAATTTTGCGACAGTTCAAAACGTCTTTTGGGTCTCAACTTTTTAAAGGCAGCTTAGTCACCGTAATACGGGGCGCTGATTAGACGCTTCTTCGAAAAAAAAGACATTTTTGAAAAAAAGTATTTTCAATAAGCTATATAAAATTACATCTGTTATTATAGATGTACATCATCAACTCACTCCATAAAAAAAATCAAATGAGGAATTTCCACATGAAATTAAAAGCAATCGGAATCTTATTCACGGCAGTATCATTAATAGCCTGCTTCGACACATCAACAGACAGCGAACCAACAGTAGTCTCTTGCGATGTTAAAAGTGGCTTATACAACTTAAACGACAATCATGCTTGCTACGAATCAACTGACGCCGGCTTCGTCAAATCCTTTTGTGACGACGCACAAAAGGAGCTAGATAATCAAGAATTAAGGCGAGCACTATTTCTAAACGAAAACAACATTAATATCGAAGAATTAACTATAGATTCAATTAATGCACTGCCTCCCGAATTCAGGATATTTTTCTATATAGGCGAAACAAAAATCGGCTCAGGTTGTCCTAGCGGTTACGCGAACAAATGCAAAAGAGACAACGGCGAAGCATACTATTACGATGACCAATACGCAAACGTAAGTTGCGATGAAATCTAGAAACATGCCTACTTTTATTCACAATTGTTGATAAGTTGTTAAGCAAATTTCTTTATTTGCAATGTTTCTTGAGCGCAGCAATGTACGCCTCAGCATATCTTGATTTCGTGACGCCTTTGCGCATCACGTAACCGACGGTCATCTTGTCGTGGACATCGAGGCGCTTTGCAATGATGTTCTTGCCGTTGAGTTTGTGGCTAATGACACCAGAGCAAATCGTGTAACCGTCAAGGCCAATGAGCAAGTTGAAAAGTGTAGCGCGGTCACGGACTTTGATGTTTCGCGGGCAATCGAAATCAATGGCGGTGAGCGGTTCTTCGGCAAAGTAGAACGAGTTGAAATCGCCCTGTTCGTAAGTCAAATACGGGAACGGCTTGAGATCGGACAGTGTGATTTTTTCTTTTTTCGCAAGCGGATTCTTCGATGACATGAACACGTGAAGCGGTGTTGCAAAAAGCGGTTCAAACACAAGATTGTTCTTTTGAATGAGCTTGGTGATGACCTTTTCGTTTTTGTCACTGAGGTAAAGTACGCCCATTTCGCTTTTCATTTTGGCGACATCGTCAATGATTTCGTTAGTTTGCGTTTCGCGAAGCGTAAAATCGTAACTCGGGCCACCGAACTTGCGGATAACATCGACAAACGCATTCACGGCAAAAGAATAGTGCTGGCAACTGACGGAGAAAATCATATTGCCGCCCTTGCCGCCTTTATAGCGGTCTTCCAAGAGCGTCGCCTGTTCCAGAACCTGCCTTGCGTACGAAAGGAACTCATCGCCTTCGTTTGTAATGGTCACGCCTTTGTTGGAGCGGTTGAAAATCGTGACACCCATTTCTTCTTCAAGTTCGTGGATAGCAGCGGTAAGGCTCGGTTGCGAGATAAAGACTCGCTTAGACGCTTCGGTAATATTTCGCGTGTCCGCAATAGCAATGGCGTATTTAAGTTGTTGTAGAGTCATAAGTTTTCCTTATCGCTAGTTATAAATCACCATAGGAAAAATCTATGGTGAACGCATAAAAAATAGTATTTTACCGATGATAAAAAGTGAGGTATATTTGGAGCGTTCAAAAAAACAAAGTAAAAAGGTAGGTAAAACACTATGAGCATTAAAACATCTGTAATTGGTTTCCCGCGTATCGGTAAGAATCGTGAACTCAAGTTCGCTAGCGAAAAGTTCTTCAAGGGTGAAATCTCCGAAGCAGAACTTCAGAAGGTCGCCGCAGAAATCCGCCAGTACGGTTGGCAGAAGCAGAAGGCCGCAGGTATCGACTTCATCCCGTCCAACGACTTCTCGTTCTACGATAACGTTCTCGACACTGCATTTTTGCTGAACGTCATTCCGGAACGCTACAGCAGCCTCGAATTGAGCACGCTCGAAAAGTATTTCGCCGCCGCCCACGGTTACCAGGGTGCAAAGGGCGATGTGAAGGCCCTCCCGATGAAGAAATGGTTCAATACGAACTATCATTACATTGTTCCGGAAATCGATGACGCTACCGATCTCAAGCTCGTCGGCAAGAAGCCGGTTGAAGAATTCAACGAAGCCAAATCGGCCGGAATTGAATCCATTCCGACGGTTATCGGCGCTTACACATTCCTCCGCCTCGCCCGCTACAACGGCAACAAGAAGGCCAAGGACTTCGCCGCAGCAGCTGTCAACGCTTACGCAGAACTCGCCGAAAAGCTCGCCACCGCAGGCGCCAAGTGGATTTCGTTCGCAGAACCGGCTCTCGTTTTCGATGTGACTGCAGAAGAACGCGAACTCTTCAAGACGATTTACGCAGAACTCTTGAGAAAGATCGGCGAAAAGAAGAACCTCAAGATTGCATTGCAGACTTACTTCGGCGACATCCGCGACGTTTATCAGGATGTAACCGCACTCGGCTTTGACGCTATCGGTTTGGATTTCGTTGAAGGTCTTAAGTCTCTCGAACTTTTGAAGACAGGTTTCCCAAAGAACACGCTCCTCTTGGCTGGCGTCGTGAACGGCAAGAACATCTGGCGCGCTGATTACGCACAGAAGAATGCAATTCTCGACGAAATCAAGAAGTATATCGCTGCAGAAAACGTTGTTGTTGGCACTTCTTGCTCTCTCCTGCATGTGCCCTACACGGTTGCCGCAGAACAGAAGCTTTCGGCAGACATCCTCAAGCACTTCGCATTCGCCGAAGAAAAGCTCGTGGAACTTGCAGAACTCGCAAGCGCTGACGTAGATGCACTCGCCAAGAACAAGGCATTGTTCGCAAGCGCTCGCGTTCAAGCAAACGCAAAGGTTCAGGCAGAACTCGCAGCACTCACCGCTGCTGATTTCGAACGCAAGCCGAGCCGCCTCGATCGTCGCATTGTACAAAAGAACGAATTCAAGTTGCCGGCTTTCCCGACAACGACAATCGGCTCCTTCCCGCAGACTGCCGAAGTTCGCGCCAACCGCGCCGCATTCCGCAAGGGTGAAATTTCCAAGGAACAGTACGTTGCATTCAACCAAAAGAAGATTGCCGAATGCATCAAGTTGCAGGAAGAAATTGGCCTCGACGTGATTGTCCACGGTGAATTTGAACGTAATGACATGGTGGAATATTTCGGTTCCAAGATTGACGGTTTTGTGTTCACGCAGAACGCCTGGGTGCAGAGCTACGGTACCCGTTGCGTGAAGCCGCCTGTCGTTTGGGGTGACGTGAGCCGCAGCGCTCCGATTACGGTTGAATGGTCTGTTTTCGCACAAAGTTGTACCAAGAAGCCGGTGAAGGGCATGCTTACGGGTCCTGTTACGATTCTCAACTGGTCCTTCCCGCGCGAAGACATTTCGCTCAAGACGCAGGCTCAGGAAATCGGCCTTGCCATCCGTGACGAAGTTTTGGACCTCGAAAAGAACGGCATCAGAATCATCCAGATTGACGAAGCCGCTCTTCGCGAAAAGTTGCCGCTCCGCAAGAGCGACTGGCACAAGGAATACCTCGACTGGGCCATTCCGGCATTCCGCCTGGTTCACGCCAAGGTCAAGCCCGAAACGCAGATACACACGCACATGTGCTATAGCGAATTCAACGACATCGTCCGCGACATCGACAACATGGACGCCGACGTAATCACATTCGAAGCCAGCCGTTCTGACCTCAAGCTGCTCGACGCCTTGAACGACGCCAAGTTCGAAACACAGGTGGGCCCGGGTGTTTACGATATCCACTCTCCGCGTGTGCCGTCTGAACAGGAAATCGTCGACGCTCTCCACAAGATCATCGCAAAGGTTCCACAGCAGAATGTGTGGGTGAACCCGGATTGCGGTCTCAAGACTCGTGGCGAAACTGAAACGACGGCAAGCCTCAAGAACCTCGTCGCCGCCGCCAAAAAGCTGCGCGAAGAAAAGTAAAAAGTTACACCTCTACTGTCGTTGCAAGGAACACCTCTCTTTACTGATAGACAGATTCCAAGTTCGCTCTCGTCTATCCTTCCCCTTGCGATGGCGGTAAACGAACTAATCCCCGTGTGCGTAATGCCGCGGGGATTTCCATTTATACACAAATTTCATCAAAAACAATCTCTAACCAAATTCTATCACCACAGCGTTTCTATAGCAAAAATCTATAGCAGAGCATAAAAAAGTAGTATATATAATAGGTCTTGCGACCACCCCACCCCATTGCTATCTTTGTGCCGCATTTGAAAGAAGCATCAAAAAACAAATGCAAGAAATAATGGATGGGGCAAGCCCCAACCTCTTTGGCTCGGTCATATCCATACAAGTATGGCTGCGACTCTCGCCTTTTGAGGTTGTCTCTACGCTTCGCTCCAAGGATGACGAGACCGAAGTGACAACAGGAGGCGTAACATGGATAAACGCACAGGACTTTTTGCAAATGGAATTATATGGTTTGGCGTCGCCATCTCCGTTTCCGAAATCGAAGCGGGTATAGAAATTGGCGCTGCCGCCGCAAGGGATTCGCTCTGGCTCCCGCTCGTGCTCGGGCACATTTTTGGCGGCATCCTGCTCTTTTTCGTGGGCCTCATCGGAGCGCGCGTTCGCCTGAACGCCATGGAAACGACCAAATCCTCATTCGGCAAATACGGTTCCAAGTTCTTCGCTGCGCTGAACACATTCCAGTTGCTCGCCTGGGTCGCCGTCTTGAACGCTCAGGGCGCTTCGGCCTTGGCAGGGCTCAACTTGCCGATTTCATTCCCCTTGACTTGCGTGATTCTCGCTGCACTTATCGCCGCTTGGGTCTATGTGGGCATCCGCCGTTCTGCAAACGTGACGACCGTCGTGATGGCCGCTCTTACTATTTTGCTCGCTATTCTTTCCGTGAAGTTGTTCGGACTCGATAGTTCGTCTGCAACAATCGCCGGAAACGCAGCAACCGCTACCGCTCTCAAGTTCTGGAACATTTTCGAGATTTCAATCGCGATGCCGATTTCTTGGTTGCCCGTGATTTCGGACTACACGAAGGACGCCGAAAAGCCCGTAAAGGCAACAGCAATTTCTGCCATCGCTTACACATTCGCAAGTCTCTGGATGTACATTATCGGTATTGAAATTTCGGGCATTGGCGCAAGCAATAACATCGCGCAGGCCATTCTCCTCGCAGGTCTCGGCCTCCCCGGAATCATCATCGTAGTACTCTCGACAGTAACAACAAACTTCCTTGCGGCAAACTCCGCTGGCGAATCCTCCAAGGCGATTTACAGTAAAATAAATCCAAAAATTGCAGGTGTCGTCGTGAGTTTCTTGAGCGCTGCACTCGCTATTTCGGGAATCATGGAACACTATATCAGTTTCCTTTACTTGATTGCCTCAGTATTCGCCCCGATGGCCGCAGTCCTTTTGGTTTCGTTCTACTTCTCCAAAGATCGCACTGAATCGCTCGGCGTTTGGCTCTGGAACATTTTCGCCTGGCTTGCGGGCTTTATCGCTTACCAGGTAGCGGAACATTTCGATTCCGTTTTCCTCGGCCCCACGCTCCTTGCAGTTATCGTTTCGGCAGCATTTGCATCCGTGCGCGTACTCTCGGAAAGAAAGTAACGTACTAACATTTGTCTTTTTCTATTTTTTCATTCGACATGCCACAGAAGAAAATTGCGTTAATCAATGATATCACAGGATTCGGCCGTTGCTCAATTGCCGTCATGGCGCCGATTGTCTCGGCCATGAAAATCCAGGCCGTGGCAGTGCCCACCGCCATCCTTTCTACGCACACGCAATTTAGCGAATACTATTTCGACGACTACACGCCGAAAATGCGTGACTACATTCAGACGTATAAAAATCTGAACATGTCGTTCGATGCTATCGCCACAGGTTTTTTGGGTTCCGAAGAACAGGTTGATATCGTCATCGATTTCTTCAAGACATTCAAGAAAAAAGGCGTGTTTACCTTGGTGGACCCTGTGATGGGCGACTACGGCATTCTTTACGAGACCTATACGCCTACTTTGTGCGAAAAGATGAAAGCGCTTGTCCACTATGCCGACATCTTGACGCCGAACTTGACTGAACTTTGCACATTGACCGATACTGAATATCGTACAGAAGGTTTCACAGACGCACAACTCGGTGAAATGTGCAGCAAGCTCGCGGAACAAGGCCCGGAACACATCGTCGTCACGGGCATTCCGTACAACAGTAAGCAAATCATGAACTACGTCTACAGCAAGGGCGAAGAGCCTCGAATTGTGATGGTCGACCGCATCGGCGGTGACCGCAGCGGAACTGGAGACGTCATCAGTTCAATCATCGCGGGCATGTACATGAACGGCCACGACTTTTACGAATCAGTCAAAAAGGCCGCAGAATTTGTAACAAAGTGCATCCGCTACTGCGAAGACAATAACGTTCCCACGCATTGGGGACTTTGCTTCGAGATGTACCTTCGTGACTTGATGGAGGATTAAAATGGTTGTTTATACTGTAACAGGAAACGTTGGACAAGCAGGCTACCTCGACATCGCCAACAGCGGCGACATCACAGGCAAGAACATCTACGTGAACATGACAAACCGCTGCCCGTGCAGTTGCGTTTTTTGCTTGCGCCAGACAAAGAAAATGATGGAAGGCAATTCGCTCTGGCTCAGAGGCGGCGAACCGAGTGTCAACGGCGTCATGAGCATTTTCGACAAGTACGACCTTTCCGTCATCAACGAACTCGTCTTTTGCGGCTACGGCGAACCGCTCGAACGCCTCCACGACGTGTGCAAAGTCATCGACCAGCTGCACGGCAAATACCCGAAATTAAAAGTCCGCCTGAACACGAACGGACTTGCAAACCTGATTCACGGCAGAGACGTAACGCCCGATCTTGAAGGCCGTTTCAACACCGTTTCCATCTCGATGAACGCCCCGGATGCCGAAGAATTCCTGGAACTCACGCGCTCGAGATTCGGAATCCAGTCCTTCGATGCGCTGAAGGAATTCGCAGTGCTAGCAAAAGAGCATGTGCCAAACGTGGTGATGACCGTCGTCGAGAAAGTGATGCCCGAAGAAAAAATCGAACGCTGCCGCAAGATTTGCGAAGAGCTCGGCGTCACGCTGAGAGTTCGCCCCTTCGAAAGCTAAGGAATAAAGCTAAGAAATGCTGCCGCCGACAAGATCGGCGGCATTTTTTTACTCTTTTTCTTAAAATTAGAGCTATATTAAAATTAAATCGGAGGGGCTAGAATGTTAATAGCATTATTATCAATTCTTCTCGTATGCTTTTTCACACTGATGGTTGTCATCGGTATCCACTGCAGAAAACACGCAACGGACGTAAACGGATTCGTGCTCGGCGGTAGAGATGTGGGGCCTTGGCTCACGGCATTCGCCTTTGGCACATCTTACTTCTCGGCGGTCATCTTCGTCGGGTACGCAGGGCAATTCGGCTGGAACTTCGGCCTAGCCTCGACTTGGATTGGCCTCGGGAACGCATTCGTCGGTTCACTGCTCGCCTGGGAAATTCTTGGGCGAAAGACCCGCGTGATGACACGCCATCTCGACACGAAAACCATGCCGGAGTTTTTCGAAAAGCGCTACCAGTCAAAAGCGTTGAAAATCATCGCATCGATTATCGTGTTCATCTTCCTCATTCCGTACACGGCATCTTTGTACAACGGACTTTCAAGTTTATTCAATATCGTATTTACAATCCCCTATTGGGCTGTTATCGTTGTCATGGCGACTCTGACTGCAGTCTACGTCATCATCGGCGGCTACAAGGCAACAGCCATTAACGATTTTTTCCAGGGGCTCATCATGCTCATCGGCATTGTCGCCGTAATCTTTTCGGTTCTCGCAAGCAAGGGTGGCTTTACCGAATCGTTTGCCAAGCTTTCGGCAGACAGCATTGTACTTGAAAGTGGAACAACGTTAAATGGCGCATATGCCTCGTTCTTCGGGCCACATCCGTTAGACCTTTTATTTGTCGTCTTGCTCACGTCCCTTGGAACCTGGGGGCTCCCGCAAATGGTCGGCAAATTTTATTCCATCAAGAACGAAGGCGCCATCAAAAAAGGAAAATACATTTCCACACTTTTTGCAATTGTTGTCGCAGGCGGATGTTACTTTATCGGCGGCTTCGGAAGGCTCTTCAGCGAATCAGAATTCATCAAGAGAATGCCGGATGGAAGAATCCTTTTCGATTCCATCATCCCCGCAATGCTCCGCGATTTACCGGACCTCATCGTCGCCATCGTCATTGTTCTTGTGCTTTCGGCATCGATGTCCACGCTTTCTTCACTCGTGCTTACCTCCAGTTCCACGCTGACACTCGACGTTGTTGCACCAACCGTGAAAAAAGGAATGGACGAAAAGAAAAAGGTGTTCACAATGCGCATCTTTATCGTATTCTTCGTGATTGTCTCTGCAGTCATTGCCGTACTGAAAGACCGCTATAACATCACATTTATCGCACAGATGATGGGTGTTTCGTGGGGCGCACTTGCCGGCGCATTCCTCGCGCCATTCCTTTACGGACTTTATTCCAAACGCGTCACAAAGGAATCCGTTGCAGTATGTTTTATTTTTGCCACCTGCATTACCATTATCCAACTTTTACGCTCCTTTGGCGTAATCTCTTTCGATAACGAAGTGCTCGGCTACGTGTTCAAATCATCCATCAACTCAGGCGTTGTCTCGATGGTCGGCGGACTGATACTCGTTCCGGTTGTAAGCCTGTTTACACCGAAGCCCGACAAGAACTCGGTTGACCAAATCTTTGCATGCTACGAGCATACCTTTAAGGCTACGGTGAAACAGAAAGAAAGGCTAGAAGAAAACTAGCCTTACGGCGCTAAGCCAATTAATTTATGGACTTCGGGACGGATTTGCAAGTTGGGCTTGCCCAGCAACCGTTCCAGGACCAAAATGCGCAAATAAGCGTATACAAGCGCTTGTTCTTCAACTTCCTTGATGGAAACATCCTGGCCAAAGTAATTCCTTACAAATTCATTCCAGAATGCAGTGGAGAGTTTTTTATCCATGTGATAAAGTTCCATCTCCATTTCTTCAGGAATTTGTCGAGTCTGGCGGTAGATAATGCCCATGTCAAACCAAGGCGTTCCCGTGCAGAACTCGCTAAGGTCAATCAGGTACTTACGCCCGTCTTCGGTAAAGATGATGTTGCCATGATGCAAGTCGCCATGAACAGCCGTAGAGGCATCAGGCAGGCTATAGATAAAGCGTTCTAGCGCATTTTTTTCTTCCGGCGTCAAGAACGGATCGTCCATAATTTCCTGAGTATACTGGAATTTAGCCGTCGGGAATGTTCCCTCAGCAGGCGTTGTCGAATGGAGCAACTTGCACGTTTCGGCAAATTCAAAAGCGAGCTTTTCCAACATTTCAGGGCGTTCACTCAAGGCCCTAGCAAAAGATTTCTTGCCAATAATCCGTTTGAACAAGATGCCAAGAGAGCCATCCGATGTGCGTACCAACTCGCCCGGCTCTGGGCAAGGCAGCCCCGTTTTATAGACTTTCCAAGCCCTGTCGAACTCGTCAAGCCCCATTTGCTCCAGCTCTGTGGGGTAAAGCTTCAGCAGAATGTTCGGGTTGTCACGCTTAATATAGCTTTCGCCAAACTTTCCTCCCCCAGAAAGTTCATAATCTTGAATATTGATAATTTTCTCTTCCATATTTTAAACATATATAAAAATAGGATGAGAGGTTCGTTTTCCTTTAAAAAATCACGTCATCTCTTTCCACTTGACAAATAAACTTTTCACTTTTTGGAAATAATCACGGGTTTTCTCGGGTTCGATAAAGAATGTCGCTGCACAAACGGCTAAGAATGAGCTAAACACCAATCCAATAAGAGTGTTGGCAACATAATAGCCACCATACATATTTTCGCGCATATACCCTAACGAGCCCCATAACATTTGGACAACCGTTATCACGGCATAAATTTTCAATACCAAAGAATTTCTTTTCACGATGGCGAACACGCCTACTGCAATAGTAAATAAAAACAATGTCTCATTCACAATGGAAAATGATTCCACACCTTTACTAAACAAACTCACAATAGATTGAAAGAAGGCTTTTAATCCATCGACCAAGAAGTATGCGGCACAGAATTGAAGCAAGCCAAACTGCGTAGCCTTTTTAGGTTTAATCAAAAATACAGCAGCTATAAAAACTATCAAGGGATTCATAATTCGTTCAAGCAAACTGTTAAAGAGATGACTATAGCTAACACCAAGCGGCAAGCGATTAAAGTTCATGATGTCTACTACGGTTCCACCCAAAATAGAAACGACTACACACACAGCGTAGATTTTCAAAACCAACACATTCTGTTTAACAAGTGCGACTGTTCCTAATGCAAAAATAATCACGCACAAAAGAAGTGATGCAATAAAAAATCCTAAAGGTTCGATATCTCCCGTCATTTCTGCGTAAAACCTATTGAAAAGCAGACCCGCAATGTTATACAGCGCGTTCATAATCATGACGGCAGCACAAACTCTAAGCAATGCTAAATTCATAAATCATCCTTTAATTTTCTGTAAGAACGATTTCACCCATTCAGGTTTAATAAAGAATACCGCAATAGCAATCACAGTTGACGTATTGAAAAGCGTATGGGCAACAAGCGAAACCGCAATATAAAGGTCTAATCCAGAGATGCGGATAAAATTGAATAAGTTCAACAAAATTTGAATAAATATCATTAAAGAGCCCACCATCAAGACTGGCACATTCTTTTTGACAAGTGCAAATACGCCTACTGCTAAATAAACAACACCAAAGAAAGCAAGCTGAAACACGGGAAGTTGCGTAAAGATAAAATGCGACAAGCTGTTCAATCCGCTTACGGCAAAGCAGATAGCGCAAAGCCGGAGCAAGAGATCCTGTTTTTCAGAAGTCACAAAGAACGCCGCCACGGCAACGACAACATTTATGTTAAAAATCAAGCTAATGAAGCTCTGGGCAAGATTCACTTCTCGCATTTCATTTCCCAACAAACCGCTTATAGGATTCATAGCGAATGCACACAATACAACCCAGATAAGGAACAGCACCGCCAATATTTTTAGCGCCTTCACGCTCTTTTTGACAAGCGCAAATATCCCTAGCGCAAGTAAAGCGACAACAGCTAAAACACCGAGCAGTACAAGCAAGCCAACTCCCGAAACCACCAACAGTCCGACCGTCGCAAGCAAATCTTCAAACGACGAATTCGTAAGTGCACTCCACAAAGAACTGAAAAATCCACCGTGCCCAGCCGAAATACACATATTGACGACAAAGTTCAACAGGTTCACAATGAATACGATAACGCAAACCCTGAACAAAGCCAAGTTTCCGTTGAATTGATTTTTTTCTCCTTCGCTCATTTGTCCTCTCTATGAGATTAAATATTCTTCCAGTTCCGGGAATGCGTCGGAGGTAAAGTACATCGAGCGCCCCCTATACATCAACCAGCCAGCCCATCCATTTTTAGGATTCTTCGCTCTAGACAATTTGAAAATTTCCTGCTTGATTGTAATGCTATTGCCAAGCAAAAAAGTAATCCGCACAAGTTCATTTTCAAGGAATTCGACTTTCTGCGGAGCTATATGTAGGGCAACAAAGCAAAAATAGAGCAAGAACAATTTATGGAAAACCCACATAAAGTTTATGGTATCATACGCACCGGAACGCACCATGACTACAAGGGAATACACAAACCAAAAGGCGCCAAAAAGGAACATCGCCACGGATGTCAAAGTGTTACCTTTGCTTTTCGTTACATATACTTTATTTTCACTCATTTAATTACCTCGTTCTAAAAATAAAAAAACGGCCCGGATTTTTTAGCTATCCACCCCTGCGCACTTTCCTATACCACATGGTAAACCACACGCAGGCCACGGCAAGGCAAACAAGGCCCAAAGGATAGCCAATGCAGTCGGGCAAATGAAGCGTCTGGCGCGAAACGAAGAAGTATGTCGTACAAACGGTGGTCATAAACAAGGCTGGAATAAGGGACACCCAAAAATTCTTCCGTTCCTGCACCAGATAGACTGTAATCGCCCATAGAGTAAATACAGAAAGCGTTTGGTTAAAAAATCCAAAGTATTGCCAAATAGTATTGAATCCA
>JAEEGJ010020710.1_pt1 | contig 14255 bp, 14 predicted proteins | sample 8958761 | NCBI WGS metagenome assembly JAEEGJ01 (sample SAMN16246546, study PRJNA631951) | gut metagenome | biome: gut microbiome; feature: rumen; material: RS-attached | host: Bos | place: Iran: Karaj | collected 2018-10 | reverse complement strand
CCAGGTTAGACTCTTTGCCTTCTTCAAAACCATGGAAAGGAGTCCGCGCCTTTTCTTCGGCTATTTCTGCCAATAATAATCTTGTTGCTTTCATCATGATTGTCCTGTCACCTCGACCAGATAAGAATGACGGCTGGATTTCCAGCCGTTATTTCTTTTAATCAAACCACTGTTTCTCAAAATCCTCGACCGAGACCGGCTTTGAGAAATAGTAACCCTGGTAGAGGCGGCATCCCATATCGAAGAGCTTTTCGAACTGCTTAGCGGTCTCCACACCTTCGGTAAGCGTATCGATCCCCAAGTCTTCCGACATGTTGATTATGTTCTTGATTATCATGTTGGCCTTCATGTTGCGCTCTGAATCCCTCAGGAACTGCATATCGATCTTGATAAGATCGAGGTTGATATCCTTGAGCAGATTGAGTGAGGAATAGCCGCTTCCGAAGTCATCCATTTCGACTATGAATCCCAGGTCATGGAGCATGCCGACGGTCTTTATCATATCGAGGGTATCAGATGTCATCGCGGACTCGGTTATCTCGACCCTGAGCTTTTTCGGGTCTATATCAAATTCCTCGACAAGAGCCTTAAGCTCGCTGACAACGTCGAGACGGTAGAAATCCTTGGGTGAGACATTGATGGAGATGAAACTGTCGATATTTCTCTTTTTCCATTTTGCCAGGATCTCACATGCGCATCTCCACATGTACTTATCAACTTCCGATATAAGACCGTTTTTCTCGAAAACAGGAATGAACTGACCCGGATTCATGAAGCCTTCTTCAGGATGTATCCATCTTACAAGCGCTTCAGCGCCTGCAAGCATGCCTCTGGAATCTACTATCGGCTGCAGGAAAGGTCTTATCTCTCTTCCCTCGATCGCACTCTTCAACTGATTAGAGATAAGCTGTTCGTGGATCGCTTCATTTCTTAACTGATCGTCATAGTAAGCTATTCGTCTTGAATAGTTATCCTTGATCTTGGTCGTTGCAAGACGTGCGCTGTCGAAAAACAGAGGAACATCAATATCGGTACCTTGTCTCAGATCATAGATACCGAAATAGATAAGAACATGGTGTTCGAGTGTTTTGTCCGAAACAGTGAAGGTCTCGAGCATCTTCTCAACCCTCTCTTCATCAAATATGTCTTTGTTGATAAGGATACCGAACGAATCATATGTCAGTCTTCCGAATAAGGTCTTTTCGCTTGCATTGGCTTTTATGGTATCTGCGATCTTCTTAACCGTATAAGTTCCGAATTCACTTCCGAAAACATCGTTGATCATATTAAAGTTGGCTATCTCGAAGAAGCCGACCATATAATTTGTCTTCGTATCATTCTTAAGCCTTTTTGCCACCTTCTCGTAGAGATATTCCTTGGTGTAAAGGCCTGTGACGGAATCATGCGTCGAATTATAGATCTCACGTTCTATCGCGAGCTGTTCTTCGGTATGGTCACGGATACTCAGATATGAGCCTGCCACTCTTCCTTCGTGATCTGTTGCAGATCTCATGGCCAGTTCCAGATACTGGATATCATCTCCTGTTCCGACCGTTTCTTTCTTTGTCCAACCCGTTTTTTCAAGATCTATGTCATCGAACAGGAATTTGAGGTTCTCCTTGATAGACTCATAGTCATCTTTTGAGACACCTACTCTTTGTCTTCCGGGCTCATTCGTCCATATGCACTTTCCGTCATTGTCGAAGAAGAAGATAGCTTCCGGCATATCTGAAGCCATGCTTGCCAGGAGCCTGTCTAAAACCTTCATGGATCTGTAGCGGAGTGCGAAGAAATATACGAGCAGACCGAATATGCCGAATCCGATCATGGACATATCCATGGGAAGCCTTGAGAAGATATAGTAAGTCTCTATCGCTGCCGTGATTATCATGGTAAGAAGGATAACAGCGTACTTCTCGACATATATCCTTGATGCCCTGGCCGTGACAACGATAAGTATGACCAAGCTGACAATGAACAATCCGTAGCATGCGATCCTGTGGAGATGCTGTCCCCAATACGGGATAAGCCTGTAATAATCGCGGCCGTCAACAGTTATCTTCTCCGTTGCAAAAGTAAATTTGAAAAACGGATTAAGAATATACTGGATGACATCAAGCGCAAAGACCGCGTAGATTATCGATCGGACGGACTTTTGTATTTTCCCGAAACCGCAGTACGCATATGTGAAAAACAAAAGAGAAATAACTCCGAAATCCATTCCGAGGAAATAGATGTTGTAACCGAATTCGGCGATGCCCTGATCAACTGAGAAGATGATAACGAGATTGCCCAGAACAGGAATGGTAAGACCGCAAAGGAGATTTGAAACAGGCTTGCCCATCGGCTTTTTGGAACGAGCAGACAACACCACGCACACGATGAGCGAAGTGATCAGTAAAGCAAAAATAACCGATATAGCGGTCCTCATAACACACCTTTCCAATATAATATCTTCTATTCTATCAGAATGATGATTTGATTACCTTTACACCACCGTAACAAAACCTTAATAAAATAAAGGCAAACGCAGTGTCACGGTTTACGGCTTGAATCCCCGCAGAAGTTAAAAGCCAGCTTTGCGATACGCTTGTAAGTGACTTCTTTATAGTGAACTCCGTCTCTTGTGCTGAAGCCTTCTTTTTTCAGAGTAGAGTTTGTATCAAGGTATTTCACGCCGCTCGGAAGGTTCTTCTTCATCTTCGCATTGAACTTGTCGATGTCCGTATTCCAGCTGCCGTACTTGCTTCCGTCAGTGGGATTTACAGACATGATGATAACGTTATTGTTCTTGATGAAGTCCTTCGGAAGAGATTTATAAACTGTTATGTACTTGTTAATATTTCCGAGATCGTTTACGCCGAAGTTGAATATTACGTTCTTTTTCCTGGTCTTGGTAACATCGCTTAATATGCTCTGCAGATAGTCGACTTTAGCGCCTACCTTGGCTTTGCTCGAAATACCGGAAACGCATGCATCCAGTCCGACGGTCCTTGAATCGCCGACGAAAAGATACTCGGTATACTTAGGCTTCGTAACAACTGTCTTCTTGGTTACTTTCTTGGAAGCCTTTATGGTCTTTTTGGTAGGCTTGGGAGTCGGTTTGGTGACCTTCTTTGCTTTCTGGGTTGCCTTGGAAGTCGTCTTAGATTCAGTCTCCTCGGTCTCGGTCTCAGTTTCTTCTGTAGTTGATTCAGTCTGAGAAGATTCCGTTTCAGCGGTTTCAGTGGTCTCGGCAGTCTCAAAGCTTATTGAAGGCATGGTCTCAGAACTCGTTGTCTCCTCTGACGTTGTGGCCGAAGTTACAACAAACTGATAAAGTCCCTCATCCTTATTAGACTTGCATCCTGCCGCGTTCAAAAGAACTGCCAGAGTCAAGAGCAGTATAAGAAAGACGTTTTTATTGCTTTTTTTCTCTATTGGTCTCATAGCGAAATATTACTCCAATGTATATTATACATCAAAGCTCGAAAAATAGCACTTTCCGGCGAGCAGCCTCTTCGCTGCACCCTATGTAAGTCAATACGTCCTTGACCGTAGGACACCGTTCAACCCTGTGTTTTGAGGCCGGTCCCTCCTGCTCGAAGCAGCGTTTGCTCATGCCTCCTGCACCGAAAGACAGAACATCCCTTGCGTCGCTCATCATGGCAACGTTATAGAGGCACCCGGTATCGCCTTTGGCAAATCCCGTGTTCTCAAGGCCGTGTCCGGTGTCTTTCTGTCTGTAAAGATAATAAGGATGGTATCCCGCCTCATAAAGGAGCCTGTAACCCTCTCTGACAGCCGCATCGATATCTCCCCTGTCATCTTCCCTGCCGAGTACCATCTCTCTTGTCAGTGTGGCTCTGCGCTTCTTATAGAGTGTATGTACCGTGATGTTTCCGGGATCGAGCTCTATCAGTTTTTCAACTGATCTTACGAAGTCCTCTCCTGTCTCATAAGGAAGTCCGGCGATCAGATCCATATTGATGACTTCAAATCCGCGTTCTTTTGCCTGTGTGTAAGCCCTGATTATATCCGCTGACGTATGATGACGCCCGAGCTTTGCCAGCGTCTCGTCACGCATCGTCTGCGGATTGATGCATATCCTTCCGATCCCGTGGGAACGCATGGCATCCAGCTTTTTCTCCGTTATCGTGTCAGGACGCCCGGCTTCAATAGTTACCTCACACTCCGGATCGATCTTTATGTTGTCGAAAATGCAGTCCAAAATGCTTCCGAACTGTTCATCGCTGAAAACAGTCGGAGTGCCGCCGCCCATGTAAAGTGAAGATACGCGCCTGTTAAGATGAGGAGCAAGAGTCCTGATCTCTTTTTCCAGAGCATCGCCGTACTCGCCGAGCCTTCCCATGTGATGCGATATATCCTGGGAAATAAAAGAACAATATGAGCATCTTGAAGGACAGAACGGGACTCCCACATAGATGTTCAGATCTTCGGCCGGGATAAGTTCCAAGAGCCGCTGTTCCTCTTTCGCAGTCTCAAATCCCAAAGCAGCCTTATCTTCCCTTACGAGATATTTTTTTGTCAGTTCTCCGGCTGATCCCTCTTCGAATGCTACAAGCGTGGGCCTTATTCCCGAAAGGCATCCCCACGGCATTTTTTGTCCGGTTATATCGGTAAGTGCGATATAAAGGGAACGCTTGACCTCTCTGCCAGGCTCGAGTGCCGGTCCGTCAAACAAGTATTTCTTTCCGCTTTCCTTAACAACAGTGACTGATCTGCCGTCTTTTCCAAGCGTGTTTACAAGGGTCATGTCAGGGCCGTCTTCCGCGTTCACACAGGTGTTCCCGCGATCCTCCGAAATGACTCCGTAGAACATCCTTAAGATGTCGGATATGCCGTAGTATTTATCATGTCCTTCAAGAAACGTCTTAAGCATTTTTCTTTCCCTTGGGAGAATAGTATTTCAGATAGAAATCTACATACGCGTTCTCCGGAACGATATAAGTATCGTTTCCTTCCTTTTCGCCGTTCGACTGAAGGAACTTGTTGTTCGCCGCAAGCGCCTGTTCGGTTATGTTGATACCAAATCGTTTCTGCATTTCGAGCACTTCTTTGTCAATGCCATCCCAGTAATCAGATGAAGCCTTGATGTCTCTTGCAACGGGTATTATCGCTTTATCACCGACATGGGTATCATACTCAATGCCGTAAGTCTTGCTGAGCTTGTTGATCTCGGACAATAAGGAAATGAAAACGGCATAGTAACCTGCATATCTGAAGTCATCCCTGTCTGAAGTCACGCAGGCAAGCGCCCCTATAAGATTGCAGTCAGTCTCATTTGCAAATCCCTTTGCATGGCATAGCTCATGGCAGACTGTCGTCGGGATCGACGTTATATCCATGTAATCCGTATTGATATTAGCCTCGCCATTTATCGGATTATACATTCCGACGATGTATGTCCAGCTCCAGTAATGGCTCAGTTTAACGGATTTTGCCCTTGCGTAACATGTACTGGAAGAGACACCGTGCTTTCTGCAGAACGAATCCACGGCAGACGAGGCATAATCCGCAACGCCGTTAAAATCCGTGGATATCTGGGCAACGCCCATCTCATTCTCTTTCAGCTCGCTTCTAGCTTTGATCATTCCTTCATACGCCCACTCATAGGCTGCGAAAAGCTCCACGACCGTATGTCTGCCGGTCCCGAGTTCCATCATGACTCTGGCAGGAGTCCGCCTGTAATTGAATCCGTGGAAGATCTCGAAGATGATCATGAATACCATAGTCACGGCAAGCGCATTTCTGAGGCTCTGATATAGATATTTTCCTACTCCCCGGGTCAATGCCTTCTTAACAAGCAGAACGATCCAAAGGATCAGGAGCGGTAATGCGAGACATCCCAAAACAACGACAGCTGCCTCGGAGATCGATACTCGTGTCATCGAGCTGATCTTCTGTGGAACGGAAGCCACCACAGGGAATATCCTGGAAGAATAGTAATCGGCAAAACCTGTCGGAAGAAGGCGTCCTGTAAGATAGGCCGCGGTGATGACCGCAATAAAGACCGAGATAGTCACTATCTTGCGGATCGTCTTTTTCTTCTTTTTTGTCCTGATTATCATTTTATTTTTCCCAACGCAAGAAAGATCACATAAAGGATCCCGTAGACTACCGGCTGATGGACAAGATATATGATCAGTGAATGCCTGCCGATAAATTCTACCGGAGCCAATACCGGATGCAGTTTCTCAGCACTTGCCGGAAGCATTGATTCTTTCTTGGAATAAAAAACTCTTCCTATCACACAGCCGAGAAGAAAAACTCCCATCCAGGGAAAGATCTCCATGGCATCTGCAACCGACGGTGCGTTTTGGACCGCAAAACCGACCGGCAGAAAGACTGGATTCGAAGTCGAATAATCCATCCATCTGATCGTACTTCCGACAGCGGTCATATATGTGCCGAGAAATCCCAGCAACAAGCTGACTGTAGCAGGCTTTACGGATATCTTTTTCTCGATGAACTGGATCAAAGAGTAAAAGAGGATGGATACCGCAAGCAGGGCCAATACATTAAAGATGATAAGACAATTAATGCCCGCATATTTAGTGACGAGCCAGGTAGCGAGAGTCAGTCCTGCCGCGACCGCGAGAAGCTTTATTCCGCGGAAGAAATTATTTCTTGAGAATGAAGAACATACTCCCGATACACCGACGAATATCACAATAAAAAACGGATGGACAAATGCCCAGAACCAGTTTGCCGTCAGGAATCCGAATATGTTAAGGCCGAATTCATATCTGAGATCGTATGCCAGATGCATGAGGATCATCATGAACAGCGCGAATCCTCTGAGAAAATCCAGTTCAGGTGCCCTGTTCTTTTTTGCAGCCATTATGCTTCCCCCGGTTTTCCCGCCAGACAGCTGCCGATCGCGGTCGCAAAAACAGCATTGTCTGGAACGATGAAATTCACATCGTAGAGCTTCGCAAAAGGTATCAACAGATCTTTGCATACTGGGATGGCCGTAAGCTGGCCTGTAAACACAATATCGTTTATTCCGCAGATCCTTGATGTCAGGACTGACATCGAACCTATCGACTGATATACGAGGTTAAAAATTCCGACAGCCTTGTCTTCACGGCTAAGATCATCTGCGACCTTGCCGAAATTCGACGCCGTGGCATCCATAGGAAGACCGGGAATAGCTTTCTTGGTGATATCCCCGATCGTAAGATCACATGCAGTGATCGAACCTTCCTTGGCCATTTCGGAAAGCTTTAACACATCCTCTACGCCCAACGTGGCATTGCAAAGTCCGGCAAGTGTGCCGCCGCCAACTCCGGAACCAATAATATGCGTTACCTTGTCATATTTCGCATCAAGATATGCTGTGCCGGTACCCATGCTGACTACGACAGCATGATCAAGTCCTGAAAGATAAAGTCCGCCGAGACCGGTTGAAATGAATTCTTCAACTACAACTGTCTCTATCCCGAAAACCGGCGTCGTCGTATAAGATGAACCTACACCGGTAATGTTGATCCTGCTGATATCATCGGTTTTCAGGCCATTATCGTTTATAAGCTTTCCGACTGCTCCAAATGCTGATGTAACCGGATCGCCTGCCCTGACTATTTCAGACGCGACGATCTCCTTGCCGCGCATGCCGACGATCTTAGTCGTGCTTCCACCGATATCCAGTCCGACAACTATCTTCATCTTGTTTTCATCCTTTCGATAATTGTCTTATTTTATCACACAGGCTTTACCAATAAAAAACTCCGCAGGTATTTCCTGCGGAGTCAGAGTTCAAAAACTTAATCAATTATTTACCGTCGTAGCTGATGAAGTTGTACCATCCGTCCAGCGTGTAGTGCGCTTTGATATAAGTATCAGCTGCATCTGCGGATGGATAATCAGATAATGTAAGCTTGCCTACTCCTAAATGCGGTGCCCATACTGAATCTTCATGTACGCACATTACTTTCCACGTAGGACTGTAATAGTTATCAAGAACGAATACCTTATACTTTACAGTCTGGGATGCATCAGTGGGATCAACGTAGAAATACATTCTGACAACCCATTTATCAACCTCATTACCGGTTGTAACGTTTGTGGTCTTCATCTGCCTGGGAGTGAATACCGGAACGCCTGTATTCTGCTCAAGAATCGAATTTGTATTGCATCCGAATTTTCCTGCGGATTTATTCTGTGTATGAGCAAGGTAAGAATTCTCGAAACCGTTCGAATAGAGCAAAGCGTAATCAGATGAGTCATTCGTATTGTAGGTTGTCATGAAAGAATCTTTGATCGCGATCATCAAAGCAACAGTAGTCCATCCGATAATGGTAATAATCGCGAGAGCGAGCATCATTTCTACAAGAGTAAAACCTCGCTTGCTGCTATGTATACGTCTCATTTTAACATCCTCCAGTTATGCGATACCGTTTCTTAATCTCTTGCAGCTATGGTTACTACGCCTTCTACTGCAGCCGGATTTGTACTATCTTCATATCCCCACCAGTATTTACCGCTAGAGTCTACGTATACATGAGTATTTCCGAAATACGTATCTGAAGGGGTACCATTCTGCTTAGGATAATAGAAAAGGATCGTTCTGTTATCAGCATATGCTTCATCATTACCCTTGATTGTCTCATTGGTAAATGTATTCAGATTGTTGGATCCAGTCTTAACGTCCTTCTCTTCATAGACTGCAACTCTGATCTTTCCCATATTGCCGCCTGAAACAGATCCTTCAAAAGAGATATACTTCGCATTGGTGTAATTGGGGTTCTTGTTCCAAGCGTATTGGCCTACATCTTTATATGCTGCAGGAACAGCTACGGTGCTGCCTGTTGAAGTGTCATAGCTTGCGATACCATCACCATACATAGACCACTTAGCAAGCTGAGTAATACAAAGCTGGCTGTTGTATGCAGCAGATCTGGAATATACGGAAGAGTTATATGAAAAGCCCATTGCTGTAATGAAACCTTCCATAAGCATCGATCCGACAATTACGAGAATAGCTGTTGCAAGCAGGGTCTCAAGAAGTGTAAAGCCTTTCTTCGATTTAAACTTAGAAAATCTCTTCATTTCTGACCTCCTTAAAAACCTATATCCGCGAGTTTGGATTCGCTAAGGCTGATTGACTTTGATTCGCTGAGAACACGCTTGCTTACGCTGTTCCTGGCATTCTTTGCCGGATTCAAAACATCACTTACTCCGAGGGCAACAGCTCCTGCAAGAATAATGATGATACCAACAACGATCAACATTTCAACCAATGTGAATCCGCGGACATTTAATCTTTGCTTGCTTACTTTGCGCATAACAGCCTCCGTACTTAAAGATGACTATTAATCCATACTTTTACAATCATATTATATATGGTTTGCGGAATAATTCAATAGATTTGTTCACAATTTGTTAAAAAAGTTTACAATTTGATAAAAAGAGCGGGGGATTGCTCCCCCGCTCCAAATTGCTTCAATTCGATCCGCTCAAATTACATAGCAGCGTTAATCTCAGAGTTAACGAGTGAGATTGACTTGTTGTGAGCCTGGATGGAAGAAGAAGCTGCCTTAGCCTTGTTAAGGTATGTACCGATACCAAGAACGAGAACCGCTGCAAGGATAACGATAATAGCGATAACGAGAACCATCTCTACGAGGGTAAAGCCCTTCTTTGACTTCTGAATCTTCTTCATTTTGAATTTCCTCCTGTAAGGTTTATTGAGTTTGTAATGTCAGTATAACATGATTGTGAAGAAATGCAATAGGTATTTTCAATTTTTTTCAAAATTTCGCCACAATTTGCATTTTTCTTTCAAATGTTATGTTCCAACCTTTGTCAGTGTAGGCGTAGGAGTAGCCTTAGCCTTGCCCTTCTTGCTCTTCTTCTTAGTCTCAGGAACCTCAAGTTCTCTAGGATCCTTAACATTGAAGAACTTAGCAACAGAACCCTTGGCATTGTACTGCTGGATGAATGCAGCATTAGCCCAGTAAGCCGCAAACGGTCTTGTGGAATTACTATCAAAGCCGCTGATAATATAACCGTTCCAAAGGCTGTTCTCATTCTTAACGACATACGGGAATCCGATAAATCCGCCGGATGTATCAACATTCGTATCGCCTCTCCAGTATGTGTAGGGTTCTTTGCTTGTATCAACAGAAACACGGTTGGTAAGAACAGTTCCATAGAAATCAATGGAAGCATTCATAATGAAGTAACCATCCTGTGAGATAGCTTCAAGGTTAGTTACCTTAATGCAGCCCGGGTTATCCTTAGCCATCTTATCGAGAGCCTTGATGAACTCGTCATAACCGACAGCCTTATCATAAGGATCTTTGCCCATCTGACTGATCAATTCCTTAGCAGTAGCCTTAGCATCCTTCTCTGACTTCTGGGTAGTATCCGGAGTGCGGTTGTACTGAGGAATGATATATCCGTCAGTTGTTGCATAAACTACTTTAATTCTTGTGCACTGAAGTGAGTCAGGAGATGTCTTGCCGTCAGCATAGGAGACTGCAGGGCACTTAATGTCTTCTGTCTCGATATTGGACATATAAGGAATCTTGTTATCTTCAAATGTCTTAAGAACATACTGCATGAGGCATTCGTTCTCAAGCTTATCGATGAACGACAACTCAACCTTGGAAATGCTCTCGTTAAGTCTTGCGATCTCTTCGGTTGTCTGTGCAACGTTATCCTTGAGCTTGTTGAGATAATCTCTCTTAGCTACAAGTTCCTTGTACTGTTTATCAAGAGCATCATACTTGTTGTTCAAAGTTCTGATTCCCAGAACATAACCGAGCAATATAAGAATCAGTAAGGAGATTACATATATACCGGTTTTTTCACGAGCTGATAAATTATTCATCTGTTTGCTACCTCCTTACGCTGCGGGCTGTGAAGCTGCAGGCTGAGTTGCTGCAACCTCATAATACAGGTTGATCTCAGCGTTAGCTTTTGCAGTGCCGCTCAAAGCGTGAGCCGCTCTGACGTTAGCGAGACTCTCTGCATCAACGTCTGTACCGTTAACAGTGATCTTAACGAGGTTATAAGTAACACCACCGGCAACATAGGTATCGATACCTTCTGTGTAGTTGTATTCAGAACCTGCTGTGTACTCAGTTGTCTCAACACCGGAAAGGCTGGTAAGAGTCTGACCGTTAACAAAACGTCCGATGGAGATGTAGACCTTGCTAAGGAGTGTGCCGCTGATCTTGAACTGATAATAGTTATTAAGAGGAATAACATCACCGGTCTTGTTGTTATAGATCTTATCCGCTGCACCGATGTCAGTCATATTAACACGTGTGCATGTAAACTCCGGCCTTGATGTGAAGATCTTGGATGCCTGGAGGATATTGACCATATCAACAGGGCTGTAGTAAGTGAATGAGTAACCGTTGTACTCCATAATAGATCCGTCGATCTTATAGTCTGTAATATAAGAATCGCTCGGGATGCTCTTTGCAAGGATACCGGGGATCTCGAGGGGTACTGTTGCAGTTCTGTCAACACTGGTACGCATTGTGGTAAGTGCGTAGTAGTAATTGTTCTTCTGCTTCAATTCTTCCTGGAGCTGTCTTGCCTTTTCCTCAAGACCTGCATAATCAGGTCCTGCCAACTCTGCTGTGATCGCATTGATCTCCTGCTGCTTCATATAGTTTCTAACAGCGAATGCACCGATCAAGCCGAGTACTATGATAACTACAAGGATACCAAGAGCCATTGCGTAGCCTAACATCCTTGCTGCTCTTGCTGCGTTAGCCGTGAACTCCCGGAAGAAGTTCATGTCTTTCTTAGCAAGAAGTTTCTTATTAATTCCGCTAGCCATGAATTACACCCCTCCTTTAATCATTACGAATCAACGCGCCGCAGCAGTTTACAAACTGGTGCAGTTCGAAATTCTTAGGTCCGTTGACCGTACTGAGTGTCTTTAATATCTCAACCTGTGTTCCGAGCTGGCGAGACAATTCCTTGTCGATCTTCTTGTAGCCTGCGCCGGATCCATAAAGGAAGCATGTGCTGATAGTATCAATATGATACTTGGAGATTGAGAACTGAGCTGTACGTGAAACAGCATCTACAAGGCTCTTGAAGTATGCGTTAACAGCACTCTGAAGAGCGGGTGTATTAGCAACTGTCTCGTTCCAGACATCGATATCCTCGATCGGCACGCTTGCTGCTGCATCTGTTGTTGTGATGCTGAGACGTCTGGCAAGAGAGGACTGCTGATTGCTGCCCTGGAGCTTCTTAACGGAATCAGCAACCTGACGGATGTTCGAGTGACCGAACTGAAGTCTTCTTGAAAGAACCGGGAAGCCCTTGTCAAGAACCGTAACTGTTGTAGTTCTGCTTGCAAGCTCAATGAGGAGCAATGTGGACTGTGTGATGTTAACGTTACCGTTAATGATTCCCTGTGAGAAAAGCTTTCTAATAGCGTTCGGGTTCATATCGAGAGCCGTAGGCTGAAGTTCCATTTCCTTAAGGAATTCACGGTAGTCCTTGATTGTGTCTGTAGGAATAGCGGTAGCTCTGACCTTGATCTTGTCAGCATTGGTCTCCGCATCCTTTGTTGTTCCGTAAACGATATAGTCGATAGACAGGTCACGGTTGGTACCCTGACCGATAACTTCGTACTTAACCATATCCTTAAGCTGCTCTTCCTTAGCTACAGGAAGCTCTAAGTCTCTGGTATGAACGAATGCACCCTCTGTCGTAAGAATGCAGCTCTTGTTTCTGATTCCGAGTCTGGCGATCGCGTGCTTAACAGCCATTACGATACCGAATGAATCTGCGATAGCACCGTCATTAATAGCATCTGACTCAAGAGGAACGATACCAATTGTGTCGATCATTATGTTTCCGGACTTCGGATTATAGCTGCCGACAGCGAGCTTAAGGTCAGAGCTTGAGCAGTCGATTACTAATTCGGATCCGCCTCTACCTATTGAAAAATCCATCTGTTTTCTCCTTTCAAATACTGTTCCTTAATTACATGATCCACTGTGCCATCGTGAAGATAGGCATTGCGATACCACCGACAACGAGACCTACGATGATAGCCATGATGATGATCATGATAGGCTCGAGTGCGGCAGTCATCTTCGCTGTTGCGGAATCTGCTTCGTCTTCGAAATAATCTGCGGCCTTATCAAGGATGTTATCCAGCGTACCGGACTCCTCACCGATAGAGACCATCGCATATATCATCGGAGGGAATTCCGTAATGCCTCTGATGGACTTGGAAAGTGAAGTACCCTTTCTGATCTCAACTCTGGCTTCAGCTAACTTCTTTTCCAGAATGAGGTTGTCAAGTGACTTCTCTGTAATTTCAACGGCCTGAAGTACGGAGATACCGGACTTAAGAAGCGTTGATACCGTTCTTGTGAATCTTGCTGATGCGTTCATCCTGGTAGCCTTACCTACAACAGGCATCTTAAGCATGAGGTATGACCACTGCTCACCGCCCTTGTCGGAACTCTTCCAGACCTTGAAACCGTAAACAACAAGTGCAACTACAGCAAGATAGATAAACCAGTAATGAACAAGTGAACCTGAAAGTGCAAGCAATGCTTTTGTAAGTGCAGGAAGTTCACCGCCCAAGCTCTTGATCGTATCACCGATCTTAGGAACGAGGAAGGTAAGAAGTCCGACACTGACTGCAACAGTAAGTCCTGCAAGGATCTTAGGATATACCATTGCGGAAGAAATCTTGTTCTTCAATTTCTGTGCCTTAGCAAAGTGTTCTGCAAGACGCTCCATAACTTCGTCAAGACGTCCTGATTCCTCACCTGCTGCGATCATACTGATCATGATGTTGGGGATGACACCCTTCTGCTCTCTGAAAGCTTCCGAGAGTGAACGTCCTCCCTGTACCGACTCATAAACTTCACCGATGCACTTCTTGGCTTTTTTGCTCTCAAGCTGCTGGTAAAGCATGTCCAAAGCTCTTACGACTGTAATACCTGCTGACAGAAGTGAGGCAAGCTGTCTTGAGATAAGAACCAAATCCGTGCTCTTCAGCATCGGGCTGCCGATCGTCATGTTTGCAAGTCCCGATCCTCTGTCAAGAGTAAGTGATGAAATGTATTTGCCGTCGGTTTTGAGCTTACGCGTAGCTTCACCGATAGAAGACGCTTCAACAATACCTTCTGATTTTTTACCGGCTGCATCAATTACCTGATATCTGAAATTAGGCATTAATCTTTTTCCTCCTTATTTTAGATTTGTATTGCAAGCGCAATAATCAGGTATACTCCAAATCACCGAACAGAGGGCTGTTC
>JAEEGJ010020707.1_pt1 | contig 14258 bp, 13 predicted proteins | sample 8958761 | NCBI WGS metagenome assembly JAEEGJ01 (sample SAMN16246546, study PRJNA631951) | gut metagenome | biome: gut microbiome; feature: rumen; material: RS-attached | host: Bos | place: Iran: Karaj | collected 2018-10 | reverse complement strand
CTACCGCTACCCAGAAGACCGTTGACGGTCCTTCCAAGAAGGATTGGCGCGGTGGCCGCGGTATCCTCGAGAACATCATCCCGTCCTCCACGGGTGCCGCCAAGGCTGTCGGTAAGGTTCTCCCTGAGCTGAACGGCAAGCTGACCGGTATGTCCCTCCGCGTCCCTACCTCCGATGTTTCCTTCGTCGACCTGACCGTCGAACTCGCCAAGGAAGCCACCTACGATGAGATCTGCGCCGCCATGAAGGCCGCCTCCGAGGGCGAGCTCAAGGGTGTGCTCGGTTACACCGAGGACGCTGTGGTCTCCACCGACTTCCGCAACGACTCCCGCACTTCCATCTTCGATGTGAAGGCCGGGATCCAGCTCGACAAGACCTTCGTGAAGGTCTGCGCCTGGTACGACAACGAGTGGGGTTACTCCAACAAGGTGCTCGAGATGGCCAAGGTCATCGCCGCCTAATTCGGAGCGAACACAAGACTTTTTTAAAAAGGATGGCAGATTTCTGCCATCCTTTTGCTATCTTTGTAAGTTAGAAACCAATAACAAAAGATACCATGAAGCGATTCCTCCTTCTCTCCGCAGCGCTGCTGTGCCTGGGCTCCTTTGCATCCGCCCAGCAGCGTGCCGCAGCAGACCTTCCCGAGTATACTTTCACGACCGTGAAGGCCGCCCCGATCACGTCCATTAAGAACCAGGCCAGCAGCGGAACTTGCTGGTCGTTCTCCGCCATCAGCTTCCTCGAGTCCGAGGCCATCCGCCTCTGCAACATCCAGGATGAGGCGAAATATCCGGATTTCTCCGAGTTCTACGTGGTCTCCAACTCCTACAAGGAGCGCGCGGAGAAGTTCATCCGCCTGGACGGCAAGCTCGGCTTCAGCGCCGGCTCCGGCTGCGGCGACGTGATGGACGTGGTGAAGAACCACGGCATCGTCCCGAACGCGGAGATGACGGGCATGAATTACGGCACCTCGCTGCCGCAGCAGGCCGAGATGGACGCCGTGCTCCTCGCCTACGTGGAGGCGGTCGCCAAGACCCGCGGCAAGCTCTCGACCGCCTGGAAGCGCGGCTTCGACGCCGTCGTGGACGAGTACCTGGGCAAGGCCCCCGAGACCTTCGTTGTGGACGGCAAGACCTACACACCGGCCTCCTACCGCGACGCGATGAAGATCAATGCCGACGATTACGTGGAGCTGACTTCGTTCACGCACCATCCGTTCTATACCTGGTTCTCCCTGGAGGTCTGCGACAACTGGCGCGGTTCCCAGTCCTACAACGTGCCGATCGACGAGCTGATGGCCGTCCTCGACAACGCGCTGGAGAACGGCTACACCGTTTGCTGGGGCGCTGACGTGAGCCACACGGGCTTCACCCGCGGCGGCCTCGCCATCCTCGTGGACGTGGACGCCACCCAGGCCCAGGCCGGCTCCGACCAGGAGCACTGGGTCGGCAAGGAGGAGGGCAAACCCAACCCCAAGCCGATCACGATCATCGAGGCCGAGCCGACGCAGGAGTCCCGCCAGATCGAGTTCGACAACAAGACCATGACCGACGATCACGGCATGCACATCTACGGCATCGCCAAGGACCAGAACGGCAAGAAGTACTACATGGTCAAGAATTCCTGGGGTGAGACCGGCGCCTACAAGGGCCTCTGGTACGCCACCGAGGCTTTCGTGAAGGCCCAGACCCTGGACATCACCGTCCACAAGTCCGCCCTCACCAAGGACCTGAAGAAGCGACTCAACGTTAAGTAATGAATCTGCGCAAGCATATCCCCAACGGCATCACCTCGATGAATCTGATCTGCGGACTCATCGGGGTCATCGCCGCGTTGAAGCACCAGCTGGACTGGGCGTTCTACGCGATGCTCGCGGCGTCCGTATTCGATTTCCTTGACGGCCTGGCCGCGCGGGCGCTGGGCGCCTACTCCGACAAGGGCAAGGAGCTCGATTCGCTCAGCGACCTGATCAGCTTCGGCTTTCTGCCGGGCCTGATGCTGAGCGTGCTGATGCAGACCTACCGTTTCGACAACAGCCTGTACAACTGGTTCCCGCTGATCCTCACGCTCTTCAGCGCGCACCGGCTCGCGAAGTTCAACGTGGACGAGCGGCAGACGTCGAGCTTCCTCGGCCTGCCCACGCCGGCGGCGGCGCTTTTCAGCGGCGCCCTGTGCTGCTACTGCTGCTATTCGCCGGTGGAGTTCCTCTCCACCTGGGTGGCGGGGCTGTATTTCGTCCCCGTGCTGACGCTCTGCCTCTGCGTGCTGCTGGTCTGCGAGGTGCCGATGTTCTCCCTCAAGCTGCACGGGGACGACTCCCGCATGCTCTGGAGCAAGCGCATCACGCTGGCGGTCATCTTCGTGGCGGCCGCCGTGTTCTGCCTGGTGGCCGGCCACCACTGGTCCCTGACCGTGGTGCTGGGGCTGCTGTTCTACATCCTGAACAACCTGGTTTACGCCATTTTCAAAGTATGAATCCCAGACTCTTCCTGTTGACACTGCTGCTGCTTCCTGTCGCCTGCAAGCGCCAGGTGGAGGAAGCGCGCCAGACCGTTCCCGTGGTACGTGAGATCCTGTCGGACCGCTCCGACCCACGGGCGCAGATGCTGCGCGGACGTGTGCCCGTGTCGCAGGCGGGTATTACGATTATCGGCCCCGAGTTCACCTGCGACCGCCTGGCGGAGCAGCTTTCTTTCCGGGACCTGCAGGACAATGTGGACGCCCGGATGGTGACGGACGGCCTGCCGGACTTCGCCGGCGAGACCTTCGTGTGCATCGAGGACACGACGCCGTACCGGGACATCCTGGCGGCGCAGGGCGCCGAGGCGCTCCGCACCCAGACGGTCTTCCGCGTGCTGGCGGCCCTGGACACGACCGTCCACATCAGTCCGTACGACATGGAGGGCCTTTCCGCCAAGACTTCCTCCAAGCTGGTCGTGCTGGCCGATCCTTTCCTCTGCGAGTACGGCGGCAGCGACGTGGACACGCTCTTCCACTCGATCGGCTGCCGCGTTCCCGTCGTCAGCCCGATCGAGCAGATGATCGACCTGGCTTTCGACCGGGACGAGCGCAGCGACCTTTCGGTCGGCGTGCTCTGCGACCCGCAGCTCGACTCGGCGGATATTTATGAGAAGATTTTCGCCCGGAAGGCCGCGGAGCGCGGCCGCCGCGGCGCCAGCCTGGTCTCGATCGGCGTCGGGCAGCGCGACAGCGCGCTGTACGAGTTCCTCGACCGCTACCAGGCGGCCGGCTATGTCAAGCCGTTGGATGTGATCCTTGTGGATGACCTCTCGATCGACGTCGAGCGGCTCAAGATCGAGCTGGCAGGGATTGTGTCCGTGATGAATGAAAGTTCGATGACGCTCGGACGCCTGGTCTCGCGTGATTTCTTTTTCATCGACGCGATGGAGACCGTGTCCGCGCAGTGTTACAGTTTCTTGCGGGAGAACAACCTGTTCACCCACAATATAGCCAAACCCCAGGTGACGGTGTACCGTCCGGTCCGCAAGCCGGAGTCCGAGGACGGTTCGATCATCCTGATTCCCGGTTCCTATGTACAAAATTAGCATCCAGCCAGAAGAAATAGAGAAAATGCCGCTGGGATCCTTTCCCGGCAAGATCCATGTGATTGACAAAAACGGGATCGATTTCGTGCGGGCGATCGCCTATCTGGGCACGCAGCGCATCATCGGTTTCGACACGGAGACGCGTCCCGTCTTCTCCCCGGGCCAGCGCCACAACCACGTGGCGCTCCTGCAGCTGTCCGGCGGCGGGAAGGCCTATCTGTTCCGCGTCGGGACGATGGGCATGAACCGGCTGCTCTGCGCCCTGATGGCCAATCCGCGCATCCTGAAGGTCGGCGCCGCCGTCCACGACGACGTGCGCGGCCTGCAGTACTACCGCAAATTCGACGCGAAGGGCTTCGTCGACCTGCAGAAGATCGCCTACGAGTGGGGCATCCGCGACAAGAGCGTGAAGAAGATGGCCGCGAACATCCTCGGCGTGCGCATCTCGAAGTCGCAGCAGCTGTCCAACTGGGAGGCGGAGGAGCTTACGGCCGCGCAGCAGATGTATGCGGCGACGGACGCCTGGGTGTGCCGGGAGATGTATCTGAAGCTGCTCCAGAGCGAGAAGCATCCGCTTACGCCCGAGGAGCTCAATCCGCCGCAGCCGCAGCAAGCGCAGCAGCCGAAGGCGGAGGCTGCGCCGGCCGGCGAGGACCAGCCGAAGGCGAAGAAGCGCCGCCGCCGTCACCGCAGCAAGGCGAAGAAGCCTGCCGAGGCACAAACGACACAGCAGGACAATGGTTAAGGTATTTCTGAAGCACGGGCGCGACGAATCGTTGCGCCGCTTCCATCCTTGGGTATTCAGCGGGGCCGTGGCCCAGGTGCAGGGTTCGCCCGCCGAGGGCGACATCGTCGGCGTGTATAGCGCCGAGGGGCAGTTCCTTGCCTCCGGCCACTGGCAGATCGGCTCCATTGCCGTCCGCATCCTTTCCTTCGACGCCGATCCCACCGCTCCTGATTTCTGGACGAATTCCATCGCCCGCGCCCTCGAGGCGCGCATCGCCGTCGGGCTCTATTCGGAGGGTTCCGAGCAGACCGAGACCACCTGCTTCCGCCTGATCCACGGGGAAGGGGATGGCCTCCCGGGGCTGATCATCGACTGGTACGACGGTGTGTGCGTCATGCAGGCCCACTCCGTGGGCATGTTCCGCGCGAAGGCGCAGATCTGCGACGCGCTGAAGGCCGTCTTCGGCGAGCGCCTGAAGGCCGTCTACGACAAGAGCTCCGGCACGGCGCCGTTCAAGGCGGGCCTGGAGCTGATCGACGGCTACCTCTACCGCGCGCCGGGCTTCGAGGCCGCCGAGACGGTGGTGCTCGAGAACGGCCGCAAGTTCCTCGTGAACTGGGAGGAGGGCCAGAAGACCGGCTTCTTCCTGGATCAGCGGGACAACCGCGCGCTGGTCGGCAAATATGCCGCCGGGCGCCGCGTACTCAATCTTTTCTGCTACACCGGGGGCTTCAGCATCTACGCCCTGACGTCCGGCGCCGCGCTGGTCGACTCCGTCGACTCCTCCGCCCGCGCCATGGACCTCGTGGCCCGCAACATCGCGCTGAATCCCGGCGAGGCGGACGTCCACAACTACTGCGAAGACGCCATCGATTTCCTGCATAAGACCCCGGAAGGGAAGTACGACCTGATGATCGTCGACCCTCCGGCATTCGCCAAGCACCGCGGCGCGCTGAAGAACGCGCTCCGCGCCTACCAGCGCCTGAACGCCGCCGCCATCGCCAAGGTGGCGCCCGGCGGCCTGGTGTTCACCTTCAGCTGCTCGCAGGTCGTCGACAAGATCACCTTCGCCAACACGGTCTTCTCCGCCGCCGCCCAGACCGGGCGCAGCGTGCGCATCCTGGACCGTCTCTGCCAGGGCGCCGACCACCCGGTCAGCATCTATCACCCCGAAGGGGAGTACCTGAAGGGCCTGCTGCTGTACGTCGAGTAGCCGTCAGCGTTATAAAATTATTTAGCGGAAATCTGTTTGAAGACAGACTCGAAGGCGGCAAGACGATCCGGAAGCAAAGGATTGTCCTTGCGGCTCAGAATCGCCATATAGTAACCGACACCGTCAATTAACAGTTCCTTGTATTCATGAAAGAAGCTATCTTTCTCTGAGTAGGAATGAAACCAGATTGAAAACAGTCTTTGCCTAAATGATTGCCGGCCATCATTAGTGTCGCATAAATACACCAACGTGGCATAATCTGTCTTGAAATACTCCTCCAGAATGGCCGTGACGGTGTCTTGAATCTTAGAATCCCGATGAGAAACGTCGCCATTGACAACACTGATGATCAACTGTGAGACATCTCCATCATCACTGATCATTTGATCTTCGACAAAACCGATTTCATAGGTCACACCATCGCCTGTCCGGAACAAGAAGGTGTAACCATTCTCGGTCCAGACTTGATAAGGTGCGGTTTTGTTGATGGAGGAGAGTGAAAGGCGTCTAGTTATCATTGATGACCACCGTTTTCAGACCCAGCTTCTCCAATTCTTCCCGGGTGGCACCTTTTCGGATAGCCTCTTCCCATTCATTACGAACACTGGCCGCTTTTTTGAAAGCTGCCAATGCTTCTTCTTTTGTGAGATACGTTTTGCTCATAATGGTTTTTCTTAGTTTATTATTATCATTTGCAAAACTAAAGAACATACTTCATTTTTCCAAGTATAAAAGAAATAATCATCTCTTTCCCCGTTCCTGTCAGGAGAACCTATTTGATCAGATTTCAGTCGTTCTATCTCATTGTCTGAATTAAAAATACAAATCTTACAGGAGTGTGTTGTTTTCTTCCGATCTTCCACAAAAAAGAGCGATTGCTCGCTCTTTTTGTCCTAACGCTCTGTCCGCTACAAGTAGCACCCTCGGATAGTCCACCATTAGCAGGCTTTCTACTTTCATTGCCGATTGGCGCGTAGGCTCGGTGCAAAAGTAGTAAACAAGGTTTTAATATACAAATGAAAAGCACTTGACAATGTCTCTGGAAATCAGTACCTTTGGTCTGTGAGACACTATAACCGGAAATATTTAACCACTATTGCCCGCTTGACTCCGAGCACGACGACCCTGACGGATTACACCGGTAATCTGATCCTGGAGAACGGTACGCGGTCCCGGCTGCTGTTCGACGGAGGCTATGTGTCGGTGTCGAATAGCGGATACCATTTCTTCCTGACTGATCATCTGGGCTCCGTCAGAGTCGTGGCCAACACGAGCGGCACGGCAGAGGAGTACAACCACTACTACCCGCTGGGCGGTCCGATCGCGCAGTACTCCTCGTCGACGAGCCTGCAGCCGATTAAGTTCCAGGGCAAGGAATGGAGCGCCGGTAAGGGCCTGGATCTCTACGACTTCGGCGCCCGTCGCTACGACCCTGCTACCGGTCGCTGGATCTCACAAGACCCTATGGCGGAGAAGTACTACGCTCATTCGCCGTATCTCTTCTGTGGAGCAAATCCGATGAAGTTTGTGGATCCGACGGGGGAGAGTATCTATCTCCTATTTTACACAGTAGGAAATAGTCGTGGCGACGAAATGTTTAAGTCTGCTGCGGAAACCAGGAAATATGATATTGAGCATTCGCGGAGTTTTAATGAGGAACAAGACATAGTCTTATTAACAGGGATACGGGATCTTTCTAGCATAAGTGAGATTGTTAGCGTTCTAATTAATGATTATTCAGATCAGTATGGAAAGACAATAGAGTTCAGTCTATGGTCGCATGGTGGTTTTGATGGTCCCATCGGGACGGTTGAAACGTCCTCTTATTCTATTGACTCAAAACAGATGTCCCTAGAAGGATGGGGAATAATTGACTTTAATTGGGCTCCGAAAGCTAATGCAAATTTCTTTGGTTGTCGGACTGGTTTGGCTTCTCGTTCTCAAGAAGCTTTTTCTACAAGGATTTCCTCGTTAGACAATTTTGAAAATGTATCTGTTTCAGGACAAGCTGCGTTTTCCTATCCTTCTATTTATTCCAACTATCGCACCAACAATCGAGATATTGTTCATTCAAGATTCTCATATCCTACATATATGGTTGGAGGAACACACTTGGGACTTAAAGGACATTTTTCCCCAATTTCTGCAAGATCGATACCAATGACCACCAGTTATAATGGCATAGTGACATCAATAAACCATTACCAACCTGGTCGAAAACGATAAGTAGACTTATGAAAAAGCAGGCACCAAAAAAAAAGGCATATATCATTGTTCTTATCTTGTCATTTATTCTTTCTCTCTTCATCAGCACTAATAATGTTTGCAAATATGAGACTTGGAAAATGACATATGCGTTAGGCCCTGGAAGTATAGATATTTTAAGTACCGTGGGTTTTGAGCATAGGGCTCTTATAATAAAAAAGGGGAGAGCCATTGTTTGTGTTATGTTTTGTTATGGTGACAAGTTAGGTGTTATTGAAATCAATAAAGGTCATTTCAGTGTTAACTTTTATATGCCAATTTGATCCATTTTGGGTTCAGCATCGCACGTCCACCCATCTCGGCGGAGTTGAAAAGGACTGGTTCAAGTTCGACCTTGTAGGGAACGTCACGAAGCATAAGACCGAGCACAAGCCTTCGTCCGGGACCTCTCTTGTTGAGACAACGACGCAGTCTTACGACAGTTGGGACCGCCCGTTGGTTACCCAGCATCAGATTGGATCCGGCTCGGTCACAACCATCTCCAACAAGACATACGACAAGGTCGGCCGCTTGATTTCCGAAAGCCGGAACGGTACTTCGGCACTTGCTTCGACGTATCAATACAACATCCGCTCCTGGCTGACCGGCATAGCCGGATCGTTATTCAACGAGACCCTTAAGTACCAGGACGGCCCGACACCCCGCTGGGGCGGAGATATCAGCCAGCTCTCCTGGACGGACAACCAGTCTTCGAACCAGAAGACCTATGGCCTGGCGTATGACTCCTTCGGCAGACTAACGACTGCAAGTTTCAGTGAGACCAACAGCTCAGCGAGCTTTGCGGAGAGCGTCACCGGTTATGACGGAAATGGCAACATCACGGGATTGCAGCGCTATGGACGCACGGGCGCTTCTTCTTATGGCCTCATTGACAATCTTTCATACACGTACAATGGTAACAGGCTGAGCTCTGTCTATGATTCCGGCAGTGCGGCATACGGCTCCGATTTTTGTTATGCAAATGGCTCGTACAGTTACTCGTACGATGCTGCAGGACGGATGACTTCTGATGCCAGCAAGGGGATCACGTCAATCAGCTGGAACGTGCTGGGTCTGCCGCAGACGGTGACGTTCAGCAGCGGCGCGGTCATCAACTATAGCTATGCTGCAGACGGGACGAAACTCCGGGAGGCAAAGACTGTCTCAAGTACGACGACCCTGACGGATTACACCGGTAATCTGATCCTGGAGAACGGGACGCGTTCACGGCTGCTGTTCGACGGGGGCTATGTGTCCATGTCTAACAGCGGATACCATTTCTTCATCACAGACCATCTGGGATCGGTGCGTGTCGTAGCCAACACCGGCGGAACTGCAGAGGAGTACAACCATTACTACCCGCTTGGCGGACCTATCGCACAGTACTCCTCGTCGACGAGCCTGCAGCCGATTAAGTTCCAGGGCAAGGAATGGAGCGCCGGTAAGGGCCTGGACCTCTACGACTTCGGTGCCCGGCGCTACGACCCTTCCACAGGGAAATGGATCTCCCAGGACCCGCTCTCCGAAAAGTACTACGCCCATTCACCGTATCTCTTCTGCGCCGCGAATCCCGTGAGGTTTGTGGATCCGAGAGGGAGAAGTACACAGGTCCGTCGTTTAGACGATGGGAGATTTGAAGTTATTGGAGGAAATCTCGAGGATTCTGATTTAGGAATATATGTTGGAGAACTTGACCAAGATGGCGCGTGGAAACAAACTGAAAAGGATGCTATAGGGTATTCTGCAACGTTATATTCGTTCTATAACACAGATGAAGGGGAGAATCATGGGTGGCAAATAGGAGCCATAATTGATCCTCATGATAATAGTGGCCAGCGTTTTATGAATCGTTTTGGCTCATATTCGAATCTTCTTGTATATATGCTGAGAGCGCGAACCAATCATTCGTGGGATTTTAAGGTAACAAATGGTGTCTCTAATAACCCGATCGATGGAATCAGTATTTATAGAGGGATGCCAATAACTATTGGAGGCAACGTTGTGTACGCGTCTGCTCGTGATGTGGGTAATATAGTTGCTGGCTATGTAGGAGGTATAAATGGGTTAAGTTGGGAAAGTTTTAGATTTGGATGTGATACTTATCAAACCTTTTATTCCTCTCTTAAGAAGGGGTCTTTATCCAAAGAAGTTGAAGGAATGACAACCACAACGGCACAACGATTGGGTTGGGAAAAAGGAAATTTCAGTTGGGGTGTTCTTAATGCTCTCCGAAAATGAGACGTGTTCTTATATTTTACTTCTGTTGTGTTCTCATGGTTTTCGTATGCCTAGTCGGGTGTTCTTCGATATATGAGAAATATGTTATATATTATGTTCCCCAATGGGATATGTATATAAAATTAACAGGAGCAAAACAGGGGGAACATCGTGTTTATTTTTCAAATAACAGGTTTGATCTACATAAGCAGGATATCAATAATAAAGACTATGTTGTGATAAACAATGATTATCTTGATGGTTATTGGAGCTTTCTAATCGTGAATCAGGCTGCGCCAGACACACTGTTTGTAATGAGTAAAAAATACAATAGTGTTTCTATTCCCATGAAGACTATTGCGTCCCGGAGTATGAACCATTTCAGAATAGACGGCGCGTATTATAAATGCGAAGAAGGTTATTTTGGTTTTTACATCTTTAAAGGGGGGAAAGGAGTTCAACTGATTGAACTTTCTGAGAAAGAGGATGGATGGGAGTTGGAGGAGGTTTATCGTAATTGTTTAAGGTTATGATTGAACGAAGGGTAAATCTCATGCAACATTACAGCCTAATTGATACGCACACCTTTTGCGTCAACATGCTCGGCGCCGTCACCGACTCCGGCAGTGCGGCATACGGCTCCGATTGTTGTTATGCAAATGGCTCGTACAGTTACTCGTACGATGCTGCTGGACGGATGACTTCTGATGCCAGCAAGGGGATCACGTCAATCAGCTGGAACGTGCTGGGTCTGCCGCAGACGGTGACGTTCAGCAGCGGCGCGGTCATCAACTACAGCTATGCTGCGGACGGGACGAGGCAACATAGATTTACAATACTTCATAATTATGAATAATCGGGGTATTTTCCGTTTTGTCTTTTTGAGTTTGACCGTATGGTTTACGATGACGTGTGCGCCTGCTTTCGGGCAGGTGGACACGTTGAAGAAGCAGTCGCCGTATAAGACGGATGTGCGGGAATGGCTGGTCGGGCAGACGCCCGGCGTGGTGGTCACTTCCTCTGTCGGGGCGCCCGGGATGACGCCGTCGGTGTTCATCCATGGCCTCCAGTATGACGGGCAGGTGCCGGTCTACGTCGTTGACGGTGTCCGGGTGCAGGACCTGGGTGCGCTGGCGCCGGAATCCATCGAGGCCATTCAGGTGCTGAGCGGCGCGGAAGCCATGATCCTTTATGGCCCTTCCGCCGCGAACGGAGCGCTGGTTGTCACCACGCGACGCGCCTCCCGGGACGGCTTCCATGCTTCATACAGCTTTACCGGAGCCGTGCAGCAATTGGCCTGGGAGCCTGCACAGATCAGTTTCCGGGAGTGGGCAAACTACGATACGCGTTACACTGACCCTACGCGCTATCAGCAGAGTCCGTACAATTTCCAGAGCCGTATCGGATCGTCCTTCTCCCAGACCCACCACCTCGACCTGCAGTATGGCGCGGAGCGCTTCCGCGCTGCGGCGACGGCGGACTTCCTGGACAACGACGGGCCGTTCGCAGGGAGGGTGGACACACACCGGCGATTCTCCGGAGCCCTGAACCTGGATTACCGTCCGTTGGACTGGCTTCATGCTGCCTTGTCTTTCTCGGCCGGAAAATCCAGTGTTTCCACTTTCCCGGACATGGCCGGGATTCTGGTGAATGTTCCGGTCGAAATCACGGCCTCTCCCTATGATCCGCTGGTTTCTGCTGTGGAACGCTCCGAGCGGAGCGCGCTCACGGGACGCGTCATGCTGGAGTTTTTCCCGCTTCCGGGCCTGTCGGTCCGGGCGGATCTGGGATATCATACCAGTCGGAATTCTGTCGTGAATGGCAATTCTTCCGATTGGAAGTTCTTGCAGTATAGCCTGGAGTCCTCCTACAGAAAATCGTTCGGGGTGCATTCCATCCAGTTGGGCCTCCTGCTCCGCGGCCAATCGGAAAGCTTGCCCGTCCTGAATGGGAAAGCGGTTCGCTGGGGGGATGGAAATGTCCGCGCCGCTTACGATTGGAATCATGTTCTCTCGCTGGGGGGCGGTTTTTATCTGCTGAAATCGCGCACGGAGTCCGTCGCTTACAGTAATACCGTGCCTTATGTGCATCTGGGGCTGAGCTTGGCGGATTTGCCGTTCCTGCGCCGCGCATTGCCCGAATGGTGGAAGACCTGGGACTGGAAGGCCTCCTGGTCGAAGACGAATCCTTACGAGATGGGCTATCCGGCGATGCCGTATGAAATACCGAGATTGCTGACAGCCAGGGTTGAGTCGTCCCGGTTCGACATCGGAACGAATCTGGTCTTCACTTTCGAAGGCAGCCAATGGGCTCTCTCGGCAGGATGGTTCTCCGACCAGGATGTCAATCCGCTGGTGAACTCGACATCGCCTTTTCGCGTGCGGAACCGGGGCTGGCTGTTCGATTCGGAATGGAGCGGACAGGCCGGGGATTTCCGGTATGCGGCCGGGGCGTCGCTGACGCTATACAGAAACCGCTGCTTGGAGCTCCCGGACGGGTTTTATGCTTACCCCTATAACATTATGTACGGAAATGCCGCCTATATCCTTGCGGGACAGCCGCTCGGCGTCGCATGGGCTTATCCGTATGCCGGGGTGAATGAATATGGTCTGGCCCGCTACGATACGCCCTCCGGCTATGCGGAGGACAATTCCAGAACTGCTTTCGGGAACGGTGTCTTCCCGACGGCGACGCTCGGACTCCGGCTGGACCTGGGGTGGCGGCGCTGGAGCCTGTCGGCCACGGCGCACGGCAACTTCGGCCAGTCCGTTTACCGTGCCGGCACGATGACCGGCACGCTGATCCGGCACTATCTGGTGAACAGTTGGCTGCCGGAGGCCCCGAGTGCGATGTATCCCCAATTCGCCGGTGGACAGGATTACAGTTTTATGCGGTCTACGGCTGCTTTGCAGGATGGATCATTCTTCCGGATCGACATGGTTCGGCTGGGCTACTCCCTGCCGGTCAGACGCATTCGCGGGAGTGTAGATGTCTTCGCCTCGCTGGAGAATTTCTTCCTGTTCACGTCCTATCCCGGCAGTGATCCGGAGTACACGCTGACCCGGGACGACGCCGGCATGGATCTGGGGACTTACCCTTCCACGCGCCGTATCGTTTTCGGACTTAAGTTCAGTCTATAGCAGGCCTATGCCTGATGTTCCCCGATGAGCCGGAGGAGCTCGTCGATGGCTGCGCTGTCGGGGATGTGGCGCAGGACGGGCTCACCGCGGTGGTAGATCGTGACCTTGCCGCCGCCTTCGCCCACGTAGCCCCAGTCGGCGTCGGCCATCTCGCCGGGGCCGTTGACGATACAGCCCATCACGGCGATGACCATGCCTTTGAGGTGCGCCGTGCGGCGCTGGACCTCTTCGAAAGTCTCCTGGAGGTTGTACATGGTGCGGCCGCAGCCCGGGCAGGCGATGTATTCGGGCTTGTAGAAGCGGCGCCGCGCGGCCTGCATGATCTCGTCGACGAGGTACTCGCTCAGGCCCGCCGTCGCCGGAATCTCGTCGATCTCCCGCTTCAGCAGTTTCGGACCCCAATAACTCGCAGCTGCAAGCATACCCCTGTCGGAGTCGGTCTGGCCTGACGGCGAAGGCTCAGCCGCAGCAGGATTCGTTCCGCCGAATCCGGTTTCCGCGTCAGCGGAAAGCGAGGATGGAAGCCGAGACGCAGGCCACGCCGACTCCGCAGCATGCAGCGCGAGGTATTGGGCTACAGGGAGTTCGTTGACCGGAGGTTCGGTCAGGGAGACGCGGATGGTGTCGCCGATGCCCTCCTGGAGGAGGGAGGCGATGCCGACGCAGGACTTGATGCGCCCGCTGTCGCCGCCGCCGGCCTCCGTGACGCCCAGGTGCATCGGGAACACGACGCCGCGCTCCTGCATCCGCTGCGCCAGCTCGCGGTAGGCCTCGACCATCACGACGGTGTTGCTCGCCTTCAGCGAGACCACGACGTTCAGGAAATCAGCCTCGATACACATCTCCAGCCACTCCATCGCCGCCATCGCCATCGCGTGCGGCGTGTTGCCGTAGCGGTCGGTGATGTAGCGGCCGAGCGAGCCGTGGTTCAGGCCCACACGCACGGCGGTGCCGTGCTCCTTGCAGACCTGCAGGAAGCGGGCGAACTGGGCGCGCGCCTGCTCGTGGTCGGGGTGGAAGTTGCCGGGATTGATGCGGACCTTCTCCACGACGGGGGCCACCTCGATGGCCGTCTCCGACGAGAAATGGATGTCCGCCACCAGCGGCACGTTGCAGCCCGCGGCGCGCAGCCGGCGCTTGATTTCCGCGAC
>JAEEGJ010020701.1_pt1 | contig 14262 bp, 17 predicted proteins | sample 8958761 | NCBI WGS metagenome assembly JAEEGJ01 (sample SAMN16246546, study PRJNA631951) | gut metagenome | biome: gut microbiome; feature: rumen; material: RS-attached | host: Bos | place: Iran: Karaj | collected 2018-10 | reverse complement strand
GAATTCTTCTCATTTGGAACAAATGACTTAACTCAAATGACATTTGGATTCTCAAGAGATGATGCAGGTAAATTCTTACCAGCATACTATGAAAAGAAAATCTATGAAGAAGATCCATTTAAGACACTTGATCAAAAAGGTGTTGGAGAGTTAATTAGAATGGCTGCTGAAAAAGGTAGATCTACAAGACCTGAATTACATTTAGGTGTATGTGGTGAAACTGGTGGAGATCCTAAATCTATTGAATTCTATCATAATGTAGGATTAGATTATGTATCTTGTTCACCATTTAGAGTTCCAGTTGCTAGATTAGCTGCTGCACAAGCTCATTTACGCCAAAAAGCTGCTGAAAAGCAAGAAAAATAAAGGGCTTTAGAGCAATCTGAAACAACAAAATATTTAATAAAAATTATATAAATAATTTAAAAGATCAAAATATTATCTATTTTGGTCTTTTTTTTGTAAAAAAATATGAAATTATGCGATGAAAAATTGTTTGAAAAATTATGCGATATTATACCGCAAATAAATCAAAAAGCATTATAAGTATTAAAATAGAATCAAGGTCATGTATCTTGATTCTTTCATTAGATATGCGAGAGGAGGAATAATATGAATTATGTATATCTAAAACCAGAACTTGAAAATCTTTCCCAAGGATCAAGAATCTCTTTTGCAAGACAAATGAGAAGAATGACACAAGATGAAGTTTCAGAAAAATTAGGATTAACTGGAGAATGTAAAAGAAGAAGCATGACTCGTTATGAAAGAGGTGATAGAATTCCAAAAGAGGATAGACTTTTAGAAATAGCTAATATCTTAAATGTTAATGTTAAATGTTTAAAAGAATATGACTTTAGAAATGATGAAGATATGATGTATATGCTTCTATGGATGGAAGAAATGTATCCAAGAATGAATGTTGATTTTGGATTTGGAGATTATTTTCCAAATAAAAGAAGTAAAAGAATTCAAAAGTTTATCAATGAGTGGAATGAAATGAGACAAAAAAGATTTGCACATGAAATAACATATGATGAATATATTGAATGGAAATTTCAATATGAATTTAAAGAAGGAGAGGAAGATGAAGAAAATTGTTAAACTGGAACTATATAATATAGATCCATTTGAGAATCATCCATTTATGGTAAAGAAAGATGATTCATTTCAAGAGTTAAAAGAAAGTATAAAAGAAAATGGTTTATTAGAACCATTACTAGTAAGGCCTGATGAATATGGAAGATATGAACTTATATCTGGTCATAGAAGAAAACTTGCTTTAGAACTTAATGGTATAAAAGAAGCAACTTGTTATGTAGAAGATCTTACAGATGATGAAGCAATAATTAGGATGGTTGATTCAAATATTCATAGAACATTAATTTTGCCATCTGAAAAAGCTTTTGCCTATAAAATGAAATTAGAGGCAATTAAGCACCAAGGTAAAAAAAAGCAACTTCTACACAAAGTGTGTCGAAGTTATCAGCTAGTAGAGTTGGTAAAGCAAATAATGATTCTAGAGAAAAAGTTAGAAGGTACATAAGACTAACTGAGTTAATACCAGAATTATTAAAATTAGTCGATGATGCTTATTTATGTGATAGAAGAACTTCTTTAGCATTAGGTATAACTACAGCAGTTGAATTATCATATTTATCAAAAGATATACAAAAACTAATTTGGGCAACTATTGATTATGAGCAGACAGTTCCTAATAGAGCCCAAGCATTAAGAATTAGAAATCTAGCTGAAAGGAAGAAATTAAATTTTGATATTTTAGAAAAAATACTATGTGAACAAAAAGGAAATCAACATGATAGGATATTTTTTAACAAGCAAAGAATAGAAGAAGTATTACCGCCTGAATTATTAAAAAGAGACAAGAGATATATTGAGCAATATGTAATTGAAGCTATAAAAAAATTTAATAATAAAGCAAATAAATCAGGACATTTTGACGGAATGAAATAATGGTAGTATAATGATTTTAGGAGGAATCAACTATGACAAAATCTAATATAAAAATTGATTTAAGTGGCTTAAAAAATCTACAAAATAAACTAAAAAAATATGAAAATCAAACTAACATAACATTACCTTATACGAATGAACAATGGGAAAAAATGACTGAATTTGAAAAGCAACAAGCAAAAGAGCAAGCAATTAACGAATATAAGGATAAAATAATAAAGGATATAAATAAGTGATAAAATATATGTTTGCATTTGATGAAGATAATAATTTAAGATTATGTAAGAATTTGGGAATATTTTATCAAGAAAATGTTAAAATAACATACGATGATATTGAATCTACTTTAGAATTATTTACTCTTTGTTTTTGCATTAAAACTAAAGAATTTTGGAAAATTAAGTGCGTTGATTTACCAAAAAGATTGCATAATAGATATCAAAATGTTAGGGCAAGTGATGACTTAAAAAAAGAATTAGAAAGTATTGGAATTCATAATTATAAAGATATAAGCCCTTTAGTAGATAATTATGTTGAATATTTAGATCAATTAGAAATCAAAAAGTATAGATTAAAAAATAGTAATGAAAATCAAAGCTATTATCAAAAATTATTGAGGATTCAAAAAGATTTATTAAATTCAAAAGATAATATTAAAAAATTGGAAAAAAAATAATTGTTTCATATAAATAAAATATAAAAAAATCGTTTATGTTACAAAACTATAATTGACAATAAATTTAAATAATGATATTCTTTAATTACATCTTATAAAGAGTGATGGAGGGACTAGCCCTATGAAGTCACACCAACCTATTAAATTAGGTGGTAATGCTAGAACTATAAGATAACTTTTTACTCAAGAGTTATCTTGAGTATTTTTTATTGGATGTAGAAAGGAGAATAATTATGAGTAATGAATGTTTTATTAAACCAAATTCAAAAAACTATATCGGTCTAACTATTGGTAATCTGTGTATTAAATATTTACGAAATCAACAAATGTATTTGTTAGAGAAAATCGATGGTACCATATTTGATGAAACTAGTGAAAGTATTGAAACTATCAATCATGATAATAATAGAATAAGATTATCATTTGAAGAAACAATTGGATATATGGTTGAATGCTTTATTCCACTACAAACAAATGAAGAAAGTAAAATGTTTGATACTGTTTATTGGAAATATAATGAAGATCAAACTAAAATATATATACAACCTGTTTTAGACTATAGTAATTGTAATGAAGTTTTAAAGGTTATTCAATTGCCGGATGGACAACAATTAGAAGTAAAACCTTTAAGAAAAATCAAAGCTATAAATCAAGCAAATAAACAATAGGATTTACTATTGTTTATTTTTATTCTAAATAAATACCATGTCTAAAAAAATATAGATGATTATGTGCATATTAAAAATAAAAAGCTAACAAGTGATGAAAGGTTTATTGTTGAAATATATGAAAAAATCAAAAAATACAATAAAACAAATTAAATAAAAAAATCTTATCATTTAATGTTATAATAATATTAATTATGCTTGAGGTGATAAGATGAATATACTTATAGTATTAATAATATGTGCAGCATTATTTGGTGCAATTGGACAATATATAGATAAAAAATTAGTTAATATGGGGATAAGTAAAAAAGATCAACACTTAAACAAGCTATTGGTGTAATTTTAATAGTAATTGGTATATTCTTGATAAAATAATGATTAGGAGGAAAAGAAAATGATTTTAAAACAAGATATAGATACAGCTTTTATTTATTATAATATTGATGAAAATTATAAGGATAGATGTTATCAATGTATGCACAATATAAATAGCAATAAATCATTTTTGGATGCCTTTAATAAAATTAATAATATATTAAATAATTCTGATTTTAAAGATATTAAAGAATTATGGATGTATAAAGATGTTAATGTACTATTTTGTGATGGTATAGATCCATTTATTACTAACTTAATTATATTATTAAGTTATAATACTAGTGAGGAATATTTAAAAAAATATAATTTAGATATTGAACAAATAAATATAAATAAAAATAGAATTAAGGAATGCTTTGAAAGTGATTTAATTAATAGAAAATATGATAGTGTTAGAATTTCACAAATGTTATGGGCTTTTTATTTTGTTAGAGTAAGAATAATTGAAATAGGAAGACTACAATATGAATTATTAGAAACAAATAAAGATAATTCAATTATTAAAATACATATTCCAAGTGGAAGTAAATTAGATTTTGATAAAGTAATTAACTCTATTAATTTATCAAAAAGAGTATTAAAAGAAATATATCAAATCGATAATATGGTTTATAAATGCAATTCTTGGTCATTAAGTAATGAGTTAAATAGGATAATAGAAAAAGAATCAAATATCCATAAATTTTATAACTTATTTGATGTAGAAGATGGGGAAGATTGTATATCTGATATATTAAATTTTGTATATAAAAAGAAAGAGATAAATAACTATGTCGAATTACAAGAAGATACCAAACTTCAAAGATTAATAAAAAAAGAATTAATAGATGGTACTATATTCAATATAGGACAAGGAATTTTAAGAAAGTAATGGTATTAATGTAATTAATGTTAATGAAATAAATTGAGGTGTATAATATGGGAATAATAATTGCTGGATTTGCTACTTGTGGTAAAAGTATATTAGGTAAAAAATATAATAATATTAAAGACTTAGAATCAAGCCCTTTTAAAAATATAATGAGAGATGATATACCTGTAGAAGAACAAAAAGGAACAAAAAGAGATTTAAATCCAAAGTGGCCACAAAATTATTATGATGCTATTGCAGAAGCAATAAAACAATATGATGTTGTGCTGGTTCAATTAAAACCAGAACACTTTGATTATTTTGATAAACATAATATAAAATATTCTATTGCTTATCCAAACATAAATAATTGGGAAGAAGTAGAGAGAAGATGTATTACTCGTGGTAATAATGAAAATTTTATTAGAAGATTGAAAGAAGTGTTTATTCCATATTACGAAGATTCAATAAAAAGAAATTATGATAAATTATATATTTTAAATGATAAAGAAACTCTTGAAGATGTGCTAAAAAAAGAAAATATTATTTAACAAAAAGAGGTAATTAAATGAATTATAGAAAAGCAATGTTTAGTGATATAGATGATATATCTTATTTAGTAACAAATTTGCTTGGCACTTGTAACATTAATAAGAATAATATTAGTGTTAGTAAGATAGATATATTAAACAATAATAAGAAAGAAATAATAAAGGATATAAATAATTATTATGTTTGTGAAATTAATAATCATATAGTTGGTGCATGTGGTATTAGCAATATAAAAAAAGATAATGCTTATAATATAAATTTAGGAAAATACAGAGAAATTTTATATTTAGTAGTTGATGATAATTATCAAAAACAGGGCATTGGAACAAAATTGTTACAATTGTGTTGTGATAATATTAAAGATAAAATTATATATGAAGCATGGGGAGATGGAAAAGAAGTTAATTCTAAATATCTACTTGAAAAATGCAATTTTGAATTATTAAAGAATTTAGGTGATACATATTACAAAGATAAAGGTTATTGTTCATATTGTGTGAATCGTAATAAGAAATGTAATACTTGTAAAGCAGAATTATGGATAAAAAAATAAAGGAGTTTATCCAAATGAATGAAAATAAAACTAATATTAATAATTAATTAGACTAGTGTAATCTAGTCTTTTTTACTATAATTCTTGAATATTGTCAGTCCTGATGCTAGAATATTAAATAAATGTGCAAAGGGGAAACTTTATGAAAAACTCATTTACTTGTACAAATTTATCATATGTCGGAACAGGAGTAAGATATATTAGTAATAAAAAACAGTTATCTAATTTAGAAGATAAAACTGTGCTTTTAAGATGCTATATAGACGATTTCTTCAATGCTATGTCTGAATTTTGCAATGTTAAAGATAAAGTATTAAGGTTTTATGTAATTATTGATGAAGATGTTTATATAGATGGATATGATAGTATTTACGATATTTTAGTAGACATAGAAAAATATAAGAACAATATCTTTAATATAGATTTAATTTTATCTTCTAAGGTGAGTGCTAATAATTTTATGAAGTTATTAGATTTTATCAAATTATGTAATGGAAAGATTAATATTAATTTTGAGCTTGAAAATTTGAATTTTTTTAGTGTTGAACAATTATCGTTATTAAAGAGTAATAATGTGAACTCACGTGTAGAAGTTAAACAATCTCTTTATGAAAAACATGCATTAGGTTATGAATGTAATAATGTGTTTACAATTGAGAGTTTATTAGAGGTTAAGAAGGAAATAAAAAAAATAGCAAACTTAGTTTTAAATCTAAAAAATGATATTGCCAAGATAATGTTTATATATAAATATTTAGGAAAGAAAATTAAATATGATAATAAAACTTATAATGATAGTATTTCTAATGTACTTTCAAAAGATTATTATGAAAATATTATTTATAATGTTTTAATAAATAAAAAAGGTATATGTTCTGGGATAGCAGGTGTATTTAAAATCATAGCGTTGGAAGTTGGAATAGAATGTCAGGTTGTTAGTTCTTTTAATCACGCATGGAATGTTGTGAAAATTGGTGAATATTGGTATCATCTTGATTTGACGTTTGATTTAGATAATATAAAAAATGAGAACTCTTTACAATATTTTCTGAAAAGTGATAGTGCTATAACAAGTAAGGATTATTGTCATCAATTTGATGAGGATTATTGTGATGATTCAGAAAAAGCTCATAGATCTATATCTAAAAGATTATATATTAAATAAAAGATAACTGCATGCATTATTATTTTGCTCTGACTGAAATTATAATTATAAAAATTAGGGTAAAGTAGAATGAAGATTTTTAATACAAAATGTCGCAAAAAAATAAAAATTTTAGATTGTGATATACTAAAAATGTACAAAAAATGTACTAAAAAAGTAAAAATATGTCATTTTAGTCCGTACAAGAGTACCTTATTTCGTTCCGAACCTTTATGCAGTACAAGCTGCAATTAAAGCAAAGAAGAATTAGTAAATAAAAGACTAGAGTATTCTAGTCTTTTATTGTTATAATAAAATAGGAGGTAGTAATATGAAAATAGATTCATCTAAAATTTGTGAGTACTTAAGAGTATATTCAATATTACTTTCTTTATCTTTAACCAATAATCAGTCATTATATGAAAATTTTAAAAAAATGATTAATGAAAATCAAACTGAATTATCATTAGATGATTTTGATAAAATAATATTAATTAAAAACTATTATAGTGCTTCAATGATTTTATTTTATAGAAAAGATACTACTCAAAAAGGACTTAATGATTTAGATGTGATTAATAAAAATTTATTTATTGATAGCAGCTTACCAATAAATCAAAAATGTATTGAAAATTATACTGATAAAGACATTATTTTATATATCAGAAATGCAATTGCACATAATAAAAATAATTTGGCGTCGATAATTATTGATGAAAAAAATTTGAGAGTTAGAGTTAAGTTAGAAAATACTATTGCTTCTAAAGGAATTAATAAAGGAAAAAATATTCCATTCGAGGTTGAATTTAATGATTATGATTTATTAAAAATGTCTGCTTTTTGTGGAATTTATTCAAGAACAGGTAACATATCAGGAATATCTTTTGATGAAAGTGTTGTTATCAATAGTACAACAACAAACATTTTAAAACTATTAGAAGATGTCATATATACAACTTGTTATAATTATACTTTATTTAATACCTTAAATGATAATGATAAAAAGAAATTATCAACAGAACATAAAATTGGTAATGAAAAACATAATATGGAAGAGTTCGACAAATTAAAAGCAAAGTTTGTTAGAAAGGAAGAAAAAATTAATTTATCAGATAAACAAAAAGACTGTTTATTTAAGTCGATTAGAAATCATATTATTGAATCTTTAGAATTGAATGACGTTACACCTTTAACTTTAAGTTTAACTAAAACTAATGCTGAAATAAAAAGAATTTTAGGATCATTTATGCAGAGGTATTATGAATATGAAGCATTAAAAGTTATACCTTTAGGACGTGAAAAACATAATATTCATATAGCCTCTATACTTATAAACAATTTCAATAGGGAATATAAAGAGACAATTCTTGAAACAATAGCTATTGTTTTAAATAGCTTAAAAGATAAGGGAGTAGTTTATTCTTTTTTTAAATCATACAATATTAATGATGAAGAAGAACTAATAATGTTTATTAATAATATATTGGATACTTCATATTTACAACTTGAAGCTAAATCTATTTATTATAATTATATTTTTGAGAATTTAATTCAAGAAGGTGAAAATGTAATAATTGGTGAAAAAGAATACGAAGCAGATAGAATAAGAAATTCTTTTACCCATGGAAGATGGTACTTTGACAGTGAAGATAATGCTTGGAATTTATTTGATAATATAGATAGTTTAAAGAAAGCTGATCAATATAAATTTGATTGGGAAGTAAGCATATCAGATGATGATTTATATAACTTTGTTAATCAAAGATATAAAGAACTAATTAAAAATAAAAATAAAAGTATATAGAAGCAATTTAGTATATAATTGTTTTGCTACCAAGTTTTGACTATACTACAAACTGCAATTAAATAAAAGGAACTTTTGGAATACAGCTAGTATAGACGTTGAAAAATGCAAAAAAGAAATACTAAATATTAATAGTAAAATGATATATCTTGCATCAAATGGTTTAAGTGAATCAAATTCAAAGAGAATAGATTTAATAATAAGGAGGAATATATGAAAATAGATTTACATATGCATACGAGATATTCTGATGGTGGAAAAACAAGAATTGAATTAATAGATTTATGTAGAGAAAAGAAAATAGATTTAATTTCTATCACGGATCATAATAATTTCTTGGTTGATAATACTAAATATGATGATATTAAAATTATGAGAGGTATGGAAGTTGATACTAGATATAAGGATAAAACTTTTCATATGTTAATTTATAACTTTGATTTAAATTCAAAAGAATTAAAACAATATAAAAGAAATAATCGAAGATATGAGATTAAAAACTTTAGAGAAATAGTAAAACAATTAGAAGAAAAATATAATATTAAAATTCCTAACAAAGAATTAAATAAATTTATTAGAAATAATAATTATTTTGATAAAGTAAGACTAAATGAATTGTTAGTTGAAACAGGTTTTTCAGAAACGCCAAAAGATGCATATTATCAATATACAAATTGTTTTGAAGATAATAAAAGATATAACATTTCTATGGAAAAATTATTTGAACTTGAAAAAGATGCAAATGCTGTTGTATCTTTAGCTCATCCTCTTCATTATAATATTTCTATGGATGAAATGAAGAAGATAATATTAGACTTGAAAGAAAAATATAATTTAAGATGTGTTGAAGCAATTAATAATCGTCAAACTATAGAAGAAGAAAAAGAACTAGTTAAGTTTTGTAAAAAGAATAATTTATATATAAGTTCAGGTTCTGATGCTCATTACAAATTCGGAGCAATAGAGAAAAAAGTAGTTGGAACTATTGCCGGACGAAATATTACAGAAAAAGATGCAACAATTTTTCAAATAATAGGAGATATAAAATACATTTAAGCGTCCATATTAGATAAGTTAATTATCTGGTTTGACAATCTGCAATTAAAGCAAAGAAGAATTAATATAAATAATAGATTAGACTAGGTAAAACTAGTCTTTTTTATGTTATAACTAAATCGGTGTAAGTATGAAAAATAAAAAAAGTGTGTATTAACATGATGTATATTTTTTCTTTACACTATATATACTAACATAATTGATTTATAAATGCTTTTTGTTTATTATATGATTTATTAATTAAAGAGGTTATTTATATGAATATATATGGTAAAAGAGTTAATTATATTCAATATGGAGAAGGAGATAAAGATGTTGTTCTTCTTCATGGATGGGGACAAAACATTGAAATGATGGATTTTGTTGGTAAAGAATTAAAAAATGTAAGAGTAACTATATTTGATTTACCTGGATTTGGCAATTCAGAAGAATTAGATCATTCAATGAGTGTTGGAGAGTATGCAGATTGGTTAAAACAAGTATTATCAATATTATCAATTAATAATCCAGTTTTAGTTGGTCATTCCTTTGGTGGAAGAGTTGCAATAAAATATGCTTCTAAATATCCGACAAGTAAAGTAGTATTATTAGCAACACCAATTATAAGACGAAGACATGATCCAACAATTAAGGAAAAGTTCTATAAAGTAATTAAATCAACACCTTTTGGTGAATATTTTAGAAAAAGAATTGGTTCTCCAGACTATAATAATGCTTCTCCAATTATGCGAGAAACCCTTGTAAAAGCAGTAAATGAAGATTTATTATTAGATTTAATTAAAATTGAAGTACCAACTATATTCTTAGCAGGTACTAAAGATACAGCAGTATCCTTAAGTGATACTTATTATGCAATTAGCAAGATGAAAAATGGAGCAGTTATAGAACAAGATGGTACCCATTATGCCTATATTCAAAATTTATATCAAACATGTGCTACTATAAATGAATTTGTAAATCCTATTATATTAACTATAAAGAAGCATTAATAATTAAAGACTAGAGAAATCTAGTTTTTTTCGTTTATGAAATAGTAATCTTACGATTATTTTAATTGGTAAAAAAATTCTCTTTTTATGTGATATACTATCTATATGAGGTGAGTTTATTATGAAAAAAATGTTACTGCTATTATTTTCTTTAATATTATTGTTTAGTGTTACTGGATGTGGTTCTAATGGAGAAAAGCAAAATAACAATGGGCAACAAGAACAAAAATATGAAGAAAAAGAAAACAACAATCAACAAAACAATTCAAACAATAATTATGTAGATGATGATGAAATTATTGAATTTGATAATGATGATAATGGTCCAACAGATGAAAAAACTGTGACTGTAGAAGAAGTAATTAATTGTGATGGTTGTGTATATGCATATTTTAGTGATGAAGGTGATAAAGCAAAAACTTTAGGAGCCACTTTATCTCCTAGTGATTATACAAAGGATATCAACAATTTAAAAACAGCAGGAGGAAAACAAAGACATAATTTCTTTGGATTAGTACTTTCTGGTAATACAATATCAAGAGCATATGCATGCATATTAAAAGATAATAAAATATATTGTATTGAAGGATCTACTAATGGTGCATATCATAATAGTAATATTGCCATTTTAAACAAAATATTTACTAATGGTCAATGTAAAACTATTTCAGACGGGAATACTTATACTTGTACAGATGGTAGTTATAACGGTGATACAAAAACTAACGGATACACTAGTTTACATTATGAAACAAGTTGTACTATCTATGGTGCAAATTCTAATACAGGAAAATTAATTTGCCATTAGTATATGAATATAATAGATTGGAAGATTAAGATATTCCCGTATAATTTAATCAGATAATCTTGTTATTATCTGATTTTCATATATAATAAAGCCATTCTTATTTGAAAGGGGAATGGTTTATGAATGAGAATATAATTAGAACCATAAGTTTTGAAATGAATAGATATTTGAATAATTATCAAATGTCTAAACTTCAAGAAGTGTTGTATAAGAAAGTGGAGGTTGAAAGGAAAGATATATCTAATGAAGAGTATGTTAATAAGTTTATTAATTCTAAAAGATTAGAAGGTTGTTCTGAATTAACAATTAAGAATTATAAAATACATATCTATAAAATGTTATCCTATTTAGATAAAGATGTAAGAACAATCGAAACTGATGATATAAGAGATTTTTTATCATATTATCAATCAAATAATAACTGTAATAATTTAACTATTGATGGTGTAAGAAGATCTTTATCTAGTTTCTTCACATTTCTTGAAGTAGAAGACTATATTGTTAAAAGCCCAATTAGAAGAATACATAAAATAAAAACTGAATTTTTAATTAAAGAAACATATTCAGATGAGTTAATAGAAAGATTAAGAAATAGTTGTGCCAATGTTAGAAATCTAGCAATTATTGATCTATTAGCTTCATCTGGTATAAGAATAAGTGAATTAGTTAATCTTAATAAAGATGATATTAATTTTGAAAATAAATCTTGTTTAGTATTTGGTAAAGGCAAAAAGATGAGAGAAGTTTATTTTGATGGAAAGGCAAAACTACATATTGAAGAATATTTAAATAGTAGAAATGACAATAATAAAGCTTTATTTGTAAGTAGAAATAAACCATATGATAGATTGCAAAGTAGAGGTATAGAATTAATGCTACAAAAGCTTGGAAAAGAATTGGGTGAAGAAAAAGTTCATCCTCATAAGTTTAGAAGAACATTGGCAACTAAGGCAATAGATAAAGGAATGCCTATTGAGCAAGTTCAACATTTACTAGGGCATACCAAGATAGATACAACACTCCATTATGCATTTGTTAATCAAAATAATGTTAAAATATCTCATAGAAAATACATTTGCTAGCATACAAGATAACATATAGAAAAACATACAAGATAGTTGTTAAGTGCAAATTCAAAGTGCAAAAATTATTTTCAAAGTGCAAATTTTGCACTTTGAACTAGATTAATTTATATAATTGTAGTATAATATATATAGAGGAGAAACTTATGAGTAAAGAAAAATGGAATTTAGAATTATCAGAATATATTAAACAAGGAGAACCTGAAAAGCAAGAAAAAGCTAAAACTTGGGAAACTGCTATAGGACTTCAAGATGTTGATGGATTAAAACCATCAGAGTATTTATTAGATACAGCTAAAGAACATATTGAAGGTAATATTAACATTGATGAAGCAAAGAAAAGAATTAATAGTTATTATGAACAATCTAATGAAAGAAACAACGAGGATAACACAGAAGAAGCAGATAAAGTATCTGTACGTATAGCAGAAATATTAAGTGAAAAGGCATTTAATTTTTCTCCAACAGAAATGTTAAATATACATAAAAGATTATTTACTGGAATATATAAAGAAGCAGGAAAATATAGAGAATATAACTTTACCAAAAAAGAATGGATATTAAATGATGATACAGTTACATATTCATCATATGAAACTATAAAAGAAACTATAGAATATGATTTTAATCAGGAAAAAAATTTTTCATACAAAGATTTAAGCATTGATGATTCAATTAGTCATTTAAGTAGATTCATATCTAATATATGGCAAGTACATCCATTTTGTGAAGGTAATACAAGAACAACCGCAGTATTTTTAATTAAGTATTTAAGAACATTTGGATTTAATGTTAATGATGAAATTTTTGCAGATAATTCATGGTATTTTAGAAATGCATTGGTCAGAGCTAATTATAAAAATTATGAAAAAAATGTATTTGAAGATATCACATTTCTTGAAAAATTTTTCTATAACTTATTAACAAATACAAAATATGAATTAAAAAATAGATATATGCATATTGATTACAAAGAAACTATCGAAGGAATTAGTTCCAATGTAAGTAGCTTATCTTTAGAAGAACAAGCAATATTAAATATTATTAAAAATAATCCATCAATTAAACAAGAAAATATAGCACTTCAAATAAACAAGTCTGTTAGAACTATTAAAAATTATATGTCAGAGATGCAGAAAAAAGGAATTATAGAAAGAAAAAATGGTAAAAGAGATGGCGAATGGATTATTTTAAAATCATCTAATGATTAAGATATTCCCATACACTAAGGTGAGAAATAATCTCATCTTTTTTTAGTAATCTTATGATGTATTAAAACATTATAGAGTGTGATATGATATAGATAGGTTGGTGATATTATGAAACATGAAATGAAATTAAATAATGGCCCTTTTATGAATATTAAAAATGGTACTAAGACAATTGAGTTAAGATTAAATGATGAGAAAAGGCAATTGTTAAAAATAAAAGATTTAATTGAATTTACTAACAGAGAAACATCAGAAAAAATGCTTATAGAAATTGAAAACTTATATCATTATCCTTCATTTGAAGAGTTATATAAACATTTTGATAAAGTTGCTATGGGATACAAGAAAAACGAAAAAGCTAATCCTAAAGATATGGAAGAATACTATTCAAAAGAAGAACAAGAAAAATATGGAATTGTCGGAATTGGAATAGAAAAAATATAGAAGATAGAAATATCTTCTTTTATTTGTTATAATAATTAAGGTGATTACATGAAAATAATGTTTGTTTCTGATA
>JAEEGJ010020700.1_pt1 | contig 14263 bp, 10 predicted proteins | sample 8958761 | NCBI WGS metagenome assembly JAEEGJ01 (sample SAMN16246546, study PRJNA631951) | gut metagenome | biome: gut microbiome; feature: rumen; material: RS-attached | host: Bos | place: Iran: Karaj | collected 2018-10 | reverse complement strand
GATAGTGCACACCACGATGCACATTGGCATTCACATTGAGATACTCATCGCGCATCGCATCCAGCACACACAACGGCTTCTGCGTGGTAGCCGCATTATCCAGATACACCAGCGGCTTGCCATACACCTCCCTCGACAGAATGGGGAAATCAGCCCTTATCTTATTGATATCGTACATTCTTTTTCCTATTTTGCTGCAAAATTACTACTTTTCTGCGACTTAGACAAACGTTCGCCCCAAAAACTACAAGAAAGCAATCAAGACCTCCCAACGGAAGGTCTTGACTTGTATAGCTGTCAGAGAAACCTGAAACTTATTCTACTACCCTGTCGTAATACCTCGATCGACCTGTCGCCCACATCATGAAGTGTGGATAGATAACAAAGTAGGTTTCCCTGTTTCCTGAAGAATAACCAGCAGCTGCTGTGGTTGGGCCATGCGTATAGCTTTGTTTCAAATAGACCCTGAGGCAATCCAAGTCGTCAATTTCAACCTTGGTGATCTCATAAGTGCCTTCCTCCCATCCTTCATACTTATAGTCTCTGCCTATACCAACTTCATGCTGGTCCTCCCTGTAGGAGCCGTCGGCATTGAATACCACATCATAGTTGCATTCTGTATACGGCTTGCCTGTTAAGGCGTTGGTACCGATAATATGGTGGTGCCATTTGCCTATAATATGTTTATTCAGATTAGCAGTGCTGTAAGGTCCTGCCTTCTGCTTGATGACAACGGGCACACAGAAACGCTTCTCATTGGGTACATTTGAGTTCTCGCCAAACAAGAACTTGACGGTATCTTGCCGTGCCTTGTTGGTTTCATTGGGCGGTATAAAGAAATAGTTCTCTCCCCAGCCAGTTCCTTTATACCTATTTGTTTCCTTATAATCCGCAGAGAACATTGCATGAATCCAAGGAGCACTTCCAGGAATTACTCTGCGTACCACCTTAAAGTCACCGTAATGGTGGGTGCTAAAGGTTACCTTGCCCTCACTCGGTACCTCAATCTCCAGTGGCTCTATCCAAGCATAATCCATATAGAACGTTGGTCCCTCTTTAGGCACGGTGTTAGTGCCACCAGGTATCTGGTCAGATCTCGTGCTTTCATCGTCAGAGTCCATTAACTGTACTGCTTCGTAATCAATACCTGAGTATAATTGAGACTGCGTATCCAGATCATCACTCCTTGAGCATGACTGGAACTGCATGGCCAGTAATGCCATTGCCGGAAGAAAAACATACTTTTTCATCGTCTGTATATTTTTATTGTAAATACTATTATTCTGTCACTACTTTGATGAACTTCTTACCTTTGTTCGAACGGACATCAATGATCAAGAGACCCTTATTACGGGGGAGTGCATACGTGTGTGACGGATTACTGTTCATTTGCATCAGCATCTGACCAGCAGCGTTGTATACAGCGACGCTATAAGGATCAGTCACATTCTTTATCTTCAGATTGTTCCCTGCAATCGTATAACGAAGCTCAGCGTTGTCCTTCACATGCTTGATGCCATCCACAACGCCTCCCGCTTTCACTTTGATAGAATCAATCACCAACGCATTGTAGTTGGTGCGACCGATGGCATAGATCCAGTTCTCGCCCTGAAGACCACTCATATCGAAACGCATGACGCCTTTATCAAAGTCGTAAACCACCTCGTCTTCCGACAGTACACAAAAGGCTACGGTCTTTGCCATATCGTCGCTATGGTGTATCTTAAATTCATGGGTATATGGTTGATTCTCAACTTTCTGACCCTCAATCCAGATATATGACGACGACTTGGGTGCTACATAATCCGTAAAGAACTCGAAATTCTCTGCTGCCCTGTTACGGACGTTAGCAGGAGGCGTTCCAAATCCTGTCAGACAGAAATCACCGGATTTGGGACTTGTCAACAGTTCGAGCAGGCGCGCATGTATCACATCCCATTCGGTAGCTGCACAATGGTTGGCCTGTGTAATAAGGCCGCGGTAAATATATGTCTTTTCACATCCGCCCTTTTGACTATTGACAGAGACGATACCGTCTGTTCCGTCCGCATTCTCATCCAGATAGACTCTTTCATGTTTAACCTCTTTACCGAAAACGTTCACCAAAATTGCACCCCATGCTTGATAATAGGGTTCTGAGACGGCATAAGCTATTTCATCAGAAGCAAGCCAGTCTATCTCTGTTCCTACTGCACATACACGAATCCCCGCTAGTTTGTCAACTGACCATCCGAGCGCCTGAATGGCACCACCTCCTACGGCAAGGTCTTCTACAGCAACCTTGCTTTTATCACTTTTAGCCCAACCATCTTTTGCCGCATCGTAGACCCATTTGGCAATTTGGGTACGAAAATCTGCCTGAACAATTGGCATAGTTTCAACATTATCTAATGCCATAATAACATTTCCGACATTAGATCCGAAATGGGGCGTGTTAAGCGTAATTAGCTTAAACGTGTGCTTATTATCGATCTGCTGGATGTAAAGACGTTCCAGAATACCACCCATACTATGACCGACCATATCATACTTGGTACTTGCTATACCTATATCGAACAGTTTCTTGCTGAGCGTTTTCAATCCGTTCTCCACAACTCGGTATGTATGCGTATTATCATAGAACGAGCTGGTGTTCGTTGAGCTGTAATCTTGTATATAGTATTGTTGTTTCAGGTAACTCCCAGTGTTATACAGGTATTCGCCAAACGGCCAGAAACACTGTCGGTTACTATTCAGTCCGTGCATCAGCAAAAGGCCGTTACGGCTGACACCGATCTGCCTGGCGACAGCAGCCCCTCCCTTGTCCTCCTTGAATTTCATGTCGAGAACCACATAGAAGGCGTACCACGAAATCTTGGGGTCAGGGAATATCTTTGGCGCCGTCATGTGTAGTGTGACGCTCTTTTCTGTTACCTCCTTGGTGTAAGTACCAATAACAGCCGCATCCGTGATGAGCTTCTTGGTATCATCATGGAACAGGTCGTCGCCATCATAGAAATAGAACGAAACATTGGCCGACTCAATGGCATAGCGCTCATCACCAGTTTTGTATTCAAAGGTGACCTTCAGCTTCGTTTCGCCATCAGCAGTCATCAGCCAGGCATCTTTGCCAACCATGCTTTGGTCAAAACAAGTCTCGGCAACCGACTTGAACGTCCACATGTCATTGTTGTCTCCACGGGTAAAAGCCCTGTTGGTACTCACCTTCCCGTTCTCCAAATAGAACTTGTTTCCCTCCACAGGGATGTTTTCAGAACCCTGAGACATGCCTTTGACGCAAAAAACCGTCAGAAGCGATAGAAGTAGTAATCGTTGTTTCATAAGCGTTTATCTTGTTGGTTATTATCATTTTCGCTACAAATATAGGAAAAAATCTGATTCATCGACTCACAATTTAGGAAAATCGACTAACGAAACGCGTTTTGTGAGTCGTTTTTTAACATTTCGACGAAAAATACAGGGGCGACATCGCTGCCGCTCCTGAATACAACCCCGTCTTTTTTGATTATCTTTAAAAAGACGTTGAGACGTTTGAGACGTTTGAGACGCTAAGATGACTGTTTCCTGATATTGCCATCGGGCAGGACCACCACCAAACCAGATCTCGACCATCGGTAAATCACATCGCGACTCTTGGTTCGGATCATCAGTTCCGACATCTTCTGCTTGAGTTTCTCACGCGTGAACTCCTCCGGCAGGACATCATAGAGTATCTGATTCTTCGAAGTCCGATTCTGCTTGCCTTGCAGCACCTCCTCGGTTTCCTCACCATACTTGGCAATCAGCGACTCAACGGCGAAGTTACAGACATAAATGGCATTGGCAATCACCTTTTTCTTCACCTCGGCAGTGGCTTTCTCGCCCAGCAGATAGAAGATCACCATGCCAGCCCTGAAACCGTCATTGGCAGCACGGCGGCGAAACTGGTCACGCGAGCGCGACATTTCCTTGATAGCCTTCAAGCGCTGCTCTTCCAACCATGCTTCGAGGGCATCGTTCAGCCAGCTAAGCTTCATCTCGTGCTCATCGGCCACCTGACCTTCCTCGTCCATCGAGAGATTGTGATAGAGGCGGTTGACAGCATCGCTCACCACCTTCCGCTGCAGGGCCGTCCACTTCTTCCATTTCGGTGTCTTAGCGCCAAACTGGTCTCGAATCACCACTGGGATGATACGCGTCACCAGGCCGTCTTCCACATTCCGGAAGAATCGTTTCATAGCCAGCGGCGTGCCTGCAACCAACAGATTGTAATACATCTTGGCGCGACCTGAGAACGAATTCTCCGAGAGGAATTTTTGTCCTGCGATGGCATTCTCATAGGCCAGACGGTAGATGTCGGTGAGCTGACCCCAGGCACCGCGAGAATGCTGCTTCACCATCGTGTCGACCTCGGTGCAGATGGTCAGTGCGTGCAGACCTTTGTTCTGGTAGTTCTGCTTCAGCAGGGCCGTCACAGAGATGGTGGGGTCGAGAATGCGCTGGATGATCTGAGGGTCGTCGGGCTGCTTGGCCTTGTTGCGACACTTCTTCAACTCGCGCTGGTATTCCATCTCCTTCTCCAAAGCCTTCAGGTCGTCCTCCAACATCGGTTCGAGCAGCATGTCGCTCACATCGGTCACCCACGACTTACCCCAACCCGATTCCGCCTCAACGGTGACGAAGAACGAGGGCGAGTGGATGCGGCCGTCGAGATAGCGCGCCCTGAGTTTCGAGGCCAGACAGGCCAGACAGAAGAGCACTGTGAAATAGATCATCTCCACATAGTCCTGCGGCGCATTGCCCACCCACTGCTTGAACACCGGTGCCAGCGGCGGCAAACTCACTGGGGACGGTTCCGACTGAGCTATCTCCTCGTCGCCCTGTGCATCCTCATCGTCCTCATCCACCTGCATCGAGGCATCGTCGATACCCATCTCGTGCAGCACCTTCCAGAGCAGATAAGGCAGTTTCTCCGAGGGTCGCCGCTTGGCGGCACTCTTGGCGATGGGTTCTACCTCTTCCCACGTCAGGCCCCAATAGGGAATGAGCGTCTTCAGCACCTCATCCTTGTAGTCGACAATGGGTGCCAAGGCCGACAGCACCTTATAGGTTCGCATGTTACGATCGCCGACAGAAGGCTTGCCGCCAGCCAGGGTGATCACATTATCGCGTATCTCCGTCAGCGCATGGCCTCTATAAGATGTCTGCAACCGCCTGCCGTCGCTGCCCACAGGACAACCCTCGGCATCAAAGGTCAGTCGAAGTCGATAATCTCCCCGTAGCTCGTCCTGAGTCTGAACGGCTCCTCCTTGGGCTTCTGCTGAGCCTGCGACACTGGGGAACAAGTCTGTCTGTGCGCAGCTTGCGGAGTACAGCGGCCCTGTCCCCTCTGTGCCGCCCTCTTCAACTTCATTTTCTTCATTCAGAATCGCGTTGTCGAAATAAATCCAATATTCCAGTGAGGGCACATAGCTCGAATGACCGATGTCCTTGACCTTCTTGTCGACGGTCTTGATGGCAGGGTCGGCCGCCAGCAGTTGGATGAAAGCCTCGATGTTGGCCTCGTTGTCCTTGTCGGGCAACAGCTTCTTCAGGATGATGCGCAGGCCTTCGCCGCTGGGTGTCACATGGGCACCCTTCACATGCGCTCTCATCACCTGCTCCACCTGTTGGCGACGTGCCTCATCCGTAATGCTGCGGGCATTAAGCAGACGATAGTACACCTCTGACGGGTTCTCCTCCAAGTGGTCGCAGTCCACGAAGAACAGCCCTGTCTCCAGCGCATGCTCATTGCCTCTCGGACTACCCTCTTCATAGCGGGCGCCCCACGTCACCACACTAAGCATCTCCTTGCCCGGGCGGATGTCCTTGCCTTCCTGTTGCAGTCGGGCAATCTCGGCCATGCCTGCCTTGGTCTGCTCCGAGGTCTGGAGTTTGACGAGAGCCGCAGGGCTGAGCGTCTTCGCCCTGCGGTCCTTCACTGTGTAGAAATAACTCGGTCGCCTCATGCAACGGTCTCCTCTCCAAACGACTTGAGCTTGGTCACCCGGCCGTCTCTGACGATGGCATCCAGACCCTCGCAGATGTCGTACTTCAGGCTATCGATGGCCTCCAACGGACTCTGTTTGTTCGAGGTCGAGGCAAACACCTTCAGCTTCAGCGCACTGAGCTTGATCCAACCGCCTGCCAAATAGTGCAGCACCTCTTCCTTCTTGCGACAACGGGGCTTGCGGTGGTAGGGTATGAACATCCAACCCTTGTTGCCATCGGCCGTGGTGCCGTAGACCAAGCGTCCGGCAATCACTCTGTCACCTTTGTTCTCAGCCAAAGCCAGCATGGCCTCGATGCCGAAATAGATCAGCTTTCTCATGCTACATTGAGGTCCAGATCAATGTTTTTCTCGAACGAGTCCTCAAGCTCCTTCATCAGCGGAACGGCGTCGATACCCAACTTCGCCATCATCTTGCGCACGCAGACATTGGTCTTGCTCAGGGCGTAGAGAATAATCGCCATACCAGTGGTGTTGGGCTCAGCCGACAGCAGCGCATCGGTCATCTGCTCGAAAATCTGCTCGCCTTCAACCATCGCACCCAGCAAATGTTCCTCTTCCTGAGGCGTCATGCCTTTAAAATTACTTTTCTTACTCATAACTTAAAACTTAAACCTAATAAAACTAATATAAACTATAACTAAACTAAAACTCATCCTTTGCGAAGAACCGATCGGCCTCCCATGCCCTGCGTTTCTCCAACCCGCGGAGTGTCTGACCGCCGGCATGCACCCAGCGCTTGAACTCGCGCTTGATCTGCCGCATCGAGCCGCCTTCCTTGATCAGTTTCAGCAGCGTGGAGCTCTTCAGCCGGTCGATACCCAGATTAAAGGTGAACGATACGAGGGCATCGAGCTGGCCTTGCGTCAGCTGCAGACCCAGTTCGTCGATCTGACGCTCCACCTCCATCACATCTTTCCTCAGGGTCGACTCCGCCCAATACTTAGAGATTCTGTCACCCTCGAACACATCACTGCCTGTGTGGCCGTAGCCGATGGTGAGTACACCTGCAGGGTCCTCATACGCCTCGAGACGCAAACCCTCAAAATCCTTAATCGCTTCGAATGCTAAATACGAAATTCTCATAATCTTTAATACTTTTACCTAATTAAACTAATTGAAATTTGATTTCGCTTGCAAAAGTACGATGCGATTATGCGATTGAAACATTTCGGCAAACACCCCTATTTCAATCGCAGACAAAACCTTGCGGATGCCCTCTACCGACGGGCGAAAAAAATTCTCAAAAAAAATATGCGACTGAACACCTCAGCATTCAATCGCACATTTCAATCGCAAAGACTCACTGGGGACGGTTCTCAGTGAGTCCTTTCAATGATTTCTCGCCATTAGTTTATTTCCCAATGAGTCAAATAGAGGACTCAGTAAGAACCGTCCCTGTGAGTCCCATACACAAAGTTCCATGAATAAAAACAAAAAATTTGAATTGACAATGAAATCAAGTCTCTTTTTTATAAAAGCTAAGGCATTTCCTTGGTTTTTTCGAAAATAGTTCTTATCTTTGCGACGTTAAACTTCATAATACAATGAATAATATACCAACCGGACATACAAAAGAAGACATAAAAGTACGCGAAAGGCTGATCAAGGACTTTTATGCTCAATGGATTGCCTGTCATCCAGAGAAGAAGGTTTGGAACAGGAACCTGAAGGCCTTCATCAATGTGAAGTTTCTTTCAATAAACGAAACTTATGAGAAAGCCTCACGTAGCTATGAATCGACACAGGCTGTTTTTCGTCTCACAGAAATATTGGAAGGAGCAGTTAAGGTTGGCGAGCAACCAGCCAAGCGAAACAATCGAAACCAAAAGCAATTCGAGAAAATACTATTAATGCGATATGGTGATGTAAAGCTGACAGTGGGTCTGCAGCGATCCAATCAGGATTTGGTTCAATATTGTATTACCGTACCTCAGCAGCCTAAATAAAAAGGAAGCCATCACATCCGAAGAGTGATGGCTTATTTTTGAGGCTCGAAACGACCACGAAGGCCATAAAGGTTGTCATCCTTTCTGCGAAATCCTCTTTTGACGCTGCAAAGATACAATGTTTTTTCGTAACTTCCAAATAATTTGGGGCTATTTTTCATTTCAACAATTGAAACGCTATTCTTTCATCGGACCTGAGACATAGCCGGAAACCCAATCGGCGAAGGGCTGTTTCTTGCCCTGGCTCATGTAGCGGGAGAAGCTGCGAGGGTCGTCGGTGAGACCGATATGGGCGGCGATGCTGTCGTAGCTGCCTTTGAGGACACCTGCATCCGAAAGAAGGCCCACGATGTAGCCTTTGATCTGAGTCACCTTGCGGCGCTTGCCCTGTATCGCCCAGTCCTGCGCAATGCCGTCTTTATACTCAGATGCCATCAGGGCCGAAACGAAGTCGTCGGTCCACTGCTGATTGTAGCGCTCATGGGTGCGCAGGACCTTGAACCAAGGCTGACGGAGCAGCTCCTGAAGATTCTTCGTGGGGGCGAAATAATTCAGCGGCTCGATCCGCTGCGCCTGACGCCTGCCCCCTTTCGAACGCCCTTTTGCAGCCTCGGCCGCTCTCAGGGCAGCCTCTTCCTCACGGCGGCGCATCTCCTCTTGCAGCCTGCGCTTCTCCTCCTGAGCCAGCTCAATCTTGTGCATATAGTTCAGAAAAGCCGAACGGTGCGCCTTGGCATTCTCCTCATGCCGGTTCAGATAGAAATACTTGCCCACTCGCACAGGGTCGACCACCAGACAACCGTCTTTAAAATCGACAATCCTGCGCAATGCAGCATAGTGATGATACACCGTCTTGGTGACCTTCTGGCTCACTTCCACCTGCTCGAAGTCCACCTCGTCAGGAAAACGCTTGGCATGCAGTACGTGCTCCACACCGGCAGCCAGCGCATTCTTCTCGAACATGTGCAGCAACTTCTCGACGATGAAGTCGGCAATCTGTTCCAGCTGCGGATGACCGTCCTCGATGTCTTTCCAATCCTCAAACTTCTGACGAGCCCTGCCCGACGAACCGGAATTCATATAGCGACGCCTCTCACCCTCATAGAGCCGCACATACTCCTCATCCTTGTGACGGCGATTCAGCTGAGCGTCGATCTGTCCTAACACATTGCTCAGCTCACCTAGCGCCTCATTGGCCAGCCGCGTCTGCTTGCGAAAGGCATCATCGGCACCGTCCTTATCCTCTATTTCCATCGTCAGCACCTTCACCGAAAGCGCTGCATAGTCAGTGTCCACATCGGCATCCAATACGGCCTCGTGGCTGACCACTTCGAGCACCTCATGCCGTAGCATTTCAGTCACCTCGATCATGTCAGCCATCAACCCCATCAGCCGGTATATCGTCCCCGCTGAAGGCCGTTCCTCCCTGTAACCGGCCAGTCCTTCGAAGAGCCGGGTTAATATCTTGTTCAAATTCATAAGTCTTTAATCTTCAGATTGTTATCTTTCACACAAAGGGATTGTCTTTTCGTGGTTTGAGTGCTGATCCTTCTGTGGTTTTTCGACCCCCTCACTAGGGCGGTGCAAATATACAAAATTTCCCGATACGTTACTACATTTCAAATCTTAAAAATACAAAATAGTGGATAACTTGCGAGTTATTATTTAAGACGCTCGACACGGTAGAAAGATGCTGAGGCGTCTCAAACGTCTCAAACGTCTCAGCGTCTTTTCAGGAAAAACGCACATCGACAGACAGAGAATAGTTAATATATATTAATTTATTATTATATTATATATAAGGTACGTGTAGGCTGAGTGTGAGTGGGGTGTTTTTTTGTGTGTATGTGCAAAAAGTGAAAAAGACGTTGAGACGTTTGAGACGCTTGAGACGCCCCCGACCTGTTTCCGGTTTAGTTGGCTTAAACGATCAATTTAGTTCTTTTAAACCAGCGGCCTGCTTCCTCAAACATTTGGGGACGGTTCTTCCTGTTTGACCCGCTGCGCCGTCAGCGAAAATAGTCAAACAAAAAAGAACCGTCCCCGAGTGTTTGACGAGTGTTTGAAATTTTTTGAAAATTTTTGTCAAAATATTTGGTAGTGTCAAAAATTTTTACTACCTTTGCACCAGAAATCAGGAATGAGAGGAAAAGCGCGCATCTGAACACACCTGAGGACGAAAGCGGGAAGTGGCGGCCCGATGTAGCCCGTCGCAAGAACTTAATAATTTAGTACCAATTTTTTAAACATTATGGCAACAGAGAAAATTGCAATGGGGATTAATCTCCGACAGAACAAGATCGTAGGATCAAGCGCCTACGGTAAGTATTATCCAGAGGTAGACCAGCAGAAGACCTTGTCGCTGCGAGGCTTCGCCAAGCACATGACCGACCACGGTTCGCTCTACGGACGAGCCATCGTTGAGGGCGTGCTGATGCAGATCACAGAGTGTCTGCCCGAACTCGTGGCACAGGGCGTGCCTGTACAGTTGGGCAATCTGGGAACCTTCTATCCCACGGCTGAGGTGGCCAAGAACGGCGCCGTGAACGACATTCCCGACATGGACGGTCTGAATCCGAACGACATCGTCAAGGCCATTCACATCCGATTCCTGCCCGATGCTACCAAGCTCGACAACCTTTGCGGTCCGAAGTTCAAGGATGCCTGCACGCTGGAGCTGCGCAACATCATCGACACCCAGGAGGTGACCGTCGACGGCAAGAAGAAGAAGGTGCAGACCTTGAAGCCCATCTCCACAGCGGTGGCAGAATGGAAGGCTCAGCACGGCGAAAGTGGTGGCAGCGGCTCTCAGAGTGGTGGCAGTGGCTCTCAGAGTCAGGGTGGCTCTTCGACGGGCACAGATACCCCTCAGGGCGGCGGCACCAACACCGGCGGTGGTGACAATGGCGGCGACAACGGCGGCGATGATGGCGACGACGGCCTCGACAAGGACTAAGTCGATGGATGATGGAAGATGTCAGATGTAAGATGTAGGAGGAACGACCTATGACTAAACAACGCATCATCGAAGTGGCAGCGAAGGTGATAGTAGCTGCGCTCACGGCCTTCCTGACGGCCATCACGACCACGAGCTGCATGGGCTTCGGACCCATCATGCTCTAACGAACGAATCCACTCTAACCAAGAAAGGGGGCCCTCTCGCGAGAGTCCCCTTCTTAATTATTATCTTGCTTCAGAGCGTCTCAAACGTCTCAAACGTCTCAGCGTCTTTTTTTGATAATGATGTTTAGAACAATATCTTGAAGTCCATGTATATATTTGTGGTGGATTCTGTTGTCCTCGTCGTACCATCAGAAAGTATTTCCTCCTCACTAACATCGACCGGAATGTGCTTGCTGCGAGAGCCATCTGGCGCTTCAGAGGAAAGGCCCTCTTTGACCTCATAGATAAGATAATCTGTTGGTGCTGCCAGCTTGTACTTAACAGTTCTGTTATCTGACACCTTTCTTGTGAGACCTAGCTTCGTAAAGTGTATTCCGGGTCTGGAAAAATATTGTCCAATCACCTCTGGCTTCCCATTTTCTTCGTTATACCAAATGTCAAACTCCGCAGAGAATGATTTGTCTTCATGACGAGAACCAACTATAAAATGCCAGCCTCGCCCATCATCGCGTTTCGTTGTCGTCATGGTTACATCTGAAAAAAGAGCACGAAAGTGAGATTCATCAAACATGATATTACAAGTCTGTGGGTCCTTCTGATTGGGGAGCTTATAGACATATAAAAAACGCTTTTCCGTAAACCACGTCTCGAAAATCTCGCCTTCTATAGTCTTCACGCCACCATAAGGAGTATATAATGCCTGTATCGTGTCGCATGGGTTATACGAATTGATAAAGTCATCAGGATTCTTCTCGAACGTAAATCCACCGCCTTTCATCACCACCTTGACTTCAGCATTAGGAGAGAAGCCCTTAGCATCATTGGTATAGTCGTATATTGCCAGCGAGTCGCAGTTGCCTGTTATCTCAAGTGGCTGGCCTGACAGCTGACCGTCGGAAGTCAAGAGCAGTTTATCAGTATACACATCTAAGCCCAAGTCATCAATACCATCATAATGAGTATTACCCTTGACATGCATAATGGCGCCATGTTCGAACACATAAACAGGATCAGCAATACAGCCGTAATCTCCCCAATAATCTACCATTGGACGCACCTTGAACCGGCCATTCATTCTGCTCATATTTCTACCTTCCCTATATGGTGGTATATAATATCGGGCCCAATGATCTTTTGACAATTCCTGACCCATTAATTGTGCCAAATGATAATACATAGCCCAAGGTGATGCTCCGAGAAATTCGCCTCCAACATTGGTACTTTCTGTCCCATCATCCCTTATACGTGAGCACAATCCTGCATAAACATTAACGGGCTTGACCACGTATCCCTTAGGTTCGAAGCCGATGACGCGACAATTATATACTTGGCTATTACCCTCGTCGTCAGAAACGAACTTCTTTTCTGTATATTCTATGGCATTATTGAATTCTGGAACCAGTTTCGCGTCAAATGGCGGGAACAGGCTGAAACTGCCATCGGCCAGTGTCACCTCCTTTTTCTTGCTATTGAATAATGTTTTGACAGTACCCTTCACCTCGTAGTCGGCATCGAGCATGTGCAGCTGGAACGTGATGTTCTTCAGCTGGTTGTATGTCGCAATGTCTTCCGAAGGCAAGGTGGTCAGGTCGAGTTTGAAATCGGCTCCCAGTTTCGGTCCGACGAACCACTGTCCGCCAATCTCCGAGTCAAAGAGGTTCTTCAGTACGGGCAGGCTCTTGAACGTCATGGGGAACAGCATACCCGTCTGTATGAATCCGTTCAACGACATCGTGACCCCTGCAGCACTGTTGTCGACAGACTCAAACTCGCTATTGTCATCAGAGTTGCCGAAGCCGATGTCGATACTGGGCACCCAGTTGTTGATTTCCAATTTCGACCACATCGCCCCATTCAGCTTGGGGGATGTCAATTTGAAATTAACATGAGCCTCACCTCGCAGAAAAGCATCGGGGGCTATATCGAGCAAAATAAGCGGACAGGTTGCCGGTATGGGTACGCCACCTAACAATCCACCTATACCTCCAGGAAAGAAATCGCTAATCTTTCCATCTACCGTAAAGTCAACACCAACACCGAAATTCAGCTTGGAATATATGCCGATGTGCTTGTTGCCAAAGAGTGATAAGTTCCAGGTAGTCTTGAGATGAAGCTTACCCTCGATGGAAGGATCAACCGTGATGTTCAGGTCATCGGAAATATAAAGGGGTATATGTGTGTTTATTGAAAAGTTGAAAAGGTCGCCCTCCCATTGTCCTCCAGCTCTGTTTGTAGATTTCTTTGGGAGATTCCAATTACCTATAGTCAATTCAGGACAGCCTGCCACACGACGACGCACCATCGTACCATCATCGGCATAACCATATTCCTCGACAGCAACGAATTGCTGCAAGATGTCTGTAATATCATCAATTGGTTTACATACACCTATTAAATAGCCGTCTTCATCATAATATAATCTATCGATCTTGGCACACCAGCCATTTAGGCCGCCGTTTTCTTTATCGAAGTCAACAAACACATCGCCAACTTGTGGTAATGGCCAATGGACCATTTTATCGGTTGCTTCGTCATAATAGTAATCTTTAGTTCTTTCTACTATCTCTTTACTAAACGTAATGACCTCACCTTCTGATGCATACTCATTATATGACAAATCTTGAAAAGCGCCATAGAAAAAACTCTGCCCTGCGATATGTACCTGAGGATTGTATATGATTTCCGGCTGCACGAAGCCGATGGAGTCGATGGCAGAGAGCATGATGCGATAGACGGAGTCGGCTGTGAAAATCTCCTGGCTCACAATCTCGTCGTGCTCCACACCAAGGGTATCGAGGAACGAGAACGACATTTTCTCGATTTCATCGTAGAAGAAACCATCAAAGTGGCCATCGTTCTGATAGATGTAGAAGGCTTGGTTCTCTGTCTGCGCCTGCATGGGCAGAGCGGCCAGCAACATGATGGCGAGGCTGGCGATATATCTTAGCTGTCTCATTGCTTCAGGAGTTTGATGGTTTCACTTCCGGCTTTCACAATATACACACCAGCTGGGCGCTGGGCGACAGAGAGGGTGAGGGGCTGACTATCCGTTACATGCTTCGTCTCGAGAATCGTACCGTTGGCGGCATAGATGGTGACAACAGTCCCTATACGCAGGTTTCTCATCGTGACCTCATCGCCTTCCTTCGACATGCTGATGCTA
>JAEEGJ010020698.1_pt1 | contig 14264 bp, 12 predicted proteins | sample 8958761 | NCBI WGS metagenome assembly JAEEGJ01 (sample SAMN16246546, study PRJNA631951) | gut metagenome | biome: gut microbiome; feature: rumen; material: RS-attached | host: Bos | place: Iran: Karaj | collected 2018-10 | reverse complement strand
AGAACGTAAAAATACGGAATAAGCAGACTTAATTTAATAAAGGTAAGCTGTTTTTTTGTGAGCTTACCGTAAATATCCATTACTGAAAGATTATATATTACAAAGAGAATTCCAAAGGTAGTGCTTACTGTAAAATACAGGCACTCAACAATCCAGAGTAGAGTTATATTTGTTGTAAGAATTCTTTTTTCAAGATATGAACAGGCTAACTCCGAAACTGTGGTCAGAGTAACTACAGAGAGAACAAGAAAGAAAACTATATTCTGAAATGTCGGAAGACTCTTTTTTTGAAAATAGAAGAAAATAACAATTGCTTCTATAAAAAGAGACGCAACGGCATACTGATAAATCTGATTCAAGCAGCAATATTCCTTAAGGTAAAATTATAATCTGAAAAATACCTGAGGTCAAACTTTTTGCTTTTCGTTGTAAAAAATGCTGAAATTTTATAGAATAAGAAGATATGGCAGACGTTAAAGAAACTTGCCGCACAATTATTGCAGCGGCTTTGAATGAATTTATAAAGGAAAAAAATCCTGAAGCAGAAACTGTTGACGCAGGAACTATTGTTGTACAGAATGCGCCGAATCCGGAAATGGGTGATTTAGGAAGCCCGATGTTCGCTTATGCAAAAGCTCTCCGTATGGCACCTCCTCAGATTGCCGCTGGTGTTGCAGCAAAAATCACAGATAAATCAATTGGTGAATTTATTGCCGTTGGTCCTTATGTAAACGTAAAGCTTAATAAAAGCGGAGCCGCTGCTCCTATTCTTGCAGCAGTTAAAGCTCAGGGCGACTCATACGGTTCACTCAACAGCGACGGAAAAAAGCCTCTGGAAGGCCGCCGTGAAATGATAGAATTTTCTTCTCCAAATACAAATAAACCTCTGCACCTTGGACACGTTCGTAACGACGCCCTTGGTGAATCAGTTAGCCGCATTCTTAAGGCAGCCGGTGCAGAAGTATACAAGGTAGACCTTATCAATAACCGCGGTGTTCATATCTGTAAATCTATGCTCGCATATAAGCTCTTTCACGAGGCAAACGGTGATACACCGGAAAGCCTTGGCATGAAGGGCGACCACTTTGTTGGTCAGTGCTATGTTGAGTTTGACAAATACCTCAAGGGCGAAAAAGATAAGCCTGAAACTGCACATCCTGAAGCAAATCAGATGGCAGAAGATATGCTGATTAAGTGGGAAGCAGGCGATGCAGAAGTTCGTGCCCTCTGGGAAAAAATGAACGGCTGGACTTTTGACGGTATGATGGCAACTTACAACCGCACCGGAATCAGCTTTGATAAATACTACTTTGAAAGCGAAACTTACCTTAAGGGAAAAGACGAAATTATGAAGGGCCTCGACAAGGGCGTTTTCTTTAAGGCCGAAGATGGTTCTGTTCGTATTGACGTAACAGACGTTGTAGGTAAGGGTAAGGACGGAAATAATCAGGAAAAGGTTTTGCTCCGCAAGGATGGAACTTCTGTTTATATTACTCAGGATATTGGAACTGCAATCAGCCGCCACAATGACTGGGCTTTTAATCAGCTTGTATATGTTGTTGCAAGTGAGCAGAACTATCACTTTAAGGTACTTTTCCATATTCTTAAAAAGCTTGGCTTCGACTGGGCAGATAAGCTTTTCCACCTCAGCTATGGTATGGTAAATCTTCCAAGCGGACGTATGAAGAGCCGCGAAGGAACTGTAGTTGACGCAGATAATCTTGTAGATTCACTCCACGCAGATGCACTTGCCGCAATTAAAGAGCGTGGCCGCGACGGTGAAGTAGGTGATGCTGATGAAGTTGCAGAAAAGGTTGCTCTTGGTGCACTTCATTATTATATTCTTCAGGCAACTCCAATTAAGGATATGCTTTTCAATCCTGCAGAAAGCTTGAGCTTCAACGGAAACACTGGTCCATACCTTCAGTACATGGGTGCCCGCATCAACTCAATTCTTGCAAAGGCAGCTGAGGCTGGTGTTTCAGAAGATGGTTCAGAAGAAGCAGTTGCACTTCTTTCAAGCGAAGATGAATGGGCTTTGATTAAGCAGCTTGGAGATTATCCGAACGTAATTGCAAAGGCAGCAGAAAATCTTGACCCAAGTGAAGTTGCCGCTTATGTTTACGAGGCTGCAAAGCTGTTCAGCAAGTTCTATCAGAACTGTCCTATCGTAACTGCTGAGAACAAGCAGCTCGCTGGAGCACGTCTTTATCTTGCAAGCTGTACTTTGCAGGTAATCAAGAACGCAATGAAGCTCGTACTTGTACCTTACCTCGAAAAGATGTAATCTGAAGTTATGAACTTCATTATTTTCAAAGGACTCTTAATTCCATTTTTAGGAACTGCTTTAGGTGCGTCTCTCGTTTTCTTTATGAAGCGAGAGTTGAATGTAAAGTGGCAGAATATGCTTTCGGGCTTTGCTGCAGGCGTTATGGTTGCGGCCTCTGTATGGAGTCTTTTGATTCCTTCTATGAACATGGTCAGTGACCGCGGAAAACTTGCTTTTGTTCCTGCGGCTGTTGGCTTTTGTGTCGGAATGATTTTCCTTCTGCTTCTGGATAAGGTTGTTCCGCACATGCATCTTGATGAAAGTCAGGAAGGACCAAAAAGTAATCTCCAGAAAACGACAATGATGGTGCTTGCCGTCACTCTTCATAATATTCCTGAAGGAATGGCTGTTGGTATTTTGTACGCGGGCTGGGCATCCGGCTCTGCTCAGATTACTGAGGCTGGCGCTCTTACTCTTGCACTCGGAATTGCAATTCAAAACTTTCCGGAGGGCGCAATCATTTCTATGCCGCTTCACTCAAAAGGACTTTCTAAAGCAAAGGCCTGCTGGTATGGAATCCTTTCTGGAATAGTTGAACCTGTTGCGGGCTTCCTTACAATCCTGCTTGCAAGCCATGTAATGTCTATTCTTCCATATTTCTTAAGCTTTGCCGCCGGTGCAATGATTTTTGTTGTTGTGGAAGAACTTGTCCCAGAAATGGCAGAAGGCGAACATTCGAATCTCGGAACCATCATGTTTATGCTTGGTTTTGTTTTGATGATGATCCTTGATGTAGCGCTGGGTTAAAACTCCAAATTGCAATTTATACTCCATTCTGCAATTCCTATTGATGTTAGAGGTGTATAACAATATAATGACTCTTGATTGATTGTTAGTAAAAACTAACATAAAAGGGAGTTATTAATGTCTCAAAACAAATCAAAAGTTCGTAAGCCTGCGAAGAAAGGTCTTGTTGCATGGATCTTTGAATTTGCAGGTGAGAAAAAAGGGCAGTATATCACAAGTGTGTTCTTTGCCCTTCTTAGTGTGGCGTGCTGTATTGCGCCTTATTTTATGATTGCACGAATTGTTCAGCAGCTTCTAGCGGGCGTTCGTGACTGGTCTTTGTTCCTGCGTGAGTCTGGAATTGTTGCGCTCTTCTGGCTTGGAAATGTTATCTTCCATATGATTTCAACTTCCATGAGCCATATTGCAACTTTTAATCTTCTTGGAAACATCAGAAAAAAGATGTGTGACAAGCTGACTCGTCTTCCACTTGGAACTGTTCTTGATATGCCTTCGGGCTCTCTTAAAAATATTATGATTGAGCGAATCGACAGTATGGAAACAACTCTCGCTCATATCGTTCCTGAATATACTTCGAACATTATTCTGTCGGCTGTGCTGGTTGTTTATCTTTTTGTGATTGACTGGCGGCTTGCTCTTGCCTGTATGGCTGTGTTACCGATCGGCTTTATTGCGATGTGCTTTATGCTGAAGGATGGACCGGCACGTTTTCAGTATGCTTTGGATAAGACTAAGGCTTTGAACGATACTGCGGTTGAATATATTAATGGTATTGAAGTTATTAAGGCTTTCGGAAAATCTAAATCTTCATATGAGCGATTTGTTGTTGCGGCTCAGGAAGGTTCTGCCTGTTATGTTGAATGGATGCGTGACTGTATCTGGCCGCATGCTGTGGCTACTGTTGTGACTCCATCGCTTTTGTTGTCGCTGTTGCCGATTGGCGGCTATATGTTTTTTAAGGGAAATGTAGATGCGTCAACTTTTATTACAATGATTATTCTTGCTGTAAGTGCGATTCAGCCTTTTTTGATTGCCTTTACTTATCATGATGATATTGCCAAAGCCGGTGCTATTTTTGGTGAGGTTGGTTCGATTATGACTCTTGAGGAGTTGGATCGCCCTTCAGTTGATAAGCGGGTGCCGGATGACAATTCAATTGCTTTGAAGAATGTTCACTTCAGTTATCACAAAAATATTGAAGGTGAAGAGAAGAAAGAAATCCTGCACGGTATTTCAATGAACTTACCTCAGGGCTCATATACCGCCTTTGTAGGACCAAGCGGCAGCGGTAAATCTACCATTGCCCGTCTCATCGCATCTTTGTGGGATGTCGATTCCGGTTCTGTTGAAATTGGTGGTGTGAATATCAAAGACCTGTCGCTCGAAGAATACAATCGTCGTGTTGCATACGTAAGTCAGGATAACTTTCTGTTCGATTTAAGCGTTCGAGAAAACATTCGTCTTGGACGCGAGGGCGCTACTGATGCTGAAGTAGAAGAGGTTGCCCGCAAGTCCGGCTGTTATGATTTTATCATGTCGCTTGAAAACGGCTTTGACACAATTGTTGGTGGAAGCGGTGCGCACTTGAGTGGAGGTGAACGTCAGAGAATTGCAATTGCCCGTGCCATGATGAAGGATGCTCCTATTGTAATTCTTGATGAAGCAACGGCTTATACCGATCCGGAAAACGAAGCAATCATTCAGCAGAGTGTTGCAAAGCTCGTTGCAGGAAAAACTCTGATTGTTATTGCGCATCGTCTTTCAACTGTAAAGGATGCAGACAAACTTTATGTAATCAAAGATGGTTTGATTGATTCGTGTGGAACTCATGAAGAACTGCTCGCTCAGGGCGGTTTGTATAAAGATATGTGGGAAGCACATATTGATGCGAGGGATGAATAATGTTTGAAACTTTAATAAAATTTTTTAGATTCTGCGATGTCGAGAATCGCAGAAAATTTACCGGCTCAATTATAGTTGGAATCTTCAATTCACTTTTTATGGCGCTCAGAATTGGTGCAGTGGCCGTAATGCTTCGTGGCGTAATTACCACAGCAATTGAAGGTGCTGCCTTTGAAATGAATACAGTCTGGATTTCGTTTGCAATTATGTGCATAAGTATCATCGGTGGAATCATTACCCGCAAAGTTACTTCAATGTGGCAGTGTGAGGGTGGTTACCGTACCTGCGCTAAGAAACGTATCGAGATTGCTGAGCATCTTCGCTACCTGCCAATGGGTTATTTCAACGAAAACAGCCTTGGAGAAATCACTTCTGTTACAACAAATACAATGGAGTCGGTTGGTGATGTTGCCACCCGTGCTGTAATGATGGTCTTCCAGGGGCTGCTTGATACTTCGCTTATTATTGTAATGCTCTTCTTTTTTGACTGGAGAATTGCGCTTGTTGCACTTGCAGGCTTCGGACTCTTTGAATTTGTAAATCTTTTTATGCGTGTAGCAGTACGCGATGTTTCTGCAGAAAAAATTAAGGCTGATGCTGCCGAAATTGAAAAGGTTCTTGAATATATTCAGGGTATTTCAGAAGTAAAGGCTTACAATCTGATTGGTAAGCGTCGCCGTGAACTTAATTCAGTTATCGAAAAACGACTTAAGATTCTTATCAAAATGGAAATGCGCTGTATTCCTGTTTCAAACTTACAGTCGTTAGTTGCAAAGCTTAGTGGTGTTGCCATGATGCTTGCGTCATTACATTTTTATCTGGCCGGAACAATGGACCTTGCAAACTGCAGCACTATGCTTGTGTGTTCATTCATGTTGTTTAATGCTCTTGAAGCCGGTGGGAACTATTCAGCACTTTTGAGAGTTATTGATATTGGTGTAACTAAGGCAAGTAAGATTCTCGCGCTTCCGACTATGAATATTGAGGGTAAACAAAATACGGTGGTTGGAGCAGAAAGTACGGTGGTTGAGCCTGTCGAAACCACCGCAGATATCGAAGCACAGAACATCGACTTTGCATATGATAAGAGGAAGATTATCGACAATATCTCCCTTAAAATTCCAGCCAACACCACAACCGCTATCGTCGGTCCAAGCGGCGGCGGAAAAACAACCTTCTGTCATCTGCTTGCGCGTTTCTGGGATGTAGACAAGGGAAGAGTAACTCTTGGAGATAAAGATGTCCGCGATTATAACATGGACGACCTGATGAAAAACTACAGCTTTGTTTTCCAGCATGTATATTTGTTCCACGATACAATTGCAAACAACATCCGCTTTGGAGAACCTGATGCTCCAATGGAAAAGGTTATTGCGGCAGCTAAAAAAGCTTGCTGTCATGAGTTTATATCAGCTTTACCAAACGGCTACGACACAGTAATCGGCGAGGGTGGTGCAAGTCTTTCGGGTGGTGAAAAGCAGCGTATTTCAATTGCACGCGCAATCATGAAGGATGCGCCAATAATCATTCTTGATGAAGCCACAGCAAATGTAGACCCTGAAAATGAACGCGAGCTTATGAACGCAGTTGCAGAACTTACAAAAGAGAAAACTGTAATCATGATTGCTCATCGCTTAAAGACAGTTCGCAATGCAGACCAGATTATCGTAATCGATAAGGGCCGCATTGCAGAGCAGGGAAAACACGAAGAGCTTATCGCTAAAGGCGGAATCTACGCAAGATTTATTGATTCACGAAAGCAGGCTGTGAGTTGGAAAATTTAATTTAAATGGAGCAGCTCTCGTTTTCTTTATGAAGCGAGAGTTGAGTCTCAGACTTCAGAATATGCTTTCTGGATGTTGCACTGGGTTAAAATCTGACAGAATATAAACTTCAATCTTTTTAATTCCATCAAGAATCGCTTGTTTCTTTTGTGGAGTATAGAATCTGATTTTCGGTTCTATTTCCAGAAGCAGAGGAACAAGCGATTTTAGTTTTTCAATATTAATTGAGTCTGCCGGATAGATTGCGAGGATTCCTGAAGTTTTTTCTGTGTAGGTAATTTCTGCCTGCGGACAGATTTTTTTCAGTACAGCGATTGCGGCATTGCGGATTTCTTCATCGCGTAGAACGTGATCACGAAAACGAAGGCGACCAGGAAAGTAGCGGTATTCCATTAGTCTTCTCCAAGCAGCGGCTGCATTGACTTTACGCTGAAGGCAATTGTTGAAGCATTATGAAGCAGAGCCGCAAGAGAAGGAGAGATAAATCCGAAAAGTCCTAAGAACATAAGACTTGTATTTACTGCAACAATTTTTCTGTTGTTCGAATCGATTTTATCCATAAGAAGTGAACCAAGTACACGTGTTTTATAAAGTCCTGAAAGACCGTCTTCTGCAGAAAGCACAATATCAGCTGTTTCACCTGTAATATCTGCACAGTCTCCCATTGCAATTCCTGTATCAGCGGCGGCAAGAGCAGGGGCATCGTTTATTCCGTCTCCAATCATAATTACTTTGTGACCAAGCTTTTTCTGCTCTTCTATATAACGAACTTTGTCTTCCGGCAGGGCACGTGAAATGTAATGGTCAACTTTTGTGAGGCGGGCGGCATTTTTGGCTGCGCCTTCATCATCACCGGTAATCATTACACAGTTTTTAATTCCTGAATCATGAAGGGCCTTTATAACCTTTACCGCATTTTTGCGTACAGGGTCGTTAATGGCGAATATTCCAATCAGTTTTTTTTCTTCTGCAAGATATAAAAGAGACATTCCATTTTCGAGTGCTTCTTTCTGTACCTGTTCCAGATCTGACGGCTGTTCGCAATTTTCATCTTCAAAAATAAAATGACGGCTGCCGATTAGCAGTTTCTTGCCATGAAGTTCTGTTGCTATTCCATGCGCAACTATATATTCAACTTTTGCATGCTCTTCCGGATGCAGAATACCTCGTTCCGTTGCAGCCTTTACAATTGCTGTGGCAATAGGGTGGGCGAAGTGTTCTTCAAGGCAGGCTGCAATTGCAAGAACTTCATCTTCAGTTCGGCCACAGTAGGTATGAATCTCAGCAAGCTTTGGACTTGCATGTGTAAGTGTTCCTGTCTTATCAAAAACGACAGTGTCGGCAGCGGATGCATTTTCAAGGAACTTTCCTCCTTTCACTATTATTCCGTGTCCTGCGGCTTCCTTCATCGCGCTTAAAACTGCAATCGGGGCAGCAAGCTTCATAGCACACGAATAATCAACCATCAAGGTTGCCATCACCTTTGTCATATTCCCTGTAATAAGGAAGGTCGCAAGTGAAAGAAGGAAGTTATATTTTACAAGTTGATTTGCAAGATTCTCAGAACGAACCTGGGAAGAAACTTTTAAGCTTTGAGAATTATCAATCATATGAAGGATATTCTGAACTTTTGTCTGATTTCCTGTTTCGCGGACTTCAACAAAAATCTCTCCTTCCTGAACAATTGTACCTGCAAAAACAGAGTTTCCTTTGCGCTTTTCTACGGCAAGAGGCTCACCTGTGATTGTTGCCTGGTTTACCAGGGCTTCTCCACTCAAAACTTCACCGTCTACAGGAATTATACTTCCTGTTCTTACAGCTACAATGTCTCCTTTTTTAATCATGCTGAGAGGAACGGCCTTTTCAGTCTGTTCGCCGTTTGAACCACGGCCGATAAGCTGTACCTGATCATTCTGAGAAATCAGTCTGTCTGCAAGGTCACTGTAGGATTTTTTCTTTGTAAACTCTTCTATCGTGTCTCCGATGTTCAGCAGAAAGTTTATGTTTGAAGCTGTTTTTGTATCTCCGGTAAGAAGCGCCATGGAAATCGCTGTTGCATCCAGAACTTCAGAATGGAAAACCTCACCCTTTGCAAGATGTTCGATTCCATTCAGAATGCGCGGTCCCAGCGACCATACTCGAAGAACCATCCGAACTGGCAGCGGCAGAATCATCTTGAAGTAGTGCATGGCCGTCATCAACGCAAGGTCGAAAAGCAGGCTCTCCTGTTCTTGTGGTTCTTCAACAGCTTCCAGCATTTCCTGATTGTTCAGATACTTGTCGGAAAGAGCCATAAAATAGGCTTTGATATGTTTTTCTGATAATTGTTTTGTGTCGTAATAAATCAAGAATGAACCGGTGGTGTAATTTACAGACACGTCGGTCATTCCATCTTGTACAGAAAGCAGACTGTAGGCAAGGGCAGCCTGTCGCTTAGATATTTTTTTCTTGTTATAGCAGATTCGAATCCGCCCAGGTAGAGAATGCTTTACTGTAAAATCCATTGTTGGCCTCGTTAAGCGTTCTTTGCGTCGTTTTCAGCTTTTACGTCTTCTGCGTCTTCTTTGATTGTTTCAAAGTATTCTTTTGCATCATCCTTAAGCTGAAGTCCGCCTGCAACTACTTTTGCGGCACCTTTTTTGAATGTATCAGTTTTAATAAATGCGGCAGCTGCAAGACCTGCAACTAAGCCCCACAGGAATTTTTTAGATCCGTCTGTCAATTTTGTATCCTCCTATTAGTGTCAACTAACATGATTATTATATCGCGTTTAGTCTAGACTAACAAGTAGTTAGGGTGGTATAACAAGATATAAGGAAATCAAAATGAGTAAATCAATCTGGGACAGGTTTGCACCAATCTATTCACTTGCGATGAAGTCGCAGAAAAATATTTATGATTATATGTATTCGCATATCCGTGATAAAGTTCAGGGAAAAGATGTTCTTGAACTTGCAACGGGCCCTGGGCTTATTGCAAAAAATGTTGCAGAGGTAACTCACCGCATGGTTGCAACAGATTTTTCGCCGGATATGATTAAGCAGGCAGAGAAGGGGAACAATCCTGTAAATCTTACTTTTGAAATTGCAGATGCTTCAAACCTTCAGTATGAAGATCATTTTTTTGATGTCGTGATTATTGCAAACTGTCTGCACATTGTTCCGAATCCGGAAAAGGTTTTAAGTGAGATAGAGCGTGTTATGAAAAAAGGCGGGCTTCTTATAGCACCAAATTTCATTGAACGCAAAATTGCCAGCCCTAATCTTTGGCAGAAGCTTCTTTATAAACTTGGCGTCAGGTTCGAACATCAGTGGACTTCAGAACAATATAAAAACTTTCTCGAGTCAAATGGCTGGAAAATCACTGCATCTGAGGTAGTTCCTGGTCGCATAGATTTGATGTATGTGGAGTGTGTAAAAAAATAGGACATTAGAGAAGGAGTTTTTATGGCAGATTTAAATACAAAATTTCATATAGAAAAAAACACTGTGCAGGAAACACTTATTATTCCGTTGTTTGCACGCAAGATCTGCACGGAGCATTTTCCGAATCTCTTTAATGATAATCAGGCAGAACGAATATGCAGTATGGTTGATTATGATTTCTCTGCTAAATCAAAAAAAATGGAAAGCACGATGGGGTTATTCGGTGCTCTTGAAGTCGCACAAAGACAATATGATCTTGCGTATGAGGTAAAGGAATATCTTAAAACACATCCCAAAGCCGCTGTTGTTAATCTTGGTTGTGGCCTTGATGACACATTTAGAAAATGCGACAACGGTAAAGCCTTGGGTTTTAATATTGATATGGAAGATGTCATTAAAATCAGAAATGAAATTCTTCCTGTCGGCGAGCGCGAGAAAAACCTTGCGTATAATCTCAATAATGAAAAATGGCTTGACGAAATCCCTGCTGAAAATGGAGCCATCTTTTTTGCTTCCGGCGTTTTTTATTATTTTACGCGTGAAGAAGTAAAAAGCCTTCTTTCTAAAATAGCAGCAAGATTTCCTGGTTCAATAATAGTCTTTGATGCCTGCAACAAACGTGGCGCAAAAATGATGACAAAAACTTGGCTCAAGGAAGCTGGAATCTCAGATGTAAAAGCTTATTTTTCACTTGAAGATGAAAATGAACTTTGTAATTGGAGTAATAATTTTTCGAAAGTTTCATCAAAAAGTTATATGCGCGGCTATAGGGATATTTATAAAGAGCTTGGTTTTATTCATAAGCTGATGATTCAATTCTGCGAGAAGCTTGTAAAAATGAAAATTATTAAAATTGCATGTTGAGCGAATCTATCCTAGATAGATTCCAGAAGGAGATAAATAATTATGAACAAATTATATTTTATCTTTTCATGTTTAGGACTTGCTGGTGGACTTTTTTGTTGTACCGGTGACATTCTTTTTGACTTGAAGGGACCTGGAAACAAAAAGCTCGGTACATCAAAAAATATAGACAGCAACTGGATTAAAATGTCGGACTGGCGGTTTGGGCTTTCGATTGCATTGGCTTTAGTCGGCGATGCTCTTGTATGTCTTGGCTTTTATTCGCTTAGTATGCAGATTGCAGTAACTCATTCGGTCCTTGGTTATCTCACTCTAGGCTTTGGATATTTTGGCTGCTTCGCTGGAATCTTAATTCATTCTTTATGCTGTCTTCAGGCTTTGATTTACAAGGGCGCGATGAAAAGAGGTTCGCTGGAAATAGCAGATGACATTCTGGAAAAAATTTACAAGCAGGTAATGATTCCTTTCTTTGCAGGATATATAAGTCTTCTGGCTCCCACTGTAACTGTGATTATAGCAATTTGCAACGGTGCTCTTGATGTACCTAAACTTTGCGTGCTTTTGAATCCTCTTGTATTTCTGATTTTTGGTCTGACTTGCCGTAAGATAAATCCCGTGAAGTTCCAGGATCTGCCTGGAATCATCATGCCAAGTCTTGGACTTGGAATGTTCGGTCTGATTGGCATGTTGAACTTGATGTAGAAGGAAGAGAAAATGAAAGATGCAGATGAAATACTAAATGGAAAAAAGTTCATAAGAAATGAAATTGAAAAACGTTTCGATGCAGAAACAAGTCTTGAAGTGTGGCTGCTGGCTAAGAAAAAACTCGAAGATATGCTGAATAAATATAATGGTCTTCCGGAGGGGGTACAGGCTCATACTCATGGTTTTATTTTTCCCGCAGCAGCAATTTATCTTTCATTAAAAGATAAAGCTCCTGAACAGGCTTTCGACATCATACAGTACACAATGAAAGAAAAATCATCGAAGACAGGACGAACTATTGCAAAAATGACTTATATTCCGGGTTTTAAAAAGTTCTTTCTGGGTATGTGGGATTCTTTGAGTCATAAAATGTTTGGAGAAACAGCAGGCTTTCAGAATATTTTTTATGAATGTCCTAAAGGCGAGTTCCGTATGGATATTATACAGTGTCCTTACAATAAATACCTTACAGAAGTCGGCTGCCCGGAACTTACAAAGCTCTTCTGCGAAAACGACATTTACAGCTACGGTAATCTTCCCGGCCTTAAGTTTACCAGAACAAAAACAATCGGAACCGGTGGCGACTGCTGCGATTTTAAAATGGAGCTGATCCGTAAATAAAAAGAGTACCCGCCGTTAAGCGGATTATGAGTTTATTCACGCCAGTTTTTCGGAAGAATGCCTTCGTTGCGTTTGAAGACTTCTGAAAATTTGCTGGCGTTTGTGTAGCCGCAGCGGCCTGCAATTTCTGTGATTGAAAGGTTTGTTGAAGCAAGGAGATTTTTTGCAAGCTGAATGCGGGATTTTGTGCGATACTCGTTTATTGTGAGTCCGTACATTTCTTTGAAAACTTTTTGTAGGGTAGTGCGGTTCAGGTTTACTTTTTCGGAAAGCTCTTCAATTGAAATTTCCTGTTCAAGATTTGAGTTTATGATTCTGCGGGCATTCTGTACCTTACGACCGGTAGTTCCGCTGAAATATAAATCAGTTGAATCGCGTTTGTCTTTTCTCTGCATCAACAAAAGAATTGCCTGAACTACTGCAAGCTTAAGATTGTATGCAGAAAACTCTCCGGGTAATTTCATCATTTCAAGAAAGAGCTTCTCCAGCAGGTCGCTGCCAGGATACGACACCGCCGAAGTGCTCTTTCGAATTTCACTAAAAAAATTGGAATCATTAAAATCACTGGTATCAAAAAACTCATTCAAAAAAGCAATTGTATCTTCGCAAAAAATGATAAGGCTTATGCAGTTCATACCGCTTTTGCCAAGACTACATTTTCTGACTGCCGTTTTACTGTTGAAAATCATTACATCGCCTTTGTCTCCGCTTACAAACTGTCTGTTTTGCAGTTCAAATTCTCCGTGGCCTTCGGCAATGTACATAATCTCAAGACCATCAACCTCGCGCTTTTCTTCCTGATAATTCGGATTATAGGATTCCAGCTCCGAATAAACGAGTTCAATTCCTTTGGCAATATGTGTGTGTTTAATAATGCCTTCACCCACAGGCCCAATCATGCGGTAGACTTCTTCGCCCTCGCATTTACAGATGAGATTCATGTAGGTTTTGAAAAGAACTTCGTTATTCATAAGACCTCCTGAAAAAGATCCTGAAACAAGTTCAGGATGATAATTTTATTCTATGCTCTTCTAAATCGTCCAAATGCTCCACACATAAAGATTACGGCAAGTGCAAGTACTATAAGATCTGTAAACAACTGAGCGTAGAATACACCTTTAATTCCAAGTCCATTAATGTTTGGTAAAAGAAGAACTAAAGGCAGGAATAAGAACAGCTGTCTTAAAAGTGCAAGAATAGAAGCTGCGCTTGCTTTTCCAATTGCCTGGAAGAATGTGATTGCAAGAATCAAAACTCCATAAGTAATAAATGCTCCAAAGAGAACACGGAGCATTGGTGCACCTGCTTCAACAATTGCTGCATCAGTAATAAACATAGAAAGCATTTTTGCAGGGAAGCACATAATCGGAATGTAGAAAATCAGAGCAACTACAGTAGCTGAAACCATAAAGCAGCGTGTAAACTTTCCAACGCGGTCAAAAAGCTTTGCTCCATAGTTTGTACCGATTGCCGGCTGGAAGCCCTGACTGATTCCCCACAGAGGAATGAATGAGAAGGCCTGTAAACTCAAGGCAGCACCCAGAATTGTCTGCCATTCACTGCCGCCCCATTTTGAGGCTGTGTTATACAAAACTGTCTGCTGAAGCATAGACATAACCTGCATCAACATTGCAGAAACTCCAACACTTAAAACTGGTTTAATCAAAATCTTTTCAAACTTAATCTTGTGAATTTTTACAGTGTCACTCTTCTTTAGGAAATAGAAGAAAGACATAATCATCAAAACAAGCTGAGAAATGATTGTTGCAAAGGCAGCTCCAAGAACGCCGTTTCCTTCACCACATACCTTAATCAAAACAGGATCGAGGATGATGTTGAGAATTGCACTTGTAGCCATGATGGCCATAGCCTTTTTGAGTTTTCCCT
>JAEEGJ010020694.1_pt1 | contig 14265 bp, 14 predicted proteins | sample 8958761 | NCBI WGS metagenome assembly JAEEGJ01 (sample SAMN16246546, study PRJNA631951) | gut metagenome | biome: gut microbiome; feature: rumen; material: RS-attached | host: Bos | place: Iran: Karaj | collected 2018-10 | reverse complement strand
GTGCCAGCTTAGCCGTGGGGCTGAACTGTCCCGTTTCTATGGAGCTTATGGTATTACGGGAAACACCCACCATTTTTGCAAGCTCGTCCTGCGAGAGCCTTTGCTCCTTGCGTATCTCTTTGAGGCGGTTTCGGAGTATAAGTGAATCGTCTATCATGGAGCCACCGCCTTATGGTTTGATATTGAAAAGCTCACATATGGCTATAACAAAGAATATGAGGAATGAGAATGCCGAACTTACCGCGCAGAAGATGTCAACTGCTTTTTTGCCTTTAACTGCTTTATACAGGTGCATTGAGAATATCATAAAGAACTCCGTTGCGATAACAGCGAAATTCACACGCCACGTAGCGATTATGGAAAGCAGAGTCCACAGGCAGGTAAAGCCTATACTGCACATCAGAGCGAAAAAGGTGCTTTTTTTCATGCGGTCTATCTCGACGTAATCACGGTTCTTGTTTTCCTGACGGCTTTTTTCGAGTATCTCTTCTTTATTCATGATATAGTTACCTCCTTATGGCTTGAAGCCGAAAAGCTCGCATACAGCTATGAAAGACATAAGCAAAAACGTAGCTCCGCTAATGGCTGCACAGACAATATCCGCTGAATTTTTGCTCTTGACAGCTTTGTAAAGATGCATTGAAAACGTGATACAGAATTCCGTTGCGATAACGCCGATGTTCACGCGGCCTGTAGCGCAAAGCGACAGCATGGTGAATATTACGATAAAGCCCATACTGAAAACGATTGAGAACCTTGCGGCGCTTTTTGCCTTGTCAATTTCGGCAATGTCGCGGTTTTTATTTTCAAGTCTGCTTTTAGCGAGAATTTCTTCCTTGTTCATATTGTACCTCCCCATATCATGCAAAGTTTTATTGGCAGTTTTTGACAAGTATACTTGGTATGCTTGTATTATATCACTGCCAAGTGTACTTGTCAAGGCTCTGCAAAGTAAACTTGTCATTTTCGTGATTTTTACCAATCAGGCAGTCCTCGAATAGTTGCATATGCACAAAAAGCACTTAGCCTGTAGGGGCGGCGGAACGCCGCCCGCAGGTCTTGCAGCGGCTATAAATGACCATATGTAGGGGCTGGCGTCCCCGACAGCCCGTGATAGGCGTATAATCCATGTCGGGAGCCCGAGGGCGGGCTCCCCTACATATCATACTATAAAAATGAAAAGGCACCGTAATTTTACGGTGCCTTAATTCTTAGCTCTTAGCTCTTAGTTCTTAGTTCTTAATTCTGTTAGCCCATAACTACCTTTATCTCATTAACATCGGCAAGCTTATCAGCAGGAACATAGTTGCCTGCAAGCTTCTCGCCGTTGAGAGTGAGCTCCTTAACGCCGCTCTGAACGTGTGCGGAGTTGTCGATAGTGATGTTGAGCTTCTTGCCGCGGAAGTTCTTCTCAATTTTGAAGCCGTCCCACTTAGCAGGGATAGACGGAGCGATAGCAAGTCCGTTAAGGTCGGGACGCATACCGCAGATACCCTCAACACAGCCTACCATTACAGTAGAAGCTGTACCTGTGAGCCAGTGAACGTGTGAACGTCCCTCGTAAGGAGAAGCCTTCGACTCGGTGAACTGACCGTGTACATATGGCTCCATAACGCGAATTTCAGCCTTGTCGTTCATAGCGGCAGGCGAGCTTTCGAGGAAGTACTCGAATGCACGGTCGCCGTGACCGAGGAGAGACTCTGCAAGTATGAGCCAGCCCTGTGACTGTGAGAAGATACCGCCGTTTTCCTTTGTATCGAGGTTGAACACCTGCATGAGAGCACCCTTGAAGTGGTGGTACTTGTAAGGCGGTTCGAGGAGCTTAGCACCGTAAGGTGTATTGAGTATATCGTGAACGCTGTTCATAGCCTTTTCAGCCTGCTCGTCGGAAGCAAAGCGTGAGATAACGCTCCAGCTCTGAGGATTGAGCCACATATTAGCCTCGGGATCCTTCTTGGCACCAACGATAACGCCGTTGTCACGGATACCGCGGATAAATCTGTCCTCGTCCCAGCACTTTCCGAGAGCGTCGCCCAGCTTCTTCTGAACGCCGTCGAGGTATGCGATGTAGTCTGTATCGTTCTTGTCCTTAGCCATGTCGCGCATAACGTTCATAGCGTAGTAGAGCTGGAATGCCACGAATGTGGACTCGCCCTGTGCGCCGAGGCGGAGACAGTCGTTCCAGTCAGCGTGGAGACCTGCCGGCATATCGTGACTGCCGAGGCGCTCCATAGAGAAGCGGATAGCATTCTTGAGGTGCTCGTAAACGGTAGCCTTTCCGCCGCCCTCTTCTGCGTATGTGATAACTTCGTCGAGGAAGCCCTTGTTGCCGCTCTCGCCGAGGTACTTTACGATAGTGGGGAAGAGCCAGAGAGCGTCGTCAGCACGGTAAGAGGGGTGACCTGTTTCCTTAGCGTAAACGCTGTGCTCGTCGTTCTCGTCGGGGCAGGTCTCGTGACCTGCGTTGTGGTCGAACTTAACAAGTGGGAGACCGCCGCCGTTGCTTACCTGAGCGGAGAGCATGAAGCGTATCTTCTCGGCTGCCATTTCGGGATCGAGGTGAATGATACCCTGGATATCCTGTACAGTATCGCGGTAGCCGTAGCCGTTTCTGAGACCGCAGTATACGAATGAAGCTGCTCTTGACCAGATGAATGTGATGAAGCACTGGTAAGCGTTCCATACGTTTATCATGTTGTTGAACTCGTCTGACGGAGTCTCTACCTTGAAGTTTGAGAGCTGACCGTGCCAGTAGTCCTTGAGCTGCTTAACTTCAGCGTCTACCTTGCCTGCTGCCTTGTATTCGTCGAGGATAGCGGCAGCCTCGGGGTCCTTGCGCTCGCCGAGTACGAAGATGAATTCCTTTGTCTCGCCTGGAGCAAGAGTGATATCGCTCTGGAGAGCGCCGCAGGAGTTTGAGTTATAGTTCATAACGCCGCTGCACTTGCCGTTCTCGACAGCGATAGGATTCGAGAAAGTTCTGTAAGGTCCGATGAAGTCGCTGAGACTTCCGCAGCAGCCTGTAACGGGCTGACCTACCATGCCGAAGAATCTCTCCTGACCGTTGTAGCCGTTCTCGTCGAAGCCTGTGTTCTCGTTCATGTGCTGGAGTATGCGGTTGCCGCCCTCAAAGCTTGTGCGAGTGATGAACAGTGTGTACTGGAGGTTTACCTGGTCCTGCTCGTAGTTAGGCTCGTTGGTGAACTCGATAAAGCCGAATACAGAGAGCTTTCTCTCCTTTGAGGAGTTGTTTGTTATCTTAGCTCTCCATACTTCGTATGTCTTTCCGTAGGGAACGTAGTATGTAGTTTCGGACTTGATATCAGCATATTCAGCTGAAATAACAGTATAAGCAGTACCGTGGCGGCATTCGCTCTTGTACTTGTCAAGGGGCTTGCCTACAGGCTGCCATGAAGCCGACCAGTAATCGGCTGTGTCGTTGTCTCTTATATAGATGTAACGTCCGGGGAGCGCCATATCCGAATTGAAGCGGAAGCGTGAAAGACGTCCGTTAGCGCCTGACTTAACGAAGCTGTAGCCTGCTGCGTTATTGGATATCATAGCGCCGTACTCGGGGTCTCCGAGGTAGTTAGCCCATGGTGCGGGAGTCGCTGGGTTAGTGATGACATATTCCTTATTTTCAAGGTCAAAGTGTCCAAACTGCATAAAACATTTCTCCTTCTCATTCTGCCCTTGGACAGTGCTTGCCTCGGGCATAAAATATCATTCTAAGTATACCATGTAATGCAAAATTTGACAAGGGGGTGATGATGAACAAATTATGAACATCAGTCATAAAAGTGCAGTTTTTTACTACAAATTGTAATAAAGTGTTATAGATTTGCTTATAGTTGATATATTCATGACAGAGGCTTATACATTTCGTTTTAGGGAGAGCCCTGTGCAAGCTGTGAATCGGAGAGTGCAAGGTATGCATAGCGTATTGATTTTTGTCAGCTTCTCAATTATAATAAAATCACAGGGAATAGCTATTATCACTGTTTAGGTTTATAAAAAATAGGAACAGGGAGGCGATGTGAGCAAATGAAGATAAGATTGCTTGTAAGCGACGAACACTACGATTCCATAGCGGCTGAGCTCATAAAAAAGGGCATAGACATAGACGACAGCGCGGAGCTGATACTCTCCGAGAGCAACGTCACCGTGTCGCACCTTATAGCGCGGCGCAATGAGGAGATATACAGGCTCGAAACAAAGGATATATCCCACATCGAGAGCTTTGCCCATGATATAGTGGCATACTGCGGAGAGGACGAGTACAAGCTGTCCGAGCCGCTGAAACGTCTCGAGGAGATACTCGACTCAAAGGAGTTTATCCGCGTGAGCAATTCAGTCATAGTGTCCGTATCGCACATAAAGAGCATACGTCCTGCCTTATCGCAGAAGTTCATGCTGACCATGAAGAACAGCGCAAAGGTTGACGTGACAAGGACGTATTACTACATATTCAAGGAATTCTTAGGTATATAAGGAGGGGATAGCATGAGTGAAAATAATCCGAACATAGCTCTTGTATTAACAGGCTTTGTGCTTGTTATCGCGGCTTTATTAGCCATAGGCTTTGCCTTGTATAAGGCGTCCTACACACGCAGGATAAACAAGCGCCTTGCAGAGGGACGGAACGCCAAAATAAAGCCTATGATGTCGCCTGTAAAGTTTGTGATAGTGATACTGTCAAGTGCGATAAGCATTGTGCTGGTACTGTGGGGGCTGCTGATAATCTTTTTTTCAGCAAAAATGAATAATCAGAGGAAAGACATGGCAGTATATCCGAGTTTGAGCTTTTACAGAGATGAGAAGCTTGAGGATTCGCTGTTTGCAGGGTATAAATTCGGCGATGAGATAAAGGGCTATAACAGGGTATCAAAGCAGTTCGGCGATGTAAAGCTCGAAGTATACATCATAAAAAACAGCTATGATATGTTCCCGACTGTCCTTGTCGCTTCGGACTATGTCGGCGATAAAGAAACTGTTACATTCTGTGAAGGGGTTAAATACAGCTTTTACAGTGAGAAATGGGGAAACGATGTATGCCCCGATTCTCTGACTGCGATAGATGTAGGCGGCTATAAGGGCGAATTTACATTGGAGCATAATGTGTATTACACGGACGATGCTGAGAAATTGATAAATGAACCTCCCGATGAGAGTTACAGGCTTGATTTCAAGATACATGAGTCGGGCTCCATATCTTGTCCGCAGCTGGGATTTACGGTAGACAGCTGGGACTGAGGAACAAAGGAAATAAACATACAGCAGGCGGCATTTGCCGCCTGTTTGCTTTAGTACACAGAAGTGACAAATGTCATTATTTTAGTGACAAATGTCACTGCGAAAGTGACAAATGTCATCTATACAAACGCAAAAAAATGAGTATAATAAAAGCATAGGGTTGCGCGACACCTAAAACAAATCTTTATCCAAACAAAATCCAAACAAATCCAAACAAATCCAAACAAAAACAGACAATATCACACAGGCATAATTTTATTTTACGAATCAGTATTTTTTAAATTTAAATTAAGGAGAAATTATTATGAAGGTCAATTTTAAAAGAATGATAACAGCATTAGCAGCAGCCGCAATGTGCGCAGTACCAATGACAAGTGCAATGTCCGCAGGCGCAGAATACGCAGAGCTTTCAAAAATGCAGACACTTCAGGGAGTACAGTTCTCTGATGCGATCGAAGTTAATACAGCCAAAGCAGCTCAGGGGGTACAGCTTGCTGCTTCAATGGAAACGGCAAAGGTCAATATCAAGAACAAGTTAGAGTTTCAGGGCGACTCCGATGTGATAAAAGCATTGCAGAACGACAAGGAATACATGAATATAATGGAAAACACCTCTTTCAAGACATTAGCAGAGAATGAGGGTGAATGGTGCGGAAACGGAATCAGATACAAGTTCCGTAAAGAGCGCCGTCATGTAATTATTATTATCATTGTTATCGGCCCGATAATTGTTTGGCCAAGACCTCATGTAGATCCTCCGAGGGATTACATGGTAAGAGGCTTAAAGAATGAACAGGCTGCGCTGGAAATGGCAGATAAAAGAGCTGCTTTGAAGATGGCAGAGGTAAAGCCTGCTTTAGTAGAAAAGGCTGCTTCTGTTAAGTTAAGCAGAGCCTGATCTGTTTACGGCAAATAAGCACTTTTATATATAGGGACAAAAAGGGATTTAATAAATTAATATATACGATGACCGCCTCTGGGGTATGGGACACATACTTCGGAGGCGGTCATATTTTATACTCTCAGGAAAAATCTGCGGTTTTTTGAAAAAAATTCCGAAAAACACTTGATTTTTGCGAAAAACCGTGGTATAATACTTTATGATGATAGTAAACCCAAAGACCGGAACCCTTCCGGTCTTTAGTATTTATATTGGGACTATTACATTACAGAGAAAGGAGAGACCCGAAATATCGGGAAAAACTGCCTATGAAATTCAAAAAATTCGGCGGTACGGAACAAAAGGTATACGACCTTATCAAGCCCATTACCGACGAGCTGGGCTACTACCTCTGGGACGTCTGCTACGAAAAGGAAGGCGCTATGTGGTATCTCCGCGTGTTCATCGATCAGGACGAGGGCATAACCATTGCGGACTGTGAACGCGCAAACGCTCCCATAAGCGATATCCTTGACGAGAAGGACCTCATCGCTCAGAGCTATATGCTTGAAGTAGGCTCGGCAGGTCTGGAACGCGAGCTTGTCAAGGAGGAGCACTTCGAGGTCTGTCAGGGCGACACCGTAAGAGTGCATTTCATCAGAGCTGTTGACGGCGAAAAGGAAATAGTCGCACAGCTTGCAGGGGCTGACAAGGAGGGCGTCACCGTCATACTTGAAAGCGGAGAGGAAAAGAAGTTCCCTCTGGCAGATATAGCTTTTGTAAAGCTTTATCTGGATTTCTGAAAAATAACAATATTTGCTTAAAACTAAAATAAAATATATTGGAGGAATTTACAGACATGAACATGAATAAGGACTTTTTCAGAGCGCTTGAAGCTCTCGGTGAAGAAAACAGCGTAGAGACCGAGCTTCTCATCGAAAAGGTTAAATCGGCTATGCTCAAGGCGGCAAGAAGAGCTTACCCACACAGCGAGGAGAGAATTTCCGTTGAAATTGATCCCAAGACAAAGAAGTTCGAGATGTATATCAGACAGGACATCATCGACGATGAGCCTATCGACGAGAACGAGGTAAACATCGACGTTGCAAGAACTATGGATCCCAACGCTATGGTGGGCGGCACTATCATGAAGGAGCTGGATATCTCCAAGCTTGGCAGAATGGCAGCCCTCTCCGCAAAGCAGTCCATCAAGGGCGACCTGCGTGAGATAAACCGCGAGCAGATGCTCAGCAAGTTCGAGCAGAAGGAGCACGAGTGCATAACTGCCAAGGTATCACAGGTAGAGCCGGGCAGAGGTACAGTTACCGTTGTATACGACGGAACAGAGCTCTATCTCTTCCGCAACGAGCAGATACCCGGCGAGAACCTTGAAGAGGGCAAGTCCGTCAAGGTATACATCACAGGCATCATCGGCAAGAACAAGAAGCCTGTAGTAAAGATATCACGTACACACAAGGACCTCGTAAAGAGACTTTTCGAGCAGGAAGTTCCCGAGATATACGACGGCACAGTTGAAGTAAAGTCCATATCCCGTGAAGCAGGCTCAAGAACCAAGATAGCCGTATGGTCAAAGGACGAGAACGTAGACGCAGTAGGCGCTTGTATCGGACCTAAGCGTTCAAGGATCACCGCAGTAGTGAACGAGCTCAGCGGCGAGAAGATAGACATTATCCCATGGAGTGAAGTTCCCGAGGAATTCATCGCAAGAGCGCTTGCTCCTGCCGAGGTATTAAAGACAGTCATCACCTCTATGGAGGAAAAAGCCTGCACAGTTATCGTTCCCAACAATCAGCTCTCGCTTGCTATCGGCAACAAGGGACAGAACGCAAAGCTTGCAGCAAAGCTGACAGGCTTCAAGATAGACATCAAGCCCCAGTTCGACAACATAACAGGCGAAGAAGCTCCCGAGATGAGCCCCGACTTTGTAGCTCCCGTATTTGAAGCAGCTCCTCCTGTTGAGGAAGAGGCTGAGGAGACAGCTCCTGCCGAGGAAACACCCGAGGCAGCAGAGGAAGAAGCTCCTGCAAACGAGGAATAATTATGAAGCCTAAGAAAATACCCATGAGAATGTGTCTCGGCTGCAACGAGATGAAGCCCAAAATGGAGCTTATCCGCGTGGTAAAGTCTCCCGAGGGCGATATAAGCCTTGACTTCAAGGGCAAGGCAGCAGGCAGAGGAGCGTATATCTGCCGCAGCCGCGAGTGTCTCGACAAAGCCAGAAAGGCAAGACGCTTTGAGAAGTCATTCTCATGCAAGATAGAGGACAGCGTTTACGAGGTGATGATGAATGAGCTCGGAGATCAGCCGCAGGATAATTAATCTGCTGGGTATCTGTATAAGAGCAGGAAAGACCGTAAAGGGCTTTGACAGCTCGGTTGAAGCCGCAAAGAACGGCACAGCTCAGTGCCTGCTCACAGCCTCTGACGCTTCTCCAAAGACCGTCAAGGAGGTCCGCTTCTACTGTGAGAAATACTCGGTGAAGCACCTTGAAGCAGACATAAGCAAATCCGATATCGGAAAGCTCTGCGGCAAGGAGACCGCCGTCATAGCAGTGACGGATAAGGGCTTTACAGACGGCTTTGAAAAGATAATATCCGACATATCGCAGTAATGCGTTTATATAGATACGGATCATAATTTCGCCGTGACACGCACGGCATAGTACAATGGAGGTAAATAAAGCCTATGGCAAAAAAGATAAAGCTTAGCGACGCAGCAAAGGATATCAACGTCCCTGCACAGGAATTAATTGATTTTTTCACTGAAAAGGGAGATAATAAAAAGAAAACAGGCTCTTCACTTACAGAGGAGGAGATGAACTCTGTTCTTGAGCATTACATGAAGAACCGCTATTCGGTAGATTCACTGAACGATTACTTCAACTCAAAGAACGATCCCCGTCCCGTAAAGGAAGAAGCTCCCAAGGCTGAGAAGAAGCCTGCTGCAAAGAAGTCCGAGCCTAAGAGCGAGGAGAAGAAAGCAGCAGCTCCTGCCGAGAAAAAGGAAAAGGCAGCTCCCAAGAAGGAAGAAAAGCCTGCAAAGGCAGCAGCTCCCGAGAAAAAGGAAGAGCCGAAGCCAAAGCAGGAGGCTCCTGCAAAGAAAGCAGAGCCCGAGAAGAAGCAGGAGACAGCTCCTGTCAAGGAAGCTCCAAAGGCTGAGGCAAAGCCCGAGCCAAAGGCAGAGCCTGTAAAGGCTGCCGAGCCCGAGAAGAAGCAGGAAACAGCTCCCGTCAAGGAAGCTCCAAAGGCTGAGACAAAGCCCGAAGCAAAGGCTCCTGCACCCGCTCCCGAAAAGAAGAGCGACAAGAAGAAGGACAAGAAAAAGACAGAGCCTGCAAAGGCGCAGGACAGAGGCGAGAGAACAAAGTTCAACGCTACATTCAGCTCTGAGACAGCTCAGACCTCAACTCAGCGCCGCACTGTCGATACAAGAGGAAGCTACGTTGACCTCGACAAGTACAACGAGAGATACGACCAGATGGCAGCCTCCAACAAGCACAAGAACGACAACTACTCTTCCAAGAAGCAGAAGATAAACCAGAAGTCCGCACAGAGAACACGTCAGCAGTTCTCCAAGAAGGAGTCCGAGGCTGAGAAGCTCAAGAGACTGGAGCTTGAAAGAGCAAGAAAGCAGCAGCTCAAGGTACTTATCCCCGACAGCATTACTGTAGGCGAGCTTGCAACACGACTCAAGGCTACAGCTACAGAGGTCATCAAGCAGCTGATGAAGCTGGGCGTAATGGCTTCTATCAATCAGGAGATAGACTTTGATACCGCAGCTATCGTTGCAGACGAAATGGGCGCAAAGGTAGAAAAGGAAGTCATCGTGACTATCGAGGAGCGTCTTATCGACGATACCGATGACGACGATACAAATCTCCAGCCCCGCTGCCCTGTTGTAGTTGTAATGGGACACGTTGACCACGGTAAGACATCTATCCTTGACCGTATCAGAAACGCTCATGTTGCAGCAGGCGAAGCAGGCGGAATCACACAGCACATCGGTGCTTATCAGGTAAACGTAAACGGACAGGACATCACATTCCTTGATACCCCCGGACATGAGGCATTCACATCAATGCGTGCAAGAGGTGCGAATATCACCGATATCGCTATCCTTGTTGTTGCCGCAGACGACGGTATCATGCCCCAGACAGTTGAGTCGATCAACCATGCCAAGGCAGCAGGCGTATCCATTATCGTTGCTATCAACAAAATGGATAAGGAGGGCGCAAACCCTGACCGTGTAAAGGAAGAGCTGACAAAGTACGACCTCGTATGCGAGGACTGGGGCGGCGACGTTATCTGCGTACCCGTATCAGCAAAGACAGGCGAGGGCATCGACGAGCTTCTCGAAAACGTACTTCTCGTTGCTGAGGTCAAGGAGCTCAAGGCTAATCCCGACAGACTTGCAAAGGGTACAGTTATCGAAGCGCGTCTTGACAAGGGCAGAGGACCTATCGCAACACTTCTCGTACAGAACGGTACACTCAGACAGGGCGACGTTATCATCGCAGGCACCGCTGTAGGACGTGTACGTGTAATGACCAACCACAAGGGCAGAACTGTAAAGGCAGCAGGACCTTCCGTACCTGTTGAGATAACAGGTCTTGCAGAAGTTCCAAGCGCAGGCGATATCTTCAACGCAGTTGAGGACGAGAGACTTGCTCGTGAGCTCGTTGAGCAGAGAAAGCACGAGCAGAAGCAGGAGCAGTTCAACGCATACCGCAAGGTAACCCTTGACAACCTGTTCAGCCAGATAGCAGAGGGCGAGATAAAGGAGCTTCCTATCGTAGTAAAGGCTGACGTACAGGGCTCGGTCGAGGCTGTAAAGCAGTCCCTTGAAAAGCTCTCCAACAACGAGGTAAGAGTAAGAGTTATCCACGGTGCAGTCGGCGCCGTTAAGGAGAGCGACGTAATGCTCGCAAGCGCTTCAAACGCTATCATCGTAGGCTTCAACGTAAGACCTGATCCCGTTGCAGCCGAGAATGCAGCCCGTGACGGCGTAGATATCAGACTCTACCGTATCATTTATGACGCAATCGAGGAGATATCCACAGCTATGAAGGGTATGCTCGCTCCCAAGTACCGCGATGTCGAGCAGGGACGTGTTGAAGTACGTCAGGTATACAAGATATCCAACGTTGGTATGGTAGCAGGAAGCTACGTACTCAGCGGTAAGGTAACAAGAGGCAGCAAGGTAAGAGTTGTCCGCGACGGTATCATCATCGCAGATGACGAGATAGCAGGACTCAAGCGTTTCAAGGACGACGCAAAGGAAGTAGCCGAGGGCTACGAGTGCGGTATCAGCCTTGAAAAGTTCAGCGATGTCAAGGAAGGCGATATCTTCGAGACATACATCGTTGAGGAGTACCGCGAGGACTGATGAACGAAAATTTCCGATAATGATAAGGGGGAATTTCTAATGGATAACAGCAGAATGAGTACTGCGGATATGCTGCAGTACTGCAATGAAGCACTGGCATGGGACGACTTCGGACCTATAGATATTTTCTTCTTTGAATCTGTAAAGAAGATACTTCTCGGTCAGTGCAGCGCTATAGAAGCGCCCGAGCCGTATACAGACGACTTAATGGGCATAGAGCGCCCCGTCCGCGACGTGGAGCTTGAGCCCGAGTACGGCAACTATGCCGATATCTACTACGGCGAGGAAGGGGACGACGATATCCCAGACTACAGCTTAACGGCTGAGGACGAGGCTTTTTCTGCGGAGATCTTCGGGGGTGGCTTCTTTACGGAGCACGAAGGCGCAGACGAGGGCGAGTCAGCCGAAAATGCTGAAGAGCCAAAGGCTGAGGAGGCTGCTCAGGAGACTGAGGCAGCTGCCGAAAAGCCCGAGGAAAAGACAGAAAAGAAGACAAACACCAAAAAGACAGCCGAGAAGAAAACTGCGGCAAAGAAGCCTGCCAAAAAGGCTTCCAAAAAGACCGCAAAGGCTGCCGATCCAGACAAGCATGAGGAAACAACAGGGGGAGGCTTTACAGTCAAACTCTGACCGCAGAAAGGAACAAAATGCCTAATTTCAAGAACAGCCGCATGGCTGAAGATATAAAGCGTGAGATGACGGCGATCCTCCGCGAGCTGAAGGATCCGAGAATAGACAAGATGCTCACCATCGTCCGTGCCGACCTTTCGGGCGATATGTCAAGCTGCAAAATATATGTTTCAAGCTTTGAGGGCATCGAAAGAGCAAACGAGTCCGTTCAGGGACTAAAAAGCGCCGCAGGCTTTGTCAAGCGGGAGCTTTTTCACAGACTAAAAATGCGCAAAGCGCCTGAGCTAACGTTTATAGCCGACAATTCAATAGAGAGAAGTGCGGAGATAAGCAAAAAGCTCCATGACCTACTGTAAGGAGTGCTTCATATGTATATAGGCTTCAGTGAGGCTGAGCTCTTTCTCAGAAACTGCGAGGACGCAGTTATATTGACTCACCGCAATCCCGACGGCGATTGCATAGGCGCAGGCTTCGGCTTGAAGGATATCCTTGCACAGCTCGGTATCCGCAGCAGAGTCGTGTGCCACGACGTTTTTCCGTCACGCTACAGTTTCCTCACAGATGAGGGAGCGGGGGAAGATTTTGAACCAAAGACCGTTATAGCGGTGGACATCGCCGATACCACCCTAATGGGCGATTATAAGGACATTTACGGCGACAAGGTACAGCTCTGTATCGACCACCACATCTCAAACAAGAATTTCGCGGAGAGAACACTGCTCCGCGGCGACGCTACAGCTGCCTGCGAGATAATCTACGAGCTTGCGCAGTACATGGGCGTCAAGATAACAAAACACTGCGCAATGTGCCTTTATACGGGCATTGCTACCGATTCGGGCTGCTTCAAGTACGACTGCACCACTCCACGCGCTCATGAGATAGCCGCAGAGATGATGCGCAGCTACGATATCAACTTCGCAAGGATAAACCGCTATATGTTCGACGTAAAGTCAATGGGCAGACTCAAGCTCGAGGCAAAGGTCAACGAGCTCATGGAGTACTGTCTCGGCGGCAAGCTTGCTATCGCTGCGGTAACGCAGGATATGATGAAGGAAATGAACGTTTCCATGGAGGAGCTGGAGGGCTTTGCACCTCTCACTATCCAGCTGGAGGAAACAGAAGTCGGCATACTCATGCGCGAGCGCGAGGACGGAGTATACAAGTGCTCATTCCGCTCGGCTAACGATGTCAACGTATCCACTATATGCCAGTCCATCGGCGGCGGCGGTCACGCAAAGGCAGCAGGCTGCACCATAAACGGACCACTTGACGAGGCAAAGAAGCAGCTCATCGAGGCTGTCGAAAGGGCGCTCGGCTGATGAACGGTATCCTCTGCGTAAACAAGCCTCAGGACTTCACATCATTCGACGTGGTTGCGAAGCTCCGCGGCATACTGCAAATGAAACGCCTCGGTCACGGCGGCACTCTTGATCCTATGGCTACGGGAGTCCTTCCCGTATTCGTGGGCAGCGCCACAAAAGCCTGTGACATCATGCCCGACAATACCAAGAGCTACCGCGCAGGCTTCCGACTGGGAGCCGTCTCCGATACGCAGGACGTATGGGGCGAGGTGCGCGAATGCTCGGATATGGCTGTGAGCCGCGAGGACATAGAAGCTGTTATCCCCGATTTCACGGGAAAGATAATGCAGCTTCCCCCTATGTATTCGGCTGTGCAGGTAAACGGACAGCGCCTTTACGACCTTGCAAGGCAGGGCATAGAGGTAGAGCGTCAGGCGCGTGAGATAGAGGTAGACAGCCTTGTGCTGGAAAGCTACGACAGCGTATCCCGTGAGGGAGTACTGTCCATAGCCTGCGGCAAGGGCACATATATAAGGACGATAATCAGCGATATCGGCGAAAAGCTGGGCTGCGGCGGCATAATGACCTCACTGGTCAGAACGTCGTCGGGAGGATTTTTCCTTGACGACTGCCACAGCTTTGAGGAGATACAGTGCGCAAGGGACGAGGGCAGGCTCGAAGAACTGATACTCCCCATAGAGCGCGTATTTGAAAAGCTGCCGAAGCTGAGACTGGGCGAGGCTCAGACAAGAATGTACAGAAACGGCGTAAAGCTCGACATATCAAGGCTGCGCG